>ERZ778514.2551-NODE-2551-length-11359-cov-4.505396_pt1 | contig 11359 bp, 8 predicted proteins | sample MGYA00510344_ERZ778514 | MGnify/ENA primary metagenome ERZ778514 (study PRJEB29527, sample SAMN07138968) | mouse gut metagenome | material: feces | host: mouse | place: China:Nanjing | collected 2016-01-25 ... | reverse complement strand
GCTGGAATCTTGCGCTCATGGCCTCAAACGGCTATATAGTCATCGCTCCCAACCGTCGCGGTCTCCCCGGTTTCGGAACTGAATGGAACGCCCAGATTTCAGGCGACTATCCCGGACAGAACATGCGTGACTATCTGGCGGCAGTCGACTTCATGAAAGAACGCCCCTACGTCGACAACTCGCGCATCGGCTGCACAGGTGCAAGCTATGGCGGATTCTCGACCTACTGGCTTGCCGGAAACCACGAGAAGCGTTTTGCCGCATTCCTCGCTCATGCGGGCATCTTCAACATCGAGGCTCAGTATCTTGAAACAGAAGAAATGTGGTTTGCCAACTGGGACATGGGCGGCGGTGCAGACAAAGCTCCTGCCGACGTGACCACAGCTCCCGACTACGGTGCATTCTGGAAAAAAGACAATGCGACAGCCCAGCGCACGTTCGCAATGTCGCCCCATAAATTTGTTGACAAATGGGATACTCCCATCATGATTTCACATGGTGAATTCGACTACCGCATCCTGTCGTCACAGGGAGAAATGGCATTCAATGCAGCCAAACTCCGTGGCATACCTGCTGAAATGGTTATCTTCCCCGACGAAAACCACTGGATTCTCAAACCGCAGAACGCAGTGATGTGGCAGCGCTTATTCTTCCGCTGGTTCGACAAATGGCTCAAACCTGGCCAGACCAACGACGCCGGTAATAAATAAGACTTCATTTCATATCCATACGAAAATCCCTTGGCTCACTCTTCGAACCAAGGGATTTTTATGTTTGTCCTCTACACTATCAACCGAAATTAATCCTGCCGGCGCTTGCGAAGCTCCTTGACAGAGCCTTCTTTCATCTCCGGAAGATGCCATCCATAGCGCAATGCGCCCCAACGGAGGACAAGGATTGTAATCACACACAAAGCTTCCTGAACCCACACGGGAGAACCTGCCTCGGCGAAAATCCAATAGACACCGCCTCCTGCAAGACATGCCGTGGCATAGATATCCTTACGGAAGAACAATGGCTCTTCATTAATGAGCACATCGCGCAGGATACCTCCGAAAGAACCTGTTATCATGCCCATAATCATAGCGACCCACATAGGGTAGCCTTCGGCAAGGGTCTTTTCAATACCTGTTATGACGAACAGCGTCAGACCGACGGCATCAAACATGAAAAGAGACTTCGAATCCGATGTGAGAATCCTCGTGAAAGCTGCCACAATCAGAAATGACACGCCGGTCACGGCAAGATAGAGCCATGTCTGCATCCAGAACACTGGAATATCAAGCAGTATGTCGCGCAGCGTACCGCCCCCGATTGCTGTTATCACTCCGATTGTATAAGCACCGAACCAGTCGAAATGCTTTTTGGCTGCGAGACGCACGCCACTGACACCGAAAGCCAGTGTCCCTAAAATTTCAATTATAAAAATAAAAGTCGATTCAACCATTCTTCTGATAGTAACGACACACGGAGGTCAGACCGCAGTTAAGGCAATCAGGACGGCGAGCCTTGCAGACATACCGTCCGTGAAGTATCAGCCAGTGATGGGCCTTAGGAATAAGACCTTCAGGGATATGCTTCACAAGAGCATTTTCAGTCGCAAGGGGAGTCTTGCTGTTTGTGGTCAGACCTATGCGCTCGCTCACACGGAACACGTGCGTATCCACCGCCATTGTAGCCTTATTATAGACAACCGACATGATTACATTTGCCGTCTTGCGCCCTACACCCGGCAGACTCGTCAAAGAATCAAGGTCGGAAGGAACTTCTCCTCCGAAGTCCTCGACGAGCTTCTTTGCCATTCCACTCAGTGAACGGCTCTTGTTGTTAGGATAAGAGCAACTCTTGATATACTCGAATATCTCTTCGACCGAGGCTGCAGCAAGAGCCTGCGGAGTCGGATATGCCTCAAAAAGCGGTGGGGTTATGAGATTTACCCTCTTATCAGTGCATTGCGCCGATAAAATCACGGCGACAAGCAACTGATAGGGGTTCTCATAATGCAGTTCGGTTTCAGCGACAGGCATAGACGCAGAAAACCATTCAATCACGCGAGCGTAGCGTTCCTTAACGGTCACGGTTATTTCCCTTTCTTAAAGAGTTTAACGGAGAGATAAATCAGAGGAGAGACAAGCCGTATCAAATCAATGTGCTGCCTCAAACTGACGTAGGAAGCGGACATCGTTTTCGGAGAACATGCGAAGATCCTTGACCTGATACTTCAGGTTGGTTATACGCTCCACGCCCATACCGAGAGCGAATCCGGTGTATTCCTTTGAATCTATGCCACATGCTTCAAGCACATTTGGATCGACCATTCCGCAACCGAGAATCTCGACCCAGCCGGTATGCTTGCAGAAAGAGCATCCCTTGCCTCCGCATAGATTACAAGAGATATCCATCTCGGCCGAAGGCTCGGTAAAGGGGAAATAGCTCGGTCGAAGACGTATTTTAGTCTCAGGACCAAACATTTCCTGAGCGAAATAAAGAAGTGTCTGACGCAGGTCGGCAAACGATACATTCTTGTCGACATAAAGAGCCTCGACCTGATGGAAGAAGCAGTGGGCACGCGCGGAGATAGCTTCATTACGGTAGACACGTCCCGGACAGATGATGCGAATCGGTGGCTGAGTCTTCTCCATTACGCGGCTCTGCACCGACGAAGTGTGGGTGCGCAGCAACACATCGGGATTGCGCTGGATAAAGAAAGTGTCCTGCATGTCACGTGCGGGATGATCCTCTGCAAAATTGAGCGAGGAGAACACGTGCCAGTCATCTTCAATCTCAGGACCTTCGGCTATGGTGAAACCGAGTCGCGAGAATATCGAGATTATTTCATTCTTTACAAGCGAAAGCGGATGGCGTGTGCCAAGCGGCATCGGAGCGGCCGTGCGTGAAAGATCCAGATCCGAAGCACCGGCATCGACACTCTCAAGCGATTCGCGGAGAGCAGCGAGCTTTTCAGTGGCAAGTGTCTTCAGTTCATTTAATTTCTGTCCAAGCTCACGCTTCTGTTCGGGAGCGACCGAACGGAAATCAGTCATAAGTTCGGAAATCGCGCCTTTCTTGCTCAGATACTTGATGCGGAGCGTTTCTACATCCTGTGGCGTCTTTGCTACAAGAGCCTCTATTTCAGCTTTAAGCTGATTTATCTTGTCTATCATTTCTGATTAGTTTTATTCTGTAAACGATTGGTCTGTTATATTCTGCAAAATTAGTGATTTTCATTGAAAACTACTCCCGGCAACCTGTCGAAAAAACATGTCGCCACAGTTCATGACATCACTTTCTGGATGATTGAAGCTCCTCGGCAAAACGGTTAGGAAAAGTCAGATGCTGTCGCGGACGAGTCATTGCGTATATCACAAGCCCTATGCCAAGAAGAATAAACGGCACACTCAACAACTGCCCCATGTTGAGCGTCATTGTCTGCTCAAATTCGACCTGAGGATTCTTTATGAACTCTATAAGGAAGCGTGGCAGGAATATACCGATGAAGAACACACCGAATATCAACCCGGGACGCTCTTCTGCATTTTTCTTCCAATACATCCACATCAGCAATCCGAAAAGGGCAAAATAGCACAACGCTTCATAAATCTGCGTCGGGTGACACGCCTGCCCCATATAGATATGACGCCACTCGGCGGAACGGATAAACATGAATCCCCACGGGAGGTCGGTAGCATGGCCGAATATCTCTGAATTCATAAGGTTGCCGAGACGTATCAGACCGCCGACAAGCGCAATAGGAATAACGAGCCTGTCGAAAGCCCAGAGAGGGTTGCGTTTGGTAGTAAAAATCGAATAAAGAATCACACACAGGATGATTCCTATCGTTCCACCATGACTCGCAAGTCCGCCTTCCCAGACATAAAGAATCGTAATTGGATCCTGCTTATAGAGATCCCACTGGTAGAAAAACACATGCCCGAGACGAGCGCCGATGATAGTGCCGGCAATGGTCCACAGCAACAACATGCTGAGCCAACGCTCAGGTACACCCTCGTGTCTGTAGATACGTGATTCTATCTCATAGCCGACAAGAAATCCGACCATGAAAGCAAGACTATACCATCGGAGACCGAAATTGCCGATATGAAAGAGAAACGGATCTGCGTTCCACGTAATAAAATCTAACATTTTACGTAATTTGCGTTTATAACGTATTTAAAATTCTTGCAAAATTACGCAGATTCACCCTGTAAACCAACCCGGCAGGGAGTTTTCACATAAATTAACGCCGTCAGTCCGAACCTTTTTGTTGGTGTATTCCTCCGGCTGATTCCATTTTATGTTTTTTTATAATCGATATCAGGCCGTTGTGGCGGTCGGCATGACGCGAAAAGAAGCTGTCGGCGGTAAACAGCCTGACAATCCCGAATGAAACCGAAGCCGTAACGACAAGCGGAAAAAAATAGGAATATGCAGCTCCCATCTCGCACGTAAGAAATATGGCCATCAACGGAGCGCGTATAGCTCCCGCCATCACACCGGCCATTGCATAAAATGCAAATTCACCGACCGGCAGATGAAGACCGAAGGCCTCATTTAAAAGTGCTGCAAAGAAGAAACCGACAATACATCCTGCAAACAATGACGGAGCAAAATTTCCGCTCACACCTCCGCCATTGTTTGTTGCAGAGGTTGCGACACACTTGGCCAAGGCTATGCCACCCGCCACAAATATCAGCAACCACATGCCGCCGGAATGTCCGAAGAAAATGCTGTCGTTCAGAATTGTCGAGAAATTGTCGTTTATGATTTTTCCGACAGTCCCATATCCTTCTCCATAGAGCGGCGGGAAGAGAAAGACAAAAGCTGAAATCATCACACCGCCAATGAGATTTTTTATCCATGAATTGCCGACACAACGAAGAAGCTTGGCAACTTTCTTTATCATATAACTATAATAAAGTGAATAAAAACCGCAAAATATGCCAAGCAGAATGACGTATGGAAGCGTATCTATGTCAAATCCGGCGTGATGGCTGAATGGTATGTCGACTGTGCATCCCGACAGAAGATATGCGGTCATGGCTGCTGTGATAGAGGTCACCAGCAACACCAAGACAGAGAAAGTCGACATCGGCATTCTCAGAACCTCAAGTGTAAACAGCGCACCGCCAAGTGGCGATTTGAATATACCGGCGATACCTGCTCCTGCCCCGCACCCCAGCATAATCATCATCATCTGCGGACTAAGCCGGAAGAGGCGTGCGACATTACTACCGACAGCTGCACCGGTGTAGGCGATCGGCCCCTCAGATCCGGCCGAACCACCAAAACCAAGAGTAATCGTACTGGCCAGAATCGGAGAATAAACTATATAACTCTTAAGAGCATACATTTTATTTTTAAGGTCATGTATCAGTCGAGACGTACCGTCTGACAAATCAGCCTTTACTACATACCGACAGAATATTCCGGTCAAGACAATACCGGCGGCAGGTATCAGCAATAGGACATAATTGCCTGACCCAATCCGAAAATGCGAAGTCAGGATATGCGAGACCCAAGAAATAAGTCGCTTCAACACAAACGCACCGCAGCCCGACAGTAATCCTACCGCCGTTGCAAGAAGAAAAACAAAAGTCTTTTCAGACAGATGTTTCTCACGCCAGTCCAAAATTTTTATCAAAAGACTATGACCGGTCAACATAATGTGTTACGTTTGCTTTACAATATTTAATCATTATAACACATTTTTCCTATCTTTAGTTTTTAGTGGCTATGCTGACTAAACAATGTTAATCAGCCTTTGCCGGACAATGGTCAATCCAATTAGAAATAAACCCACTGCTGTTTATTTGACACCATCTATCCATCGTTTGTTAAACATTTGTTACGAACCGACTCTTAAAAATCTCTGCAATATCTGAAACAAGTCATTTCTTTTTGTATCTTTGTCTCAGAAACCAAACATAACTGACGACTTATGGAAACCGGAACATGGTGGACCGCCCCCACCGAAAGCGAATCAGGAAGACTGATTCTCGTGACAGGGCGAAAGGATGTCGAGAAATTCCGTTCGAATCCCCGATTCAATATCCGTGTGGAGGTTACATGGAAATATGAGGGCGATGCAAAAGGCATGCCCGACAAAGAAACATCGACACTGATGGAAGAGGTGCAGGAGGCATTGACGACGGCTTTTAGAAAAGATCCTGTAGCTGTGCTCACCGGCATTTTTACGGGCGACAATCAGCGCGACTGGATTTTCTATACGCTCAGCACACATATCTTCGGGCGCAAACTCAACGAAGCTCTCGAATCATTCCCGCTTCTACCAATCAGCATCTATACTGAAAATGATCCTGAATGGAGCGAATATGACGAAATGTCGGAAGCAGAAATCAAACTTGACTAATCTTTATCCAAGCGTCACAATACGCGAATGGCCTGAATGACTGCCTATATGCCATTCAGGCCATTCGCGTATTGTGTCATCTCATGCTCTATTCAATGGGCCACGTTTTCAATACGTTTGGTTTCAGCCTCCATAATGCGTTTCAACGGATTAGTAGACATCCCGAAGTTCTCAAGAGTTCCGACTGACTTACGTATGCGGGGCATAAAATCGTCGACCAGCTCATTCTCGACAAGAAAATCAAACGTCTCACCGACAAATTTATGAATCTGCACATAGAGCCGTTCCCTCAGCCAGCTATCCTTGCCAATCGACAGCAAAGCGGTCATCGTGTGCACCATAAGATCGGCCACAGCCTCGCTGCCCGGTTCAAAGACCTTGAATTTCTTTATCGTGGCACGCAATTTAGCTATACGCGGATTGTAGGCACGCCTTGTGTAGCGGGTAGCTTCCTTGGTCAGTTGTGCGCGGTAGGCCTCTGCCTTCCTTTCGATATCCGGCTCAGCAAAGAAGTCAAGTAACTCGCGGGCCTCCTTGCTTTTGGTATATACATCAATAAGAAGCTCCCGGAGTTCGGGAGCTTCAAAATCTTTTATAGCCTTGCGGAGAGTCGTCTTTGACATTGATATGCAATTATTTTTTATAACTCTTTATACCCTTTTCGAGGAACGCCGAGAAGCGGGCCACATTCTCATCGTATGTGTAAGGGCCTGAAAGCAACTCACCGTCGTCATTGAGTATCACATAATAAGGCTGGGCATTTGCATTGAATTTGTAGCGCTGCAGATAGCTCCAACGGTCACCGTAGGTGTAGAGAGTCATATCCTTTCCATATTCTTTAACGGTAATCGGTTCGGGAAGGTTCTTTTTCTCGTCGACCATAAGCTTGATGACAGTAAAGTTGTCTTCAATCATAGCCTTGACATTAGGCTCGTCGAGGACAGCGCCTTCCATCTTACGGCAGTTGACACATCCGAAACCTGAGAAGTCGACAAGCACCGGCTTGCCTGCCTCACGTGCCACCTTCATACCCTCCTCGAAGTCGTCATACTCCTTGAAACCGTCACCGTAAAGGTTGAAATCCTGAGTGAACAGCGGTGGAACAAACGCGCTCACACCCTTGAGAGGTGCACCCCAGAGTCCGGGGATAAGGTAGATGGTGAATGAGAATGAGCAGAGAGCAAGGAAGAAACGGAAAACACCGATAGAGCTGTCGGCCTTGCCGTAATGAGCGAAATTGAACTGACCGAGAAGATAGAGACCGAGAAGTGCGAACATCACAATCCAAAGAGCGAGGAATGCCTCGCGGTCAAGAATGTGCCAGCCATATGCGAGGTCAGCGACAGAGAGGAACTTGAGCGAGAGGGCAAGTTCGACGAAACCGAGCACCACTTTGAGAGTATTCATCCAGCCACCTGAACTGGGGGCAGCCTGAAGCATGGTAGGGAACATGGCGAAAAGCATGAACGGAAGCGCGAGGGCTGTCGAGAAACCGAGCATACCTATGGCCGGCCCCCAGAGATCGCCCTGAGATGCCGCCTCGACGAGAAGCGTTCCGATGATAGGGCCTGTGCAGGAGAACGACACGAGGGTCAGCGTAAATGCCATGAAGAATATGGAGAGCAGACCGGTCGTCTTCTCAGCTGTCGCATCCATCTTGTTGGACCACGATGACGGAAGCTTGATTTCAAAAGCTCCGAAGAAGCTGATGGCAAACACCACAAGCAGCAGGAAGAAGATTATATTACAAACCGCCGATGTCGAGAGAGCATTAAGCGAGCTTGCTCCGAAAATACCGGTGATGAGCAGACCGAGAGCCACATAGATGACAATGATTGAAAGACCGTATGTGCAGGCATCCATGATGCTCTTGCTGCGGTCCTTGCCTTTCTTCAGGAAGAAGCTGACGGTCATCGGAATCATCGGCCATACACACGGAGTGAACAACGCAACGAGACCGCCAAGGAAACAGGTGAAAAAGATGTACCACAGCGAGGTTGTCGAAAAATCCTCGGCATTCTCGGCATCCTTAAACGATACGGGAGCCCAAAGGTCGGCGCCCTTGCTGTCAGGAGCTGAAGAAACAAGTGTGTCAGAAACAGCAGCGAGTGAATCGGAAGCGGCCTCCACGGATTCGGCGACAGCATCGAGCACAGCAGCAACTTCCTCTTTTTCTGCAGGAAGTTCGGCTACGGCCTTCGGTTCGTCTTTCTTGGGCACGGCTTTTATGGTAGCCTTGCCTGAAAGATTGAAATTCGAACGTGAAGGAGGAATACAGTTTTCATCGTTACATGCCGAACATACAACCATCACATCAATATTGAATTCCGGCTGTGTGGCCTTGAACTTCTGCGTGATTGTCACACCCTGTGTCCACCATGAAAGTTCTGCCCCGAACATATCGTCATATTGCTTATGCGAAGGCTTGTTAGGGATAGGCTTTCCCTCAAGAGTGACTCCGTTTAATTTAGGATAGGTAATCTCAAGAATCTGAGGTCCGGCATCTGGATCGCAGTCAAGCGAATACATGTGCCAACCGCTGCTGATAGTAGCCGTAAGCACAACCTGACCCTCATCGTTGCCGGTCATGTCTATTTTAGCATCCCATTTGACAGGGGTCATTATCTGTCCCAGCGCCATGTTGCACAAAAGCGCCACCAGAAGAGAAAAGGTTAAAGCAAGCTTTCTCATGTGAAAAATTTTTGCAAGTTTTCGAAATTGTGTGATTGGTTGATTGGGGTTAACTTTCGAAGTGCAAATTTACAAATATTTCCGTAATTAGTCCGGCAATTGTTTACTGAAACGTAAAATGTCACAGTATTGTAAATATTTCAGGTACTATTTTATCATTTTTTTGCCGATACAATCCGTGAGGTTGCCTATGCCATTGTTATTTACTACATTTGTCATTACAACAATCACATCTACATTACCCCTGACACATCTTTATATTATTCTCCATGAAACATAGCCATATTTTTCTTTCGGCTCTTATCGGCATGTCGATGCCAGCTATTGCCAAAGCCGAGATTGTCGACATTTCAACTCCCAAGACATCACTTATACTGGATGCCGAGAAAGGCGGTGGACTCAGACTGCTGCACTACGGCAACCGTATGGAGAGCACCGACATCGCAACACTCAAAGATGCCGGCGCTATCAACCGTAACGCCTATCCGGTCTATGGCATACTCCCGCAAGGCGAAGCGGCCATGAGCGTAACCCATGCCGACGGCAACATGACAACCGATGTCGAGGTGACAGGCATAAACACCACTACTGCGCCCGACGGAGCGAAAGTCACCACAATCGCCATGCGCGACAAAGTCTATCCATTTGATCTCAACGTAAACTACCGCACATATCCCGGAGAAGACGTTATCGAGACTTGGGTGGATGTCACCAATAATGAAAAAGGGACCGTAAGACTCAACCGCTTCATGTCCGGTTATCTTCCCGTGCGCTACGGCGACGTCTGGCTCTCGCAGCTCTACGGTTCATGGGCAAACGAAGGAAAATTGTCGCAGACACCCCTCAACCACGGGGTGCGAATGATCAAAAACAAGGACGGAGTGCGCAACTCACATACATCTCATGCCGAAATCATGCTCTCGCTCGACGGAAAACCGCAGGAGAATACAGGTCGTACCATAGGCGCCGCTCTTGAATATTCCGGCAATTATAAACTCTTCATCGACACTGACGACAGCGACTACCACCACTTTTTCGCAGGCATCAATGAGGAAAACTCCGCCTACAATCTCAAAAAAGGTGAAAGCTTCGTGACACCGCCGCTTGCCCTGACTTATTCCGAAGAGGGGCTGTCGGGTGTCAGCCGTAATTTCCACCGCTGGGGACGCAACCATCGCCTACACAACGGCGACAAGGAGCGCAGCATACTCCTGAACTCGTGGGAAGGTGTCTATTTTGACATTGACGAGGCCGGAATGGCGAATATGATGAAAGACATCGCCGACATGGGCGGGGAACTGTTTGTCATGGACGACGGCTGGTTTGGCGCGAAATATCCGCGAGACAACGACAGCACATCGCTCGGCGACTGGGTGGTCGACACCGATAAACTACCCAACGGAATCCAAGGGCTGATCGACACCGCAAAGGCCAACGGGGTGAAATTCGGCATCTGGATTGAGCCGGAAATGACCAATACCGTAAGCGAACTCTACGAAAAGCATCCGGAATATATCATCAAGGCTGCAAACCGCCCGGCAACACAGGGACGCGGAGGCACACAGCTCGTGCTTGACCTTGCCAATCCGAAAGTGCAGGATATAGTGTTCACCGTCGTCGACACCCTCATGCGCAAATATCCCGAAATCGACTACATCAAATGGGATGCCAATGCGCCGATAATGGACCACGGCTCGCAATATCTCACAGCCGACAATCAGAGCCACCTCTACTTTGACTACCACAAGGGCTTCGAGACCGTGCTCAACCGCATCCGCAAAGCCCATCCCGACGTTACCATTCAGGCATGTGCCAGCGGTGGCGGACGCGCCAACTGGGGCGTACTGCCTTGGTTTGACGAATTCTGGACGAGCGACAACAACGATGCCCTCCAGCGCATCTACATGCAGTGGGGCACAAGCTATTTCTTTCCAGCTATCGCAATGGGCTCACACATCTCGGCTTCGCCAAACCATCAGACATTCCGCCGCATACCTGTCAAATTCCGTGCCGACGTAGCTATGAGCGGACGTCTCGGCCTTGAACTCCAGCCCAAAAACATGACCGACGAGGAGAAAGCGATTGTAAAAAATGCCATCGCCGACTACAAGAAAATACGTCCGATTGTGCAGTTCGGTGATATCTATCGACTCGTCTCTCCCTACGATGGCAAGGGCATAGCCTCTCTGATGTATGTCAATCCCGACAAGAACGACGCGGTGTTCTATTGGTGGAAAACCGAGACATTCATGAACCAGCAGCTCCCGCGTGTGGTGATGGCCGGTCTCGACCCCGACA
>ERZ778514.2544-NODE-2544-length-11377-cov-4.467232_pt1 | contig 11377 bp, 9 predicted proteins | sample MGYA00510344_ERZ778514 | MGnify/ENA primary metagenome ERZ778514 (study PRJEB29527, sample SAMN07138968) | mouse gut metagenome | material: feces | host: mouse | place: China:Nanjing | collected 2016-01-25 ... | reverse complement strand
TTTCCCCGGTTTCCGAACCGAATACCCGAAACTCCCCACTTTCTTCCCCAGTTCAAAATACGCTCCATGGGAATAGGTGATCAGCCCTGCCTGATTCAGTTCGAACTTTCCGTTCTGATCCATATACCGGTCCTCGATGGTCACACTGACCACCTCCGCCAGAAACAGATCATGGCTTCCAAGAGCTTTCCTCTCTGTCACCCTGCATTCGATGTTCACCGGGCTCTGTGCGATCCCCGGCGCTTCGATTCTCCTGGATGGCAGCCTGGTCAGATGCATTTCTTCATATTTATCCACATCCCGTCCCGAGCGCACACCGCAGTAATCCAGGGCGCGCACCAGCTCTCTGGTCGCCAGATTGATGACAAATTCTCCGGTTTCTTTTAAAATCTCATAAGAATATCTTTCTTTTCTTACCGATATGGATACCATGGCAGGCGACGAACAGACCGTCCCGGTCCATGCCACGGTTATGATATTCGGTTTCTCTCCCGGCCTCTGGCAGCTCACCATAACCGCCGGCAGGGGATAGAGCATGTTGCCCGGTTTCCAATACTGTTTTGCCATGCCCGTCCTCCTTGATGGTAACAAAAAATGGAAAAAACAGCCGCCTCATGCACCCACAGGGCGTCTGTCTTTTCCATTTTACGCATATTCTTTTCATTTGACAAGGTAAAATTCAGGAAATACACAGGTTTTTCACAATTCGATACAGATTTCCTTGCCGAATCTGCTTCCCCTTTCGTCCATTCTCCCCTTTACGCCACATAGTCCTTTAAAATGCTCTCCAGAGCCGACCCGCTGCTGGTATGACAGCGTACGACGTCAATCTTCTTTTTCTTTGCTTCATCTACTGCCGTCTTTACCATTTTATGGGATACGGTATTCGTAAACAGAATAAACAGATCCGGCGTTCCCATCTGTTTATCCAGATTCGCAGACATCTGGGTAAATACCTTCGCCTTACATTTATAACTTCTGCAGATCTTCATATACTGACAGACCATCCGGTCATGTCCCCCAACAATTACAACGCTCATCGTCACACCTCCAGTATGTTCCTGGCTTTCCCCTTCCCTGTTTCCACGGTTAGTTCAAGCTAATTAGTTATTACTAACTCATAATACCAAATCGGTACAGAAAAAGCAACTGCACAGTTGATAATCTTTTTCAACTAAGTGCAGCCGCCTGTTCTGTTACCGGTTTTTCATGTATGTATCCCCGCTTCCTGCGGCTCCTCCAGCCCGTAGGCAATCAGGGAATCTCCCTTTTTGACGGAAAGTCCTCCGGTATAATAAAAGACTCTGCCGTCCCCTTCTGCATAAAACTCCTGCAGTATATTTCCGAACATATCCTCCAGACGCCCCAGAAGCTGGCCCCCCGCCACCGGATCATTTTCATTTACCGCCGGGTACCAAAGTCCTGCTCTTTCGCTCTCCAGATAGACGGTGCGTTCATAAACCTTCGGTTCAAAAGATACTTCCGGTTCGTCAGATTCATACATATCAAGATGGCGAAGGAGCAGACAGATGTTCCGCTTATGGCCTGCAATCCACTCCTCCCTGCAGAAGCCGCCGAAGCCGCGTTCCAGAAGAAGTCCCGGCAGCTCATGATAATTCGCCGCATAACTGTATTCTCCTCCTGCTGCCTCCGATGCAATCAGATAAGGCACGTCCAGCGCCCGGGCTGCCGAAAGCGACGCTTCCGTCACCTTTTCTGCTTTTGGAAAAAACAGGCAGGGCGTCAGGATCTCGTTCACACTGCCGCCGTGAAGATCCAGCAGAAAATCTGCCTTCGGAAAGATCTCCTGCACAAACCAGTCCGCCAGACGTTCTCCCGCAGTCCCATCCGACCGCCCCGGATAGTCGCTGTTCAGATCGAAGTCGTCCTCCGGCAGAGTTCTCCAGTGCTGCTGCCAGAAACCGCTGGTATTTACGCAGTGCATCAGCAGCAGATTGCCTTTCAGTTTCTCCGGATCGATTTCCTTCGCCGCCCGGACCACCGCCGGCGTCCCATTATATTCCCCTGCATGGATCTGCGCCGTCACCACCAGCGTCTTTCCCGGCTCCTGTCCGCAGATCAGAGTTGCCGGTATCTCATAGTCCTCCATGCCGGGCTTCAGAAGCATCTGCCGCTTTTCCCCGCAGCTCAGCTCCTGTCCGCATATCTTCCACATAGTCTCTCCTTTTATCAGTTCCACAGCCGCCTGTTGGCGTCCGGGAAGCTGTTGTTTTATTTTCTGTACAGAATCCGAATTGAATTCATAAGACACAGAACCGATACGCCCGTATCCGCAAAGACCGCCACCCACATATTGGCAAATCCAAACAGTCCCGCAATCATGACGACCGCTTTGACCGCCAGTGCAAAATACACATTCTGCCAGGAGATTCTGGAGGTCGCCCGTGCGATATCGATAGCCTGAGGGATCGCCGACATCTCGGAAGTCATGAAAACCACATCCGCAGCCTCGATGGCTGCATCCGCACCGCTTCCCATGGCAGCTCCCACATCAGCGCCCGCAAGAACCGGAGCATCATTGATTCCGTCTCCGACGAACATAACACTTCCGTGCTTTTCACGAATCTTCTGCAGCTCCTTGAATTTATCCTCCGGAAGCAGCTTCGCGTGCACCTCATCAATGCCGGCCTCTGCTGCCACCGCCTTCGCGCTGTCCTCTGCATCCCCGGTCAGCATGGCAGTCACAATGCCGAATTTCTTCGTTCTGGCAATGGCGCTCACTGCATCCGGCTTGATGGTATCCGATATCACAATATGTCCCGCAAAACGTCCGTTCAGCGCCGTCAGCACCTCCGTACCGAACTGCTCTTTCCGATAGCCCGACAGATCCACTCCATTTGCTTCCATCAGCTTGCGGTTGCCGCAGAAAACCACACCTTTGCCGGTCTCGGCGCGGATGCCCTGACCGGCAATCTCTTCCACCTTTGAAGGCCGGTCAATCTTAAGGCCTTTGTCCTTTGCCGCCTCCACAATGCTGCTGCCGATGGGATGGGTCGATGACAGCTCACAGCTGGCACTGATCGCCAGCAGTTCTTCAGGCGTCAGACCCTGATCAGCGCAGACTGCGTTCTGCACTACAAAATTTCCTTTGGTAATCGTTCCGGTCTTGTCCATGACAACTGCCCTGACATTTTTCAGGGATTCAATAGCCACGCCTCCCTTAAACAGAATGTTCTTTTTCGAAGCGGCGCCAATGCCGGAGAAAAATGCCAGCGGTACAGACAAAACCAGAGCGCACGGACAGCTGATAACCAGAAAGGTCAGCGCCGTCAGAACCGAAGCCGTGCCGGATGTTCCGTAAACGACTCCCACCGCTCCTGTATAACCTGTATCTACGAAGAAATGCCAGCCCGGCAGTACAAAGGGCAGCACGACCGCCACCAGGACTGCAAAGAGAACAACAAACGGTGTGTATACCCGTGCAAAACGTGTGATAAATTTATCAATATTGGGTTTGCTGGCCGCGGCGTTCTCCACGGAATCCAGAATACGGGTGACCATGGATTCTTCCAGTACCTTTTCCACGCGGATCTTGATCTGTCCGGATGTATTCACACAGCCGGAACTCACCAGATCGCCCACGACCGCCTTTACCGGCACCGGTTCCCCTGTAATGGCAGAGGTGTCCAGACGGGTCTCTCCGTCGATCACAACGCCGTCCAGAGGCACCCGGTCGCCCGGGCGGACCAGCACGATATCGCCCACGACCGCTTCCTCTGCGTCCATGACGCGGATCTCGTCGCCAACCACCAGATTGACAACTTCCGGCCGAAGGTCCACGGCATCCATGATCTGGGAACGGCTCTGCTCCGTGGCGCGGTCTTCAAAATACTCGCCGATCCGGTAAAACAGCATAACGCCCACTGCCTCCGGAAATTCCCGAATTGCAAAAGCGCCCAGTGTGGCGATCGACATCAGAAAATTTTCATCAAATATCTGTCCTTTTTTCATGTTTCTGCCAGCGGTCATCAGAACCTTTCCGCCCAGAATCAGATAGGAAATGACAAACAGCGGAAGCAGCCTCGGATCCGACTCTTCCAGACCGCCTGCATGAATCGCAAGAAAGCCGGCCAGGAACAGGACCGCTCCGGAAAGGATTGAAACCAGGGGTCTGTATCTTTTTGGGATTCCTGATTTCTTTTCCTCTTTTTTCGCTTCCTTTTTTATCTCTTCTTTCGGAACTACCGTAATGCCGTCTTCCATGGCGTCGATCGCTTTCTGAATCGAGGGGATCAGTACATCCGGCCGGCTGGCGGAAAGCCGCATCTGCTTGTTGGCATAGGTGATGGAGACGCCGTTCACCCCGTCCATCGTCCTGATCCTGTGCTCAATCTTCGCCGCACAGTTTGGGCAGTCCAGACCTTCCAGCACATAGACTTTTGTCTTTGAGACGGTTGCGCCTGCTTTTCTGTTTCTTGGTACCAGCGTAATCCCGTCCTCGATTGCATCGATCGCTGCCTGCATTTTCTCCATCAGACCAGTATGATCCGGCGCTGATACACGCAGCTGTTTCGTTGCATACGCCACAGATGCGTACTCCACCTCCGGCATCTGGCGGATCTTCGCCTCCACCTTCGCCGCACAGTTGGCGCAGTCCAGGCCTTCCAGAATATAGACCCTTTTCTCCATCTTCTCATCCGGCATGACGCAGTTGCACTTTGCCAGTGACTCCCCGCACACATCGCAGTACTCCACATGCGGATTGCACGCTTCACAGTCACAGTCCTCTGGATGTCCTTCTGTATGATGATGCTCTGTCACAAAATGGGTATGAGAGCGCGTTGCCTCATCCCGCGGACCGTGTCCCTGTCCACAGCCGCAGCCTTCTTTATGATCGTGGTTATGGCCATGGTGATCATGGTGTTCCTGTCCGCAGCCGCAGCCTTCTTCATGATCGTGGTCATGGCCATGGTGATCATGGTGTTCCTGTCCGCAGCCGCAGCCTTCTTTATGATCGTGGTTATGGCCATGGTGATCATGGTGTTCCTGTCCGCAGCCGCAGCCTTCTTCATGATCGTGGTCATGTATGCGTTCATGATGTCCATGCTCATGTTCATGGTTCTGTTTATGGTCGTTCATGATAACGCCCTCCTTGTCTCTTTCTTGCAGCCCGGCATAACCGGACAACAACCGCTATTTCGCTCTTCTTCTTTCTGCCTCTTCATAAGTCCAGGCCTCTGTCAGGGCTTTCAGTCTGTCGAAGTCGGCCTGCTCATCGTATACCTTGATCAGGGAACTCAGATCTTCATAATTATAGGCATTCACGTAAATTCCGGTAGCCAGTGCATACTGATCATTGTATTCCCGGGAGTTCTTTGAGACCCAGTAGCCCTGCGTCATGCGAAAAGCTCTGCCGTTCTCCCGAAATTCTTCCGCATATCCGGTAACCGCATTGTACATGGCTGCAAACGAAGGACCGATTTCCGAACTGTATTTACCCGCAACATAACAGAGCGTCCCGTCTGCGAACAGATCCTTGTTCGTCATACTGTAACAGTCGACAACCCCCTGTTTTACGCCTTCGTTTTTTAACACATTCACCATGCTGTACATACTGAACATGGAAAGCGCAAAATCATAGTCTCCGCTTTTCAGTTCCTCCTCCGCCTTTGCTCCAGTCTCTTCTCTGGTTGTATATCCCGGAAAAACAGTCAGATGAATATCCCCGAATTCCAGTCTGACCGGTTCCTCTGTGACCGCCAGCTCCTCTGCGCTCTGCCCGGGATCTCCAAAATATTTCTCAAAAGTCTCAAGCGCCCCTACAGAACGGAGACGGTGCATCTCGTTTCCGGCTGCCGCTCCGCCGGTAAACAGGATATAAGAATCCCCTTCCATCTCCTGGATGAAATATTCCGCCATATCCGCACCGGCCTCATATTCCATCTCGCTTCCTGGTCCTACTACACCGAGAAAATACGGATTGTCCGCTACAGATTCATACTGTTCCTCCGGCACCGTGCCGGAAGCCAGCATATAGTAGACGCCCTGAGACTCACAGTAGTCCACTTCTTTCTCCAGATCATAGGTGATGAAGGACATAATCCCTCTCGCTCCTTCTTTGCAGGCATCCTCCAGAAATTTCATCTCGTCCTGCGCACTGCGGATTGCATAGGAATAACAGAATTCCGTCTCCGGAAAACAGTTCTGAATATAGTCTGTCAGGTATTCACGAAAAGCAGTCACTTCATCGTCCTGCACATCATAGACTGCTACTCCGATCTTACAGCTGTCTGCCCCGTCTGTCGTCTCCGTCAGATCGTCATTTTTGGGCGCAGACATCCTGCAGCCGCCTGTGCAGAGCACAACCGCCGCCGCTGTCAGTAGAAATATGAACTTTTTCACGGTTTTTATTCCTCCCTTCCAAACATATGGCACGCCACTTCGTGTCCCGGTTTCAGCTCTGTAAGCCCGGGGCGGACCTGCCGGCACCGTTCCATGCAATGCTCACACCGGGTCTGGAAAGGGCATCCGGGAGGCACATCCAGAGGACTCGGAATCTCACTGTCGATGCTTTCGATCTTTTTTGTGAAATCCATCTTTGTATCAAACACTGCGCGCAGGAGAGCCCGCGTGTAGGGATGACATGCCTTTTCCACATCCTCGCCCGGAAGCACTTCCACGATGCTTCCCAGATACATGACTGCAATCTGATGGGCAAATGCCTGGATCAGTCCAAGGTCATGCGCAATGAAACCGATGGCGATATTTTTTTCTTTCTGCAGCCTGACTACCAGCTCGATGATGGTCTTCTGCACCGATACATCCAGCGCACAGGTCGCTTCATCCATAACGATCAGCTCCGGCTCCAGAGCCAGTGCGCGGGCGATGGCGATCCTCTGCCGCTGTCCGCCGGACATATTATGAGGAAACCGGCCCGCAAACTCGCCGGGCAGCTCTACTGCATCCAGAAACTTCCGGGCCACCGCGTCTTTCTCGGACGCAGTAATTCGGCCAAAATTCATGAGCGGTTCACAGATGATGTCACGGATCTTCATTTTGGGATTAAACGACCCTCCCGGATCCTGAAAGACCATCTGGATATGCTGCCTTGTCTGGCGCAGCTCTTCTCCCCTGAGCTTTGTCAGATCCTTTCCTTTGAAGAGAATCTCCCCTTCAGTGGGAACATCCAGACGAACCAGAAAACGCATAAACGTCGACTTGCCGCAGCCGGATTCTCCGATCAGCCCCAGCGTCTTTCCTCTGTAAAATTTCAGATTAATATCCTGGCAGGCTGTCAGTTCCCTGCCTCCGGAAGCCGGAAAACGCCGGGTCACATGTCTTGCTTCCAGAATCATATCCTTTTCATCAAACATAGCGCTTACCTCCCAAAGAAGGAACTGCATCCAGAAGCTTCCGGGTGTATGCATTCTGATTTTCATGGAGAATCGCATCCCGATCACCGCTGTCAGAGATCCTGCCGTCCTTCATCACTACGATCCAGTCGGACATATAGGCGGCAACTCCCAGATTGTGGGTAACCACAATGATGCTGGTGCCGTATTCGTCCCGAAGCTCCATCATCTGACGGACGATCTGTGCCTGAGTCGTCACATCGAGTGCAGAAGTCGGCTCATCCGCCAGCAGAAGCTTCGGCTGAAACGTCATGGCCATGGCAATGCCCACGCGCTGCCGCATACCGCCGGAAAGCTGAAACGGGTACGATCTCATAATATTGTCGCCGCCTGGAAGACGCATGCGCTCCAGCATTTCCACGCCTTTTCTCCAGGCTTCTTTTTTGTTTATGTCCTCATGGGTACGGATATACTCCACAAATACATCCCCGATCTTCCGAATTGGATTCAGCATGGCGCCGGAATCCTGAAAAATCATGGAGATGTCGGTGCCCCGAAGCCTGCGCCACTGATCGGGCGTATGGTTCAGAAGCGATTTTCCCTCAAACAGAATATCGCCTTCTGTAACTTTTCCGCCGCCCGCCAGAAGCCCCAGCACCGCGCGGATCACCGTTGTCTTGCCGGAACCGGATTCCCCGACCAGAGAGGCGATCTTTCCTTCCTTCAGAGACATGCTGAAATCTTTCACGGTGGGGCGGTCCTGATAGGAGATGGTAATATTTTTTATTTCCAACATAGGCTCCTCCTTATTCGTCTCTGACGTCCAGAACATCCCGAAGTGCATCGCCCAGAAGATTGAACACAACGACGACGACAAAGATCGCAGCACCCGGATAGATCATCATCCAGGGAGCGCTCTGAATGAACGGTCTGCCCTCATTCAGCATCAGTCCCCATTCCGGATTGGGCGCCTTTGCGCCAAATCCCAGAAAGGAAAGGCCTGCCAGTTCCAGCATCATGCCGCCGATATCCGTCGCAGCCGTGATAACAAGAGTGGGAATGACATTGGGAACCATATATTTTGCCAGAATATACGGTGTTTTGGAACCGGTAACCACCGCTGCCGCCACATAATCCCTGTTCCGGATCTTCAGAACCAGACTTCTTGCAAGCCTGGCATATTTTGTCCAGCTTACCAGCGCCACGGCAATTACGGCATTTCGGATGCTGGCGCCCAGAATACCGGCGATCGCCATGGCAAATACCATACCGGGAAACGACACCATCATATCGGCAATCCGCATGATCAGAGCGTCCAGCCACCCTCCGAAGTAACCCGACAGGACTCCCATCACCGTACCCAGTACAAAGATCAGAATCACGACCGAAAAAGCCGCGGTCAGGCTGGTACGGGCTCCGTAGATCACACGGGTAAAAATATCGCGCCCCAGCTTGTCCGTACCGAAAATATGCGCCGCACTGGGAGCCTGCAGGGCGTCTTTCAGCACCGAAGCCGCAGGGTCCACACCGCCGGTAATCAAAGGCGCAAAAACGGCCGCCAGAATGATCAGAACCGCAAGCACCGCAAAGAGACAGAAGAATTTATTTTTCTTTACAAAGCGTTTGAATTCCATATCCGCTACCCCTTTCCCCGCATTCTGGGATCCACATAATTATAGGAAATATCCACAGCCAGATTGACCAGCATATAGATCAGGGAAATCCACAGGACATAGCCCTGAATCAATGGATAGTCATAAGCGGTGATGGCCGCCACTGCCAGGCTTCCCATGCCGGGATAGGAAAATATGACCTCCACCACTGCAGTGCCCCCAAGCAGAGACCCCAGAGACAGCCCCAGCATGGTGATCAAAGGCAGCAGTGAATTCGGAAATACATTCATCCATAAAATCTGCCACTCCTTTACCCCTCTGGCTCTGGCTCCGGTAACATAATCCTGATTCAGTTCTTCCAGAATCGCCGTACGCACCTGCCTGGTATACTTGGCAGACATGGCAAAGGCCAGTGTGACCGATGGCAGAATCAGACTTTTCAGGTCACCGCCGGACGAAACCACAGGCAGTAATTTAAGCTGAACACAGAATAACAGCATTAACAGAAGTCCAACCCAGAAATTCGGCATGGATACCCCAAAAAAGGTAAGGCAGCGGAGGGTATAATCCACAATGCTGTTCTTATGAGTCGCCTGAGCCATACCGACGGGAACCGCCACCAGAAGCATCAGACACATGGACAGGATGGACAGCTTCAGAGTGGGCCAAAGCCGTGCCATAAGCAGCTCGGCAACCGGCCTGTGGTAAGCATAGGAAGTACCAAAATCACCCTTCAGGCAGTTCTGCAGCCAGCTGAAATACTGCACCAGCAAAGGGCGGTTCAGGCCCATGGCTTCTCTTGTCTCCTGGATCAGCTCTTCCTCCGGCATCATGCCTGTTGCTGCAAACATGGTACGCACGGGATCGCCGGGCGCCAGATAAGTGATTAAAAATGTCAGGAAACTGATGCCCAGCGCTACAAGAACGATCTGGACCAGCCGTTTCCCCAGTTGTTTTGCATTCAAAGGAATTCCTCCTTGTTAAAATTCCGCATTCTCCCCTTCTGCCCCGCAGCATCCGGAACAGTTTCCTCTCGCTTTTCGCTCCCGGAAAACCGTTCCCGGCGCATTCGGGTCCATGCTGTTCTGAAACATATTCTTTATTACTGTCCGGAAACAGGATACATATCTGTAGTGATCCAGTAATAATCAGCCGTATTGATAGCAGCGCCTCCGACCGTAGCATTCCTGGAGATCATGGAACTGTTGTAATAGCCATGAACAACGGCTGCCGCATCGTCCAGGAGGATCTGCTGAAGCTTCTGAACAATCTCGCGGCGCGCGTCATTGTCAAAGGTGGTTGCCAGCTCATGGAACAGCGCGTCATACTCCTCATTTTTATAACCGCAGTAGTCTGCGCCGGAATCCGAACACCATGCAGCCAGATATTCGGTGGGATCTCCGGTACCCACGGTGGTCCAGTTGGAACCGTTCAGGTCAAAGTCGCCCGACTGATAGCTGTCCCACTGGCGGGCGGAGTCGCCGATCTCCAGATCCACGCCAATGCCGATATCAGTCAGCTGCGTCTGAATCGCCTCTGCGAAATCTTTCAGACAGCGGTTGTCATAAGTCACATAATGCAGAACCACTTCCTGACCCTCCAGCTCACGGATTCCGTCGCCGTTAGTGTCAACAATTCCGGCCTCATCCAGAAGCTTCATGGCCGCTTCCGGGTCATAGGGATCCGGATCTGTCAGATTTTCATATCCATAGTCCAGATTGGAAGGCAATACGGAATAACCGGCAGTGTACAGACCGCCAACCGTAACTGAACACATGGTATCATCATCCAGAGCCATGAGAACAGCCTCCCTGAGCGTCTTATTAGACAAAAGTTTTCCCTCGGACATATTCATATGAGCCAGGCCTGTGCGTACGCCGTTTGCAATGGTAACCGTAAAGCTGGAATCCGCCTGCAGATCGCGCAGGTCGCTGATGTTGGTTACATTTTCCGCCAGATCAAGCTGACCGGATTTCAGCGCCATGGCCTTGGCAGAGGCATCGCCCATGTACATCAGTTCGATGGACTCGAAAGGCACCTCCCCGCCCCAGTAATGCTCATTGGCAATCATGGTATAGCCCACTTCCTCCCGGAAACCGGCTGCCACATACGGGCCCGTTCCAATAGCGGCATGTGCATAGTCTGTGGTATGCTCCGTATCCAGGATGACCATAACCGGGTAAGCCAGATTTTTCGTCAGGTCCACATACGGAGTGACCGTCTTTACTGTCACATTGCCGGAAGTATTGTCCGCCGTAATCTCGGCTTCCGCCTCCAGAAATTTCTGCGGAGCGGAAGAACCGGTTGGCCCGGCTTCGAACAGGCGCTCGAAACTGGATGTTACAGCCTCCGCGGTCAGATCGCAGCCGTCAGAGAATTTGACTCCCTCTCTGATATGGAATACCCACTCGGTATGTTCTTCGTTGACTGTATACTCGTCACAGAGCCAGT
>ERZ778514.2534-NODE-2534-length-11422-cov-6.575966_pt1 | contig 11422 bp, 4 predicted proteins | sample MGYA00510344_ERZ778514 | MGnify/ENA primary metagenome ERZ778514 (study PRJEB29527, sample SAMN07138968) | mouse gut metagenome | material: feces | host: mouse | place: China:Nanjing | collected 2016-01-25 ... | reverse complement strand
ACTATGAGTTATTATCACAACAGCGAAGAAATCTTCCGAACACCCGTGATTGCAAATCCGACCGAACGTAAGAGGATGTTTATTAATAACTTACAGAGTTGATACAATTCGTCGAATTCACGTTATATAATAAATGCGCACCCTGACTTTGCGAAGACATTGTTGCAAAAACATAACTTTGCGGTATTAAAACCATGCTTTATACCCCGTAACCCATAGGGTTAGCATTGTTAATGTGAATTATTAGTCATTGCACAATTCTGCTTAGCTGACTGAAATTTCAGCCAAGAGACAATAATAAAAAGAAATGACAGGGAAAAGCCCTGTCATTTCTTTATATTTAACCGTTAAGACAACTGCCTCTTATTTTATGAACTTTCTTCCGTTCTGAATAAGAATACCCTTTGCATCCTTGCTTACGCGCTGACCTGCAAGGTTGTATATAGGAGCGTTTGCGTCAACTCCTGTATTAGCTGTTATATCGCTGATACCTGTTTGCTCACCACCTGCTGTAAATTTAAAACCATAAAGACCTATCTGGCTCTTCGGATTGAAGACCATATATTTCTTTCCTGCCTTTACAGGGAAAGTCATATATCCAAGAGCCTGACGATTCTGTGTATAACCGTTTGTATGCTGTATTATAAAGTCCTCAGGCATTGTACCTGTAACCATGTCAACAGTTGTACCATTATCATCAAATGTAAATCCATTGTTCTGATAATAGAAAGCGACTTTTATATCGTTTGCAGCAATGTGAGCCTTTGTATCCTCATCAACAATATATGTTGAATGGTTACCTTTATTTACAAAAACACCCATCTTTATAGAACCATCTGCTTTAACAGTAAACTCAACATATGTACCATGTACAGGAAGCAGCCCACAACCTTCTGTCCAAACTGTAGCATTGGGGTCATCACGCCATGCTGTTCCATTATCAGTTTCTTCCCAATACCCCCCATTGTCCACAGCATAGGGATTTCCTGCTCCTTTAAGATAGCTATTAAACTTAAGATCACATTTATCTGTACTCAAAGCAAGATTTGTTCCTTCACCACCACTAAAACTCCATGGTGTTTTGTCATCTTGAATATCCTTCTCATTTAGGAATGACGCTATCTTTAGGTCAACATTTTCAGTTGCCTTTATTGTTTGTTCTGCAACAGTTAAATCAGTAACAGACGATGCATCCCAAACCTCCTGTGCATTAACAGACATTGCCATGCAAGCGATGGCAGCAAGAGTAAAAAATTTCTTCATATACTTTTATTTTTAAGTTAATATTATGTTATTATAAACTTTACACAATTATTGCTATGCTTTTGTAACGTTATATATACATATATGTAATCAGGCACACCTTTCTTTTTAAATAATTTTAATATTATGTTAGGGAGTAAGGAGGAAAGGAGTAAGGAGGTAAAGCTTTAGGGAGTTAAAGAAGTTATGGGAAGTTACAGGAAGTTAAAGGACAAATGATTAAGTAAGGAGTAAGGAGAATAAGGAGTAAAGGGAGGAAGGAGAGAAAGAAAGAAAGAAAGGAAGAAAGGGAGAAAGGGAGAATAGAGAAAGGAGGTAAGGCAACAGAACAAATACGGAGTATATATATAATAATGTGTAGTTATTATTAAAAGCCATTGACAAAATGAAATATCCTCCAAGTCCTGATATAAAAACAGGCTTGGAGGATATTTGTTATAAGTACTCAAAAAGAATATTACTCAGGAAGAGTATCAGACAGCGGGTCGAACAGTCCGTCGGCATTTCTTCCGAGATCATGCCATCCCACAGTCTGATGCAATGTCACGTTCGACTGCATGGCGTTCTGCTTAAGTCCAAGGAAGTAATACTTGGGGAAGAACTTAATTGTAAGGGCGTCGTCGTTACCGTCAAGGTTTGCATCCTTACGTATTAAGTTATTCTCGTAGAACTCAGCCATTGCCTTAACATTATTGTTTGCGTATGTGCCTGTCGCCGCATCATAGCTCATGTCCTCATCGAGTGTGAGTGCAGTCGGGCGGAGAGACTTCAGCGGGTCGCTGTTGTTGTCTTTTGCAGCAGTTGTATTTGATACCATGATAATCTGGTGACGCTTTGTTCCGTTAAGCGGAGCTACGCCAAGATAAGTACATGTGTTGCCGCCAAAACCTGTCAAAGCCCAGGTTGATTTCAACTGCTCTTGTCCGACACCTCCGTCGAAGAGCATCCAACGGCGCATATCATCGAAACGCTTGCCTTCGTAAGCCAGCTCAATCTGACGCTCGTACAGGATGGCTGCGAACAGTTTGGCACGGTCGCCGTTGATGTCTGAAGGCAGACCGTAATTGTCTTCTGCCTTGTAGCCTACACGCGCACGTATCTGCTGAAGAGCCTTTACTGCATCATCATAGTGACCTGCGCCACATGCAGCTTCTGCAAAGTTGAGCAGAACCTCAGCATATCTCATTGTCAACAGCGGAGCAGCGTTCTTCTGGAAACCTTTCGGACTTGCCGTTGCTTCAGAGAAAAGATAGAACGGAGTAGTGTGAAGCTTGGCGTCATCACTGCGCTTACGTACATATATCGCATGGTTAGTCTGCTCAAGCAGGTCGGGTGACCATCCGTTTGCAGAAAGGCTTGCCTTGTCTCCCTCGTTGTCATACCATGTGTAGCTCCACAACTGGTAGTCCTTACCTGTGGGATAGCAAGAAGGCACGATGCTCTTAAGAGCCTCGCTTGAGAGAGTCACAGTTCCCTCATTAAACTGCCATTCTACGCCGGGGAAGGCAAAGGTGCGGTAGAAACGCGGGTCGCGGTTAAGCCAGAATTTGGTCTTGTCATAGTAGATACCCGACTCAGCAGGTTTCTTTCCGTCTGCCATAGGGAACAGGTCTACTATTTCAGATGTAGGAGTATAACCTCCGTTACCGTTTGTATTCCTCGGACGTATGTTGTGCTCCCAGTAGTTATACTTACCGAAGTCTGGCTGTCCGCTGATGTTTGTAACAGTGTTGTGAAGCGTTACGAACACTCCCTCAGACACGCTTCCATCAGAAGACTCATAGTTCATCCATGTCTTTGCCCAGTTGGCGGCATTGTTCTCGCCACCGTTTGCGGTGTATGTCAGACCTATGCCGCCTGCCTGCAGAGCCTCGAGTGCCGTTTTGTTTGCCTGATATGCATCCTCCCAGCGTGTCATGTCATCGGCACGGTTGAACAGCGGACTTGCATAGAACAACAGCATCTTGCCTTTCATGGCGTATGCCAATCCTGAAATCACACGTCCATAGTCCTTGCCGGCGTTCTCCCATTTGACAGGAAGCATGTGTCCGGCATTATCAAAGTCGTTGCAGATGAAGTCGATGCAATCCTTTGTCGTTGAACGTGGAACAATCTTGTCCTCACCCGTACCGATAGGGTCTTGCACATAGTCGATGATTGGCACACCGCCGTAGAGCTTCACCATCATATAATACTGATATGCACGGAAGAAGTAAGCCTGTCCGAGCAACATGTTCTTCTCGCTCTCTGTCAGTGCCGACGAACCTTCAACACCCTCGATAACGTCGTTGCAGTTACGTATCTTTCCCCAAGGGCTGTATGTGTCGTTAGCCACATAGAAGTAGTCGTACATGTTCGAATGGTTGTATGTAAGTTCCTGCTCCGGATTTACAAAGATACTGAAGCCACCATACTCTTCAGTGCTCTTCGCCCATTTGTCAGGCAGACCGACACTTGTAACATCGTTTACGTTACCGATACCCTGTCCGTCACCGCCGTTTGAGCGTGGCAACAAGGCAAAATACATGGTATTTACACGTTCCTCTGCTGCATCGTAATTACCATAAGTGTTGTTCTTGTCAAAGCTTCCGAAGTTTCTCTTGTCCTCAAGAAAGCTGTCACTACAAGCACTCAGCCCAAACGCGATTGCCGCGATTGTCGCAACTTTGTTGATATTAAATATATTTTTCATTTGTCCTGTTCTTAATATATTAGAATGAAACATTTACACCCATAGTGAATTTGCGCAAGTTCGGATAGCGTGAATATGTACCGCCATACGAAGCCCAGCTGTCGTCCGGATACGGGTTGATGAAGTTGATTGCATTCTGGCATGTAAGATTAAGGCGCACGCTGCTCAGGCCAACAGTGTTAACCCACTTCTTGGGCAGTGTCCATGCCACGCTGATGTTGCGGAGCGATAATGAAGCACCGTCTACCAACCAGAAAGAAGAAGGAGCCGTATTCACTGAAGAATAACGCATGTTAGGGAATGCTGCGCCAACGTTTGCGGGCACCGTAACAATGCCGTTGGCATCATATATGTCCTCATAGTTGAACATATCGGCAAAGCACGAAGGCATGTTCTCATACTCATAGTTGTCGGCAGCCTTGCGGAAGTCGGTCTGTATGATGCTCTTGCCGCCCCAGCTTGCAGCCAGCTGTGCCGTGAGGGAGAAGCTCTTGTAAGAACCACCGAAGTTGAGTGTAAATCCGTAGGGATTGCTTGAACGCTCAGACAAGCGTATGTAGTCGTTCTTGTCTATCACGCCGTCCGGACCACCATATGTTCCGTCACCGTTGTTCGTGCCGCGCACATCCTCATAGATAAGCATACCCGGGCGTACCTCGCTCTTTGACATGCCGTTGTATTGTGTTATCTGGTATTTGTCGAAATACTCCTCGATTTCCTGATAGCTGCGGAACATGCCAAGACACTTGTAACCCCAAACGCCACGGTCGGCACGTTCGCCCCTTACATAGCTGTCGAGCTCGGGAATTGTCGGGAAGTTTGTTTCAAGCATTTCGTTGTCGCTGTAGCTTGTAGAAAGCTTTGCCCAGTAAGTGATGTCCTTGCCTATTTTGTCTCTCCATCCAAGAGAAAGCTCCCAGCCCCAAGAGTCTATCTCGCCATAGTTCTCAGGAGTAGCCTGTGTTCCCACCGTCGACGGGAAGAATGTCGTACCCGTACGTGTTGCAAACAGTTCGCGCCCGCGGTCGTAGTAGAAGTTAGCATTTACTGACAGTCTGCTGTCAAGGAAGCGTGCATCAATACCGATGTTTGTCTTGTATGTCTTGTCCCAGTGTACATCCGAGTTTGCACCTGCCTTAGGAATGCTCATACCTGCACCCACCTGATTGTTTCCGCCATTACCGAAGATGGCACCCTTGTCATCGCCACGGTTATATAACTGTGTCCAAAGCCATGCGCGTATGTTGTCGCGTCCCATCAGACCGTAAGAAGCACGTACCTTCAAGAAGTCTACCCAAGGCGCAGCCTCTTTGAACCAGTTTTCTTCAGAGATAACCCAACCTACAGAAACTGATGGGAAATAACCCCAGTAGTTCTTCGGGGCAAACTTTGTCGAAGCGTCCGAACGCATAAGGAACTCGAACAGGTACTTGCCTGCGTAGGCATAGTTCAAACGTCCGATGTAAGACAACATACCCGACTCTGAACGTCCGAAAGCTCCGTCCTTCTCACCGTTGGCGCTGCCCGACTGGCCGTCGTTGAACGAGAACGGTTTTGCACGGGAGCTCCAAAGTGTTTCTGACTCAGCCTCCGACTTCTCGATAGAGAACAAAGCACTGAGGTCGTGGTTGCCGAACTTGCGGGCATACTGCAGCGTGAAGTTCATCTGATAGCTCTCAGACTCGGTCATGTCGCGACGGAGACTGCCATCGCTGTTAAGACGGAGTACACCCATCGTATTGCTGTCGTAAACGACACCTTCACCTGTATAAAGGTGGTTACCGCTGCCGCCACGTTCCAAGAGGCGGTAAACATCCATTACAGTACTTATCCTGTTTGACTTTGAATTGTTGATAGTCTTAGAGTAAGAAACCTTTGCGGTAAGTCCTTTCAAAGGCTTAATCCAACCGAAGTCGAATTCCAGCGAACCGTTGATGTTCATGTTGTTCGACTTGTTCTCTATATTGTCAGAACTGTTCTGCACTGCAGCAAAGTTGTAAAGCTGTGTAGCAGATGTAGGTATACCGTTCTCCATACCTGAGTATACAACGGGATAACCGTTAACATAGTCGGGGACAAACGGGATGTGGGTCATCAGCCACTTATAGTCATAGTCGGTACCACCACCTTGGGGAGCAACAGCGTTGTTGCGCTCACCATAGTCACCCGACACCTGGATAGCAGCCTTAACATATTTGCCAATCTTTCCGTTCACACCTGCACGGTAGTTCCAGCGGTCGTAGTCAAGACGTCCGATGTTACCTTCCTGATTGTAGTATGAAACACTTGCAAAGTATGTAGCATTATCGTTACCGCCGCTCATGTTGATGTTGTGGCGCTGTGTGAGGGCAGCCTTCCACTCACGGTCGAGCAGGTCGTAGTTGATGTTGCGCAAAGCTTCCATTTCGTCTGCCTGGAAGAGCTGTGTGCGCATTTCTATATTATCCTGTGTAGAAGTGTTTGCAGCGCGCATAGTGTTATAAACGCGTGCATAGTCGTAAGAATTCAACATTTTAGGCGTATAGAGCGCGTCTGTCCAACCCAGCTGTCCCGAGTAAGAAATCTTCGGCGCACCTGCCTTGCCCTGCTTTGTCTTTACAAGAACAACACCGTATGCAGCGCGCGCACCGTAAACGGCAGCCGAAGCGTCTTTCAGCACCGTGATGCTTTCCACCTCACTTGCGTCAAGGTTGTTGAACGCACTCTCAGTAGAGATAAACCCGTCGATAACATAAAGAGGTGAGGGGTCGGCGTCTCCACCGCGTGAAGCGTCAGGAGTAACACTTGTAGCGACACTGCTCTGACGGATGTTCAAACTCGGTGTTGCACCCGGGCGGGAACCGCCAGAAGTAACGCTCACACCAGTAAACTGTCCTACAAGTGCGTCACCGAGGCTTCCAACCGACAGGTCTTCAATATCTTTGGGACTGATGGTCTCGACAGCACCGGTGATGTTCTTCATCTTCTGCGTGCCATAACCCACAACGACAACCTCGTCAAGGCTTTGGTTGTCTTCCATCAGCACAATACGCATGTTGTTTCCTGCATTCAATGTCTGCGAAACATATCCAATATACGAAACTGTTATCTTCTGTTTTGCCGGAACCGACATTTTAAAATTTCCGTCAAGGTCGGTGACAACACCGTTGGATGTGCCTTTAATCTGGACAGATGCTCCGATAATGGGCTCACCGTTGTTGTCTACCACAGTTCCGGTGACGGTCTGGTTTTGAGCCATTGCCGGTACAGCAAGGAAAAACATTACCAAGCTGATACATAAACTAATGATGCTTTTCTTTTTCATATTATGTGTTTTTTAGAAAATAAAGAATGATGAATGGAGAATAAAGAATAAAGAATGAAAGTCGCCATTATGGATAATGGATAATTTATAATTCATAATTTATAACTCTTACTTCTTAATTCTTAACTCTTAATTATTAATTAACTCTTGAGTTTCCACTCTTCTAATTCTTAATTCTTAACTCTTAATTCTTAATTATTATTTAGGGCAGCCAGCGCGGGTCACCGGTTCTCTTTTCCAGTTGAGCTGCACCATTAACGGTGAAGTTGCCGTTTGCAGCATCTCCAAACTGCGGATCTTCCTCAATGTTTGTACCGCTGTTGTCATAGCCTGCCGTGTTCTCATAGCCTCCGTCAAACATATAAGTGTTGTTTGCGAAGACAGCTGTCGGCTGATTTTGGCGTCCTGCAAGGAAACGGCGTGCAATCTGGTTGCTTCCGCAGTCAACGAAGATGTTGTTTGTCATAACCCAGTCGGAAGTTCCGCGTCCGGCAAATCCGCTGTAGTTGCCCCACTGTCCTGCTTTAGCCACATTATAGAATGTGTTGTTTGTAAAGGCTACCAAGTTACGCATGTATCCGCCACGGTCGCAACGGCAAGAGTTGTTATACTGCACAAGATATTTTGCATCAGAGTCGCCCGTATTCCAGAATGTAGACTCTGTTATCGTAAGGCTGTTTATAAATCCTGATTTGCAACGGATGACAGCATCACCGCTAATACTTGTCAGCGAACTGCTTGTAAGGTGCACCATGCAGTTCTTTATGAGCATTGTACCAACACAATATTTTTTGTCGCCGTCGAAGAAGAGCTTATCGTTCACACCTTCGAAGTTACATCCGTTCAGAACGATGTTCTCCTGTACGTCGTAATAAGCCTGGCTGCCGCTTATAACGCCCTTTATGCTCTCGTCCAGCTCGTCGCTCATCTCGATTACCGGTTTGTATGTAGCCGAACAGTCAAAGTCGATGTATTTCATCGTAATACCTGTTGCAGTCTTTATCCTTGCTTCGCTTGCGATTGTCACCTTGGCGTGGTTTGTCTTGCTTGAAGTGCGCAGTGTCACAAGCTTGTTGAAGAAGTTGAGCGACTGCGACAATGTGTAATCTCCATCCGGCTCAAGATCGAAGCAAAGCATCTCTCCAACTTTCTCCTCAGGTATCGGGTTGCTTTGGAACCATTCGTACAGGTCTGCACCCGACGGTATTGTGGCAAATGTCTCTGTAAACGTGTTAAAAGCCACCTCTGTCGCTGTTTCGGCATCCTTGTTGTTCAGTGCCTCGTTGCCCAATGCCTTCACGGTGAAGCGGTAGTTCATATCCTCTTCTCTTGACACTGTCACCGAGCATCCGTCGATATTTTTATTGTTCATCTCATCCAACACGGCAGGATTTTCAGGGTCTGACATATCGTAGAACGACACTTCATATCCCTTTGCCCCATGAACCACAGGCCATGAGATGGTCTGCGACGTACCGTCGGTACTTGGAGTAACAACGATTTTATCCACATCGGGTGATGTCAACGTCTGATTTGTCACATCAGACCTGAAGCTCGCATCGTCGTCATAGACATCATCACAAGATGTAAATAAAGTTCCCGCTGATAAAACGAGACCTAAAAGGAACAAGCCTTGCGAAAGAAAGACTTTATCCTTAATCTTGCAAATTAATGATTTTTTTCTCATAAGTTATTATTTTTGGTTAAGTATTAAATTTGTTAAATTAAAAGTCTATAACAATTATACATTAATATGGTAGATAACGTATTGATTGCACAAATGTAATCAAAAAATAATAAAAAGACAAAATAGTTTTAAACTTTTTGGATATATGGGCATGATTGTCTCAGCCTGAATTTGCATGAAATTTTACGGTAGTTTATTTTTATTTATGTTTTTTTATGTTCGCAAATCCGTGGTGTAAATATATTCTTTTCAAAACAGCGGCATAAAATATATTGAAAAACGGCATGGCGGTTTATTATGAGCAAATATATAATTGTATGGCAACCGATATCGCTTTTGCACACAACAAATATGTCCTTACTTTGTAATTAAGTATTCCTTACCTCGCAATTAAGTATTCCTTACTTTCCCAAAGACGGTCTTTTGCATTCCGGCATGCCGCCTTTTGCAACCTGAAAGGTGGCATGTTGCATGGAAAAAAGGTATCTTTAAAAATGTTTTATGGAAACAGAACAGGATATTTACATTCTGCCGGCATAATATGACTGCATATATTATATATAATGTATATTATATGATGCGATAACAAATAATATTTTCGCAAAGTTACAGCTTATTTTTGAAATATCAAAATCTTATTTTCTACAGTATTGGGGATGACTCTGTTTCATGACACCGCTTTATTACAAAATTTTTCTTATCCGTAATCCAAGGTGAGTTCGACGGATAATACACCCCCTGATGTTCGGGTGGATTTGCAATCCGCCCGCATGTACAGGTTGAAAGCAATAAAAAATACAGCACAGTGAAGGCATTTGAAATGCCTATGGATTGCAAATCCATAAAATAATTGAATATTGAATGCGGGCGGATTACAAATCCACCCGAACATAAAGTTACAAATAGAGGGTGCATCAGAATTTTGATACACCCTCCAGGGTGGTTTGTCTTATCCGTCGAACTCGCGCTAATTCAAGTAAATAATGTAATTAATTTGCAAGATTAAGGATGCTCTGTCGTCGGGCAAGATATGTCCTTGGCTGGCGATGGCGGTCTTTGGTCTTACACTTGTGTCATGTGCGCAAGATGACCTTACGGGCGAACTGTTCAGCTCCGATGTTACAAACACGACACTTGCATCACCTGGAGTAAATGATATCAGCATTACGCCTACTACAGACAATGCCAGAACTATTATTTCTTGGAAGGTTGTTCATGGAGCAAGTTCCTACGACTGTAAAGTGTATGATGTTACAAACGAGAGCGAACCTGTCGTACTTTTAGACAGTATCGTTGACGGAGTTTCATTTACGGTTGAAAGAGCAGAGGATACAAATTATAAATTTGCCATCAGGACTTTGGCAAATACGGAGGTTGGCAATGCAGATGCTCCTGAAGCAACAGAAGTTTCGTTCACAACGTTCGTCTCATCGTTTGCCACAATACCGGAGGGTGACCTATATGCTTATTTTCAGGAAAACCCGATACCAGCCGAGACAACAGAAGAAATATGCTACGACCTTGTGCCGGGCGGCAACTACACTGTCTCTCAGGCTTTAGACTTTGGTGGCAGTAAGGTTACTTTGCGCTGTACCAACAAATTTAACAAGCCGACAGTGACACTTGGCGAGAATGCCAACTTGCAGACGTATGCACCTATGACACTGAAGAACCTGAAGATTGATGCTGCAGCAGCAGTAAAGACTCCGGTAATAGCACTGAGCAAGACTCCGGATGAGGCAATTAAAGGCGCAACCGGAGGCGGAGACTACTATAATATAATAGGTGGTTCGATATATCTTACAAACTGCGATTTTGTAAATGTCACAGACAAGATGTTTTACGACAATGAAGTAAGATACTGTGTGGAAACATTTATGATGGACAATTGCACCGTACAGCTTGCCACAGCCGAGGCTAACATATCAGGGCAGGCGATGTTCTATCTTAAATCAGGGTTTATAAAAGACATTACGATAAAAAACTCTACATGGTACAATACGACTGAGTTTGCATCAAAATATTTCATACAGTATAACAACTCTGGACGTATAGACCGTGCAGGATACGACAAGAACTCACAGACACAGTCTGTCAATATGATAAACAACACTTTCTATAATGTATGTTCTAATAACGATTCTCAATGGTGCAACTATGGAGGATTTAACGGACAGAAATATACAAACTTTGAAGTTACAGGCAATATCTGGTACGGATGTGCTCCCAATGGCGGCGGCATAGCAAGGCGTATCTGCGGCGGACGTGGTGCGTCATCGTACGGCAAATGCATCTTCAATAACAATACGTATTGGGTAAAAGGTGCATCGGAAACAGGATATGAGAGTTATGATACGGGATTAGTACTGCAAACAGACCCGGCATTTGCCAATCCGGCAAACGGCGACTTTACACCAACAGGTGCTGAACAGTTGCAGTATAAGACCGGTGACCCGCGCTGGATACCCCTAAATAA
>ERZ778514.2531-NODE-2531-length-11445-cov-4.752590_pt1 | contig 11445 bp, 7 predicted proteins | sample MGYA00510344_ERZ778514 | MGnify/ENA primary metagenome ERZ778514 (study PRJEB29527, sample SAMN07138968) | mouse gut metagenome | material: feces | host: mouse | place: China:Nanjing | collected 2016-01-25 ... | reverse complement strand
CAAGCAGTCTATGTCCGTTGACTTCAGCGGAAAGGGTTGGAACAAGATAATAATAATCGTCAGGAGTAACCCCGTTGTATGCAAATCCGACAGGGATGTCACTATGCCCATTGTACCGGCAATATCCATCGACAAATTCTATCGAATGCACATTATTCTTGCTGACAGTCACCGCCTTCAGGTCAATTATGTCATCCCTGTCATAATTCAGAAGCATCTGGAGAGCAAGCACATCATCAATGTCATTTCCAAGATCCGTATCAAAAATGACCGGAATCGTATTTCTGTTCCCGTAACTGCAAGACGAAATCAATGCCGCAGCCAGCATTATAAAAACCAGTTTCTTTATCATTTCTCAAAAATATATTTTAATGTTCTGTCATTCTGGATATCATCAAACTCCGATTCAGGCAAAGCCGCATCAGCCACATCCGCATCTATTCCTATATACCCTAAAGGAGTATATCCTCCTTCAAAATAATTGGTATTGGCGAATCTCACTGAAGGAAGCATTCCGGAAGGGTCAAGAATGGCCAAAGCCAGAATATATTCTCCACACGGAATATCATCCACGACAAAATCCGCATCGACAATCACCTTTTCCGGATGTATATCCCAGTCATACGTGTCTACATTCCATTTGTCCCCTGGCATCCATTCCGTTATTCTGACACCATCGACAACATATCCGAATACCTTTTTGTGCGTATATCTGTCAAGAAGAGCTATTTCCAAAGGCCAGTCATAATAAAATGGAGACGACCCCGTATTGGTCAAAGAAAAACTGCAGGAAACTTTTTCTCCACTTTTTACAACAGCATCATATTCAGCCTTGTCAAGAACATACCTATAACCCATCGCCTTCTGGAGTTCACCTGCTTTCCTTAAGAAAAGACTGTCACTCCAGTCTGCCCACGTGACACCGCCAAGATGGTTGCAATGCAGATTGCGGATCTGCTCTAGAGCGACCAGAAAAGTATCCGGATCCTTCAGACAGTCCTCCAGAGACCTGAACCCCGCAATCTTAAGATTGCCCCAATTCCAGGTTATTTCACCTCCGACAGGCTGGGTTTTCCAGCGGTCACCCAACTTCAGCATCTCCCCATAGCCTCTTGTCTGCTCCTGTTCTATTGCCCAGGAGTCCCAATATATACCAAATTCATAATCTTTAAACTCGTACGCATAACGCACCATAACCTTTTGTTCCTGAAAGCTTTGGAGAATGCATCACCCAATACTTTTTCAAGACCGTCAACCCAAGTTCTTCCATAAATATGCTCCGGTTCGTCGTGAGGAGGCCAATATGTACTCAAATCAGGATCGTGATGCTCACCCCACTCTCCTACTATCCCCATCTCAACATACGCGACACGGGGATCATTGTCCCAGGCTTTTCCAAGTTTTTCTACAAACTTCTCGACCCTTGACGCAAAATCAGGGTGAAAATATCCTCCTGTAATCTGCGTGAGCGAATCCTCCGGATTCAAATAACAGGTCCACTCTCCCGGAACATTTCTATAAGGGGAAGTCTGCCCAGGCATATCATCAGGCCAGTGCCATCCGTTCAGGTCATCCTGATTGGAAGGATCCTTAGGCTTACCTCCGTGCCACGGTTCAACCCACACAAGAAACGCCCGTGGAATCACTTTCATATTGATATCCTCAACTCCCTCCCAACGGTGATTGCTGTAAGCTGTTACTTTGTCCACACCGTCAGATGCCACCCTCTCCATCATATTCCATTGCATATACTCCTTATTCATAGTTCCATAAGGGTAAGGATAACAGGCACGTCTGACATCTGTTCCAGGAGCGAAAAATTCACGCCATCCTTTCATTGTATTACGGAAAGCAGGCTCATATTCATCCATTTGTACAATCACCTTGTTGCCCCTGCGCTCAACACGATATCCATCAGCCGGCTGACTGCAGGAACATAACACCGTCCCTGCAATCATCAGCAAAAAACAGTTCAAGACATCCATTGCCATCACAATCATTTATCAAACACATAATGTAATGTACGGTCACTCTGAATATCATCAAAGCTCTTGAAATCCACTTTATAAGAATCAATGTCCTGTCCTATTCCTATATAGCCCATAGGGTGTCTTCCCCCGGTATAGTAATTCATGACAGCAAATCGGAGTGAAGGAAGCATTCCCGAAGGATCCAGGACAGCAATCGCAATCGCATATTTACCAGGTCTGACATTTCCATCCAATGTCAGTTCTTCACTGATTTCATATTCAGGAGCAGGAGAAAGATACGAATGCGTAGCTTTGTCATAATTGTCACCAGGCATCCACTGCGATATTCTTGGAGTATCAAGAACCTTCTTCCATACCGCCTCTTTCGTATTAGGGTCCACCAATGAGATTTCCACCGGCCAATCGTAATAGAAAGGTGAGGAACCCGCATTTTTCACTTTGAATGAAACCTTGAACTTATTGCCATTATCAACTCTTACTGGATAATTGAATTCAGTTATCAGATAACGGTATCCCATAAGTTTTTGGGCATTGGACGCATAGACCATAAATGACGCATCATTGAAATTTGCCCAGGTAACGCCTCCGAGATGATTGCAATGCAGTTCACGGATCTGGTCTGTAACAAGTTCATTTATTTCAGGATTTTTAAGACAATCTTCAAGACTGTTGCACCCTGCCAGTTTCAGACTTCCCCAATTCCAGGTTATTTCCCCTCCGATAGGCTGCTCCTTCCATCTGTCGCCCAATTTTTTGATAGCCTCATACCCCCTTTCATTTTCCTCTTCAATGGCCCAGGAATCCCAATACTGTCCGAACTCATAATCATTGAATTCGTATGCATAACGCACCATAACCTTTTTGTTCTTGAAAGCTTCCTTGAAAGCGTCACCCAAAGTTTTTTCTATACCTGGAATCCATGTACGTCCTGCGACATGGAACGATTGGGTATGCGGCAGCCAGACTGTAGTGATATTAGGGTCATGATGCTCTCCCCACTCTCCAATAAGCCCCATTTCAACATACGCTACACGCGGATCATTGTCCCAGGCCTCTCCAAGCTTTTTTATGAGCTTTTTCATCCTGTCCTGGAAAGAAGGATCAAAGTACCCTCCTGTACTTGGCGTATTGTTGTCATCGGAACGGACTTCCTTCGGAAAATCCAAAGGCCAATGCCATCCGTTAAGATCATCTGGATGAGTTGTCCAGGTATTCTTGGGAACACCTCCTTCGTATGGCTCCATCCATACGATATAAGGACGTGGAATCACTTTGATATTCTGTTCCTCAACTCCTTTCCAGCGATGATTGCTATAGGCAATAACTTTATCCACACCGTCAGCTTCCGTCTCCTCCATCATATTCCACTGCATATACTCCTTTATCATAGAACCATAAGGATATGGATACTCAGCACGCATCCGGTCAATACCAGGGCCGAAAAACTCCCTCCATCCTTTCATCGGATTACGGAAAGCGTTGTAATATTCATACGGGCGTGATGATACGACACCGTCATTGACCACAATAGTTTCCTTGACATCGGCCAGACTGTTGTCGTCTTTATCCATACAGGCATAAAACGCAGGCAGTACAAAGCCGAGAACAAAGGCATATCTGAAAATTGTTTTCATTGCAATACTCTTTTATCAATAACCTGGATTCTGATCCGCTTCCGTCATCATATCGTTGCCGTCAATGGCATCCTGAGGTATAGGATAAAGAACATGGTACGGTTTTACTTCGATTTCCGGAAAAGCAGCCCTTACCTGTTCTGCGAGCTTCCCGAAACGCAGCAGGTCAAAACGACGGTGATGTTCACAGCAGAGTTCACGGAGCCTCTCCTCAAGCACAACAGAAGCAAATTCTTCTTTAGTAAGACCGTCCTCTTTGGTTATCAATGATATTCCGGCACGTTTGCGCACCTGATTCAGGCACTCGTATTTCGCATCGGTCTTGTCATCAATATTATTCAATGCTTCCGCCTTCATAAGAAGCACATCCGGATAACGCATCATAATATAGTTCAGCTGGTCATCTTCAATCACGGTTCCATATTCAGGATCACGGTATTTCATTATGCACGGAGGAGTCTGCGGCACCCCATTGTATTCTGTAGCAAAAAATGCCTGTTTCCTCTTGTCCTGCTGTTCATACCTGTCATACAGATACTGAGTAGGCCCGAAACCTCCCCAACCGCCTCCGGCCGTAGGGCCACCTACATTTCTCGGTCCCCAATAGCTTGACTGAAGGCTTCCTTCAAGCCCCCAGTTGCCGGAATGCCTGAACTGCACCTCAAAAATATTTTCTATTTCTTCATTCTTGTGGGACGGGTCAAATATATCGGCATAATTATCATACAGAGAATATTTTCCGATTACCTGATTCAATGCTCCAAGAGCCTCATCTGATTTTCCCCACTGAAGATAGAAACGGCCCAGCAATGAATATGCAGCATATCTGGTTGCACGTCCTTTATCTCCAGGCTCATCCCATTTGACTGGAAGTACAGCAGCAGCCTCACTCATATCCTTGACGATCTGGGTATAAACTGCATCGGCACTTTCTCTTGGCTTGTGCAGCGCATCAGGATCAACGGAAGTTTCAAGCCACATAGGAACGCCTCCATACATAGCAACCAGGTCAAAATAATATATAGCCCTCAGGAATTTGGCCTGGGCGATCATACTTTCACGTTCTCCCGCCGGAACAGGAGCATCAGCCGGCATATTGATGATTGTATTCGCCCTTTTTATACCGTCATAGCACCATATATAATGTTCCCTCAGAAACCCATGCGATGCTGAAAACGTATATATTTTCAGTTCGTTATATGCAGCCCATCCAAGATCGAAAGGCTCAACCTCATCTGTTCCGAAAGCATTGAGAGTGATAGACTGTTTTCCCACAAACACGAACTGCAACATACCGTATGCACCGGAAAGCGCCTTGTTCCAGTCATCTGATGAGGAAAACGAATTTTCCGGGGTAAGAGAACTCTTGGACACTTCATTCAGGAAGTCACTGCACGAAGAAACAGCAAGAGCACAAGAGCATAATATCAAATAAAAATATTTTTTCATAACAACTGTCAATTTACAATAAACGATTAAGCCGGGAAAAATCAGAAAACAAGAGAAATTCCTCCTATGAAAGCTCTCGCACCAGGATATGTGTTTGTCGTATCCCAGGCCTCGACATCATATCCAGTAAAGGAAGTGAAAGTATACAGGTTCTGAACAGAGGCATAGATTCTCAGACTTGAAGCCCCGAATCCTCTTGTAACACGTGAAGGAAGCGTATAACCGAGCTCAAGATTCTTTATCCTGAGATAATCTCCTTTCTGAAGGTTGGCATTTGTTCCGTCACCATTGGCATAAGGACTTCCTATACGCGGAGCAGGATATTTATTGCTCGGACGGTCCATTGTCCAATAGTTTTCATAATAGTCAACGCTCATATTTCCCCATACATTGTATGAATTCTGATACCTGAGAAGACCATTGTTGATAAGATGTCCACCGGCATAATTGAGGAAAACAGTCAGATCAAATCCGGCAAATGAAAGGGTATTGGCAAATCCTCCATAGAACTGAGGCGTACTATATCCGCAGAATTCACGGTCCTCTCCATTTATGACACCGTTATTATCTTTATCATATATTTTTCTGTCTCCGGGAACACATCCGTATTTGGATGCCTCCAAAGCCTCATCAAGCTGCCATATACCTTCAGATTTCAACAGATAGAATTCGTTAAGAGAATGACCTACGAAAATCCATTTTCCGACATCCTGCTTTCCGTTGTACAGTTCCACCACATTATTATGGTTCCAGGTGAAATTGAACGAAGATGTCCATTGGAATTTTCCGGTGTTTACATTGACTGTATTAAGAGTAAACTCAATACCTTTATTGTCAAGCATCCCGACATTTGTAAGAGACGACACATAACCGGACTCATAAGGGAGAGGCACTGTCCACAACAGGTCGCTTGTCCTTTTCCAATAACCTTCGACTGTTCCTGAGAGCCTGCCTCCAAAAAATCCGAAATCAACACCCACATCCACCTGATTGGCTTTTTCCCATGTAAGATTTGAATTCGCGATCGTGCTGTAGACAGCACCGGTAGCAAGATTTCCTCCGAATACATAATCGTTGAAATATCCTCCTTCGCTTACAAGAGCGGAGAACTGGTAATCCCCTATATTCTGGTTGCCGAGACTTCCGACACTTACACGCAATTTAAGGTTGTTGACATTCTTCACATCCTTAAGAAAACTTTCCTGTGATATTCTCCAGGCAAAAGCGACAGAAGGAAAAAATCCCCAGCGGTGTCCAGGAGCAAAACGGGAAGAACCGTCTCCACGCATCGTTACAGTAGCAAGGTAACGTTCATCATAATTGTATGTCAATCTTCCATAAAAAGAAGCAAGAGTGGACGCCGAGGCAAATGAAGAGTTTGGTCCATGGTCTTCCGCGCCACCAAGATTATTGTATTTAAGAATGGGATTCAAACCTTTTGACTCTGCCGTACTCGTCTCGTATGTATTGCGTGACGCTGAAAATCCTCCCATAACAGACATTTTATGCTTTTCGATTTCAAAATTGTATGTTACCGTATTTTCAGTCTGCATAAATGTACTTAGATTGGACATTATGCTTGCACGTCCTTCTTTCGGATAATGCTGTCCCATACGTCCGTCCTCATATTCGTTGACACGGAACGATGTATAGTTTACAGAATTTTCCGATCTGACAAACAGATTTTTCAAAGGCTCAGCCTCAAGATAAGCCGAACCGACCGCCATAAGCTTCTTGGTCTTCTTGTCAAGCAGCTCAACTATGGCCACCGGATTCGCCTTTGTATTAAGAAATCCATCAAAATACTCTCCGTCAGAAGCATAGATTGGAGCTGTAGGCTGTGAAGAGACAGCACTGTGCATAGTACCGTATCCTGAATCAGCCTCTTCATTTATATTGGTAAGATTTGAATACACTATATTGAACCTTGCTCCGGCCTTCAGCCACGGTTTAATATGAGAATCCATATTATAACGCAATGAAAGCTTGTTGAATGAAGAATTCTTTATTATACCCCGCTGATCATACCAGTCAACTCCAAGATAATTGGATATTTTGTCCGACCCTCCTGATACGGAAACATTATAATTCTGGAAACTTCCTGCCTGCGTCACAGCATCCTGCCAGTCCGTTGATTCTCCGCGGCTCAAAAGAAGAAGTTCTTCCGTTGTCCACTGGTAATCCTGCCCGGAAGCAGTCACAAGTTCGTAATACTGCCGGGCATTCATCATATCCTGCTTGTTGAGCATCATCTGGGCACCGGCGGAAGCACTGAAGGAAACACGTCCACGTCCTTTTTCACCACGTCTTGTAGTCACCAGTACGACTCCATTGGAACCTCGTGAACCATAAATGGCGGCAGAAGACGCATCTTTAAGAATTTCAATCGATTCAATATCCGATGTAGAAAGGTCCTGCATTCCGCTCATAGGCACGCCGTCCACTATATAAAGCGGAGATGTACCTGCATTTACGGAACCTGCACCACGGATTATGACTCCTGCATCAGCACCCGGTTTAAGATTGCCTGAGGTTACCTGTACTCCGGCAGCCATCCCCTGAAGCGCACTTGAAGCCATTCCTACCTTTGTGTTCTTAAGGTCATCCGTCTTTACGGAAGCGACAGCACCCGTAAGATCACTTTTCTTCATCGATCCATATCCGACAACGACCACATCATCAAGGAAATATGTATCAGACAACATTATTATGTCTATATTCTTTGTATTTTTTACCTCAACTGCCTTATCCACCATTCCCAGATAAGAGAATAACAGAATGTTTCCTACGGCTGCATCAATCGTATAAATTCCATTCCTGTCAGTGATGGCCCTTATATCCGTTCCTTCCACTGTCACGGAAACGCCTATCAGCGGTTCTGAATCGGATGCCCTGACCGTTCCTGTGACTTTTATATTCTGCGCTGACAGCTGCATTGCACACAGCACTGAAAACAGCAGCAACATATATCTTTTCATATCTTATCGGTTATTAATGTTATTAGAATTGACGTACGGCAAGTGTTCCTATAGCCCAATTTTCACGGTCAGCATCACCTGTCACCACATTTTCAGCCTCATAGAAATTCACGTATTGCATCGCCCATATATACTCACTGCTTTTGACCTCGCAGGAAGTCCAATAATTATTGGCCGGTATGGCAAAACCTTTGGCAGCAATATCGGCTTTTACCTTGAACAATTCTACAAGTTCATCCGTTGACGGAAGGAACCAGTCATCGTAGGTTATTCCATCCTGCTGTGAAGAAAGACCTGAGCACAGCTCGGCAGGAGTTTCGTGAGAATAGGCATAAACAGATTTTGCCTCATTATCCTTTTCAACAAGAGATGAAGTATTGCTCTTTCCTTTGTATAATTCAACAGAGGTATTGGCCGTATATGATACAGGAAGTCCTTTACACCAGTTCATTGCCGCATCACCCAACGCATTTTTATATACGACAAGTCCGTGAAGCCCGCTGTCTGAGGTATAGTATACTATACCTCCTGCAGATTCGGAAAAACGCTCAACAGGTATGTCCAATCTGCCTATATTACCTACACGGTTGTCACGGACCAATGTTATCGTATTGATTCCATAGCAGTATTCAGGGACAGTCACTGTCAGCGAACCGGAACTGTAAATGCCGGAAACTTCTATCTGTGTATCTGCAGGATATGAAGATGACTCAAAACGTATTTTGTCTCCGTCAGCAATCCCGTCGGCTGTGACGACAAGAGACCCGCCCGGTCTGACTGTCGGGGACGACAGTTTTATATCATTCAGGAGAATAACGTATGCGACATATAATTTTTCAGGAAGTACAGTTGTCAGACCATTTCTTGTAACGGAAACCTCATAATATCCTCCGGCATTCTCCGGAAGACGTACAACAACCGAATAATTGTCAGCTTTGACAATCTCTGCTACAAAATTCCCCCCCCATCCAAAGAGGAACAGGAAATAATGTCTTCTGCACTAAATCCTCGCCCCATAATTGTAACATCTGTGCCAGGAATAGAATTGCTTTCCGCCGGCATCACTATATTTTTCAACACAGGAGCAACAGGAACAGGTTGCGAGGGAGCCTTATCGCAACCGCAAACTGCCGATACAAGACATATCAAGACAGCGAAAAAGGTTAGTTTCCTCATAAAAAAAATATTAGTAGTGTTAATAATTAGTTATTCTTTGAAATTGTTCACCTCATCCAGAGTCGGGACTGAAGGCTGGGCACCCGGGCGGGTCACCGAGATCGCTGCTGCATCTGTGGCAAACCGTACTGCATCTTCGAGCTCCCGGCCGCCGGCAAGAGCAACGCACAGGGCTCCGTTGAATGTATCTCCGGCCGCAGTAGTATCCACAACCTTCACTTTACGGGCAGGTATCATTTTCACTCCGTCCCGGCTGACTATAGCGGAACCTTTACCCCCAAGAGTAACAACGATATTCTTCACTCCCTTGTCAAGAAGAACCTTGGCATTCCTGACGAAATCATCTTCCGTACCGCATATCCTGCGGCATTCAGCCTCATTCGGAGTAATCATATAAAGCTTTGACAACAGGTCATCATCCAGACAAACTGCCGGAGCCGGGTTAAGAATCACCTTCACACCAAAAGAACATGCGATATCAACAATGTACCGCACTATATCCATAGGTATTTCCAATTGCAGAAGAACAATTTCAGCAGTACTGATTTCCTCCCTGACACGGTCGACATCATTTTTTGTCCAGGAATAATTTGCCCCGGGAGCGACGACAATGCAGTTCTCACCGGCTTTGTCCACTGTCACAAGGGCAACCCCTGAAGCAGAATCTTCTTCACGCATAAGATACTGCGGAGCAAAACCTTCTTCCATAAGCAAACTGAAGACATTGTCTCCAAAGAAATCTTTTCCCAACTTGGCAACGAAGACTACATCTCCTCCAAGTCTTTTTGCTGCAACAGCCTGATTCGCCCCTTTGCCTCCAGAAGCTATCATAAGGTTATTTCCCATAACTGTTTCGCCAGACGCAGGAATATGCTCTGTCTTTACAACAAGATCGGTATTGCTGCTGCCGATAATGACTATTTTCCCCATACTGAACATCTGATGATGATATATTAATAGTTTATAAAATTGAATGTAAATCCTATGTCATATCCTGTTTTCGTTCTGCAATGTATATATTAAAATTTAATGAGACCTACCGTTTTGCGAAAAAAATTCACGTTTTCGCATTGATTTCCGCACAACTTTACATATTTTTGCGCAAGACAAAAGCATTTCACCTATGAAGACGACACTTAGTACAATCGCTGAAAACAGCGGATTTTCCAAGTCCACTGTTTCAAGGGTTTTAAATGGTACAGCCGACTCCAGCCGCATTTCACAAGACACAATAAACAAAATAAAAAAAGCTGCCGAGGAATGCGGATACACCCCGAATCTGATTGCGAAAAATTTGCGCACCAACAAGACACATACAATAGGTCTTCTGGTACCCTCCATTTCCAACCCGTATTTTGCGGACATAACCAGTGTAATAATTTCAGAAGCCAGAAGACTCGGCTATACAACGATTGTAACAGACACTATGGAAGATGAAAAAGTGCAGAACACATCAATTTCCACACTGCTGTCCAGACGTGTCGACGGAATAATAATAGTTCCTTGCGGCAATGACCCTACTTTTCTTGAACAGACCAACAACCGTTATATTCCCATAATACTTGTCGACAGGTATTATGAAAATTCAAAATTGCCATACGTCGTAACCAACAATTATCAGGGAGCATATAATGCGACAAATCTGCTGATACGCAATGGCCATAGCGACATAGTCTGCATACAGGGTCCTCCCAATACGACACCCAACAAAAGAAGGATTGACGGATATATGCACGCATTGAGAGATTCAGGGATTGAAGACAGGGCACAGATTGTCGGAAACGACTTTTCAATACAGAACGGTTACCTTGAAACCAAACTGCTTCTGAACAACCACGAACGCCCGACTGCCATATTTGCATTAAGCAATACAATCGGGCTCGGAGCAATCAAAGCAATAAGGGAAGCTCAGCTGAGCATACCTGATGATATGTCACTAATTTCATTTGACAACAATATTTATCTTGACTATTTCGTCCCTTCAATCACAAGAATAGGACAGATGGTGGATGAAATGGGAAAGATGGCAGTCAAGCTCCTGCACGACAGCATTTCAAACAAACGTGCAGTCAAATCCCAGATAGAGCTGTCTCCGGAAATGGTAATGAGAGACTCTGTCCGTCCTCTTATACAGCAATAAAGATAACATCCCCAAAAATAAAACCATGGAAACTTGTGCCGGATGCGCCGTACATAACCCACAAGTGTTACCAGGAT
>ERZ778514.2528-NODE-2528-length-11454-cov-5.155277_pt1 | contig 11454 bp, 10 predicted proteins | sample MGYA00510344_ERZ778514 | MGnify/ENA primary metagenome ERZ778514 (study PRJEB29527, sample SAMN07138968) | mouse gut metagenome | material: feces | host: mouse | place: China:Nanjing | collected 2016-01-25 ... | reverse complement strand
GATTGGGATTGCGATGCGATTAGACTGTACCAGGAGCGGAATCTGGGTTGTGACATACACTGTTACCAAGCGATTTCTTGGTTCTTTGAGCAAGAACCGGAAGGAATCATATTGGAAGATGATTGCGTGCCATCCTTATCCTTTTTCGGATTCTGCTCCACGCTATTGGAAAGATACAGAAATGATGAGCGTATCGGCCATATAGCCGGAAGCAACTATCAATTCGGCAAGAAGAGGGGCGATGGATCTTATTATTTCTCCAACTTGACCCATGTAGGAGGATGGGCCGGATGGAGAAGGGTTTGGAAAAATGTTCGTTGTGATAAAAATTATCCACTTTTTGGACGGCTCAATTATCTATCCAGCTTGCCTTCGCATGCTCCATTCCAAACGCATTGGAACAAATATTTCGGCATGGCTAATCACAACCCAGATTTTTGCTGGGATTTCAGGTATGCCTACACCAACCTGGTCAATAACAGGTTATCAGTCATCCCAAACTATAATCTGATATCCAATATTGGCTGTTCGGACAAAGCGACTCATTATATCAAAGATTATCCATTCGCAGATATAAAAAATGAGGAGATCGATACCATCCTACATCCCTCCTTCATCTGCCCGGATGTAGAAGCCGATTTATATTCGCAGACCAAGGAATATAACTCATCCAGGGAATCTCTAATCAAGCAAGATGATGTTTTTTACTTGAAGGAGAGGCTTAACACCGTTACTGTAAACAATCATATAAAGCCGAAGATCCCTCGAATTATCCATCAAATCTATGAGGATATGTCAGGACCGACACCTTTATTACAGGGGATCTCCCAATCTTGGAAAGAGTTGAACCCGGATTGGGAATATCGTTTCTGGAATAAAAAGGATATTGACGCTTTTTTAGGAATGTATTACCCGGATCTTATACCGATCTATCAGGCTTTTCCCTACGATGTGCAGCGTTGGGACGCAGTCCGCTATTTGATTCTCTATAAGATAGGCGGACTCTATGTGGACATGGACTATGAATGCACGGAGAACATCTCTCCCCTATTGTGTGAGACGGAATGCGCGATGGGCATGGAGCCGAGAGGCAATGCGGTCTTACGGCGTATGCCTTACATCGTGGGCAACGCTTTTATGGCGACAGTCCCCGGGCATCCTTATTTCAAGGAATTGATAGATGCCGTATTCCATGATAATAAAGACAGGGGGGCTCTTTATCCGGAGCGATCCATTCTCGATACCACAGGCCCTTATATGACAACCAGAGTCTATGACAATAGCAAGTATAAGGAACAAGTCTCTTTAATACCTGCGGAGCTGGTCGCCCCATTAACCCGCGACGAGGTGTTGAAAGTGATGGACGATGAGATATCAGAAGGTTTAGCGAACAAGATCGAGAACTCATTCGCTATACATTACTTTCTAGGTAGTTGGTACGAACAAACAAAAAAGTAAGGATATGGCTATTCCAAGAATCATACATCAGGTCTGGGAAGGACGTACAGAGCCCAAGATGCCCACCCGCTTACAAATCTTGGCAAGAACTTGGCGAGAGCAGAACCCGGATTGGGAATATCACCTTTGGAACGGGGAAGAAATGGATGAGCTGGTGGAAAAACATTTTCCGGAGTATCTTTCCATATATAGAAGCTTTCCTTACAATGTACAACGTTGGGACACGATTCGTTACATGATATTATATATATATGGTGGCGTATATACGGATTTGGATACGGAGTGTTTTCGACCGATGACTCCCCTATTGGAAAATGTAACGATCGGGTTTGGAGAAGAGCCCCCCATTCCTGCCAAGCCCATACGTATAGGCAATGCTTTCTTGGTCTCTGAAAAAGGAAATCCGGGTTGGCTGACGATCTTGAATGAGATCTTGACTAATACGGAAGAAAAAGAGTCCGCGATCGAAACGGTCATGCATTCGACCGGTCCCAATAGGATCAATCGGTTGTTCAACCGCTTAAAAAAAGAGAACGGGGCTTATGGATTCCCCTATTCACAAGTAACACCCGTTTCTAAATATGATATGTACCGATACATCTTTCAAGGAGAAAAAGAGGTGTTCCTCGAGAAGATAAAACAGGCCTATTGCGCACATTACTTTTTTGGAAGTTGGGATACGAAGTTGGCTTTTTATTAAATAAGGTAAGATATGAGAGAATTGTTCATGAAGCATAAAGAGAACTTAAGAGACTTACTTCGTTTCGGGCTATTAAGAACGGAGGAACTGAAAAATCCCGGATTATACAATGGCAAACTGGGAATGATCATCCTGTTTTATGAATACAGCCGTTATAGCGAGGATATCCTGTATGAGCAATTCGCTGACGAGATGATGGATACTATCCTGGAATTACCGGATTCCCTACCTTTTCGATTTGCGGATGGCTTGACCGGTATCGGATGGGGCATCACCTATTTACTGCGAGAAAAGTTTATAGAAGGGGATATTGAGGAGATTCTCTCGGAGGTGGATGAAAAGCTATCAAATATAAAATCGTATAATGCGGCATATAAGGACGACTATGGCCTTTATTCGGCCATGCGTATGAATTATAAAAAAGCTGTAGTTAAAAAGGATTTGGTACCTGATTCATCCTATGATGAAGGGAAAATACTAGGGCAGATCTGGAATAGTTGTCTTAGTCTGTCTAAATAATACATTGAATACATGAGAACGATAGGTAAATAACATGGAGATATATCGAATAAAAATAACAACACCTAAAAATAGTCTTAGACTATACCTGCCTAACGGTACATGGCAGGCTTTTTTAGGTAAAAATAGGTTTGTTTTAGATAGTTGCAACAAGAATAATTAAGAGGTCACACTTGTTGTAACTATAAATAATATTATTCTAGTTTGAATATAAGGTGACACAAATATTTGTTTAACTGCTAAAACACTAAAAAAATGAAGCAAGTAAAGAAGCTAAAATTAAGCGAATTGTCTAAAAAAGAATTAAACGAAAGACAGTTGAAAGAGTTAAAGGGTGGGGATTATTGCAGGGATAAATGTGGTACATCATCTCCTACAATAGGAAGTGCCTATGGGGAATGGACGGCTTACTTCTAACCTCAATTAGAAATTGGCGATGTGTCAAATATAGTATTTACCGGTTCATAACAGATATTATTTTCACAATAAAATAAATCAGTGTACGGTAATATAATTTGACACATAGCCTTTCTAGTAATTATTTTCAAGATAGTTTATGAAAGCAAACATACATATATTCTTTTGGGTGTTTTTCTTGTTGGTAATCGGTATCAGTTGTAAACATCAAGCAGAGATTGGCAAAGACTTTATCATCGTGGATTTCGAGCGGTGCATGGATGAAGAACGTCTTATGAAAATATCCGAAATTGCCGATACGGTGGAATACTTAGAGCTGAAAACACCCAAGGATATCATCGTGACCCGGATCTCGGATGTATTGAAGGTGGATAATTATTGGATTGTCCGTTCATTGGCTGGCATCTGCCTGTTCACGGAAGAGGGAGAGTTTGTCCGGCTGATTGGCCGAAAAGGGCAAGGACCGGGAGAATATTTGGGAATCCGAGGGATTGATTATGACCCGAAAAGGAAAGAGATCCTTGTGGCGGATGCGCAACGAATCTTATTTTATGACCTGGAAGGGAACTATATCCGTAACGTGAAAATCACGGAGGATTTCTTTTACAACATCGGGATCTCCGATACGGTGTTATGGACTACGGCTTTGGGTATACACCAAGAGAAGCATTTGGTTTACGCATTCAATGAACAGGGAGATACGTTGCGCTTCATTCCCAATTCAAACTATGGGATGACGGTAAAGAATACGGACGGTGTCTATTTCGTTCATTCTCGTCACGAGAAGGAATTCTATCGGTATGACTCACAACTCTATTTGAAAAACAGGGCGGCGAACGATACGGTATTTCGCTTATCATCGTCCGATATATTCCCGCATATTGTTTTTGATATGGGCAAATATAAGTTGCCGATCCAATATGAGGCTTGGTTCTCCAATGTTGACTATGAGCAACATGCGAGTAACTATTGGGGCATTCCGAATGTCGTTGAGGGTGACCGCTTGCTCTTCTTGACATGCCAACGCAGGAATGGTGTAGGCAACAATCCTTATGAGCCGAATGAGGACGATTGGCGATACATGGTCTATGACAAAAAGATGGGATCGGGGTTTGTCGCCAAGGGACAGCTTCAAGACGACCTGCTTGGAGGGCCTGCCATTTGGCCTCGTTTCAGCACACAGGAGTATTACGTTGGCACAGTTGAGTGGTATGAGTTATATCCCGACGTGAAAGTGGGCGTTTACAACCTCTCGCCGGAATTAAAGAAACAATTCGACGGTTTCGGGCATAGTACCAATGAACTGTTAGTGATTTGTAAGAAAAAACAATAACTAAATACAAATGTCTCATGAAAAACAAACAAGTAAGAACAAGCCTGATTTTGAGAACAATCGTCCTTTTCGTATCGCTGGTTCTCTCATTCCCTGTTTTCGGTCATTCTAACGATGCCCAAGGAGATCCGTTACAACCGGAAGATAAAGTCTATAAGCGTGTCGATATCATGCCCTCCTATCCGGGTGGTACAGAGGCTATCCTGGCATTTATAGCGGAAAACATCCAATATCCTAAGGATGCGCTGGAAGCAGGCAAGCAAGGGACAGTGGTTTGCGAGTTCGTGATCAATAAGGACGGCAGTTTCTCGGATGTACGAGTCGTGCGAGGGCTTTCGCCTTCGTTAGATAAAGAGGCGATAAGAGTCATCAAGTCTTTCCCAAAATGGGAGCCGGGTAAGAACGAAGGCAAAGTTGTACGCGTTTTGTATACGCTTCCCATTAATTTTAGAATCCGGTGATCTATAAACGTAATCTTATTAGCTCGGGACAGGAAATCAATGGAACCCATTGTTAAATCCATTGATTTCTCGATCGAGCTCATTCAAATCGTTGTAATGAACAAGCAGACGGGAAAGTGTACGCTGTCTCCTTCTCTTCAGAAACAATTTGATGGTTGGGGAAAAGATACGAATCAGTTAATCATACTGTGTAAGAAAAAAAGTAAAACGAAAGCTATAATTATTTAAACAAAATGATAAACTATAGTTTAACTTATGCCGATAAGAATATTTCTGTTCAGATAGAAAAGGATTATAATCTACATGTAAAAAAGAAGGGCAAACAAATTTCAATCCAAAAAGAGAAGGGACAAGCTAAAGTAGCTAATATAAATAATGAGCGTGACTTTAATGACCCCTACTCTCTGAATGGACATATTTCAACATCTGATATTTTTATTGAATTGGCGAATATAAAGCATATCGGTTTTGAAATAACGGATTCTTGTAATCTTAAATGTACTTATTGTATATATGGTAAATTTTATGAGAATCATGATATCCGTCTAAATAAAAAGATGGATCCGTATAAGGCGAAGTTATTAATAGATTATCTTGTAGATAAACTGAACTCTCCAGCAAATACTTCTCCAATAAATGATGTGATCATTAGTTTTTATGGAGGTGAGCCTCTACTTAATGTAGAGTTTATCAAAGAAATAGTAAATTATACTCAGAAATTGCAGAATCATCATATCACATTCAAATATATGATGACGACAAATGCGATTTATTTAAAAAAGTATCTTGATTTAATTCTTAAATATAACTTTATTCTTACTGTTAGTCTAGATGGGACAGAAGAGAATGATGCACACCGGATTTTTCCTAATGGCAAAACCTCCTTTAAAATTGTTTATAATATATTAAAGTATATCCAGAACCATTATCCTGATTATTTCAGAGATTACATACGAATCAATTCCGTTATCCATAATTTGAATAATCAGCAAGAAATATTTTCTTTTATCTATCATGAATTTGGTAAAGTTCCTCATTTCTCTACCATAAATCGCACCGGTGTAAAATCAAGTATGAGAAAAGATTTTAACAATTTGGTTCAACCAAAACCTATAGATGAAAAGAATGGACTTACTAAAGAAATGAATGAAGTGCTAGATTTAGGTTCTGACGAAGCAAATATGTTACAGGCCTTCATTTTTCACTATAGTGGGAATGTATATGAAAGCTACAATGATTTATTGATCAAAAGCAGTGAGGTAGAGCACCTGCCTACGTCTACATGTATGCCTTTCTCTCGAAGAATTTTCATGACAGTCAACAATAAAATATTGCCTTGTGAACGAATAGGGCATCAATATGCGCTAGGAGAAATAAAAGGAAATGAAGTTGTGATTAATTGTGAAGATATCGCTAAAAAGTACAATGCATATTATGATTCATTGAGGAATTTATGTTCGCATTGCTTTTACAAGCGGCATTGCATATTATGTATGTTTGATATTGAGAATTTGGGAGAAAAACCTATTTGTAAGCAAATGGCTGATAGCCAAAAATTTGATGACTATTTGCGTCAGTGCATAAAGAAAATGGAGGATCAGCCTCTATTATATAAGCGAATTATGGAAGAGGTTATTCTTGTAAGATAATGGAAATGAACAATATAAATACACTTTGGCTTTACCTTCATCCTTATGTCATTATTAGTGAGGATCCAAATAACTATTTATTTTATAATGCATATCCAAGAACAAGGATATGGAGACATCATAGAAGGAGACTTGGAGAAACCTATCATTATGCCTCCTGTATTAAACCTACAATGGAGTGTAGAGCGGCTAACAGAAAATAATTCGCCAATTAGTAAAAATATCCTATCTTATTTGCATGAGGTAGAGATCTACATTAATGGCGAGTGTCCCTTTGATTGTCCCAATTGTCAAGCCCGGTATAAGCAATACCTTTGCTGCACGAAATCAACAAAGGTGCTTGATCCCACCTTGTTAAGAGACTTCTTATTCTCCATTTATTATACAGGAGCGGCGGTCACGCTCTCAGGCGGAAATATCTTTCAGTACAAAGAGTTGGAGGAGGTATTGGCCATTGTGGAAGGAATAGACGCTACGCATACATTGGTTTCAGACTGGCGCAACATACCGGAAGATCTAAGTGTCTTGAGCAAGCGAAAGAAAGAGGCGTTCCGTCTGAAAGTACTTGTGAACGAACCGGCAGATACGGCGGCAGTTATCGCTCTCGCTCAAAGAATCAAGGAGCTGCGAATCAAGCAATGCTGGGAAATCAGTATAACGTCCTTCCCGGAATATGAAAAAGCGGAAGCGTTAAGCGAATCTTTAAGTGAGTGGGCGGATGACGTGACCATCCGGCCGTTCTATACCGGAGAGAACATAGGCTTCTTTGAGGAATGTATCTTTATCGACCAAGAGGAACTGGATAACATTGAACTAGATAGGCAAGGAATATTCGCCCTTCAAGCGCTCAACACGAATCATTTCGGGAAAATAACCATCTTGTCTGATGGTAGCGTGTATGCGAATGTAAACGAAAAAACCTTGGGACATATTCAAGATTCGATCAAGGAAATGCTATGCGAAGAATTGGAAAAGGGAACATCTTGGCGACGTACACGCTACAATCTAAAGCCTTGTTCTCAATGCCGTTATAAACTAATTTGCCCGTCCCCCTCCAATTATGAGTTAGCGATCGGAAAAAACAATTTATGTCATATGAATCCTTTGTAAAAGTTGAACAAGCCCTTCCCTACATTCGGTTGTTTTGACAAGCAGCGTGTGTTTTTCGGCTAATATCATCAAAGAGATTACATTTAACAGATTGAATTTGTATGGAATTTTCGTGCTGTTTTTGCAGCAACAGCCATAAGGAAAAAACTTCTGCCCTTTTTATCCGGCTTTTCCTTTTTTACCGTACATTCGCGCCGTAAATACATAAAACAATTCAACAATGTCAATCTCACGCTTTAATGCTGTGGAGAAGGCATCCAACCGAAAGGCCGTGGAAGCCGTTACTCCCGAACACAAAGTATCTGAGTACTATGGCGAGAATGTCTTCAACCGGAAGGCGATGCAGAAATATCTCTCCAAGGAAACGTACAAAGCCTTGACCCACGCCATTGACAATGGTACACCTATCGACCGGGAAATCGCCAATCATGTGGCAGCCGGCATGCGTATGTGGGCACTGGAAAAAGGAGTCACTCATTACACCCACTGGTTTCAACCACTTACCGATGGCACCGCCGAGAAGCACGACGCCTTTGTAGAACACGATGGCAACGGCGGCATGATCGAGGAGTTCAGCGGCAAGTTGCTCGTCCAGCAAGAACCGGACGCCTCCAGTTTCCCGAACGGTGGACTTCGCAATACCTTCGAGGCCCGCGGCTACTCCGCTTGGGACCCTTCCTCTCCCGCTTTTATCGTAGATGACACACTTTGTATCCCAACCGTATTTATCGCTTATACCGGTGAAGCGCTGGATTATAAGACCCCGCTGATCCGCTCTATCGAAGTATTGGGGGAAGCCGCCAAGGACGTATATCGGTATTTCGATGAGGATGTCAATAAGATAATTACTTACCTAGGTTGGGAACAGGAATATTTTCTTGTTGACGAGGACTTGTATTCCGCCCGTCCGGACCTCTCACTCACCGAGCGTACCTTGCTCGGACATGAGAGCGCAAAGAACCAACAATTAGACGACCATTATTTTGGCGCTATCCCCTCTCGTGTACAAGAATTCATGAAAGACTTGGAAACCGAATGCTATAAACTAGGTATCCCGGTAAAGACCCGCCATAACGAGGTAGCCCCCAACCAATTCGAGCTAGCTCCTATTTACGAGGAATGTAATCTAGCCAACGACCATAACCAATTATTGATGTCGGTCATGAAACGTGTAGCCCGCCGTCATAATTTCCGTGTATTATTGCACGAGAAGCCATTTAACGGGGTAAACGGTTCCGGTAAACACTGTAACTGGTCTATGGGAACAGATAAGGGGGTAAATTTATTCTCTCCGGGTAAAGACCGTGAGGACAACCTGCGCTTCATCACCTTCGTGGTGAACACCATCATGGCCGTTTATAAATACAACGCTTTATTAAAAGCGAGTATCGCTTCCGCCACGAACGCACATCGCCTAGGCGCAAACGAGGCACCTCCCGCTATCATCTCCACTTTCCTTGGAACACAAATCAGCGATATCTTGGATAAGTTCGAGAATAGCTCTATCGAGGATGCGATCGAGGTAGACGATAAAAAGGGCTTGCATCTCGGATTCGGGCAGATCCCCGAACTGCTGTTGGACAATACAGATCGTAACCGTACCTCTCCTTTCGCTTTCACCGGAAACCGTTTTGAGTTCCGTGCCCCGGGTTCTTCCGTGAACTGCGGATCGGCCATGTTAGCGTTGAACTCCGCCGTAGCTTATCAATTGCAACAATTCAAGAAGGACGTAGAGGCTTTGCAAGCGGAAGGAAAAAGCAAGGAAGTAGCGATCTTCAAGGTGCTGAAAGCCTATATCAAGGAATCTAAGCCGATCCGTTTCGATGGAAACGGTTATTCGGACGAATGGAAAGAGGAAGCCGCCAAGCGAGGTCTGGATTGCCAAAATAGTGTTCCCTTGCAATATGACGCTTATCTTAAACCGGAGTCGATCGAGATGTTCACGTCTACCGGTGTACTTACCCAGAAAGAATTGGAAGCGCGTAATGAGGTAAAATGGGAAGTCTATATCAAAAAGGTACAGATCGAGGCTCGGGTATTAGGGGATTTATCCTTGAACCATATCATCCCGATAGCCGTTCGCTACCAGAGCGTATTGCTGGATAATATAGCGAAGTTGAAAGAGACATTCGGCGACGACCCGGAATTCCGTGATATGTCGGAAGAGCCCCGTCGCTTGGTTCGTAAGATAGCCGGACATATCTGTGCCGTGACCAAGAAAGTGGATGAGATGGTAGAGGCTCGCAAGAAAGCGAACCGTTTGACCGATATGCGGGAAAAAGCGATCGCTTACCACGACTCGGTGGCCCCTTATTTGGATGAGATCCGTGACCATATCGATGATCTGGAGCTGATGGTGGACAACCAGATGTGGCCGTTGCCGAAGTATAGGGAACTCCTGTTTATCCGATAAAAAACACCAGTACTGGCATTGCCTTGCGCCAGTATCGGCATAGCCTCACACCGATATAGGCGTTGCCTTACACCAATACTGGCATAAGGCAACGCCTATACTCCCGTTTACCACTTCACATAAGAAGCGTTCACCAAGAAGTCATAATCATGTTTCATCGCTTGCAGCGGTGTCATATTATAACGCTCTTGCTCAATGAAGTAATCCTCTAATCCGGCTTTCTCTGCCACGGCGAATAAGGACTTGAAGTCTACGATTCCGGCGCCCATCTCCGTGCTGCCCTTTCCATCCGCATTTGCGTCTTTCAAGTGCCAGTTGGCGAAACGACCGGGATAACGGTTCACGTAATCATGACATTTAAAACCGCCATACACTAATTGAGCCGTATCGATCTGGAAAGTAACCAGCCCTTTGTCCGTATTCTCGATCATCACGTCGAACGGGATCTTTCCTTCCAACTCATGGAATTCATCCACATGGTTATGGAAAGCGAAACGCAACCCGTTCGCCTTTGCGATCTCACCACATTTATTAAATTGATCCGCTAAACGCTTCACGTCCGAAAGGCTCTTGATATCTTTGGAGGGATAACCCGCCTGAACAATCCATTTACAGCCTACCTCTGCCGTATCGGCGGCATTCTTTTTCCAGAAGTCCCATCCCTTGGTATCACCCTCCGCCAGCAAACCGCTTCCGGTATGGGAACCTACCATACGGGCACCCAGATCCGCCAGATATTTCTTCATCTCGGCCGGGGATTTCCCGTAGAATTTGCCATCCCGGTAACCGGCGGCTTCCATCCGTTTATAACCGATATCCACCAAAGCCTTCATCGTACCGTCAAAATCCGTCTTCAAGTCGTCCCGGACACTATACAACTGTACACCTATCGCTTTCTCTTTCTTAGCCAAGATAGAGGCAAAGCCATTCGGTACTACACTCAGCGCAGCCACAGCGGCACCCGCTTTCAAAAAATTCCGTCTCGTTATCATCATACTATTCTTTAAGATTAACGTCGCTAAAGGTAGGAAAATTATTTCTACTTTCGCGCACATTTAAACAAACGATCATGCAAGGAACAAAAAATCTGACCGAAGGGGCCATCTCCCGGCAACTATTCAATCTGGCGATGCCGATCATGGGTACCTCATTTATCCAAATGGCCTATAGCATCACCGACATGGCTTGGGTAGGCCGATTGGGAAGCGAGGCCGTAGCCGCTATCGGCGCCGTTGGTATCCTTACTTGGATGACGAACTCGATCTCTTACTTGAATAAAGTAGGCTCGGAGGTGAGTGTCGGGCAAAGTATCGGAGCGCAAAACGTGGAAGATGCCCGAGGATTCGCCTCCCATAACCTAACGATCGCCTTGATCCTCTCGCTTTGTTGGGGAT
>ERZ778514.2519-NODE-2519-length-11480-cov-4.924726_pt1 | contig 11480 bp, 13 predicted proteins | sample MGYA00510344_ERZ778514 | MGnify/ENA primary metagenome ERZ778514 (study PRJEB29527, sample SAMN07138968) | mouse gut metagenome | material: feces | host: mouse | place: China:Nanjing | collected 2016-01-25 ... | reverse complement strand
AGCGTTCAGAGCACAGTTTAGGGGAGTCGGAGATATACCATTCTTTATTTTTAGATTATGCAAACTAACAGTGTAGATTTAACATACCCACAGGGTTTTCGGACTGACCCTTTTTAGGTGTGCTTTGTTGTTCGGATGGATAAGAAGGTGTAAACGGATATGCCCCGGGCCGGCTGCGGTCGAATGGCTTCTATGAAGAAAGTGTAGTAAGGGATTATCCGGTAAGAGGACTTAAGATGCCGTTTCATGTAAAGCGTCGCCCTTGAATGGACTGATACCCAACGGACATGTGTCGGAATGCTGTTCGGTCTCTACTCGTATCTGAAAGAAGCCTACAGACTGTCACAGGATCTCAAAGCCAAACTTCACGGCGTAAGCGATGCCAAATTCTTCATTTTCTGCCTCTGCAAAATTTATGCCTAAATACAGGTTTGTTATTATGTGTCGAGACGTGGCGTGTTGTATCTCTATAGTGGGGGGAAATATTTTTCTCGGAATGTGCTGGAAGTTAATCCAGCACTAATTTTACGATAGATCCGTAAGACGGTACGTTCTTAAAAGCATCTTGCAAAGGATATTCGCCCGCATAGACCTGGGCGCATGTTAATACGCCACCATGGGCGAACAAGCATATCTTCTGCAATCCGGTTTTACGAAGCTCGTCAAGGAAGTCGCTAACCCGGTTATATTGGTCTTGGAACGATTCTCCATTAGGAGTCGGGGTGTTTATCCAATCCTTGAACCACGCCTCGGAACGAGGATCGGCGGATAACTCATTCCACGATTTCATTTCCCACTCCCCGAAATTTACCTCCTTGATACGCTCTTCTCTCTCTGCCTCCGGAAAGCCGCAATAGTTAGCTAGGCGCACGCAGCGGGTAAGGGGGCTTGTCCAAACCTTATCGAACGTATGATCGCTCAAGCCTTTTTTTACTTCTTCTGCCTCTTCCTTGAAAGTCGGTTTCAATGGAACATCGGTCTGTCCGTAGGCGTAGCCGGCGGGAACATCGACAGAGGTATGTCTGATTAAATAAATCTCCATAATTATATTGTTTGATAGATGATCACGAAACCCATATAGAAACTTAACTCACAAAGAAGAAAAGTCGCTCCGCAGCAGTCTCCAGTATATCCTTGTATCTTTCTCTTCATGAAAGAGGTGAGGAAATACCAAGTGATAATCGGGAATACACCCGCTAGTAAGTAAATAGGTTGGGGAAGCCATAATAATGGTAACAAAGCACAAATGATGCTAAATACATATTCTTGAGAAGTCATTCGGCTATATACGGTCTTGCTCTTGGATTCCTCCTCTTTCCTTGCGTAGGACAGGCGATTGATGATCATGCTGGAGACACCTTTGCTAAAAGGATCTCCAGCTAGTATGGCACATCCCGCCAGCTCGATCGGGAGACTGCTTATTAGTAGGTAGAATAGCCCGAAGTAGAAAATCAGTCCGATTACCCCATAGCTACCTATATGCGAGTCTTTCATGATCGCTAGTATGCGTTCCCGGCTGGTGCCGCCACCGAAACCGTCGAAGAAATCCGCCAGCCCGTCCTCATGCAGACAGCCAGTTATCAGCAATCGGGTAATCATGGTGCATAAGATCGCCACGGATAGCGGAAGAATCAAGGAGCTAGTGTACAAGACCAATACCGACAAACCAGCCGTCAGCCAACCGACCAACGCCCAATGGCTCACGATATTCTTGAAACAGGCCGCCGGAACCTCCGCCAACCGCCAGAACGGTAACCGAGTAAAGAATATAAACGCAGCGAGTATCCGCAACATATCAGAAATATTTGGTGATTGCCGCTTGCTTGAAACTATGCATCTCGTTGATCATGCGAACGGCGGAGTCGAGTATCGGGTAAGCGCATACCGAGCCGGAGCCTTCTCCCAGCCGTAGCCCTAGATCGAGCAATGCTTTTGCCCCCAAGAAATCCAGTATCCGTTTATGCCCGGCCTCGTCGCCGCAATGCCCGAATACGCAATACGATTGCATTTCCGGATATAAACGGGAAGCCACCAATACGCAATTCGTCATGATAAAACCATCCACGAGGATAATCATCTTCAGTTCGGCGGCACGTAACATGCCTCCTACAGCCATAACCATCTCATACCCTCCGAAGTAGCGCATTACATCCAAGACGCTTCCATCCCCCTTGTAATTCTCCAACGAGCGTTTCAGTACGTTGTATTTATGCCGTACGCCTTCGCTGTCCAGTCCGCTACCGGCTCCCACACAGTCGATCAATGGGATTTGCGTGAGGCAAGTCATCCACATGCTGGAAGCCGCCGTATTCCCGATACCCATCTCTCCGAAACTGATCACGTTACAGCCTTCATTGTAACAATCCGTCACGATATCGGCTCCGTATTGAAGGGCTTTCTCCATCTCCTCCACGGTCATGGCCGCCTCGTGAAGGAAGTTACGGGTTCCTCCCTTGCGCACCTTGCGGTTGATGAGTTGGGGGATAACGGGGAAATCGAAATCCACGCCGCCATCCACGATCTTCAACTCAAAACCATGCTGGCGTGCAAGGTAACAAACTCCCGCTCCTCCGTTCAAGAAATTATGGATCACTTGGCGAGTTACCTCCTTGGGAGATTTGCTTACGCCCTCGTCGGCGATGCCGTGATCCGAGGCATAGATTACGTTCACGGGATGACGCAAGACTGGCGATAAGGTCTGCTGGATCAATCCCACTTGCAGGGCGAGCGCCTCGAGCGTTCCCAATGAGCCTTTCGGCTTTGTCAGATTATCGATCTTGTCTTGTAAAGCGGCCTCCAGCCCTTTGTCCGGGGCCTCGATGTGAAATTGTATCATGATAGTAGTATTTTATATAAGTCGTTGTTCTTATTCCTTGATCTTGACGGGGATTCCGCTGACCATCAAGACAACCTCGTCCGCCTTCGAGGCGATGTATTGGTTGAGCCAGCCTTGCATATCGGTAAATTTCCGTTGCACCTCGTCTATCGGCACACCTCCCATACCCAACTCATTTGTCACGAAGATCAGGCAGGCATCTTGCCGGGAGAGTTTATCGAACTCCGCTTTCAGGAGGGAGAGGGATAATTCCACGTCGCTTTGATTATCGAAGAAGAAGTTCGTCCCCCAAAGGGTTACACAATCGATCACCACGACACGACTGGTAAGATCGTGGCGGCTCAAGTATTTCTCTTCCTCTATATTGGTCCACTCGGGTCCACGGTCTCGCTGATGGCGTTCCACCCGCTTCCGGAACTCCTCGTCCCAGATGCGGGAGGTAGCTAGGTAAACCGGGTTGGGCGACAGCGATAAGGCGAGCCGCTGGGCGTATCCGCTCTTGCCGGACCGCTGTCCTCCGGTTACTAAGATCACTTTCTTACTCATCGCCTCCGTGATTCCTGTTTTTCCGGTGGGCGGCACGTTTCGCCTTGTTGATCGGGTTGTTCTTGCTCGTCTTCCGAAGGGTGGCCGATTTCGGGTTGGCGGCGATTCGTTGTGCCACCGCCGATTTTCTCAGAGCCTTTCCGAACTTAGGGCGCAAGGCATCCCGCAATAATTTCTCCTCATCGGTAAGTTTGGCGGTCTTGGGTTTCCAGCCTCCCTCTTTCTGCGCCTTACGGGCGGCTGCGTATTTATTGAATTTTCCGAACTTCTCCATTTTGGCACCTCCTCGGCCTCCCTTGTTTTCGGGTTTCGCTTTCCGGAGCGTGCCGAGTAACTCCTTCTCTTGCTGCTCTTCTTTTTTCGCCTCCTCTTGCAGGCGGATGTACTTCTCTACGTTCAAGCGCTCGCCATCCACCAATACGAGATCCTCCGCCGTGACCTTCTGGCCTACGTGCGGTTGCTTGCCGTTTACGGTTACCCGTTCCATCTCGATGAAATTGTCCGCTTCCCGGCGTGAGCAGACACCGGCTTCGCTTATCAGTTTGTTTAATCTAATTTCCATATTATTCATATTATATTATTACTAAAATAAGGGTGACGATCACACCCATCAACAATTCCGTATTGCTATTCACTTGAATGGCGATACGCATATCCTCGGTCGTGAACGGCCTCGCGTTCGTTCCGATATAAGGCTTCTCCACCGGTTTGCCGAAATAATCGTGCGTCCCTCCGAACTGGCAATCCAAGATGGCCGCCAAGGCCGCTTCCGGATAACCGGAATTGGGGCTTGCATGTTCAGGGCCGAAACGCCGTACGAAATCCCTTTTCCCCCAATTATTGGAGACCAACAACATCAAATAGGCCGTGAGGCGGGCCGGGATGTAATTGGCGATATCGTCGATTTGCGCCGCTATCCGTCCGAACTCAAGGTAACGATCATTCTTATAACCGATCATCGAGTCCAGCGTGTTCACCATCTTGTAAGCCATCATCCCCGGCAACCCCAGCAGGGCGAACCAAAACATCGGGGCGATTACGCCGTCGCTTAAGTTCTCGGACAAGGTCTCCAACGCCGCCGCCCGTATCTCTTGCGGAGACAGGTTCGAGGTATCCCTCCCCACGATCCGTGCCACTTGCCGCCGTCCTTCTTCCGTGCTACGGTCCACGGCCTCGAACACCGCCTTCACTTCCTTGATAAGCGTCTTTCCGGACAGGCAATAAAATACGCCGACAGCCGTCAGCAACCCACTGAACTGCGGATGTATGATCCAAGCCCACGACAATATCCACTCGCAGATTAAATACACGCCAAGGATAAGCACGACTGCCAGTATACCGCCTTTTAGGACCCGCTCGGAGCCTTTATTCAACGCTTTCTCTCCGGCGCTGATCGCTTTGCCAAACCATACGATCGGATGGGGCCAACCTTCCGGGTCTCCCAGCAACCGGTCGGATAACCAACCGCCCAAAAAGGGCACGATCTTGAGTAAATTGATAGAATGATGTAACCAATACATATTGAATGTCATTGAAGGAACAAACTTAGACAAAAAAAAGAACATAAGGAAGCGGTAAGCGATTCTTCATCACACATTAGGCGAAAGAAACCTACATTTAAAGGATTTCGAGCGTAGACTTTCATCTTCTATCAGCCGTTAAACGATCTTCCACCATCCGTTGCATGATCTTCTAACAGTTGGTGGATGATCATACAACGGATGGTAGAAGATGAATAGGTACGGAGAAAACGGCTAAAGGATGCCTTTAGAAACCTTAAATCTTTGGGAAGGGAGGGCTTGATATACGGGGGATTCCTTTTAATTTTGTATTTATTAACAAGAAATGCGCCCTTACGGCCGGTTATTATTACTTTATTTGCTCCCACCGTATCGTGAAAGGAGTTAATCGAGATGACAGATGAAAAATCCATTTTAGAACAATTTGCCGCTGGAAATCATACCGCTTTCCGGGAATTGTTCATGCGTTACCATCTGAAAGTCTATTATTTCGTGCTGGGACTCGTGAAGTCCGAGAGCGATGCCGAGGACTTGACCCAAGAGATTTTCCTAAAGCTTTGGACGCATCGGAGTCGTTTCACGGAAGTGAGGACGTTCGGTTCCTACCTCTATGTGCTATATAAAACGGATATAGACCGTGAGCAATGGAAGGAGGTGTCGGATAAAGAGCCGGAAATCTATGAGCGGATGAAGCGTTATTCGAATTGGTTTAAGGATGAGTTACTGGTGGATTTCCCGAAGAAGGATACCCGTCCGTTTATAATCGGTCATCCGCAGGAAACCTGTTCAAAGCTACCGGCCCGGGATGCGAGGATATCTGGCCCGATCGAACGCTCCAACCGTTATCCGAATTGTTCTTATTTTACGAATTGGAAAAGCCCGGAAGCAGAGATAAGCTGGAATGTGGAGGTTGAGGAATCCGGCTTGTTCGAGGCTTTTGTTTATTATACTTGTGATAGGCGAAATATAGGCTCTACTTTTGAGCTTCGTACGGACCGGGATGCTGAGAATCTTGTATTTACATTGGATCAAGTAAATGACCAACCCATGCTCGGTGCTGATTTGGATAGGGTTCTCCGGGAGGAGTCTTATGTGAAAGGATTTGCTCCTTGCTCTGTCGGTACGATTCCTCTATCGAAAGGTGCGGCCACTTTATCCTTGCAAGCGAAAACGATCCGGAATGAGGAGGCCATGAATTTTTGGATGTTGGTGCTAAAACGAGTGAAATGAGTCTGAGATTGAAAAAAGTTGTATAACTATTTGTCAGTTATCAAATAATCACTACCTTTGCACCGCAAAATTTTTTATTAATCAATATTAAACAGCGTTTTATGAACAATTACGAAACCGTTTTCATTTTGACTCCCGTTTTGTCTGACGCTCAGATGAAGGAAGCGGTAGAGAAATTCACGAACCTTCTGAAAGCTCAAGGAGCTGAGATCGTGAATGAAGAGAACTGGGGCTTGCGCAAGTTAGCTTATCCTATCGACAAGAAGACAACAGGCTTCTACCAGTTGGTTGAATTCAAGGCAGATCCTAGTGTTATCGCTACTTTGGAGTTGAACTTCCGTCGTGACGAGCGTGTGATCCGCTTCTTGACTTTCCGTCAAGACAAGTATGCCGCAGAATATGCAGCTAAGAGAAGAAATCTGAAATCATCTAAAGAAACAGTAAAGGAGAATAATTAATTATGGCAGCAACTCAATCAGAAATCAGATATTTAACTCCGCCTTCAGTAGACGTTAAGAAGAAAAAATATTGCCGTTTCAAAAAGAACGGTATCAAGTATATCGATTATAAGGATCCTGAATTCTTGAAGAAATTCTTGAACGAGCAAGGTAAGATCCTTCCGCGTCGTATCACTGGTACTTCATTGAAGTTCCAACGTCGTGTAGCTCAGGCTGTAAAGCGTGCTCGTCATTTGGCTTTGCTTCCTTACGTAACCGATTTGATGAAATAATAAATTAAGAGGAGACAGAATATGCAAGTTATTTTGAAAGAAGATGTAGTGAATTTAGGCTACAAAGACGATATCGTAACAGTAAAAGACGGTTACGGACGTAACTTTCTAATCCCCACGGGTAAGGCAGTAATCGCTTCAGAGTCTGCTAAGAAAGTATTGGCTGAGAACTTGAAGCAACGCGCCCACAAATTGGCTAAGATCAAGGACGACGCTCAGGCTTTGGCCGCTAAGTTAGAGGGTGTAGCTTTGACGATCGGCGCTAAGACTAGCTCTACAGGTACGATCTTCGGTTCTGTAACGAATATTCAAGTGGCTGAGGCTTTGGCTAAGGCTGGTTTTGAGAATATCGATCGTAAGATTATCTATATCAAGGAATCTGTTAAGGAAGTAGGTAGCTATAAGGCTGTTTTGAAACTTCATAAAGAGGTTTCCGTTGAGGTTCCTTTCGAGGTTGTTTCTGAATAATAGGTACTTTAATATATCATAAAAGAGGGTAGTTTCGAAACTGCCCTCTTTTTTTGTTTTAATTATAAAAAAAGACATCTGTCAATCAGCAAAAAAACGCTACATTTGTCTCCAAATTTGCAATAATTTTAGAAAGTGAGCAAAAAGTCTTTTCTATATATTAACTTGCTATTTGCGTTGTTTTTTTTCTTGCCCGGACTTCAGGCGAGAGAGAAGACTTTTACGGTCGTGATTGATGCTGGGCATGGCGGGAAAGACCCGGGTGCTAGGGGAGCGAATATTAATGAGAAGGAGATAAATCTCGCTGTCGCTTTGAAACTGGGGCGATTGATAGAGAATAATGCGGAGGATGTACGTGTGATCTATACTCGTAAGACGGATTGTTTTATCGAGTTGGACGAACGTGCGAATATAGCGAATCGCAATAAGGCAGATCTTTTCGTGTCTATCCATACAAATGCCGTAAAGCGTGGAAGTACCGTGCAAGGTACAGAGACGTATACGCTGGGTTTGGCCCGTAGTGAAGAGAACTTAGAGGTAGCTATGAGCGAGAACTCTGCGATCTTGTTGGAGGATAATTATCAACAGCGGTATGAGGGATTTGACCCGAACTCTTCGGAGTCATATATCATTTTCGAGTTTATGCAGAATAAGCATATGGAGCAGAGTATTAGTTTGGCTTCCGAGATACAGAAATCATTTGGGGCTTGTAAACGGGTAGACCGTGGCGTAAGACAGGCTGGTTTTTTGGTGCTTCGCAAAACGGGCATGCCCAGTGTTCTGGTCGAGTTGGGGTATATATCGAATCGTCAAGAAGAGCAGTTCATGAGAACCGCCGCTGGACAAAATAAATTGGCAGAAGCGTTGTACGATGCTTTTTGTAAATATAAGAGGAATTACGATCGCCGTAAAGGAAATATTTCTGGAGTTGTCGCTGCTCCCGTAGCGAATGAGAAAACTCCGCCTCCGGGGAGCGAGGCTGATATCTTAAATAAAAAACAGCAAGTCATAAGACAGAAAACTTCAGTTTCTTCTACCACTTCCGTGAACAGGAACACGAAAGGAAAGGTTATATATAAGATACAATTCTTGACTTCCAATAAGAAGCTTCCTGCTAACTCCCGCTTATTTAAGGGGTACAAGAACGTGGATTTCTATGTGGAGAAGGGTATCTATAAATACACGTATGGCGAGACTACGGATTTTAACTCGATCCGGAAGATGCGCCGAACGATCGCAAAAGATTTTAAAGATGCTTTCATCATTGCTTTTAAGGATGGGAAGAAGGTGAAATATTAATGATTTAGGAATAAATTATACATTATAAATAAAAGAAATGAAAAGTGTATTCACTAAAGAGGCGAAGATCGGACTTGTGACGATCGTAAGTCTGGCGTTATTGTATTTAGGCATTAATTATCTGAAGGGTATTAATCTGTTTCAACCGGTGAACCATTACTACGTATCATTCAGCAACGTAAAGGGAGTGACGATTTCCAGCCCTGTATTTGTGGATGGTTTTAAGGTGGGATTGGTTCGTGATATTGTTTATGATTATGATACGACCGGTAAGATCATCGTTGAGGTTAGCTTGGAAGATAAGATGAGACTGAATAAGGGCAGTTATATAGCGGTTGTTAATACTTTCTTAAGCGGAGCTGAGTTGCATATCCACTTGAATACTTACGTAGACGACTTCTTGAAGCCGGGTTCTACGGTTGAGGGACGAATGGAAGAGGATATGATGCAATCCGTACAGGAGAAGATCTTGCCAAGCGTTGAGAACCTTTTGCCGAAGATCGACACGATTTTGGGTAGCTTGCAAACCTTGATCGCTCATCCGGCCTTGGCTCAATCCTTGAATCATATCGAAAAAACGACTAGTAACCTAGAGGTGTCTACCCGTCAGTTGAATCAGATGTTGAGTAAGGATGTACCGGGTATCGTGAATAACTTGAAGACGATGACGGATAATTTCTCGGAGGTGAGCGCCAACTTGAAAGAATTGGATTTGGCTACAACGGTCAATTCCATCAATGCGACTTTGGCGAACTTGAAGTTGACTACGGATAAATTGAACTCGACAGACAATAGTATCGGCTTGTTGTTAAACGATAAAGGATTGTATGATAATCTGAACAGCACGATGGACAATGCCTCCAAGCTATTGCTGGATTTGAGGGAGAATCCGAAGAGATACGTCCATTTCTCTGTTTTTTGATTATGTTAAAAAATCATAGCATAAAAGACATTATTTAGAATCGTTCTAATTAGATAAAAAGTAAGGGGACTTCTTTGATTATAAGCATAAGGTCTTTAGGTAAAGTAAGATAGATGCTTCCTGAGGCCTTATCCTGTCACCGGACGTCGGTGTTTACGCTTTTGTAGAGGTCTCTAAAATAAAGGGTTTTTGGACGTTGACTTCTCTAAGTGTCAGTAAATTAGATATGTAGTGGTAACTGTCTGAACCTAAAAGGGATATTGGAAATTCATATTTACCAAACAAAATAGCACTTTTTTTTTCGGAATTAATTTCTAAACTTTGTAGTCCGAATGTGAAAAGTATTAGTGGGAGAGAAAGAAAACATGCAGACTGATTATCAAACATTGTGGAATAAGTGCCTTACGGTTATAAAGGATATTGTGCCTAAGGCAGCTTTTGACACATGGTTCGTGCCTATCGTTCCGTTATCATACGAAGACAAGAAGTTTACCATACAGGTACCTAGTCAATTCTTCTATGAGTATTTGGAAGAGAAGTACGTTAATGTATTGAAAGTTACATTGTATCGCGTAATCGGTCAAGGAACCATTCTTAACTACCGTATTATGGTGGATAAGACAACCGGAGGTACGGTTGATTATCCGGCGGAGAATGCTTCTACCGCTGTAAAGAAGGTCACTCCCAAGGATGCAAACAAGGCTCCGAATCCTTTTATGACGACAGTTCCGCAGGATTTGGATCCTCAGTTGAATCCGAAGTATAATTTTGATAATTATTTCGAGGGTACAAGCAACAAGCTAGTTCGTACGGCGGGTGAGGCTGTTGCCCAGAATCCGGGAAAGACTACGTTTAACCCGTTGTTCATTTTTGGCCCGTCAGGAGTAGGTAAAACTCATTTATGCCATGCGATCGGAACTCGGATACGGGAGTTGCATCCAGAAAAGAAAGTGTTGTATGTATCTTCGCATTTGTTTCGGGTACAGTTTACGGACGCTATCCGTAAGAATACGACTAATGATTTCTTGAATTTCTATCAGAATATCGATGTGCTGCTGTTGGATGATATACAGGAGTTGATCGGTATGGATAAGACCCAGAATACATTCTTCCATATTTTCAACCACCTGCATCAGTTGGGTAAGCAGCTTATTTTGACTTCTGATAAGCCGCCTGTGGATTTGCAAGGGATGGAAGAGCGTTTGATCACCCGTTTAAAATGGGGATTGACGGCTGAGTTGAGCCGTCCGGATCTGGATCTACGTAAGAAGATACTGAAGAATAAGATCAACCATGACGGAATCATGATTCCGGATGAGGTCTTTAACTTTATTGCTAATAATGTGACGGAGAATGTTCGTGATTTGGAAGGTATTCTTGTCTCTTTGATGGCTAATGCTGTTATCAATAATCGTGAGATCGATCTGCCGCTGACGAAACGTGTGGTTAGCCAAGCAGTCCGATTAGAGAAGAAACAGATCTCCGTACAGATGATTCAGGAGATTGTTTGCAAGTATTTCAACTTGGAGCAATCGGTTATCCAGACTAATTCCCGTAAACGGGAAATCGTGCAAGCCCGTCAGATCACGATGTATTTGGCGAAGAAATATACGGACTCCTCTTTTTCCCATATTGGAAAGATTGTAGGAAAGAAAGACCATGCGACAGTCTTGCATGCTTGTAAGACGATTAAAGACCAAATTGAGACCAGTAAGTCTTTCCGTTCTTCCGTAGAGGAAATCGAGGTCTTGCTCAAGAACTAAATTAAGGATCCCTATATAGTAGGATAAGGACGTCTCTTTGAAGAGGCGTCCTTTTTTTGTTTTGGTAAATTTGCGCAAGTGTTAAGTTTTCTTTTTGGGAAACTATTTACTGTCTACTTTTGTTTAAGTAATTGAATATGTGAGACTGTAGGTTCTGTTTTGTGAA
>ERZ778514.2510-NODE-2510-length-11507-cov-4.631243_pt1 | contig 11507 bp, 7 predicted proteins | sample MGYA00510344_ERZ778514 | MGnify/ENA primary metagenome ERZ778514 (study PRJEB29527, sample SAMN07138968) | mouse gut metagenome | material: feces | host: mouse | place: China:Nanjing | collected 2016-01-25 ... | reverse complement strand
TATATTCAAGTTCATTCAGGAAACGTACCGGACGTCCATCCATCCTGACGGTAAGGCGTTTCTTTACGGAAAAATCCTCTCCCATAAAATAAAGCACGGAAGAGCCGTCACTTGCAATAAGACTGGTGCCGTCTGTCGTCAGCCCCCATCCTTCACGAGGATAAGAATATGTAGACTTATATTCCAGAGACTTCGCGTCATAGACAAATATCACCCTGTTGGTCCATGTAAGGACATACAGTTTGTCGCCGAGAATCACCGAGCCCTCCACAAAATATTTTTTTGAGAAATTCATCCTTTGCGAAGCCTCGCCTGTCGCAAGGTCTACGATGCGGAAAGACGACTGTCCATATTGTCCCGTGCTTTCATACAGTTTTCCCTGATGAAAAAACAGTCCCTGGGTGTATGAATGTATATCGTGAGGATATTCCCTGACAATCTCAGCCTTATACTGCCTTACCTTTGCCCCGGCGCAGCCGGAGCAAATAAGCAAAGCGGTACAGATAAAGATATGTCTAAAAAAACTCATTATTTTTCTTTCTTTTTGCTATACTCCATCGCAGCTTTTACGAATGCGACAAAAATAGGCTGAGGGTGTTCCGGAGTACTCTTGAGCTCAGGATGGAACTGCACTCCTATAAAGAACGGATGAGCAGGTATTTCCACTATCTCCACCAGCCCTGTATCAGGATTCCTTCCGGAAGCCTTCATTCCTGCAGCCTCCACACGCTCCAGATAGTCGTTATTGAATTCATATCTGTGGCGATGCCTTTCGGAAATGACCTCCTGTCCATATATCCTGTATGCGAGGGAATCTTTTGTCAGACGACAGTCGTATGCTCCGAGCCTCATTGTACCGCCTTTGATTGTCGTACTCTTCTGGTCCTCCATAAGGTCGATGACAGGAGCTGACGTCGCAGGATTGACCTCTGTAGATATGGCATCCTTCAGGCCAAGGACATCACGCGCAAACTCGACCACGCACATCTGCATGCCCAGACATATTCCGAAGAACGGAACATTATGCTCACGTGCATATCTTATAGCTACTATTTTTCCCTCCAGTCCCCTCTCGCCGAATCCTGGAGCCACAAGCACCGCATCCATATTGCCGAGCTGCTCCTCAACATTTGAAGCATCAAGGAACTCGCTGTGTATACTGTGTACGTTCACTTTGCACTCATTGGCCGCACCGGCGTGTACAAACGACTCGAGAATAGACTTGTAGGCATCCTGAAGTTCTACATATTTGCCCACAAGCGCGATATCCACGCTTGCCTTAGGGTTGAAAAGTTTGTCAAGGAACTTGTTCCATTCAGTAAGATCCGGCTCCGGAAGATTCTTCATCTGGAAATGATTCAGCACAATCTCATCAAGCTTCTCCGCCTTCATATTCAAAGGAACCGAATAAATTGAAGGTGCATCCATAGACTCGATCACGTGTCCAGGCTTCACATTGCAGAAACGCGCCATCTTGTTGCGCAGTTCAGGAGTAAGTTTATGCTCAGTACGGCATACTATTATATCAGGCTGCACACCGTTCTGCTGAAGCATCTGCACTGAATGCTGTGTCGGCTTTGTCTTGAGTTCCTTTGCTGCACTTAGATAAGGGACCAGGGTAAGGTGGATAGTCACGCAATCCTCCTCCGGAAGCTCCCACTGCAGCTGACGCACCGCCTCGACAAAAGGCTGTGATTCCATATCGCCCACAGTTCCGCCGATTTCAGTGATGATAACGTCAAAATTTCCGCTCTTGCCGAGCAGAAGCATTCTTCTCTTTATCTCATCAGTAATATGCGGGACAATCTGTACGGTCTTGCCAAGATACGCGCCTTCGCGCTCCTTGCTTATGACTGTATTGTAGATTTTTCCTGTAGTTACATTGTTTGCCTTCGAGGTGTGCACTCCGAGGAACCTTTCATAATGTCCCAGGTCAAGATCTGTCTCCGCACCGTCCTCTGTGACATAACACTCTCCGTGCTCATAAGGGTTCAATGTGCCCGGATCAATATTGATATAGGGGTCAAACTTTTGGATTGTAACACGCAATCCCCTTGCCTGTAGCAACTTGGCGAGTGATGCAGAAATAATGCCTTTACCTAATGACGAAGCCACGCCACCTGAAACGAAAACATACTTAGTGTTCATACAAGAAATTTTACCGTTAACAGGGGCACAAAAGTAGTCAAAAAAAACTGATTTGAAAAATCTTTATTACCTTTGCGGGACTTTTGTTTAATTTTAAGGTAAATATGTCAACCTATTACATACTTATGTCGGCAATGGCGATAATCGCCGTAATAGTATATATAGCACTTTTCTTCCTTAAAGCAGGATACGGCTATCTGTCAACATCCAACTGGGGTCCTAAAATCAGCAACAGGGCCGGATGGGTACTTATGGAAGCCCCGTCTTTCTTCTTCCTCCTGTATTACACCCTGTCCTTCGCACGTTCAGGAGCGGATACAGGCAATGACAGGACGGTACTTTTCATAATGGCTGGACTTTATCTCCTTCATTATTTCCAGAGATCGTTCATCTTCCCTATGCTTATGCGAGGAAACAGCAAAATGCCGGTTGTCATTATGCTTATGGGAATGACCTTCAACACACTGAACACTTATTTCATAGGAGGATGGCTATACAGGTTCGCTCCTGAAGGAATGTACACCGCTGAATGGCTGACTTCTCCTCAATTCATCATAGGAACGCTGGTCTTTCTGGCAGGAATGCTGATAAACCTTGACTCAGACCACGTAATCAGGCATCTCCGCAAGCCAGGCGACACCAGACACTATATTCCGCGGAAACACCTGTACAGATATGTCACTTCCGCAAACTATTTCGGTGAAGTGACAGAATGGGTAGGATACGCAATCTTGACCTGGTCTCCTGCAGGAGCACTTTTCGCGATATGGACATTCGCGAATCTTGCTCCGCGCGCGAAATCCCTTACGGAGAAATATGAAGAGGAATTCGGAGATGAATATAAGGATCTGAACAAGAAGCATCTGATTCCATTCATCTGGTAACCATATAGACAAAATTCATCCCACGCCTTACGTGTGATCCCGGTAAAAACAAAAAAACGAATATTATGAGTGGATTATTCACACCGTATAAAATCGGTCCGACAGAACTGAGGAACAGGACAATAAGATCTGCAGCTTTTGAGGGAATGTGCCCTGGAAATGCTCCGTCAAAGGAACTGTTTGACTATCATACGGCTGTGGCAAGAGGCGGTATAGGAATGACCACTGTGGCATACGCTGCCGTATGTCAGAGCGGCCTTTCATTCGAGAGCCAGCTCTGGATGCGCAAGGGAATCGTGCCCGAGCTGAAGAAGCTTACAGACGCTATCCACGCGGAAGGGGCGAAGGCATCGATCCAGCTTGGACACTGCGGCAATATGTCCCATAAAAGGATATGCGGATGCACTCCGCTGGGAGCAAGCAGAGGATTCAATCTGTATTCCCCTACTTTTGTCCACAAGATGAACCACAAAGAGATTGACGAAGTCGTTGAAGCATACGGGAATGCTGTACGTCTGGCAATCGAGTCCGGTTTCGACGCCGTGGAAATCCACGCAGGACACGGCTACCTCATCTCACAGTTCCTTTCACCATACACCAACCATCGCCGTGACGAATATGGAGGTTCACTCGACAACCGTATGAGATTCATGCGCAGATGTATGGAGGCCGTGGTGGAGGCAGGCAAAGGCAAGGTGGCAATATTCGTCAAAATGAATACACGAGACGGATTCCGCGGAGGAATGGAGGTTGAAGACTGCATAAAGGTTGCAAAAGAGCTTCAGAGAATAGGAGCTGATGCCATAGTACTGTCCGGAGGCTTCGTAAGCCGGGCACCGATGTATGTGATGAGGGGGCAGTTTCCTGTCAGGGCGATGGTCCATTATATGCCTCTGAGACAATGGTGGCTCAAGATAGGAGTTCTTCTCGGTGGCAGAATAGTATCACCTTCAATACCTTTCAAAAGACTTTTCTTCCTTGAAGACGCCCTGAAATTCAGGGAGGCGATGCCTGACATGACGTTCGTATATGTAGGCGGAGTCACAACCCGCAAAGATGCCGACAAGGTCATTGGCAGCGGATTTCCTCTTCTCCAGATGGGCCGCGCAGTACTTGAAGACACTGATTTCGTCAACAAGATGATGGCAGACGAGAACCATTGCAGCGCATGCGAGCACAGCAATTTCTGCATAGGACGTATGTACTCGCTTTCGATGGCCTGCCACAAGACATGCAAAGACATCACTCCGTCCCTTGAAAAGAATGTCAGGAAAATCAACCGTCAGAATGACCGTGCAGAACGCAAGCTGGGATACAAATAGATTTTTTACAAAGCCATATCATTTCCACATTCAGCAAATGTATAAAAAAACTCAAGACCCCGAAGGATCTTGAGTAACAATCAGGCGGGACAGTAAGCCGGTTTCTGTTTTATTCTGTCATTTATCTTCGCAACCTACCCCCCGGCATCGGACGAGCAGCCCTCATCTGCCGGTATATTTGGTTTTGCAGGCTTCGGGACCGTACCTTCATACTGTCACCAATATGAACCGTGAGCTCTTACCTCACATTTTCACCCTTGCGTTTCCGCGGTTATTCTCTGTTACGGTTTCCATAAGATTACTCCCATCTGCGCTTTCCGCAGCGAAGAGCTCTGCCCTGTCCGGACTTTCCTCTGCAATGCCTGCGTAATGCAGGACACGGCAGCGACAGATCATCCCACCTGTATTTCAAATGCCATAAAGGACATTTCCTTGGCACAAAAGGACGGCAAAGATAGTCAAAACTATCATTCCGCAAAAATCAAAAGCATCATTTCCTGATCAGTCTGAACGTCGCCATCACTCCCTTGTGGTCAGTAGGCCATATTCCAAGAGGTCTGATGAACGTATCCTGACCGGTCTCTTCCGCTCTCCCGCAGCGTACTACAGATCCGGAAGGACCTACTACCACGGCATTCTCAGGAACACATTTGTCATTCGCAAGGTAATAGATGAAATCTATACGGTCCCTTTCGTCTGCATCAGGAGCCCAGGTCAGATCCTTCGGTTCCTTGTCAGGATTGTCGGACGGATATGTAAATCCCGGATGTGTCACAGGATCAGGATGAATCACCCTATAGACATCACGGAAGCCGGCTTCATAAAGCATTACGGAGCAGTCCCACGGTATGACACACCCCCTGTGGTCGTAAAGGCCGGCAGTGGATTCAGTCCAGTCAAGATGGGAAGGTTCATTGAAATCTCCTGCCAGAATTATCAGATCGGCCTTCTCCGATGCCGCCTCTGCGACAAAAGCAGCCATAGCCTCGTCACGTGTGGATTCACGGTTCATCTTTACGACAGCTTTCACATCGGCAAGAGGGGCCGGCAATTGTTTCCAGGTCACTCCGTCATATCCCCTGGGCAGATAACAGGCATAATGCGTATAATCCAGATGGACAGGATAGACAAGTACATCAATGCCGTCCACATCAATACGTACCTTCATATCAGCCCCTCCGCTTACAGGTGAAATTCCTGTGACGACATCAGCGACAGGATATCTTGACAGGACACATACATCAGTTCCCTGCACTCCTGTATACTTGTCACCTGCACCGTACCAGACCTGTCCACGCTGCTTCAATGCTTCCACAAGCCTGTCGACAGTCATTCCGTCGTGATTGCTTACTTCACACAAAGACACGATATCCGCATTCAGACGTGCAATCTCATCGACAAGGGCTTCAAATGCTCCCGGCACTACCGTGGCGTCTCCCCAGATATTAAGCTGGAATACACTAAGCTCGTCTTTCTTATCCGACAAAGCTGTCAATTCCTGCTCCGGAACTGCTGCTGCGACGAAACCTCCTCCTGGAGCAAGATGTATTTTCAAAGGTTCAGAAGCGTCCCTGCGGACAGTTTTAAGGCTGTAGTCAGATGCCCTGCGATCTGCATTGATTCCATCAGAAAATACTTTTACCATACAACAGCCCGTAAGGCCAAGTTCAGACAAATCAACCTCGATATCGCGTGCCGTCCAGTCAGTAAGTCCTCCCACATACCAGCAGTCTCCTTTGCGGCGAGCCATAACAATGTACTCTCCCATCCTGCCTTCAATGACACGTGTCTCATCCCATACGGTCGGGACAGACGCAATAAACTCCGTACACTCTTCCTCTCTCATATAGTTTACAGGAGAATCACAAAGCATATTCAGCGGAGAGTCAAGCACGACATACAATGCCAGCTGACGGCAGCGTGTTCCCTGGCTCATAGGCTCAGTGTTTATAGGACGGTAATTGCCCTTGGAAGCATTGCGCATCGCGCCCTGGGTGTAGTCCATCGGACCTGCCACCTGGCGGATAAACGGAATCTGTACATCATATTTCACCTGGTCCACAGATTCGTTGCTCCATTTCATCTGCTCAAGCCCGTGAACTCCTTCAAAATTAAGGACATTAGGCCAGGTTCTGTTGAGTCCTGCAGGCTTGTGCGTACCGTGCAGATCAAGAATAAGCTTATATTTCGCCGCCATTTCAGCCGCACGGAAATTGAATCCTGTCATCACCTGGTCATCGCGGTCCATAAAATCGACCTTGAAGCCTTTGACTCCCATTTCGGAATAATGCCGGCAGACATTCTCCATATCACGTTCAAATGCCCAATACCCTGCCCACAGGATAATTCCGACACCTTTCTTGTCTGCATATTCAACTATTTCAGGCAGATCGATCTCCGGAACCACCTGCATAAGGTCCGCTTTGAGGTTCACAGCCCACCCTTCATCAAGAATCACATATTCAATTCCTCTTTCCGAAGCAAAGTCGATGTAATATTTATATGTCTCAGTGTTTATTCCAGAACGGAAATCAACACCGGAAATATTCCAGGCATTCCACCATTCCCATGCGACCTTTCCCGGCTTGATCCATGATATGTCTGAAAGTTTTGAAGGAGCAGCCAGGGCATAGCTCAGATCGCTTGAAGCCAGGTCAACATCCGTACCCACTACAGCAATACGCCACGGGAATGTCCGCGGTCCGTCCACTTCCGCGATAAAATCCTCGCGTTCACTGACAGTCATCTGCAGATTGTTGTGGCCGCCCTGTTTCAGATTTTTCGGATATGCCGCAAAACGGGCTGAAAGATGTCTTCCCCCATCACCGTTCCAAAGATACATACCGGGATAATTGTCAAGATCCGTCTCGGTAAAACATATCTTGATGCCATCACCTGTATCCACTGACGCAGGAAGGAAGATAAGACGTCCGGAATCAACTCCAGAAAGTGTAGTAACCGTATAGGTGTTCTCAAAAGAGTTGTGCCATTGGGCATCAATATTCCCTGCATTGTGTTTCACATAAGGTACAGTCACAGCATAATCCTCAGGAAAACGGTAGTCCGCCTGCTCTGAAGCTATACGGAAAGGCTTTTCCAAAGCAGAGACAAAACGGTAGGCTATACCGTCATCGTATGCCCTGAACTCCAGAGACCATCCGTCACGCATCCTGAGTGTCAGACTATTGTAATGGTCACGGATTTCCGAAGAACGGTAGAACGGTGAAGATACCGTCACATCAGCACCTCCGCGTTCTGCCTTGCGGACTTTTGCATCCGGTCCCCATACGCGTCCGTCCGCCAAAGTCATAGAAACCGGTGACTCCGCCATCAGGGTACGCCCTTTATAGGCAATGTCATAAGTCAGCTCCGCACCGGCCGAAACATTTGTCTGCAAAGAGCCGTCAGGAGAGGTCAAAGTGTAGGTCTTCTGAGAGAAGCCAGCTACAGGAAATGCCATAGAAAGAACGGCAAATAAAGTCAATAATCTCATTTATATCCAGTTTTAACAATAATCGTCAAAAGAATCGCTAAAATATAAAAAATGCGGGAATATCCACTTATATTTGCCTGCCGTAAAAAGAATATTTTCAATATGGATATAATTGAAGTCAGAGACTATCTCATCTCACTGCCTATGTGCGAGGAATGCCAGCCTTTCGGGGAGGAATTCGCCGTATATAAGATCGGAGGCAGAATGTTTGCCTGCACCGCATTTGAAAGGAGCGGAATCATCGCGCTAAAATGCGACCCGGACCGGGCCATACTCCTCAGGGACCGCTACGATGCGATAACCCCTGCCTGGCATTTCAACAAGAAGCACTGGAACGACCTCAACGTAAACCTTCTTGAAGACGATGTCATAAAAAGAGAAATAAGGCATTCATACATTACTGTAATAAAAAAGAACGTCACCCCAAAAAGCCTTCGGGATGACATTCTTTCCATTGTTTCGGAAGCAGGCCTTGAAGATGCCGGATGCCCTGAATAAACAATAAGGCAATCGGCCCGCATCCTCCTTCAATCATCAGAAGCTGCTTCCTCCAATAAAGCTGCGGATCAGCGAAGTCGCAGGGACATCTTTGTCGGACACAGGAGAAAAATACCGGAGAAACTTCATGAGACGGTGCACGTCACTGTATTCCGGGCAGCTCTTTGGAACAGTCATCAGGACACGCTCCGCGTATGGGCGGATGACGGCAAATTCAACGATATACGATGAATTGAAGAGCACGTCAGCATTTTCCTGGAAAGGATATATCCACTCCACTTCCGCACGCCTGACATTGGGCCAGTTCGCTATGGATTCCCTTGCCGTATAAGCCCCTTTGTTGGAATCCCTAAGAATACGGCGTAGCAGACGGTTGTCGCTTGTAGGGATACAGTTATGGTCATCCAGCGAAATGCTTGTGATCGTATTTATGAAAATCCTGTATTTTGCAGAGTCAGGCACCATATCGGTCAGGCGCGGATTAAGCGCGTGTATTCCTTCTATCAGCAGAACCATACCGTCTTCCAGCTTGAGCTTCTTGCCGTTGAATTCCCTCAGTCCTGTAACAAAGTTATATTCAGGAACCTCCACGGTCTCTCCTGCGAGCAGTTTGAGTACATCCGACTGAAGATAATCGTGATCCACCGTTTCAAAATTGTCAAAATCAAACGATCCGTCAGGAAGAAGAGGAGTATCAAGACGATTGACAAAATAATCATCCGTTGAAAATGATATAGGATGCAGTCCGCACGCTTTCAGCTGAATGCTGAGACGTTTGCAGAATGTGGACTTGCCGCTGCTGCTCGGCCCGGTTATCAGGACAATGCGCACAGGATTCTCGGAATTGACTCTTCTCTCCACCTCCTCGGCAATCTGTACAATCTTTTTCTCCTGCAGGGCCTCAGCAATCTTGATAAGGTCACCTGCCTCCCCACGGCCGCACGCAAGATTCACATCCCCGACATTGTCCAATCCCATTATCTTGTTCCATTTCAGGTTTTCAGCAAACACATCAAATGTCTTCGACTGTTCCATAAACGGAGCGAGTTCACCAGGGTTGTGCCTGTTAGGCACACGGAGAAGCAGGCCGCCACGGTACATAAAAAGATCCCATATCTTCAGATATCCGGTACTGACAAGCAATGCATCATAATAATAGTCAGGAGTATCACCCAAAGTGTAATAATTGACATATACCTCGCCCGATGTTTCCAGGAGCTTCACCTTGTCGTCATAGCCCATAGAGCGGAACAGCTCTATGGCTTCCTCCAGGCGCACCTCATACCTGCGGAAAGGAAGGTCCTCCTCAACAAGGGACTTCATCCTGTCTTTTATAAGTCTCAGGTCATCTTCCGTCAAAGGAGAGGAGTCCCCTTTGTCGATGGCACAGAAATACCCTTTGGAAATCGGTCTCCGAAGCACAACCTTGCATTGCGGGAATACATCCCTGGCCGCCTTGCACAGCAGGAAACACAGGGAGCGGCAGTATACGCCACGCCCCTCGTATGTCCTGTAGTCAATGAATTCCACCTGACGGCTGTTGAAAGCCCTGTATTTCAGACCCTGGCAGACATTATTGACCATAGCGGCCAGAATAGGAGACCCGTCTCCGAATCCGAATTCCGGAAGCATATCCAGCAAGGTCGTACCTTCAGGAAAGTTCCTGCTCGTCTTTGTGTTGACACAATAAATCTTTACCATATTCCATTAATAGGCGGACGCCGCAATGGCGCCGCCGTGTTTTTACGTGAAGGACTATAACTGTTCCGTATCGACAGGAACCTCCTGTACTTCCTCTATGACAATGTCCGGAGTCTCGGTCTTATTCCAGAAAGGACGCTTGTCGACAGGTATAATGAAATATACCCCCACAAGCAGGCAAAGCCCGATAACGATTCCGATAACAGTCCGTTTCCACACAGGCAGACCTTCCATTCCGTAAGGGTCCACATCCTTCACATACGGAGTCCTGGCCATACTTGTAAGAGTCTGTCCGAAACGTACATTCACTATGGCCTTGGCATTGACAGCCCATCCGTTGGCATTGAGCAGAGGAGCAAGATCACGCTTACGGAGCTTCATATATGCCATGATCATTGAAGGACCGGAGATTATAAGCATCACCGCGAGCACCACAAGAGGCATCTGCCACCATGCGAGGCTGAAAAATCCGGTGAAAAGGGAAAGAAGGAATGAAAATATGGAACCCAACGCCATACCTATCACAGCGAAAAGTCCGAAGAACTTGGTCATATCGAACGAAGACTTCTTCGTGGCATCGGCAGCTGCGGCATCACCAAGTTTGCTTCCGCCTTCAGCCAGCTTCTTGGTAGCATCCGCTGTAACCTTTGAGTCCTGGGTCGAGGCGAACTTGGTTACCTGCTCCTCAAGGAAATTGCCTACTTTTCTGTACGGAGACCAGAATGCCTGACGTACACTTATAGGATTGTCGATTATTTTAGTGACGGTCGCATCAAAGTCCTTTCCGTCCCCGTCATAGAACACGGCGTGCTTTCCGACCTTTATATTATCTATGTCTCCGTCCGTAAGAACAGCCGCGATGGTCATTTTCTCACCTGTAGACTTGTATATGCAGTCACAATATATGATGAACATACCGCTAAGCCCTGAAAAATTATTATGGGCTGTCATATCGTTCACCTTGATACAAAGGTCGCAGCTGCGCTGGTCAATGAAAAGTGTTCCGGCCTGGAAAATCGCCTTTCTGCCGTTATGGCTGTAGAAGTCAGAAAAAGTGACATAATTCCTGACGAAAGTATAGAAATCACGGTACAGGTGCAGAAGTTTGTCAACTGACTCTATCGTACCGAACTGCTTTTCAAGCGACTTGTCCTGAGCGACAAGTTCGAGCAGGGAGTCTTTGGCGGAAGACACAAGGATTTCTTTTGCCCTGCCGTATCCCAAAGCTTCCGCAGATATTCCCTTTTTGGCGTCTTTCCAGGCCTTATAAGCGGCAAAACGTCCCTGGATACTCTCCCACCGGGATTTCGTAATAGAAGCAGCCTCAGGGAACTCCACATCAAAAACAAGCTTCTTCAAAGTTGAGAATGTACCCTGCCAAGCCGGATTTATCCCCCCGTCAAGAGGAAGTTCAGACTTTGCATTCACTTTTGCCAAAGGATATTGGGCAATCTCGTCAAT
>ERZ778514.2505-NODE-2505-length-11533-cov-4.135825_pt1 | contig 11533 bp, 12 predicted proteins | sample MGYA00510344_ERZ778514 | MGnify/ENA primary metagenome ERZ778514 (study PRJEB29527, sample SAMN07138968) | mouse gut metagenome | material: feces | host: mouse | place: China:Nanjing | collected 2016-01-25 ... | reverse complement strand
TGTTTGGGATCTGTGGAATGATGCAGATAGAGTATCCGCAACAGGTATGCCGGTAACCGAGCTGATGCCTTCGGCTATCTCGGTGGCCTGATTATAGCCACGTTGCAGACGTTTGAAAAAGTGCAGGGGAACCGGGACAAGAGCGTCTATACCGTCAAAAAATCCACAGGCATCCAGTTCTGTGGCATGTTCGGCTGCAAGAGTGCGTCCGACGATAGGACGGCTGCGGTATTTCGTATCATGTATGAGACGTGCGTATTCATTTTCCCTGTAGTAATAGAACAATGAGGTTGCCCGTTTAACAGGGTGTCCTATCATGAACAGGCGTTCGTGTATCTCGTTTGGCTGTATTCTGTGCATTCCGGTGAGAGGAAGCGACAGTCGGCAGTCAAGACACATCACATTTTCCCCATTTACAAGTGTCCGCTGGCATACTGTGCATACGTCGGGAAAAATCAGATTGAAGAAGCTTTCGACCCAAAGTCGGGCAGTGGAGATTGTCTGGCTGAGATTCATGGAGAGAGATTTGAGCTTTTATGTTGATGTAAAGATATGTATCATTGATTCTCTTCTGTCAGCATCATGGCTATTTCCGTCCTGAAGATATTGACAATCAAAGGATATTCAAAGCCTCGTGTAATGGCGAATTTGACCACTTTCAGTTTCGACTCACGGCTGAGCGGCCATTCGTTAAGCTGACGTATCTTCGCTTTCATGACACGTAATGCGATTGTTCTGTATTCATCCTCTTCCTCGTCTATGTCATCGCAGGCATGGTCAATAATATCCGGCGGAAGACGTTTTACCCAAAGTCCCTGACGGATTTTACGTCGACCCCAGCCGCTGAAATGGAGCTTGTCGTGGGCATAGGCTTTTGCAAAACGCATATCGTCAAGAAAATTAAGCTCCTCAAGCCGTCGGATGATTTTTGCTGAATCAGATGCGTTGATTCCCCATGAAGCAAGCTTTTTAAGTATGTCGGGGGAACATTGTTCGCAGCGGGCACAGAGATCTGCCGCCCTCGAAAGTGCATTGTCGAATGTCAGAGGAGCTTTTCGCTTTAACATATTTCGTTCGTGTCAGTTGGCTGTCCGATTACTTTTCTGCAATCAAGAAGCGGGTCTTACCATACATGTCAGGCAGAAGGTTTACGTCCTTCCATCCTTCGCTTTCCATCCATGATTTTAGCTGAGAGGACGTTAGTGGATTTACCTCAAAATATAACCGTCCATTGTCTATCAGAGCTGTCTTGGCATAAGAAGCTATGGCTTTATAGAATTTAAGACCGTCATCATCGGGGACGAAAAGGGCTACGTGCGGTTCGTGGTCAAGAACATTTTTGTCTATTCCTGCTTTTTCACTTTCAAGCACATAGGGAGGATTCGAGACAATGATGTCAAACTCATTTTCCACTTTGGAGAGATTAAGGGCATCGGCCTTGAAAAAATTGACATCCACTTTCAAGGCTGACGCATTTTCGCGGGCGACGGCAAGCGCATCGTCTGAAATATCAAAGCCTGAGACCTCGGGAAAATCAAGCGATCTGGCCAGTGCCACAGCTATACATCCTGAGCCTGTACAGACATCAAGCACCTTGAGATCAGACTTGGTATTGTCCTTGACTATTATGTCGACAAGCTCTTCTGTCTCCGGGCGAGGTATCAGTACAGCGGGATTGACTTTCAGCGTCATGCCATGCCAATAAGTATCTCCATAGATATACTGCACAGGTTCACCTTCAAGTAATCTGTCGGTTGCGTCATCAACACGTCCGACAATAAAATCCGAAACTTCTTTGTCAGCACGCAAGGCAAGTTCAACCTGATTCCAGCCTTTGATATGTTCCATAATTGTTCTGAATAACCAACGAGCCTCGCGGTCACCATAAATCGGTGCGAGTTTTTTACAGGTACTGTCGTATAATTGTCGAAGAGTAGTCATGATAATATTAATCAATAGATACAAGCAATTGGATATACAATGCTTTCAGAATATGACAATAGCATTATTTTAGAGAACCGTTTTCGGCCATCGGAAGTTCGATGGCAAATGTCGTGCCGACACCGATTTCCGATTTTTTTACATAGATGAGACCTCCGTGGTATTCCTCTATTATTCGCTTTGTGAGAGTCAGTCCCAGTCCCCATCCCCGGCTTTTGGTCGTGAATCCGGGATTGAAGATCGCTTTCTGATTTTTGCGTGCGATTCCTTTGCCTGTATCTGAAATTTCAATAATCGCTTTGTTTTTTTCCGGTCTGATTGCAATATCGATTTTTCCGCTGCCTTCCATTGCATCGACGGCATTTTTTATCAGATTTTCCATCACCCACTCGGTCAGCGGGGGAGACAGCGTGACAATCAATGGTTCATGCCAAGGCATCAGTGTCAGTCGTATGCGCCGAGATATACGCGATGACATATAGTCGGAGGCATGGCTTACGATTTCATTTATATCATAGATTTCCATCGACGGGCGCGACCCTATTTTTGAAAAACGTGACGCTATAGTCGACAGCCGTTTGACATCCTTGTTCATCTCTGTGACAGTTTCGGGGCTTACACCGGACTCTTCAAGGAGTTCCATCCAAGCCATGAGTGATGAAATAGGAGTCCCGAGCTGATGTGCGGTTTCTTTGGAAAGTCCGACCCAGACTTTGTTCTGTTCAGCTCGTTTGGTCGAAGAAACCGCATAGTAGACAATCAGGACGAAAGCCAACAGCACAAGCAGCTGTACGTAGGGATAAAATCCCAAGCTTCTCAATACTTTGGAATCCTCATAATATAGCCATTGTTTTCCGGCTTCACCCATGTCAATTTCAATCACGTTGGGGGAATTGCGCAGCTCGTCAAGTTTTTTGTCAAGGAAACTGCGGTTCACATCGCTGAGCGACAGCGATAGTGAATCAGGCGGTTCCGGCAGCGAGAAGTTGCGCTGCATGATGATTTCTCCTGTCTCGTCGGTCAGAAGCACTGGTATAGTGCGGTTTCGTTCGATAATCGACAGAAGGAAATCGACGTTAGAACCAGACTGACTATCGGAGTTCACGGGATTGACAAGTTCACGGGTGGCATCAGCCCAGATCTGCATGCGCTCGCGCTCTTGTTGCGAAAGGTCTTTGACCAGCGAGTCGGAGTAAAACAGGAATACGCTGATGACCACTACAGACAGCAGCAGGAATCCGATAACGCCACGACGGCGGATGTCATATATATTCCGGACCAATTTGAAACGGGATATGAAAGTTTAGACGTGATGAGAAAATGGTAAATAGAAGAAAAGACAAGTTGCCAAGGATATGCAACAATTGTTGTGTGCGCGCACCTCAAGACAACTTGTCAAATCTTATATCATAATGTGGTTCACCGGAATGAACGCATCTGATTAATGCTTATCGTCGACTACGGGACAACCTGAGCAGCGGTTTGAAATTTCAGTAAAGAAATCATTGCCCTTGTCATCGACAAGAATGAAAGCGGGGAAGTCTTCCACCTCGATTTTCCATATCGCTTCCATGCCGAGTTCGGGATATTCGAGAAGCTCGACTTTCTTGATGCTGTTCTGCGCAAGGATTGCTGCCGGGCCACCGATTGAACCAAGATAGAAACCGCCATGCTTGTGGCATGCGTCGGTCACCTGCTTGCTGCGGTTGCCCTTTGCAATCATCACCATAGAGCCACCTGCCGACTGGAACTGGTCAACGTAGGAGTCCATACGACCCGCAGTTGTCGGGCCGAATGAGCCTGAAGGCATTCCTTCCGGAGTCTTGGCCGGGCCTGCGTAATAAATGGGATGGTCTTTGAGGTACTGAGGCATAGGTTCGCCCTTGTCAAGACGCTCTTTAATCTTTGCGTGTGCGATGTCACGTCCAACGATAATGGTGCCGTTAAGCGACAGGCGTGTTGCAACAGGATATTTTGTCAGCTCTTCAAGAATTTCAGACATCGGACGGTTAAGGTCAATCTTCACAGCGTTGCCTTCGCCCTGCTTGCGGTATTCCTCGGGGATGAGTTCGCCGGGGTTGCTGTCGAGTTTCTCAATCCATAGACCTTCACGGTTGATTTTTGCTTTGATATTACGGTCAGCCGAGCAAGAAACGCCGAGCCCTACGGGGCAGGATGCACCGTGGCGGGGAAGACGGATCACACGAATGTCGTGAGCGAAATATTTACCTCCGAACTGTGCTCCAAGGCCAAGACATTCGGCTTCTTTCTTCAGGACAGCTTCGAGTTCTTTGTCGCGGAAAGCATGGCCGAGTTCGTTGCCGTGGTCAGGAAGATTGTCATAATATTTGACAGATGCCTTCTTCACTGTTTCAAGGTTCTTTTCGGCTGAAGTACCTCCGATGACAAATGCGATGTGATAAGGAGGGCAGGCAGCTGTTCCAAGGCTCTTCATTTTCTCCACGAGGAAGGGCACGAGAGTTTTCGGGTTGAGAATTGCTTTGGTCTCCTGATAGAGATATGTCTTGTTGGCCGAGCCACCGCCCTTGGCAACGAAAAGGAATTTGTATTCGTCACCTTCGCCGGCGTGGATGTCAATCTGCGCGGGAAGGTTGCAGCCGGTATTTACCTCGTCACACATAGTAAGAGGTGCGTTCTGCGAATAGCGGAGATTGTCGGTAGTGTAAGTCAGATATACACCTTTGCTGATTTTTTCTTCATCGTCACAGCCTGTATAGACATTCTGGCCTTTTTCACCATGCACGATAGCTGTGCCTGTGTCCTGACAGAAGGGGAGAGCGCCCTTGGCGGCTACTTCGGCGTTGCGGAGCATGGTGAGGGCTACAAACTTGTCGTTTTCCGAGGCTTCGGGGTCTGAAAGAATTTTAGCTACCATTTCGTTATGCTCGCGACGAAGCATGAATGCGTTGTCGTGGGTACATGCACGTGCAAGCACTGTCAGAGCTTCTGGGTCAATGACGAGAAATTCATGACCGCCCCAGTTTTCAACCTTCACGTAATCGGAGGTGAGTTTGTAGTATTCGGTCGTATCAGGGCCAAGCGGGAACATTGGCTGATACTTGAAAGGTTTGGTTGCCATTATGAAATTAAAATTTGATGATTTTACACTTGGTCTATCTTGAAGAATATCTTCAGAAGACAAATTTACAAACTTAATTTCAAACGGCAAGCGAAAGACCGACTCAAAATTTATTTTCAACTTTTAAAGACCATCAACAGTTCGGTAATTTTTGAGCAGGCATAGCTGTATCGCACTGATACACAATAGTTTGCATTGATATTGAATTGTTGTTGCATCTTATTGATATTCAATTGAATATGCAAATTTTACCGAACTATTGAAGACCATCAAATCAGAATATAAATATCAGCTGATGCAAAGGCCGATCAGATTGATGACGAGGCCGATGATTGCGATTACATTCCCGATGTAAAGACGTTTTTTATACTTATATCCCTGAAGTGAGTCGCGAGCAGTAGCATCCGACATTCTCAGCCTGGCATACTTGAGTCTGCTCACAATTCTGATACCAAATCCTATCAGAAAAACGATTATTCCAATCCAGTAGAGATTCATAGTCTTGACTATATGAATTTTTTTCGTGGTTAATTTAATCCGATTATAATTCCAATTCCTGTTATAATTGCCCCTGCAATTATGAGAACAAATCCCGGACGACTATATTTCCGAAGCCGTTTTTTTATCTCATTAAATTCCGTGAAATCAGTCGGTGACAACCCCTTTGTATAGACTGCCCCTTTGATTGAAGCAATCAATATAAATGTCAATCCTATGAGAAGCAGCGACAGCCCTCCATATATAAGAATATCAGTCATATTGATGGAACTATTATTATAACTTTAAACGCGCCATCATGTGTGTAAGTTCGGTTACAAGACAGCATTTTATCTCCGCTTACATTTCTGCTGTATGAACCGGCGTTGGCTACGATTGAGAAACGGTATATTCCGAATATATTCTTCATCAATTTCGTCTGGCCTGATCGTTGCGGATAGAGCTGATGAGATTGATGAAGAAATTGATGTCAGGTTGTCGTTGTGCATGAGCGGACCGTTCGGATTGAAACGTCTCGGTCCGTTTGTGCTGTCTGTATTTGACGGCACAGGTGTCGGAACGGACTGTTCCGGCGCTGACGGATGCTTCCTGACGCGGCATCGGGCTTGGGCAGAGCGTTCAATGGCACGGTCGATTTCAGGGCGAAGGATCGTGAATATAAGCAGAATTTCCCGAGGCAATGATTTGGCGGGAATAATGTTTTCTGAAATGTATTTTTCGATGGCTGATAGGGTTGCCGATTTGATTGCATCGCCATTGGTCAACAGTCCGCATGTCTCGGCCAGCCGTGCGATGATATAGCTACGGAATTTTTTTGAAATCTGACGTGGCATAGTTGCTGTGGACGGAGTGAATGGTGTCGTTTTCATTGGGAAGGGGCTTAACTTTGTTTGATGCAACAAAGTTAAGCCCCTATTATGTCGAAAAAGGTGCGATAATGCAAAAACAGGTAATAGAATTTATTTCAGATTTACGACCGTAATGCCTGCACCGCCGAAACGCACATCTTCGTCATGGAACGACTCGATACCGGGGGTGGTGGAGAGCAGTGCGCGGACGGCCTGACGCAATGCGCCTGTCCCTGTCCCGTGGAGAATCCGCACACGGGCTATGCTGAAACGAATGGCATCGTCAATGAAATAGGTAACTGCCTGAATCGCTTCGTCGGCACGCATACCTCTCAGGTCAATTTCCTGTTTGAAGTTTAGCTGACGTTCATAACCCGAATCGATTGTCTGCATCGAGACGGTCGATTTCGCGTTGGATTTAGGCTGCGCGTTTGTAGCTGTAAGGCGGTCAAGCTTGACATTGGTTTTGAGATTGCCAAAAGCCACGATGGCATTCTTGCCGGAAATTTCAAGGACAGTTCCTACCGTTCCTGCTCCGTCGAGCTTTACGTTTGTGCCGACTACGATTTCCGCTTTAGCTATAGTCTGCCCGGATGGCTTTGGTTCGCTGTTGCCTTTTTTCTTCTTTGGCGCTTTTGAGAGAATGGCGTTGTTGTCACGATGGTTTCTGGCATCTTTCTCAAGGGCAAGACGTTCTTCTTTAAGCTTACGTCGCGCTTCGAGAGTGCGTTCTCGCTCGGCATTTGCCTGCTTGATGTCGGCTATGGTGCGCTCGATTGCCGCGTTTGACGAGTCGAGAATCTTCCGGGCTTCGGCGCGGGCCTCCTCGATGATGTCGCGGCGTTTGCTGCGGAGCTGTTCGGCATCTTCGGAATACTGTGCAAGCATCTGTTCGAGCTTCTTTTCCTTCTGGCGGATGGCCGTGCGCTTATTTTCCCAATAGCGTTTGTCGCGTGTGATGTCAAGAAGATAGTTGTCGAGGTTCACATATTCTTTCCCGACTATATCTTCCGCGGCAGAAATGATTTCTAACGGGAGACCGATTTTGCGTGCGATTTCGACCGCAAACGACGAACCGGGATTGCCTATCGACAGCTTGAACATCGGTTGCATAAGATGCCTGTCGTAAAGCATAGAGCCATTAATAAGTCCGGGTGTATCCTCGGCAAATTGTTTGAGTATCTGGTAGTGGGTGGTGACTATACCCCACATCTCTTTTGCATTCATTTGTTCGAGAATCGCGCGGGCGAGTGCTCCACCGATTTGCGGTTCTGTTCCGGATCCCATTTCGTCAATAAGGAATAAAGACCCTTTGCGTCCGCGCTGGAGCATGAATTTCATGCTGCGCAGGTGACTGCTGTAGGTCGACAGGTCATCCTCAAACGACTGGTCGTCGCCGATGTCGACAAACATGTCCTTGAACACTCCGAAGTGTGAGTTGTCGTAGACTGGCGGAAGTATGCCACACTGGAGCATGTATTGCAGAGTGCCGACAGTTTTAAGACAAACCGATTTACCTCCGGCGTTAGGACCTGAAATGACAAGTATGCGTTCATTTTTGTCAAGCCGGATGTCAATCGGGACAATTTCACGGTTATGTCGTTCGAGTGACAATTTCAGTACCGGATGACAGGCATGGTACCATTCCATCTCCGCGCTGTCGTGGAGATTGGGCATAGTGCCTCCGACTGCATCCGCATAGTGTGCCTTGGCGTTGATGAAGTCGAGATGGTATATTATGGATGCTCCCGTCTGCATTTCCTGAATGTGCGGACGAAGCTGGTCGGCGATGGAAGTAAGTATGCGTATAATCTCCCTGTGTTCTTCGAGCTGAAGCTCTCGGGTAAGGTTGTTGGCCTCCACAACTTCGGCTGGCTCGATAAAAAGAGTCTTGCCGGAAGCGGATTCATCGTGGACGATACCTTGTATCTTACGTTTGTTCATCGGAGGAACCGGTATCACAAGTCGTCCGTCACGTACGGCCGGAGTCGTGTCAGGTTCGAGCCAGCCCTGTGAGATTGCCGAACTTAGCACTCGACGGAGTATCGAATTGACACGGCCAGACATTCCGCGCAGCCGTGAACGGATTTCAGCCAGTGTCGGTGAGGCATTATCCTTGACAAGCCCTGAAGTAGTGTCGATGGCATGGTCGATAAGCATCCCGAGTGATGGTGGAATATATGACAGTTCCTCGGCAATATCTGTCAATACAGGGTAGGGGGTACGGCCATCTGTCTTGTGGCGGTGGAGAAATGTAGCTACAGCACCGAAACAGTCAAGCATACGGCGCACTCTCACGAGATCCTTTATTTCAAGGAATGTTCCGGGAATTTTTATGACAGCAAGGTTTCGGTCGATGTCACTCACTCCTTCGAGCGGGACAGTCTCGTCGCTATGGTTAGCGGAAAGCATCTCGTTGACAGCAGTGAGTGCCGTGCGTATGGCATTAAAGTCGGCGAGAAAAGCCATTTCTTCGCAGCGTGTACGTGATCCTTCACAGTGGCAACGAGCGGATATTTCGGTTCTGACTCCGCTAAATCCTATTTTCTCTTCAATTCGTTCGGGGTAAATCATACTGCAAAATTATGAAAAAATCGGCAATAGTTGAAACTAAACAGTATATAAGAATCTTTAAATATACAATAGGGATTTTATTGTTTGAGAGCTGGATTATTAACCATCTGATAATAAGAAAACTTTCCAGACAGTCAAATGGTTATATCATTAAATATCTTTTAAATAGACAACCATAAATTTCCAATTATGAAACCTAAGGCATTAATCTCGGGAATAGCTTCATTGGCTATCCTGTTTGGGGCTGCCGACGCAGTGGCCCAGATTCCGGTTGGTAATGGCGGTAATCCCGGTATTGCAATTTCGGGTTCTGCAAACTATGCTCAACTGCCCAAAAAGGCTCAGGCATTCATTGAAAAGCATTTCAAGGATGCCGGTGTGATGAAATGTGAAAAATATTTCGCCAAAGGCAAATATGAGGTTGAATTGCGCAATGGCGTCGATCTTGAATTCAACACAAAGGGTGATTTGATCGAAGTCGATGCTCCTGACAACACTGTCCTCCCGATTGCAGTAGTCAAGGATGTGATGCCACGAAAGGCATACGGGCGGCTTGAAAAAGATGGTTTGGCCGGCATGGTTGAAACAATCGAGTTAAACCGTGGCAAGGTTTACGAAGTTGATCTTAATATTGCCGGACCTGACACGTATGTCTTTGATGTAGATGGTGTATTTCTTGCTATCGAAGATTAGATTATAGCGACAACAGCACGGCTCGCCTGTGGGCAAGAATGACAGATGGAATACACATGTGCTATGCGATATTCCGTCTGTCATTCTGGTTTATAGGCTTCTTGTAGTATATCGGTGAAATCATAGTTACGATTTTGTGTAAAAAAGATTGATAATTTTTAAGGATAATCCATTGTTTTTTTATCTTTGCAATATTAACCTTCAATAGTTCGGTAAAATTTGCATATTCAACTGAATATCAATAAGATACAACAACAATTCAATATCGATGCAAACTATTGTGTATCAGTGCGATACAGCTATGCCTGCTCAAAAATTACCGAACTGTTGAACCTTGAAAAATATGAATCTTATGAAAAAGTATCTGTTTCCGTTGTTATGCGTGCTGATTTTTACATGCTCATGCCAGACTTCATCATCAATCGGAAGCAATCCTGTAGCAGACGGGCAGGAAATGATGTATCAGGCTATGACCTGTCTGAAAGATGGCAAGCCAGACAAAGCTAATGAAATTTTAGGTAAGTATCTGGATTGCTATGTCGATGCCGACAGTTTGAAAAAGTCAGAATTCTGCAAGGCATCGACAGAAAGTTACTGGTATGAAATGATGAGACTCGATAGTGACGAATGGAAACTATTTTTAGAAAAGATGAGACCGGTGATGCAATGGTATATGGAATCTGGCGAATCGATGTCTTCAATTCCCAATTTCAACAGGCTAAGAGACATGCAGGGCGAAGAGCTTGGAAGAGACAGATGATTTTTCCCGGTGTGGAATGACTAATACTGTTAACGATCAATCATTAAATAATAAGAATGGAATATAGACGATGTGGCAGCAGCGGGATTCTGCTTCCTGAAATCTCACTTGGATTATGGCATAATTTCGGAGATGTCGATAGCTTTGACGAATCGCGGAGGATGATTCTGTTTGCTTTTGAAAATGGAATCTGTCATTTTGACCTCGCAAATAATTACGGGCCTCCGCCCGGAGCAGCCGAAATAAATTTCGGGAAGATCATCAAACGTGATCTGTCGGCTCACCGCGATGAAATGTTTATTGCGTCAAAAGCCGGGCATCGGATGTGGCCCAGTGTATATGGTGACGAATCTTCACGTAAGAATCTGATTGCTTCGTGCGACGCAAGTCTGTGGAGAACCGGGCTTGAATACTTCGATGTGTTCTATAGCCACCGTTACGATGGAGTTACTCCTGTCGAGGAAACGATGCAGGCTTTGATTGACATTGTGAGAAGCGGAAAGGCTCTATATGCAGGAATTTCGAAATATCCGCCGGAAGAACAGAAGATGGCATATAAAATACTTCGCGAGGCCAAAGTTCCTTGTCTTGTCAGCCAATATCGTGCATCGATATTTGACACGAAATCCATTGACCTGAATTTCAGCATAGCCGACGAAAACGGAAGCGGAATCGTCTGCTTTTCTCCATTGGCCCAAGGGCTTCTTACCGATAAATATCTTGAAGGTATTCCGGCCGGAAGCCGTGCCGCACGCGAGTCCGGGTTTCTTCAGATGTCACAGGTCAGCCCTGAGAGGGTCGAAGCTGCGCGCCATCTCAATGAAATCGCCGGCCGTAGAGGTGAGTCTCTTGCCGGAATGGCCATAAACTGGCTGCTGGCCGACAGGTGTGTCACTTCTGTGATAGTCGGCGCTTCGTCGGTTGAACAGCTTAAAGCCAACATTGGGTCATTGAATCAAAAAGGTTTCACGTCAGAAGAACTGGATTGCATCAGCCGAATTGCATCGCAGCCCGGAGTGCAATTCTGAAACTTTTGAGGTGGATTTATGTCGGATTGTGAAGCCTGATAACATTTTTAACGATAATCTTTAGAAACTGTTTAAATTTGATTCAATAAAA
>ERZ778514.2491-NODE-2491-length-11576-cov-4.685097_pt1 | contig 11576 bp, 13 predicted proteins | sample MGYA00510344_ERZ778514 | MGnify/ENA primary metagenome ERZ778514 (study PRJEB29527, sample SAMN07138968) | mouse gut metagenome | material: feces | host: mouse | place: China:Nanjing | collected 2016-01-25 ... | reverse complement strand
TATTGAATTTGACAGTGGACGAGCTTACAATTGAGGAAGGCCCGGCGCTCGGCGGAGCAATGCTGGCGGCAGTAGGATGCGGGGAATATGAAAATATAAAGACCGCGGCGAAAGCGATTGTCAGGACAGAGGGAACCGTAGAACCAGAAGCGGATCTGGCAGCCGCATATGAAATAAAATATCAGCAGTTCAGGAGGATATATCCGACAGTAAAGGATTTGTTTTAAGGAGAAAAATATGGCTTACGGAAAAAATATAGACAGGATTCTTTATGGAGGCGACTACAACCCGGAACAATGGCCGCAGGAAGTGTGGGAGGAAGATATCCGGCTTATGAAAAAGGCTCATATCAATATTGTAACTCTAAACACATTTAGCTGGGCAGCATTACAGCTTTCGGAAGACAGCTACTGTTTTGAAAAGTTAGATACAATTATGGATTTTGTAAGAAGAAATGGATTAAAGGTATGTATGGCCACTTCTACAGGCGCGCACCCGGCATGGATGGCGAAAAGACATCCTGATATTCTGCGTACTGACAGGAACGGGATAAAGAGAAAATTCGGAGGCCGCCATAATTCCTGCCCCAATAGTCCCACATATCGTAAATATGCGGCAAATTTGGCGGGGAAGCTTGCAAAAAGATATAAGGATTATGAAAATATTGTGGCATGGCATGTGTCGAATGAATTTGGCGGGGAGTGTTATTGCGAGAATTGCGAGCAGGCTTTCCGGAGGTGGTTGAAGCAGAGGTTTGGAACAGTGGAAGAAATGAACCGGGTCTTTAACACAGCATTCTGGGGGCATACCTTTTACGACTGGGATGAAGTGGTGCTTCCGAACCTTCAGAGCGAGCATTTTCTGACCGATGGTGAAGACCGAACCATGTTTCAGGGAATCTCTCTGGAGTACCGAAGGTTTATGTCTGAGAGTATGCTGGAATGTTTCCGGTTGGAGTATCAGGAGATAAAAAAGGAAATGCCGGATATCCCGATTACGACAAATCTCATGGGCTTTTATAAACCTTTGGATTATCAGAAATGGGCAAAGGAGATGGATTTTATCTCATGGGACAGCTATCCGGAACCGGGTGATACTCCGGCAGAGACGGCATTGCAGCACGATCTGATGCGGGGAATAAAAAAGCAGGAATCCTTTGTGCTTATGGAGCAGACACCCAGCGTAACTAACTGGCAGCCCTATAACCGGCTGAAACGGCCCGGCGATATGCGGCTTTTAAGCTATCAGGCGGCGGCTCACGGCGCGGATGCAATTCAGTTTTTCCAGATACGCAGATCCATCGGGGCATGTGAGAAATTCCACGGCGCTGTCATCGACCACGCGGGCAGGGATGATACAAGGATATTCCGGGAGGTAAAGCAGCTCGGCGGAGAATTAGAGAAACTGGGTGATGTATTCTTAGAAGGGCGTACACCGGCGGAGACAGCCATACTCTTTGACTGGGACAACTGGTGGGCATTGGAATATTCGGCTGGACCGAGTATTCGTATGAAATATTTGGATGCTGTCAGGGATTATTATACGGCGGCATATGAATCCAATGTTCCTGTTGATATCATTGGTACGGAGAATGAATTTGATTCTTACAAAGTCGTTATCGCGCCGCTGCTCTATATGACAAAGTCTGGGATTGATGAAAGAATCCGAAAATTTGTGAAAGATGGAGGCATATTTGTTACTACATATTTCAGCGGGATTGTAGATGAGCATGATCTGGTCATACAGGGCGGATATCCCGGAAAGCTAAGGGATATCCTTGGAATCTGGGTGGAAGAAAATGACGCGCTTCCTGAAGGGGAAGAAAACAGCTTTATTTATAAAGGAAATCTGTATCCTGCGGAAATACTCTGCGATCTGATACATCTGGAAGGCGCAGAAGGCTTGAGCGTTTATGAAAAGGATTTTTATCAGGAAATGCCGGTCATTACAAAAAACAGGTTGGGGCAGGGATGTGCATACTATATGGGGACACGCTCAAACGGTGAATTTTATCATAAATTTATGGAGGATATTTTTACAGAAGCGAAGATTACAGAAACGATGGTTACACCAAAAGGCGTGGAAGCGGCAATTCGGGTAATCGATGGCAGAGAAGTTTTCTTTTTGATGAATCATAAGAAAGAAAGCGAGCGGATTACTTTAAATGATGATTATAGAGATTTGCTGGATGATAAGGAGTACCAGACGGGAAATTCCATAGAAATAGGAGGAAGAGGGGTGTATGTGCTGTTAAGACAGGTGGGGAAACGCAGATGATGCTCTAATGTGTTGTTACAATTTATCATAGCTTGATCATATTTACTCTAGATAAAGATGGTGAGAATCCTTGCCAAATTATTTGTTAAAATTTAGATATTTGATTTGAAGATAATTGTCGATGATTTGTGGTGGAATAAAAATTATTGCATACACATGTAAGAGAAGTATAAGGAGAAATTATGGATAAAATCATAATATTTTTGGTGCCAGAGAATGAGAAAAATATTTTAACAGATGTTCAGAAGTATTTTCAGTTAAAAGGTGATTGTGTAGATATCCATACTAAAAATAATATAACATTGTTCCTTGCTAATCTTGAAATTGATTTATACCACAGAGAAGTGAGGCATAATAAAAAGCTTATCAAACTTACAGATTTAGAATTTCGACTGCTCCATTATTTAGCAAGCCAGCCTGGCCGTGTATTTACCTATCAGCAGATTTACGAAGCAGTATGGGGAGACGAATACGCCTGTGAAAAAGGAATCATCATGTCTCATATCCGCCATATCAGGCAAAAGTTAGAATCTGAGGGAGATTCCTACGACTACATAGAAAATATTAGGGGAGTGGGATACCGATTCAAGGAACCAATGACCGACAGTTCTTAGTGCTGCCGGTCATTGTTCTTTTCTGCCAAGAAGATAGTCCGCGCTGACTTTAAAATAATCTGCAATCACCGCAATCTCATAATCCGGGACAAACCGTTCTCCCCGTTCAATTCTTAAAATCGTCAAATCACTAAATTCAACCCCGCTTAACGTAAGCCTAGCGGCCAGTATGCGCTGGGAAATATTCTGCTTTTGGCGCAGCTCTTTTAAGCGGCTCCCTATGATATTCTTCGATTCACCATTCCAATATATTTTCATGACTTATCTCCGCATAGAAAACTTCTAAAGATGAAAGATTTATTATTGATTGTACCGAATTGAAATGATAATATACTTCTAAAGATGAAGTTATTTAGAGATTTGTATAATAAGAAGGTCAAAATGCAGAAACTACGACAAGATATCAAATGAAAATTTTTAGTCTGCAGTGGCAGGAAAGGAGAAGCTCATGGAAAAAATGGTATGGGATAAAGTAAGAGAATTTTTGGAGGTATTAAGATGTGAGGATGTTGACAGGGAAAGCATTGTGAATACAAAAGAATTACAGGAAGCAAAACAAATCCTCTCTGATAAAAGCGCTGTTTATCAGCAATGTATCGGAGATTCCCGGACAGAGGCTCAGGAGAAGATTAAGGAATATGTAGAAGCGCTGAAAGCATATTCCAATGAAGAATGTCAGCAGGCGTACCTCCAGGGCATGGTTGACTGTATGCTAATCTTATGCGGTGCCGGAATACTGACCCCCAAACAGGAGTTGGAAGTCCTGTTAAAACCACTCATACGACCGTCAATTTAAGAAAGTGACTCCACCATCTGGCCGAAATCACTTTTCTTGTGAAAATTCAATCAAAGATACAGAGAAGCTCAAGAATCATTGTTTATAATGGATTACTGGGCTTTTCTTCTCTGTTCTCCAGCAATGTCCGGGCATTTGCCAAAAGGATCTTCAGCTCTTTTGGCGTGCATAGCGGCAGTAACCGGATCAGCTGGAGATAGGAGTCATTCTTCGCATTCTGTTTCGGGCGGATAAAATCATCCGCTGAAAGGTTGAGGATCAGGATCATCCGGCAGAATAGCTTTAAGCTCGGGATATTCTGTCCACGTTCCAGATTGCCTAGGTATGACAGGTTGCAGTTTAATTTCTCGGCAAGCTGTTCCTGTGTAAGGCCTAAGTCCTGCCTTCCATTTCTGATAAATTTTCCCAGTCTATTATTTGAAAAGATCATGTGATGTATTCACCTCCATTGAATCTAGTGTATTACACCAGATTTGAAAAGTGAAAATAGCATTACACCATAATAAAAATGGTGTAATACAGCAGATTTGGAAAGGCAGTGTGTGGACAGAAAAGAAAAGTGATAGGAAAGGTGTGTTGGCTTCTTGCTGAATTTTACAGGGTTCCTGCAAAATTTAGATAAAAAATTAAAAAAATTACAGTTTTTTATGCGGCATTATGCCGTCTTGAATATGGTGTATTACACCATAAAGAATATAGGATAGAATTATTTGATGGAAAAGCAGCCTGGCGTGGGAAAGAAACACGGGGATGCTTATCTTATTCCGGAAAATATGCAGGCAGCATCCGTGCGCCTCCCTGATCTGGACTGGCTTTATGAATATGGAAAGACAGATTGGAGGAGGTATTCTATGAATGCAAATGGAACGAGCGGAGAAAATATTACTGTGACTCAAAAAATCGTATTCCTATCCTACCGGCAGGAGCTGTATGAAAAGTTTCGGCTTCATCTGACCGGGCAATATGATATATTCTATCATAGAATCAGGGAGGACACAGGCGGTAAGACGTTTTTAAATGAAATCGCCGTATTGTATATTATTGAGATGCTGCATTTTACGGAAAAGAGTGCGGAGCTGCTCCATGAAATACGCAGTAAGTGCAGCGCGCCGATCCTGTTTCTCTCCGATGCCAGGACAGAAAAAATAAGAACGGAAGAAACGGTACGGGCAATCAGAGGTGGGGCGGACGGGTATCTTGCGAACCGCCAGCCGATGGAGGAAATTATGGCAGAGGCGGAGGCTTTGATCCGCTTACAGACGCGTATCCAGAAACGACCTGAAAGATGGATTTACCAGGAGCTTCAGATTGTGCCGGACAGGAGGCAGGTTTTCCTTAAGGGAAAGGAAATATCCTTAACCCGCTTGGAATTTGACATTGTACAGTACCTTGCCGTGCAGAATGGGAGAGCCGTTACATACAAGGAACTATATGAAGCAGTGTGGCACAGCGAGTATCTGTTTGACGATGAAAGTATCATGGCGCATATCCACCGTATCCGGCTGAAGCTGGAGACTGACCGGAAACGTCCCTTTTATATCCAGAATGTATATGGGGTAGGCTACCGGTTTGGATGCTGCTGTACGCAGAAAGAATCCTAAAAGCACCATAGGGGTTGTTGCAGCCTGCTATGAATTACTTTGTAAGGCAGTGCCGAAGGGCGCTGTCTTACAAAATAGTTCATGACAGGGTGGCTGGCGCATAGTTAATATGTCTTAAAACACAATATATATGAAAAGAGTAATTGACGAACACTATATATTGTGATAATATGAAGATGAAATTTGTATTTGTATTCATCGGAAGGATGGGTAGCGCATTTTAGTTTCGGTCTGTACCGAAAGAAAACGATAAGGAATCAGGGGATTCCTGCCTTTCATGAGGGACAAGGATGGAAAGCATTTAGAATGGCATGTTCTAGGTGCTTTTTTGTTGTCTTCGGGCATGCGTAGGAAGCTTTTGGTGGAAATCTTCCGTAGGATGGACAGATACAAAGACCAGCCTGTGTAAGAAGAAAAAAGCAGTGAAGGAGGTGTTTCGTGTGGATTATGACAGAAAGGGGGAAACATAACAGAATCTCAACAGGGTAGGAAGGCTGGGAGTGAAGCAGGAGACATTGCGGGGCATTTAGAAGCAGGATTTCTAAATGCTTTTATTGCGCCGTAACATACAGAATAAGACTGGCAGCAGGTTCTGTAACGGTGCAGGTGATCAGGAGGAGAATATATGAATCAGTCAATTATGATGGGACGTCTGGTCCGGGATCCACAGATTAATTATGTTGAAAACAGCAAAGGTGATGAGATGGCAGTTGCAAATTTCCGTCTTGCCGTAAACCGGAAATTCGGTGAGGAGACAGATTATTTTCCATGTTCGGCGTTTGGCCGGCTGGCAGAGTTTGCGGAGAAATACCTATTCCAGGGGATCAAGGTTGTTGTGAACGGACGGATGGAGAATAACAATTATACCAATAAGGACGGGGACAAGGTGTACGGAGTCTGCCTTAAATTAGATGACATTGAATTTGCAGAAAGCAAAAATGCAGGGCAGGATCATGATGAGGACGAAGGGGGCAGCAGGAGCAGGGGTTCCGGAAACAGGAGAGGCTCTTCAGGTGGAAGAGGAAGTTCTTCCGGCAGCAGGAGCGGTTCCAGAAGTTCTGGCTCATCAAGGGGCGGTTCCGGACGTTCTGGCAGAAGTTCCGGTTCTTCCAGAGGCGGTTCCCAAAGCGGCGGTTCCAGAAGCGGCAGGTCATCCAGGGACCGGAATGTAGACGAAGAGTTTGATGACATGGAGAATGGCTATTTTGACTAAATGATTGAGGGGGAGGATTCCCCCGAAAAGATACAGGAGGCAGTGAATGGAGAAGGTAAGAGAGTGGATGGTAAGATACAGGCAGATGCTTCTTTTGATAGGGGTAGCCGGCATGATGCTGGCGCCCTTTTTATGGCCGTTCTTTCTTGCAATTGTTTTTCAGGTGCTTAGCCTGGCAGTCCCGGTTCTTATTGTGGGATTCGCCGTCAAAAAACTGCGAAAGGAGAAACCGAATGAACAAAAGGAAGATCAAAGAGATGAGGATTCAGAGGATGCAGGGGTACATGGCAAAGAAACCATATCCGGAGGTAAAGCTCCAGCAAAGGCAAAGGACGAGGCGGCAGGTCCTGTACCGGAAAAGTATTGGGAAACGGGAGAGAAATCGTTAAGAAGGCAGCTTGGGGAGATCAAGGCGATGAGTGATGCTTCCTGCTTTGCGCTGGTATGGTATGAACTGGAAGGGAAGGAGCGGATCTTGCGGTTTATGAGAAAGCTTGAAACAGAAGGGATCCGTAAGTTCTCCATCAGCCCGGAGGGGATCTGCTCGGTCCGTACGGAAAACGGATACCGAAGGATCGGTGTGCTGCGTTCCTATCCCTGCCGGGAAATGAACGGCCTTATACCAAGGCTTAAGAAGGACCATATCCATGCAGCCCGGAGGGGAAGATATTTGTGGCTTTCATGGGGGAAGGAGTGCTTCAGATGATACACTGCAAGTTTGTAGAAAGGACCTACTATAATCCGGCCAATGGATATACGGTGGCATCCTACCGCACCAGGGAGGAACTGCCCCAGGAGGTAAGCCGCCAGAATCCAGAGCATCCGGGGCGTTTTACGGCTTACGGGATTGAACTTCCCGTAGGGGAAAACCTGGAGATGGAACTGGACGGTACATGGAAGAAGGGAAAATATGGGTTTCAGCTGGATGTATCTTATTTCCATGTCAATATCCCGGAAACAGAAGCCGGCATTAAGGCATATTTATCTTCAAGCATGATCAAAGGGATCGGGCCGGTGACGGCGCAGCGCATTGTAGAAAGGTTTGGGAAGCGTACCTTATATGTACTGGACCAGATGCCGGAAAAACTTTTGGATATCTCCGGGATCTCGGAGGCGAAGTTGGAAGAGATTTTAAACGGTTACCGCAAAAGCACTGCCCTGCGGGAGCTGATGATCTATCTGGCACCGTTTGGGGTTACCACAAACAAACTGGAAAAGATCCAGGAGCATTTTGGGGAAAGCGCTTACCATATTATCCGAGAGGATCCGTTCAGGCTCTGTGAGATCAAAGGGTTTGGGTTTCTGACGGTGGACCCGATTGCCATGAAAGCAAAGGATTTCTGCCCGGACAATCCGCTTCGTATCAAGGCGGCAATCGCCCACGTGATCCAGAAGGCCGAGGAAGAAGGGCATCTGTTTCTGGTAAGCGATGAGATTGTGGAACAGGCAGGAGACCTTTTAAACAACAATAGGAAAACTCCTGGGATACCCAAAGTATCAGACGCTGCGATTAAGGATGCCGGGAACGACATGATCCGGACGGATAAGTCCCTGGTGGGAAATGGAGGCGGCATTTATCAGAAGTCCGCCTTTGATGCAGAAGTTGGGGCGGCGGGAGAACTGGTCCGCCTGATGTATAAGGAAAGAGAGAAACGGGATATCCGGCAGATATTAAAGCGGATTGCGAAGGAGGAAGGGATCACTCTTGATGAGATGCAGGAAAAAGCGGTATTCCAGGCGTTTCAGTATCCGGTGTCCATTATCACGGGCGGTCCGGGGACTGGAAAGACAACCCTGATCCGGATTATCTTAAGGCTTCAGGAGACTCTTGACCCGGACGCTATGGTAATGCTTTGCGCCCCCACCGGAAGAGCGAGGCGGCGCATGTATGAGAAAACAGGCTATCCGGCCATGACCATACAAAAGGCAGTCGGCATGACAGGCGTAGATGGGGAAGAAGAATGGAACCGGATGGAAAAGCTCCCAGATGACCTGATCATTGCAGATGAGTTCGGGATGTGCGACATGTACCTTGCCTATAAGTTTTTCTACAGTATCAGGCAGGGGGCGGTCCTGGTCATGATCGGGGATAAAGACCAGCTTGGAAGCGTAGGGCCTGGGAACGTATTTAAGGAGATGATCGAATCTGGGATTATCCCGGTGACGGTTTTGGACGCCTGCTTCCGGCAGGACGAGGGAAGTACCATTGTGGAGAATGCAAGGCGTATCAACCAGAACCAGACGCGCCTTAAGTATGATGATTCCTTCCAGTTCCGCGCGGCCTCTGACCCGGAAGACGCAGCCAGGATCATTCAGGAGATCTACGAAACATACTGGAGGGGGCATGGGAAACGTACCGAGGATCTCATGGTGCTGTCCCCTTTCCGAAAGGAAACAGAGGCAGGCTCGGATGCCCTGAATGAAAGACTTCGGGATGTGGTAAATCCAAAGCGCAGGGGCAGGACGGAGATTAAGAACGGAAAGAAACTGTTCCGCGTTGGGGACATCGTGATGCAGACGAAAAATGTAGATGAGGTTTCCAATGGGGATTTAGGGGAAGTGTTAGGAATTTACCGGAAAGACAGCAAAATGGTCATGGAAGTGGATTTTGGCGATGACCGGGTGGTAAAATTTCCCGATGACGATTACTGGCCCTTAACCCACGGCTATGCCATGAGCGTGCATAAAAGCCAGGGGAACGAGTGCCCGGTGGTGATCATTCCGATGCTCGGATGTTTCCGGCGCATGCTCCAGAGGAATATCCTGTATACTGGAATCACACGGGCCACAAAGCAGGTGATCCTGGTGGGGAGCAGGCAGGCTGTTGCAAAGGCCATTCGGAATAACCGGATGGCGAAGCGCAATACGAACTTTGCCCTGCGGCTTCGGCAGGTCTATAAGTCCATGCAGGAGTGCTATGAAAAATCTGCATAGATATAAGATGAACAAGAAATCTGTAAAGATATTTTTAACTGTTGTTTAGATAACCAGATAAAGGATGCAAAAGAAAGGTGAAACGGACAGTTTTTTGCGGTTGTCCGTTTCATCTTTTCTGAAGACAGCGGCATCTGGAATTTTGCGGCCAGGAGGAGTGAGATGAAAACAAAATATATACAGTTACCGCCATTGCCGGAGGATTTACCAACAGAGCTTATTGGGATTATTTGGCTCTATGCGAAAATGCCAAAGGATAAGCGGAAGATGTTTTTGAAATTTATGAATGAGAATGTGTATGGCATTCCAGAAAACCTCGGAAAAACAGAATTGTCAAAATTATTAAACCGTACAGACAAAGAACTGGATCCTGATCTTGCAGAATATGCAGAGCTGATGAAGAAGTTTTTAGGCACACTGTATTCACAGGCATGTGATACGGCAGGGTTCGTGTACCAGCATTACTGTGTGGAAGGGAAAAGCCTGGAAGAGATATCCAGGGAATACGGGATAAATGAAGAATCTCTGCGGCTGATGGTACAGTATTATGAATTGACAAAAGAATCAGTTTGGCTGAGAGAAGGCGGATACCGGCAATGATTTAGCAAATATGGAATGAGATGCCAAAGTTTAGAAATAGGAAATGGTTTTTTTGGATAGTTCATGTTAGAATGTAAAAGAAGCGTATAGATTCACATTCTGATGATGGAAAGGACGAATGTAATGTATAAAGTGGAGATAAAATTTGATCCCAGTAATCTGACACAGCATGAAATGGATAAAATATGCGAAGAGACAGATGAGATTTTCAAAAAGGAAGATTTGAATTGTACAGACAGGGCACCGGGGCGCAGAGTTTATCTTGACCGGGGACAGAAACAAGATTACGGGAGATTTTGGGCTGCTATTTTTGAACTGAAAAGCGCGGCAGGAATTTCAGAGCATCTGCAGGAATGTTTTTGGTATAATGGAGACGAAAAAGAAAATCTGATTACTGATTTCATAAGGAATTAAATAAATGGACAGCACTCAGAGAAAAGGTATCTATTTTGATTTGGATACAGAGGCTTTGAAAGAATACTATCTGAAAGGGGACTGGCATAACGCGTACTATGATGTCCGTTTGTATTTTGAGAAAAATGGATTTGAACATATACAAGGCTCTGGATATCATTCTATAGAAGCGATGTCAGAGGCGAAAGCAATGGCAGTGATCTATCAGATGACAAAGGAAATACCATGGTTAAATTATTGTGTGGATGTATGTACAATTTCCGATGTACCAGAGCTTTATGATATCTCCCATGTATTTGAAAGAGAAGCACAGAAATTGTCAGATCAGAAGTAGAGGGGAGAGTGCAGAAAATCGAATTTTTGTTCCGGCATGGGCTGGAAGGAAAAGCTGTCGGAGCATGATGAGAAGTATGAGCTGCATCGTCTGCTGAGTACATTGCTTTCGGCGGAATTGACCGTTGATGAAAAATTAGGAATTATAAGAACAGAGTATAGTATTCCGGTAGATGACAAATTGAGAAAGGATATGAGCGCTATGTGTAATCTTTCACAGGGAATCAGGGAAAATGCAACAGATAATGCCATAGCAGGCGTAATAATGAATATGCACAGGAAAGGCTATACATTAGAGCAGATAGCAGAATGTGTAGAAAAGACTATTGAAGAAGTAGAGGCTGTCATTAGAAAAAGAGAGCCTGTGCTGGCATAATCACAGTAACTAAATAACACAAACAGTAAAGCAGTGAATTTGTTTTTGTTAGAGAAAACAATTCGCTGCTTTTTCTGTTTTCGGGAAGAAAGACAGTCATAACAGATTGTCTTTTTTTCGTGCAAAGAAAGGAAAATCAAATATGGCAGATGCAAAAACAGAAAAGCAGAAAGTAAAGGAGATTACGGGCAAGCTGAAGGAGGGATTAAAAGAACTTTTTGAATGTGAAAATATTAAAGATATAGAAAAAGAGTTTCATGAAGCAGTGGATGATTATCTGGAATTTTGTAAAGAGGTAGGTAAAGAGCCAGATAAAGAATATAAAGGAACCTTCAATGTACGAATAAGTCCTGAACTGCATAAGAAATTGGTCAATGTAGCAATGAAAAATGGAGATAGTTTAAATGCATCCGTTGAA
>ERZ778514.2490-NODE-2490-length-11578-cov-3.855593_pt1 | contig 11578 bp, 9 predicted proteins | sample MGYA00510344_ERZ778514 | MGnify/ENA primary metagenome ERZ778514 (study PRJEB29527, sample SAMN07138968) | mouse gut metagenome | material: feces | host: mouse | place: China:Nanjing | collected 2016-01-25 ... | reverse complement strand
GGGCAGTTGATTCATTTGACACGCGCTTTGGATTGGGGCGCGCAAAAATATTAAGAGTATGTAAAAAGCGCTGTGCAAATGCACGACGATTTTCCATCCACGAATTCTGCTGAGCAATGGCGCTGTCAATCAAATCATCAGTAGAAGGTTTTGTCTTTATTTTTGTGTTTTTCTTTGCCATTTTGATATCTCCGGAAATAAATACTAGACTAGACAAATTATTGCAAAAGATATTTGTTTGTCAACTTAATTGTGCTATAATTTACCGGCAAAAAAGAGGAATGAATTATGAACGAGAAAAAAAGAATTGGTATTATGACCACCGGCGGTGATTGCAGCGGTCTTAATACAGTAATACAGCGCGTTGTAAACGCCGCAGCAATGCGCGACTGGCAGGTAATTGGCATTCGCGGCGGCACAGACGGCCTATATGCAGAGCCGGTTGATGCGATTGAGTTAACCCCGGAAAACATGCCCCTGGAGTATGCACGCCTGTCGGGCAGTATTTTGCGCAACGGTCGTGACGGCACAATGAATTTTGAAGAAGCGGCACGCCAGGGAATCCTGAAAGAATTTAATGCAAAATTAAATCGTGCGCTAAAAGAACTGCACCTGGATACTTTGATTTTGGTTGGCGGCAACGGCAGCCTTTCACTGGCATGGGGTTTCAAAGAAATATACTCCGGCGTAAAACTGGTCTGCGTCCCCAAGACAATTGATATGGACGTACCACTGACCGACGCCACAATTGGTTTCAATACCGCGGTCCAGCAATTAACAACTTTCTGTGACCAGCTGTTAATGACGGCGCGCAGCCATCGCCGCTGGTTCGTGGTTCAGGCAATGGGACGCGATTGCGGAAAATTGGCCCTGGAAGCCGGCGTTGCCGCAGGCGCATCGGCAATACTGATACCGGAAATAAAATTCAATGTAGATAGTCTGATAGAGCATATAAAAAATGCCCCGACAGATTATGGCATCGTTGTCGTATCAGAGGGCATATCTCTGCGCGGCCATTCCGGCAAAGCGGCCGAAATGATTGCACGCCAATTAAACGCAGCCGGAATTTATTGCCGCCCGGAATATCCTGAACACTTCCAGCGCGCGGGCGACACAACCGCAACCGACCGTATTATTGCGGCATCTATGGCCGATTGCGCAGTGCGCGCCATTGAAAATAACGAAACATATGTAATGACTGCGATGCAAAACGGTGTTTGCAAAACAATCGCACTGTCCGAATTCTTTAATAGAGGTGACCTGGTACCGGACCCGCATATCCCCGGCATCCAAACATCCAACGCCTATGTGACGCCGGACGACCCGCTGTTGCAGGTTGCAACTGACCTGGGGACATATATCGGCGAAGTTAAATAAAAACGCAAAAAAAACATCCCGCCCAACAGCGGGATGTTTTTTATAGCACGAAGATTATTTCTTTTCAGAAAAATCCGCATCACGTGTGCCGTCTTCGGACGGTTTGTCGTCACCGCCTTGGGGCTGCTCCTGCTGCGCCTGGGCCGCTTTGTAAACTGCCTCGCCCAGTTTCATAGCCTTTTCTGACAGCGCGTCTGTCTTCTCTTTCAGACTTTCTGCCGTGGCATCCGCCTTGGCCAGTTCGTCCGACAACGCAGTCTTTGCTTCTTCAATGGCTTTCTTTTCATCTTCGCTGATTTTGTCGCCATGCTCCTTCAGCGATTTTTCAACCCCGAATATCGCAGCTTCGGCTGTATTTTTGGCCTCCGCCAGGGCGCGTTTTTTCTTGTCCGCCTCAGCATTTGCCGCCGCTTCATCAACCATTTTCTTTATATCTTCTTCGGACAAGCCGCCGTCAGACTTAATGGATATTGTCTGCTCTTTGCCGGTACCCTTATCCTTTGCGGATACATGAACAATACCATTTGCATCAATATCAAAGGATACTTCTATCTGCGGCATACCGCGCGGCGCCGGCGCAATACCTTCCAAGTTAAACTGCCCCAGCAGCTTGTTATCTGCCGCCATGTCGCGTTCACCCTGGAATACACGGATTGTCACAGCCGACTGGTTATCTTCGGCGGTCGAGAATACCTGGGACTTTTTCGTCGGAATCGTGGTATTGCGGTCAATAAGACGTGTGAATACTCCACCCAATGTTTCAATACCCAGCGACAGCGGAGTAACATCCAACAACAATACGTCTTTAACATCACCCTTCAGAACACCACCCTGAATCGCGGCACCGTCGGCCACAACTTCATCCGGGTTTACACCCTTGTGCGGGTCACGACCAAAGAACTCTTTAACAGTTTCCGCAACCTTTGGCATACGGGTCTGGCCACCTACCAAAATAACTTCGTTAATCTGCGACTTGTCGATACCCGCATCAGCCAGGGCCTTTTTGCATGGTTCAATAGTTTTCTGAATCAAATCATCTACCAACGATTCCAGCTTTGCACGCGTCAGTGTCGTGTTAAAGTGCTTTGGCCCCGTCGCATCCGCCGTCAAATACGGCAAATTGATATCCGTAGATGTTTTCGAAGACAACTCAATTTTAGCCTTTTCAGCAGCTTCTTTCAAGCGTTGCAGCGCCAGCTTATCATTTTTCAAATCAATACCTGTCTGACCTTTGAATTCGGAAATCAAGTATTCCAAAATGCGCGCATCAAAATCAGAGCCCCCCAGCTGAGTGTCTCCATTGGTGGACTTTACCTCAAATACGCCATCAACGATTTCCAAAATGGATACGTCGAACGTACCACCGCCTAAGTCATAAACGGCAACGATTCCATTTTTGTCCTTTTCCAGACCATAGGCCAGGGCGGCTGCCGTGGGTTCGTTAACAATACGCAATACGTTCAAGCCCGCAATACGACCGGCGTCTTTTGTCGCCTGGCGCTGGGAATCGTTAAAATAAGCGGGAACCGTGATAACAGCATCCGTAATAGGTTCACCCAGATAGTTTTCAGCATCCTTTTTCAGCTTTGCCAAAATCATCGCCGAAATCTGAGACGGGGCATATTTCTTGCCCTCCATTTCAACCCATGCGTCACCATTATCGCCGCGAACGATTTTATACGGCACGCGTGCCTCGATTTCTTTCACAACCGGACTGTCATAGCGCAATCCCATAAGACGCTTGATTTCATAAATAGTATTTTCTGGATTTGTAACCGCCTGGTTCTTAGCGGTAATTCCGACCAACTGTTCACCATTGGCCGTTAATGCAACGACAGACGGTGTTGTACGCTGTCCTTCGGCATTCTCTATAATCTTTGGGTCGGCCCCATCCATGAAAGCCATGGCAGAATTCGTCGTACCCAAGTCAATACCCAATACTTTTCCCATTTTTTCACTCCTTAATAGACTCTGTTTGCCTCTGATATAGTGAACACGAAAAAGCATTTCAAGACCACAGGAAAAAAATAACAGCAAAAAAAAATCGCCCCCAACCGGGAGCGATTAAATGCACCTGCGAAAAATTATTTTTTCGCCGCTGCCGCCGCTGCCGGCGCAGACTTAGCATCAGCTTCTTCCGGCATTTTACCGCCGATTGTCGCGAACGCCAATTCCGCCTGATGCAGGCCCAGTTCAACACCGGCCGGCAGTACCAGGTCAGAACCGTGAACACTGTCGCCAATCGTTATATTCAACAAATCAATTGTGATTTTTTCCGGTATCGCATCAACCAAGCCGCGCAATGCAACCTTACGCACAGCAAAGTTCAATACACCGCCCAGTTTCAGCCCCTTAGATATTTCTGCGTTAATAACTTCAACCGGAACAACAACATTAACCGGCTTTTTAACGTCGATACGCTTAAAGTCAACGTGAACAACCGCGTCTGTTATCGGATGATACTGAATATCCATCAGCATGGCATCTTCTGTACCGTTAGATGTTTTAATCTGGAATAATTTTGTCCGCAAGCTGGGTGTTTTCAGCAACATGTCGAAATCATGCCCGTTCAGCTCAATCGAAACCGGAGCCTTCTTTTCACCATAGATAACAGCGGGGATGTTCTTGTTATTGCGGATGCTGCGACTGGCCCCCTTGCCAATACGCTCGCGAATATCTGCGTTTAAGTTAATTGCCATTTTTTATCCTTTTATAGCATGTTTGTAGTTTACCACGCGACCTCCAAGGGTGCCGCGCGACCGCTATTATTTATCAAAAACATGGAAAAATCAAGGTCTTTATTCACTTTTTTCTTAAAATCATAAAGCGGGCACGCCCATATTGCTTGTCGCGCAGTATTTCCCACATTTCCGCCCCGGGCATGGACGCATCGGGGGCGTCTTGTTCCCATACTACAATGGCCCCGGAACGAATAACACCACCCAACCTTTTTACAAACGCCGCCCCCAGGCCGCCCGTAGAATAGGGCGGGTCAACAAAGACCAAATCTGCCTCAGGGCCATATTTCCCAACCACCGACATCGCATCCGCCCCAACCACCGACGCGCGCGCGCCTATATCCAGCGCGCTTAAATTCGCACGCACCGTTGCGGGGGCAATATCGGTAAAAACAGCACGGCACCCAGCCCAGCGTGACAAACACTCGATTCCAAAGGCACCGCTGCCCGCAAAGGCATCCCACACACATACCGGCACAATATCCAGCGAGGCCAGCATATTAAAAAGGGCAATACGTGCACGATTTTGCGTTGGGCGCGCCCCCGCCGGCAGGCGCAGCTTACGCCCATGAAACATACCTGAAATAATTTGCAATTTTGAATCCATACTCTATACTTTACCGTATGGATTTTATGAAACAAGCTTTAATTTTAGCCCGCCACGCCGCCGAACATGGCGATGTGCCAATTGGTGCGGTTATTGTACGCGATGGCAAAATTATCGCACGCGGTGAAAATCTGGTACAGAAAAAGCTAAACCCAACACTGCATGCAGAAATTGTCGCAATAAACAGGGCCTGTAAAAAACTGGGGCAAAAATTTTTAGACGATTGCGACATATATGTTTCGCTGGAACCTTGTGCCATGTGCGCCACGGCAATATCTTTCGCGCGCATGCGGCACATATATTTCGCCGCCACGGATGAAAAGGGCGGCGGCATTACATCAAACGCGCGCATATTTGAAACAGACCGTCACCTGTGGCGACCGGATGTATCTAAAATGTCTGAGCACGCAGACGCATCGGCCCAAATGCTGCGCGATTTTTTCAAACAGCGCCGCCGTAAAAACTAAATATCCAAATCCATATTGCACACGGACATGGTTTGCCCATTGTATATTATACGCAGGCGCCCGCACTCTGTGTCGGTGCTGTCACCATAAAATATATTGCCGCCAAACTTTACTTTTAAACTGTGCGTGGTGCGCGGCTGGCGGCGCAGATACAGATTATAATTATCAGGAAAACGCAATATTCGTCCACAATCCGACACGTCATCAGCCCCCGTCGGCGAATAGGGCGCAATATTATCGGTTGCCGCCGCGCATGCCGCTGCACCATCCGCCCCTATAACATCAGGAACAACTGCACCGCATTCAAATTTTCCCGTGCCGATATTTTCAAAGAATTTTCCTGTCACTAAATCCAGCATGCCGCATACATCTTTTACAGAATCATATACCGGAATTAAATCGATTATTTTTTTATCATTTCGCCACTGTATAAATGAATATACAGATAAAGAGCCATGAAGCCACCTGGCGCCCGTAAGGTGGTTTACCGCAAATAAATACCCGGGCCTGTCCACATTAAATTTTCCAGAATTTGAATATATTGTTTTGCCATCCAAAATCCAATCGCCATTCCGTATTTCTAATACAAGCCTAGTATCTGGGGTTAAACGTCCCTTGGCTTCAGCGGTTGGATGATAGTCATTATATCTAATAAAGGCATTGTTATTATAACCGTTCAGCCAATAATGCCGCTCAGAATTCAGGGCCCCAAAAAGCGCATGATCTTCACTTATTATCCCATTTTCAAAAACAATTTCTGTATCAATGTCCGACCCTAGCGGAACTTCCGTATCTATGTACTGTGTGCCTGTGCTTTTTATATATTCTATGCGCTGTAATCGGTTCGCTAGGTTATAAAACACAGGAACCCCGCCCGGGCAATAATAATTCTCAGGACACTTGGCTTCCGCCATACCCGCGCCAGGAACATATTTCCCAACACTAGTTATTAAATAACAATCGTTTATGCCGGCCGCATTTGGCACACTATGCGGATATGCACTGGGACAAGACGAACAAATGTCACCGTTGGCATATTCTCCAACATTGCACTCTCCCGCCAGCGCCGATGTCAAAAACAGTATCCCCCCAAGACACACTGCCACATCTTTAAACATTGTTTCGGTCCTTTAAAATTTACTTTTCTAAATGAAAAACCACTCAGAAAATCGAGTGGCCAGGAGGTTCAGAACAATCTTACGAATTGTGTGCTTATTCAATATATTCGCGACCCTCCTGACCCGCGGTTCAGGAGTTTGTTTTTAGTCGTGATATAAAAACAGGCGCATTGCGCCACCAATCAACGACGCGTAAGCAGAGGTTCTGATACCCCATCGACGGGAACACCCACCGACTTTTTTAGTATATAATATACAAACTATAAAAACAAGAAATAAAAATGCCCCGAACGGGGCATTTTTTAATCAACCAACGATTTACCGGTCATATCCGACGGTACCGCCACACCCGCCAACTTTAACACTGTTGGCGCAATATCAGCCAGGCCGCCGTCACGCACCTGATGCTGGTCGTTAGATACCACAATCAGATTTACCGGATTTGTCGTATGCGCCGTCCAGGGCAGGTTATTTTCTTCATCCCACAGCTTTTCCGCATTTCCATGGTCGGCCGTAATCAAAACTGTACCGCCCAAGCCTAGCACCGCCGGCACCAGACGCGCCAACTGCGCATCCAGCGTCTCCATAGCGCGGATTGTTGCGGGCTCGCTGCCGGTATGCCCCACCATATCTCCATTGGCATAATTTAATATAACCACGTCAAATTCCGACAGTTTCGGTAACAGCGCGTCTGTTATTTCTACCGCCGACATCTCCGGTTTCAGGTCAAATGTCGCAACATCAGGCGATGCAATCAATACCTTGTCTGAGTTTGGAAAATCAATATTCCGCTCTGCATCAAAGAAATACGTTACATGGTTATATTTTTCTGTTTCCGCTATGCGCAGCTGGCTTTTACCGGCCGCCGCCAGCACATCCCCCAGCGTATTTTCAACCGCAACATCAGGCAACAGGGCCGGGCACTGCTCGTTCAGGCCCTCCCCATACTGTGAAAAGCACAGCATCGCAGCACCTGTTTTCAGCATTGCACGAACTATCTGGCGGGCACGGTCACTGCGGTAATTTCCAAACAAAAATCCGTCACTGGCTGTAATTGCCACATCACCGTCTATTACAATCGGCTTAATAAACTCGTCCGTTTCACCGCGGGAATATGCATCCGCCAACGCGGCATCTATGGTTGCCGCATGCAAATCAGATGTAGCACATGCAATCGCATCAAACGCCATCTGGGTTCTATCCATATTCTGGTTGCGGTCCATTGCATAATAGCGCCCCGACAGCGTTCCAAAAAACGCACGCCCATCGGCCAGATATTCTGCCAAATCACGCTGCAAAGCACCCACATATTCCGGCGCAGACTGGGGCAGGGTATCGCGGCCGTCGGCAATAAAATGAATGCATACCCGCAGGCCGGCATCCAAAACACGACGCATAATCAAAACCATGTCTTCTAGGTTTGAATGCACGCGCCCGTCGGACATCATACCGGCAAAATGAACTATGCCGCCACGTTTCTTTACATCCGCGATAAATTGACGCAACGCCGGGTTTTCATCCCAATTTTCAATCTGAAAGCGCCGCAAAAACTGATTTACGACACGCCCAGCCCCCATTGTTATATGACCCACCTCGGAATTACCCATTGTTCCCCCCGGCAATCCCACCGCGGGCCCACTGGCATCCAAGATAGAATGAGGATACTGTTTTAATAATTTGTCAAAAAATGGCATATTTGCCATTGCCACGGCATTATGAGCACTGCTGGGGTTTATACCGACCCCGTCCATAATACATAAAACAACTGGTTTTGTCATATTTTCCCCTGTTTTTCAAATTCCAAAGCGAACAGTAGCACAAGCCTTTTTTGATTGCAAAAGAAAAAGAAAACATGTATAAATAGGATAAATATCACATATTAGTGGTTGTATTCGGAGAGAAAAATATGAGTGGCAGAGCATTTACCCCAACAGCAGTAGACGAACATATCGGTCAAAGACTGCAACTGCGTCGTACTATGATGGGCCTGTCCCAGAAAGATTTGGCAAAGAAATGCGGTGTAACATTTCAGCAAATCCAGAAATATGAAACCGCCGGAAACCGTGTGTCTGCGGCCCGTCTTTTTGAACTTAGCACACTGTTGGAAACACCTGTTTCATTTTTCTTTACCGGTCTGCCGGGTAATATGCCCGAAGAAACCCGTGCATCTCGCTCTTTACACGTAGCGGAGCAGACGGCAAATGATCCATTGGGAAAAAACGAATCTCTGCAGTTAATAAATCTTTACTGGAAACTGCCAAATGACGAAACCCGTCAGATGATAATGAAACTAATGAAAACACTTAACGGCAACGCTTAAAGCAATCAGATATAAAAAATCCCCGGTTTACGGGGATTTTTCTTAAACCGCAACGATATTTAGCGACGAACCGGCATACGTGCCGCACGGGCAGAACCGGAACCCGATGCCGCCCCGGACGCAGACGCGCCACCACCACGCACACAAACAGTATATTCTTCCGGCGCAACAATCGTCCAGCACTGCGCCGCCAGCTTTGTATTATCCTTGGTTCTGCCTTTGCCATACTGCATGTCGGGCTTGCTATAAGCATCCGCATCATCACATGCCCCGGTTTCACTGTTAAATATTTTGCCGATGTCGCACTTTATGCACAAACCGCTAACCGGATGCGCACCATCGCGCATACTGCTTGAGCACTCGACACACTTTCTTTCGGCGGCGGATTGAAATGCATACCCCTGCTGGGCACATCTAAACTCATAGCATGATTGGCCGGCGGGCTGCATCATTACATGCTCCTGCTCATCAAAGCCGGCATTAGACCAGCCGGAACACGCCTGAGCTTGGGCACAAATGTTCATGTTTATTTCCTCACAGTCGGTAGAGCCCGCATTTGGCTTATATCCGTTTTTGCAGACCAGAATCTCTGGCGCACCACCGGCAGGATATATTGCCGCCCATGAATCCATATGTTTCCAGCCGGACCGCTCGGCACGAACAACCAACTGCTGAACAAAGGCGCCATGCCCACTGGGTGTCCAACGCGTAACCCCCAGAATAATATCATGCTCCTGCTTCTTGTGCACACCGCAAGAGTTATTATTATTAAAGCCGAACATGGCGACGCTGTCTTCTATGTTCGCACCCGACGCAATACGACGAATACTGGAATAGTTGCTAGCCTGCAGCTTGGTCGGGTCACACGTTGTTCCGGCCGCAACCTCGGTCGCGCATTCTTCGCCGGTATATCCATTCTTGCACAGCCATACACAATTGCTGCCCGCCGACGCATATTCAGTCCAGGCATTACCCTTGTTTTTATTTTTACCCTCTACCTGAACCGGGCAGAACATAGCCCCGTTTTTGGTTACCTTCATTGCAACCAGCATTTGGACCGCCCATTCATCGGTATAATTTCTTGCAAACATTGAACGCGCCGCACAGTTTTGCGTCGCACCAATGCAAGCATTTTTTGCCCCCAGCGAATGTTGACCGCACATAACCCAGCGCCCACCGCCCCAGTCGCCACTAAGTGCCGATACATTATTTCCGCCGCCCGCCAGAGCCCCGGCCGCCGCACAAAAATATACTAACAAAGATAAACAGAACGTATGTTTCATATTTCTTTCCATTGCGTCGAATTATTTTGCAACATAGCAAACGCTATTTTCATAATATCCTTGCATGGTTTCGCATTTCATTTTGTACCATTCATCGGTGAATATACAGATATCCTTGCTGCGGTCGTATGTTGCTACCTGTTCTTCCTTGCCACTGTTATAGCTAATGCACTGTACCATCGTATCATTTTCAACGCAGCGCCCATACGATGTTTCGGTATCACCCGTGCGGCCGCCAAAGTTGTTTGCATAAAACGCCGACAGCAACTTTCCGGACAGTTCTTCCTGCATCACATCACCCGTCGCAACCCAGTAGCCATCCAACTCCTCGCACGATTCCATTAACTGATAGTCCAGCTCTTCATAGATACCGTCTATGATTTTATTAACCGTTGATTGTGTTTCCGCCGCCAAATCCTGTGTATTGGATGCCGGGTCGGCACAGTATAGCTGCGCATATTTCTCTACCGTGCTTTTCAGCTCATCGCGCGACATTGCACTGCAATTCCACGGATAGCCCCTGGTATCTTTTGCCGGCGTGCATATTTCCTTCATTTTATTATCCAGTGCAATCGAGCATCCTTCCGCAACACGAACATTATCAACTGTCTGCACAAAGTTTACCAGCGCCGTCAGACCGCATACCGCACCATTTGTCAGACGCCCGTTATTATCAAACTTACATTCTGTATCATTGGGGCCTGCATACAACGCGGCGCATGCCGCAACCTTGTCCTGGCACATTGTGCGCGCGGCATAGGCTGCCTGGGCACCGGAATACTGCGAAGTGGTATCATCAAAACTCTTTAGCGCACTGGACTGTGTGTCATAGCAATCCGCCATTGTATTAACGCAGGACATTTTGATTTCTTCTATCTTTTCATCCTGTGCCTGAGAAATTTCGATAAGTGCGGCCCGCTTAAACTCCTGCCACACTATATCAGAAATATCACGGCATGTATCCAGCGCGGTTGTCGCAAACATCTTCTTGGAATCCAAGAATTGGTTAAACTGCGGATTCTGGCCCAGAACATCCGAAGAACCGTCCAGATTTATCTGCTCAACCAACTTGAACAGGCGAGGGGAATAAATCGCTTCACCCGTGTTGCTGTTTATATAAACACCGCTATAGTCCAAGCAACGCTTGTAGTTTGCGCCACAGGCCGTATCCTGGGTCAGGGCGGTCCGCACCTTTGCCAAGCATTCGTTTACATCGGCAGTGTTATGATTTCTATACTCCTCTAGGCGGGCATCGCGCAGCATTTTCTCTGCCTGGCGAACGGTTTGTTTTACCGCCTCTCGCTGAGAGTTTATCTTTTTTTCATAGGCGTTACAGTCCTGGGTAATCATTATATTATAAGCACTGCGCGCCATAGTCAGCACCGCATTATTCTCGCACGACTCGCTTATCATTTTCAGGCACTGATTATTAGCGGAGTTAAATAACTTTTGCCCCTCCAGCGTGCTTAAATCCTCGCCAGAACCCGTATTAAAGATAGAACTGCCGCCGTTACCACTCCAGATATCATCTACATCTTCTGTAAAATCCAGTGACAAAATCCCCAGTGACCCCGAAGTATTATTTGTCTGCGCCTTTTTCTTGCCGGATAACAAGTCACCAATTTCACTCAAAGTTGCAGCGGCCGCGCTGGTATCATTTTTAATAGC
>ERZ778514.2487-NODE-2487-length-11583-cov-3.672970_pt1 | contig 11583 bp, 7 predicted proteins | sample MGYA00510344_ERZ778514 | MGnify/ENA primary metagenome ERZ778514 (study PRJEB29527, sample SAMN07138968) | mouse gut metagenome | material: feces | host: mouse | place: China:Nanjing | collected 2016-01-25 ... | reverse complement strand
TTTTGTTACTTGATTTACTCCATATTTTGGGCTATGACCATAAAATTGTATGTTCTAATACATTGTATAGAGTGGTGGAAGTATATATTTCGGATTTTCCGGTTTTGAAGACGGAGAGGGATGTTATCAAGCTTATTTTGGATGCTGTTGTCGGAAATTATGGAAACTGGGAGAGAATAAAAAGACATTCTTTATTAACAAAAGAGAAAGAGTACATGGAAACAGTGGAACGAAATCTGAGGTTTTGCAGTACAACTGCATTTCGGATTCTGGTAACAGCGACTATGAGTGCTGGAAAATCTACTTTTATTAACTGCCTTTTGGGCAAAAACATCAGTTTGTCTCAAAATATGGCTTGTACAAGTAAGATTCACACTATTTTGGGGAAAGCAATGGAGGATGGCTTTACTTATATTTATGATCATGAGTTGGAACTGATGGCTGGTGAAGAAGAATTGTTCCATAACAATAAGCAAAATTCCACGGATTATATTATGGTTGGTACTCATTATAATGGATCATTAGGAGGGGAACGAATAATCATTAGTGATTCTCCAGGGGTCAACTTTTGTGGAGAAGAAGAACATAAAAGAATTACCAATAAGATGATTACGGAAAAAAATTACGATCTTCTTATTTACCTTATTAATGCAACGCAACTTGGAACAAATGATGATCTGGAGCATTTGCGGTATGTGAAACGGCATGTAGAAGATATTCCAGTTCTTTTTGTAATTAACAAAATAGACGCGTTTGATACAGAAGAAGAAGATCTTATAAAGATTATGCAGAATGTCATTAAATATATTCAATCTGTTTGGGGGTCTGAGATACCGATTGTTTGTCCGGTTTCTGCACGGGCTGGATATCTGGCAAAAATCAGTCAGTATGAAAATCTGAGTAAAGTGGAAAATGGAGAATTGAACGGGTATATTGATAAATTTACTCAAATGTCTGTAAGAGAATACTACCAACAATATTATCCGACGGTAATAATTGAAGATAGCTGGCAAAAAAAGAATCAGCTTTTAAAAAACTGCGGTATTTCTTATGTGGAAAAAATAATAAAAAAATTTTACGAAGGAGGAAGAAAAAATGGCACAAGTTTATGTCAAGTATAATCCGTATAAACTGGAGACCATGATTAAAGTGAATGGAAAGGAGATTGAAAAAGACAGTGGTCTCTTTAAAGTGGTAAAAGAGAAGCGTCTTCAGGAATGGATTGGGCAATTCCCTCAGATGCTGGTGGATGAATTGAATACGGTTGATTTTTCGATAGAGTTTTATGGAATGAATTTGGACTGGGATGACTTTGAAGATGCATTTCAAAGTGCAAAAGAAAAAGGTATTATTTGTAGTCTGGATTTGAAATTTAATGAAGGGAGTTCTGACGAGGATATCAATCAAAAAATTATGGATGTCTTTACGGATCTGAGAAAAGGTCCTGTTGAGGATTTTCGGGATGCGAAACTTTTAAGGGCTTTTGACACTATTAATGATTCTATATTTCCGATTAATGTAATTGCAACGATGAGTTCTGGAAAGTCAACTTTGATCAATGCATTACTCTGTAAAAAATTGATGCCGTCTAAAAATGAAGCATGTACAGCTACAATTACAGAAATTCTGGACAATGATAAGGATTCTTTCATGGCAGTTGCCTATGATGAAAAAGGGACTGTGCTCCAGAATATTCCGGAATTGACTTATGAGATTATGAATGAACTCAATGAAGATAAAAGAGTTCACAAGATTGCAGTAGAAGGAGACGTTCCATTTTTGGATGCGCGTACGACAGCATTGATGCTTGTAGACACACCAGGTCCCAATAATTCTCAAAATGAGGATCATAAGAAGACAACGTTTCGTGCGATCAATAATGATTCAAACAATCTGATTCTATATGTGCTGAATGGAACACAATTGAAAACAAATGATGATGAGGCACTTTTAAAATATGTTGCAGATCAGATTAAAAAAGGCGGGAAACAAGTAAGGGACCGATTTTTGTTTGTTATCAATAAAATGGATGGATTTAATCCGGAAGATGAGGACATAGAAAAGGCAGTACAGTCGGCAAGAAAATATCTTGCCGAGCATGGGATCAATGATCCGCAGATTTTTCCATGCTCTGCATATACGGCTCTAAACATTCGCACATATTTAAAAGAAGTGGATGTTGACAATCTGACCAGAAATGAAGAGAAAAAGTTACCTTCTGCTGCAAAAGATACTTTGCCAATGATCGATAAATTTAATGATTTTGAGTCTATGCATTTAGAGCAGTATTCTACTTTGTCGCCCAGTGCACAGAAAGAGTTAAATTATAGACTGAAACTGGCAGAGGAAAAAGGGGATACGAAGGAGCAGGCGTTAATACACTGCGGGATTTGTTCTATTGAGGCAGCGATTACCGCATATGTAAAAAAATATGCAAAAACGAAAAAAGTGAAAGACTTGGTGGAATCTTTTCAGGAGGTGCTTGAGAGTAATCAGGTATTGGCCGAGGTGAAGGCACAAGTTGCAGAAGATGAGGAAGCGGCAAGAGCCTGTGTGGAAAGAGCAGCAATAGTAAAAGAAAAAATTGAGAATGGAGAGGAGGCAAAGATATTTAAAGAAAAGATAGCTGCACTGAATCCTGTGGATATGATTAGAGAGAGCGCGGAAAAACTGGAGGATGAAGCAACAAGAAAGGCGGCAAGGATTTTTCGCGATGCGGAGTATACGATTACGGAAAAGGAAGAAGCGAAGCGAATTATCAATCAGTTTACAAGAGACAGTTCAGATGCAATTGCAGAACTGACCTCCGAATTAGAAAGTGTGATCAATCATGAAGTAATAGAAACGGGAGAAAAAATATTAAGAGAATATCAGGAAAAACTTTTGAAAATTGATCAGGCAGCAGGGAATGAAAAGCTGGATTTTAACACTGAGGATCTTATCAAAGGTACACTTGTTGGCATGCGTGAGAAAGTGGAAGCGTGGAAAACGGATGCTTTTGTTACAGAAACTGTCGAAACAATTGGAGAGGTGACTTTTGAAACGAAAATTTATCATGAAAAGGTGGGACAGAAGAAGGAAGAAGTACTCGTTGGAACTCATGAGGAACGAATTGGTACCAGAAAAGTAAAAGTGGGTTCACATACGGAAAAGATAGGAACCAGAGAGGTTAGAAATCGGGAAAAAAGATGGTGGAAAATTTTCACTCCCCGCTTTGTAAATGAGAATATTTATCAACAAGTAGATGATTATAAAGATGAGGCGGTATATAAAACGGTAAAAGATTATAAAACGGTAATCAAGGATATTTATGAAGAAAGAAGAGAAGAAATTGAAAAATATTCAGTTCGGATCAGCGATATTCAGACTGCAGTTGTAGGGAAATTGCGTCAAAGTCTGGATGAAGGTATCGAGAGTGCTTTACATTATGCAGAAGATCAGATCCTTAACATGAAGCAGCAATTTACAAATATGTTTGAGGAACTGGATGCTTTGGTTATCCAGAAATATAATGAACTGGAAATATGTGCAAAGGATCAGAAGCAGAAGGAAGAAAAATTGAAAAGAAACAAAGATATACTGTATTGGATTGAGTGTAATATAGCTGAAATCAATCAGATTCTGGAAATATAAGGAGGGATGACAAATGCACAAAACGGTTAAGCTTTATGCAGATAACGGAGATATAAAAGGTTTGAAATATATATTTGTAGACTGTTTGGATGCAGATCCTACATTTGAAGATTATAGAGAAGATTTTAAGTATTGTCAAGATCTTCCAGGGCTGATAGAAGAGCATGTGGAACTGACTCCTTTTTGCGAAGATTTGTCAGGATGGAATGAGAACTATTGGATAGGATTAAAAAAAGATCTTTTGAAAAATTTTTCTTTACAACGATTTCAGCATATGCAGAGAGTTGCGAAAGTAATCTATAAAGAAAAAGTTCGTAAAATACAGGATGAGCGGCAGGCATGCTATGATCAGGAAAATGAGAAAAATCAATCATCAGTCTCAGAACCATGGTACAATGTTTCAAATAATATTATGGATTCTGCTGACAAATCGCAACAGAATATTTCGTCGGATTCAGTTGGCTCTGCCAGTAAAAGTGATCAGGAAAAAAGAGAAATGGAAGAAGCAAAAAGGCAATTGGCATTTGAGAATCAGCAAACGGAAAGAATTCGGCAGCAGGAAGAACTGTTAAGAAATAAGGAGAGAAAGGATGAGGAAAACAGAAACAATTCTTCCAACGACACAGGAAAAAAAGTGCTGGGGGCTGTTCTGGCGGTTCTACTTATATTGCTCATACTGGTAATTATTCTCGGGATAACAGATTAGAGCGGCCCCATGATTGTAAGCGAGGTATTTTTCCTTATGGATCTGTAGATAAAAATAGGGAGCGGATACTTTATGCAGATGATATTGATTATGAACTGATTGAAAATGGAAAGTATTTAAAAATTACGAAATATCAGCATGATGTATATAATAAATGTGTAATTGCTGACGTGGAAATACTTGAAAAAACAGAATTAAAATACATAAGAAGAAGATATGGAAGTCCTGATGAATGGAGACGTTGTCTGGGAGATTCAAAAGGTACATGTGAGAATATTCTTTACAAGTCTGGATATGAAGTGTATCAGTTCATAGATTTTTTTGGAAAAAAAAAGAGCTGCTATATGGTTGTTTATAAGAAGATGAAGGAATTAACGAACAAAATTTACTATATGAAAAAGGATGAAAACAGATGAGATTTGAACCGGATGCTCGGAAATATGTGGATAAAAAAACTGGTGAAGAAACCTCTCTTCCAATGATGAAAGCAAGGAATGTTTTAGCGGCAGACGTTTCAGTGAAATTACCTTATCAGGAGGATTTATACAGTCAGAATCTGGAAACCTTACAGAGAAATTTGGGAAATTGCATGGAGATTATTGAGGATGAAGTGATGAAAGGTTATATCACGAAGTTAAGTAATCTTCGGATAGCTGAGTTGGATCAGGATATCATTAAATCCTTGCAAGAGATTTACTTCTTTCGGGTTACACAATTAGTATATCAGGAAGACGAATTTTCCGTACATAAATTATCTACGGTTTTCCATACGTTGTCAAACAAACCATGTACGTTGGTTATGATGGTTAAAAGTGATGGAATCAGAAATGAATTCTATATGGGAGTCCGCTCTCTGAACGAGAAAAATTCTTCTGGTACAATGATGCGGACATTGAAACAGAGTCTGTTGGGATTGTTTCCCGGTAGCAGGATCGAAAGTTATTATAATGAGGACATGAAGAAGGATCTGCAGCGGCTACATGTAGGCTGTATCTCCAGTGCAACGTGCGTTGCTGATTATAAGCAGGAAAAAGAGGAGGTTACTAATCAGGACTTTATTCAAGGGCTTGAAAAATTTATTTATAGTATGCAGGGCAGAGCATATACAGCATTTTTTATTGCAGATAATCTGAGTTACTCTGATCTAATGGAAGTCCGTCAGGAGTATGAGAAAATTTATACGCTGATTTCACCGTTTGCTGATATGCAGCTTAATTTTTCGATAAATTCTGGTGTCAGCAAAGCTGATTCTCGAAGTGAAGGAAAAAGTCAGACTACAACTTATGGGACAAACGAAGGAAGTAACCAAACATTTTCTCATGGGTATACGGAGACGAAGGGCAGGAACGAAAACTCTGGGACGTCGGATGCACATGGGACGAATGCGTCGGTATCAGATGGACAGACAGATACAACGGGGCATACGGATGGAGTGACACATACGGTGTCTGATGGGCATACAGAGGGCACCTCTAATAGTACTGGCATTGGAATGCAGACAGGTACACAGGTTGGAAGAAATACCATGAAAAGTACCACAGTAAATACCGCAGTAAATATTTTGTTTACGTTGGGAGGTGGGGCATTAGGGGGAGCTATAGGCGGCTCTATAGGCAAATCTATAGGCGAATCTGTGGGGAAATTTGCGTCACAGGCAATAGGAGCATCTTTAAATAAAACCAGTGGGAAAAGTTCAAGTGATACACATACGATATCAGACGGGACCAGCCATACAGATTCGGTTTCACAGTCTCTTTCAAAAACATTATCTCATGGAATCAACGATACTCATACAGTCAGCAAAAATGTAGGCAGCAGCCAGAGCGAAGGCAACAGTATCACTTATGCCACAGGAATGCAGAAGGGAAGCAGCTATAGCGTGGGAGATGCTTTTAATCTGGTTGCATCCAGAACACTGACAGATACGTTTGGCTCTTCACATGGAATGACTTTAAATACAAAAAATATGACACTGCAGGCAATTATGGATAGGCTGGAGCAGCATTTAAAAAGAATTAACGAGTGTGAAAGCCTTGGCATGTGGAACTTCGCATCATATTTTCTGGGAGAGAGTGCAGCAGAAACAGAGACAGCAGCCAATACTTATCAATCAGTAGTATCTGGTTTTCAGAGCGGTATTGAGAGGGCTGCTGTTAATACTTGGACAGAGGGAGAAAAGCTGGAGAAAATATCAAAATATATTCAGAATTTCATTCATCCATTTTTCATTTATGAGGGTTTCAGCTATGAGGGAGACAGGAATGTACTTGTTAATCCATCAGCTTTGGTGAGTACAAATGAGCTGGCAATTCATATGGGGATACCGCGTCGTTCTGTGTGTGGGCTTCCGGTGGTAGAGCATGCTGTGTTTGCGCAGGAGATTTTAAAGAGTAAACAGGATGTAAAGAGAAAAATACATATTGGAAATATCTTTCATTTGGGTCAGAAGACAGAACTGGAAGCGACTTTAGATGCAGACAGCCTTTCAATGCATACATTTATTACTGGTTCTACCGGTTCAGGGAAATCCAATACTGTTTATCAGTTGCTTGGGGAACTGGAGAGACAGAATATACAATTTCTGGTGATCGAGCCAACGAAGGGCGAGTATAAGCATATATTTGGTGGAAAGGAAGAGGTGTCTGTATATAGTACGAATCAGAATAAATCGCCTCTTTTGCGTCTGAATCCTTTTTCCTTTCCGGAGGATATTCATGTACTGGAGCATATGGACCGTCTGGTGGAGATCTTCAATGCCTGCTGGCCTATGTATGCGGCGATGCCTGCAGTGCTGAAAGATGCCATAGAGCAGGCTTATCGAAGAAAGGGATGGGATATGACTTCATCTGAATGCCATCCCCGTATCTTTCCGACTTTTGCAGACTTGATGGAGGAACTTCCCAGAATTATCAGTTCATCTGCATATTCGGAGGATACAAAAGGCGATTATGTTGGATCTTTGGTTACTCGTATCAAGTCTTTGACTAATGGCATCAATGGGCAGATCTTCTGCTCTTTTGCAGAATTGACTGGGGAAGAGCTGTTTGACCGGAATGTGATCGTAGATATCAGTAGAGTAGGCTCCATGGAAACGAAATCTCTGATCATGGGTATTCTGGTGATGAAGCTGCAGGAATACCGCATGGCATCAGAGGGTGCAAACCGGGAGCTGCAGCATGTGACCGTGTTGGAGGAAGCCCATCATCTGCTGCGCCGGACTTCGTCCGCCCAGTCTCAGGAAAGTTCTAATCTGCAGGGGAAATCAGTAGAAATGATTGCCAATGCGATTGCAGAAATGCGTACATACGGAGAAGGTTTCATAATTGCGGACCAGGCACCGGGACTGATGGATGAGTCGGTGATCCGCAATACAAATACCAAGATCATTCTTCGCCTGCCTGATGAGGCAGACCGTATTCTGGTTGGAAAATCAGCAGCTTTAAAGGAAAAACAGGTAGAAGAGCTTGCGAAACTGCCGGTTGGAGTGGCGGCAGTTTATCAGAACGACTGGTTGGAAGCAGTGCTGTGCCAAGTGGATCTTTTTGAGAGCGATGAACCGTTTGTATATGAGTGGAACAGTCAGGAACAGGGGATTTCCGTTTTTTTTAAAATTGTATTTGGACTTTCCGATTGTGAGGAATTGTCGGAAGATAACGTTGAACAGATTGGTCAGTGGGTGAATCGTATTGCGGATGAAGAGATTCAGTATCTTTTCAGGAAAGTACTCAGCGGCCGGAAGCTGTCTGTGCAAGAGCAGGGTATGGTTGCATACAATCTTTTTGGAGGAAAGTATCTGGTTGGGGTTCTGGAACGTGCGGAAACGGAGCCGGAAGGGCTGGAAGAAGTAAAGAAGAAAATATGTTCCGTGCATGAGCTTGGAGATACAGAGGTGGCGGAGGTGATATGCCAGATTCTATTAAGGATGGTTTTTCAGATGGATCTTACACCGCAGTTTCGTGAGCGGTATGAAGCATATCTTTCAGAGGGGAGGGTTCTGTAAATGTCGATGGAAATGAAAACAGCGAAAGAAGTTGTTTCCAAGGTAGAGAAAAAGAAAGAAATATCCGAGACAAAAAAGCTGCCGGAACGGATGGAGGGTTCTAAAGAAGCTGGAAAGCTGCCTGAGAAAATGGAAAAGAAACAGATGGAACCACCGATAGAGGTGACATTTAAATGCCCGGAAAACATGGATCGGAAGGAATTTGTGCGTCAGGTGAAGGGGCAGGAGCGGGGACTGAACCGCATGAACATTACAGAGTGGAGAGAAAACAGGCAAAACTATCTTGAAAATGGAAGAGCGCCGGAAGGAGCGGAAGCACAGGCCAGAGCGAGAGAGAAAGCTTATCAGAGCCGGATCGAGTCTAACCAGAAAAAGGGGATGTCTTATTCAGAAGCAAAAAAAGAAGCGGATACATGGATCAAAACACAGGCGGCGCTTCATAATCCGGACCAGATTGCGGGCGGTGCCCCAGGGCATGTGTCTAGAATGGGAGACAGAGCGGTGAATTCTTCCATAGGAAGTCAGTGGAAAAGCAGAGTAGGGGTGCTCGATCAGAGAATAGCTTCATATGAACAGGGAAAAACCCGGGAAGAATTGGCTAATACGAAATTAAATGTAAGGCTGAATGTGGAGGCGTGAGTATGGACAGATATGATAAATTGCCGCAGGAGCTGCAGAAACATGTAAGAGGCGGAAAAGGGGAGTCAATGCTGGATGGTTATCTCCGCTTTCTGACATTGTCAGAAAGCGAAAGATATGAAAGTCTTGGACAAAGCTGGTCAGGATGGCAGGAAAGTATCCCGTTTGCGGTTACTGCATTTGGAGACCTGCTGGCGTGGACAGAGGATGGATATATTATGATGTATCGCTTTATTGAAAATAAAGCCCAGATAATTCTTTCAGGAGCCACATTTTTCGACGTAAATATAAATGATCCGGATTATCAGAAGGACTTTTTTGATTTGGATTTATTCAAACAGGCCAGAAGAAACATTGGTCCGCTTCGGGCAGAGGAGAGCTATATCTTTGAACCAATTCCTGCGCTGGGCGGTGCAAAGGAGAGTCTGTATCTGAGTAATACTGGAAAGACATGGGAGTATCTGAATTATGTCATTTCTATGTGTTAGCAAAAATATGTAGAGAAATGGAAAAAATACAGGAAACTGCAAAAAGATAAGTTAGACAGAGAGAAAAAACATCTGGAAAAATGCGTACTGTCATATTCTGATTCGATTTCGGATGAAAAATGTCGTTGTTGCGGTGCAGAATTGTGGGGGACAGTTCAGAGAATTGAGGAAACAGGGGAACCGCCAGTCAAACCTACCAGATACTGTTACGTTGCAAAAGATCAGATAGAATATATATCGGATTAGAATGTGCATATAATCCCGGCTGAATCTATTTGAAAATTTCAGCCGGGGATGATTGCGATATGGCTTGAAAAAAGAGGCATCAGCTCTGTTTCACATATTTCTCAATCCTGCACTGATGTTTTCGCTTGCCTGCAGGAGCATTGCGGTCATAACTGATTCCCACCAGAAGGATTTCTCCGCCGTATCCTTTGACTGCTTCCGGATATCGCCGGTTTTTGATCTGTGCAATGGCGCCGTCTGCAGACTGGTTCCATTTTAATTCGACGACCAGAATCGGCAGCATGGATCTTTTTTTGGGAAGATACACAATATCTGCATAGCCGGAACCTGCCGGTAATTCCTCGAACATCAGGTACTCATCTCCGTAGCTGAAATATGCCCGTTTGATCACGCTGCGAAGTGCCTGTTCGTTGTTGTAATATAAAGGGGCTTCTTCTTCATGGATTTTTTCGATCTGTTCTGCAACGGCCTCTTCTTTTCTGTTGACTGTATTTTCTATGAGCCGATCACTTTCCCGTATTCGCCGGATGGTGTCATCCCGCTTCACCTGACGTATGGCTCTGGCGAATTCCAGACGAATTTCTTCGTTTGGAATGTGGACCTTTTGCGTTTCCTCATCATAGGCCAGATATCCCAGATGAATCAGCAATGTCAGTACATCATTCCTGTCCCGAAAAGTTACCAGATCGTTTGCAAAGCTGTTCGTATCCACTGGCGCTTCCATGCCGCCAGTCAATTCTGCAATCGTCCTGCCCAGTTCGTCAAAATCAAGGTTGATATATTCTATCAGGCTCTCTGCTGCAGAAGTCTGTGTCCAGTAGGAATCAAAATCATGATTAAAAAGAGCTTTCATAACAGAATTGGGATTATAGACAGAGGTCAGGTTCCGGAAAGAATAACCATCATACCACTGCTTCATTTTTTTGAAATCGCTGTCATGATCATCACAGAGTTGTTTTACTTCATCTGCAGTAAATCCAACGTATTTTCCAAACTGTCCTGGCTTGATCATGGAATATTCCCAAAAATCCGATATGGCTGACTGGGAGCCGTCCTTTTTTATGGGCAGGATTCCTGTCATATATGCAGCCGCAAATATTTTGCTTGTCATTCCGCTGTTTTTAAACAGGGAACGCAGGAATTCGAGATATTTTCTCTGCAGGTCAGGATGTCCCTTTGCCTCCCGGATCGGGGCATCCCATTCGTCGATGATCATGATAAATTTATTTCCTGCTGCTTCGGCTGCATTGGCGAGGGTTGCCGTAAAGCCTTCCGCAACTTTCAGCGACGGGTACTGTTCTGTCAGTTCCCGAACTACATTTCTCCGGATATAAGGAATCATATCAGTCATCGAAGTTTCTCCGATCACTCCTGTCATATCCAGATAAATCACATCATACTGATTCAGGTATTTTCGATACTGAGGGTCACCGGCAATTGCCAGATCATCGAAAAGTATTGCTGAATCACAGGTTTTGTCATAATAGGCAGATAACATCTGGGCTGCAAAAGATTTCCCGAAACGGCGGGGCCTGCTGACACATGTCAGGCACCGCGTTGTATCAACTGTCTGGTTGATCAGCTCGATCAGACCGGATTTGTCTACATAAACATTTTTCCTGATTCGGGTAAACCCGCTGTTGCCCGGATTTACATAATTTCCCATGATGATTTACCTCCCGGTCTTTCAAAATACCTGTTTCCATTATACCCTTCCTTTTATTTTTTCACAATAAAATATGAAAAGGATCTTTATATATGATGAGTTACATATTCCTGTATGGCGCTTTCCGTAATTCTCCAGTGTCCCCCGATTTTAAAAGCATCGATCTCTCCGTTCCAGATCAGTTCGAGCATTTTATTGCGTCCAA
>ERZ778514.2470-NODE-2470-length-11621-cov-5.059831_pt1 | contig 11621 bp, 8 predicted proteins | sample MGYA00510344_ERZ778514 | MGnify/ENA primary metagenome ERZ778514 (study PRJEB29527, sample SAMN07138968) | mouse gut metagenome | material: feces | host: mouse | place: China:Nanjing | collected 2016-01-25 ... | reverse complement strand
TTATTATAATTTTTTATGTAATAGTATTCTTTTGCACAATAAAATTCGTTACATTTTATATAAATGTGGAGGAGTAAAATTGGGCAAAAAAACAACTATATGCCCAAATTGTTTTGTTGGAAATAATAATTTATCAATTGGTGATAATTGTTTTATTAATTATGATGTTTGGTTTAATACGGCAGGAGGTATTTTTATAGGAAATAACTGTAATATCGCATTTGGCGTGCGATTTATTACTTCACATCACATAGGTAAGCAAAATAGAAGAGCTGGACATAATGTAGAGAAGTCTATTAAGGTTGGAAATGGTACATGGATAGGTGCTAATACTACGATCTTGCCTGGAATTAAAATAGGGGACGGATGTATTATTGGAGCGGGATCCGTTGTCACAAAAGACTGTAAAGATAATTGTATTTATGGCGGTAACCCAGCAAAATTAATTAGACAGTTATCGAGATGTGTGAAATCAACAACCTAATGATTGGGCAGTTAAAGGTAGAGAATTCTATATATTTAGTAAAGTTAAAAACAAGGAAAAAAGAATTGCAATGTCTAAAGATAGCTATACCAAAATCAAAGTTATGCATGCTCTGAAAAAAAATAGGAGCATAAAAGGAATGATATACTGTTTAAAACCGTTATGGAATTTTTATTATAATACTTTGTACCATGAATCAAGATACATGTAGATTGCGGCAATCATGATAAAAAATGAGCTCTTCACCTCGTTACGGATGAGCATCTTGTGTAAGTTGTAAGTGTAGAACACGGTATTGTTTATTCTTTCTGTGTATGTTTTATTTTTGTATATAAACTTTTATTTTGGGGTACCGTAAGGCACAGACCCCTTAAGTCTAGACTCGCACTCCTTGTCTTTGGCATATACTAACCTTTCATATTTGGAAGAAGTACATTATGCAATGAAAGAATAGCGATCAAGCAGACCGGTTTTACGGGACATCGATATTTTCTGTGGAAACGGGAATAATTATATCCGTCATGTTTCATAGGGTGGCCATAGTGGCAGATAGGAATTCTGTCGGGATTGATGGATTCAGAAAGCAGAGAAGGATCTTTTACTGCGCATGATTAAAGAAGGAGGAAGAAGATCGGATATATAAGAATCGAGGTTGGTAAGACGGATAATGAAATCGTAATGAGAAGAAACAGAAGGCGCAGAAAAAGAGCCGACGAGATACTGAAGGAGAGAATTAGCAGCAAGATCGTCACACCATCGGTGAATAAAACTATACTTGAGCAGTTTCTTGAGGGCAAAAAGAGCGCAGAAGAACGGCAGGGGCGATGACGAGTCTGTCAGTAGAAAAAATTAAGAGTGAAAATAAGGTTTCCAATACAAAACACCCCTAACGAAAGGAAATTGCATTGGATGAAAAAGTCAAGAAGAAAGTGAAAAAAGTGGAGGGAAACTGAGAAGAAGACGTTAAAAAGGAGCACTGTTTATCGACTTCAAGAGTTTTCGACAGTGCTCCAATTCTTAAGGAGGAGATTATGAATATTATATTACTATCAGGAGGCTCAGGAAAAAGATTATGGCCTCTATCAAACGAAATTCGATCAAAACAATTTATCAAGTTTTTTAAAAATGAATATGATGAATATGAGTCGATGGTGCAGCGGGTGTATCGTCAGATCCTGGAAGTCGATCCTTCGGCTTCTGTGACGATCGCAACTTCGAAAGCGCAAGCCTCGTCGATCCACAATCAGCTAGGAGACACGGTTTCGATTTCTATTGAACCGGATCGCAGAGACACTTTTCCTGCCATCGCTTTAGCTTCATCCTATCTTTCAGATGTAAAAGGACTGGATCTGGAAGAAATAGTGATCGTATGTCCGGTCGATCCGTATGTGGATATCGAATACTATGAAGCGTTGAAAGAATTGGAAGCTGTTGCGGCTGCAGGCACTTCCAACCTTGTTCTGATGGGAATGGAACCGACTTATCCGAGCGAAAAATACGGGTATATCCTTCCGGCCTCTTTGGATCCTGTGTCTTCTGTTTCCCGTTTTCTGGAAAAACCGGATGTGGAAGACGCTCGTCGTTATATCAAAGATGGCGCTTTGTGGAATGGCGGGATCTTTGCGTTCAAGCTGGGCTATCTGCTGGAAAAAGCGCATTCTCTCATTGATTTTACAGATTATGATGATCTCTTTTCCCGGTATTCCACACTGAAAAAAATCAGCTTTGATTATGAAGTGGTGGAAAAGGAGCCGTCGATTTCTGTCGTTCGTTACAACGGAGAATGGAAAGATGTGGGTACGTGGAATACGCTGACCGAAACAATGCATGAGAATGTGATCGGAAACGGTATCCTAGATCGTTCGTGCGAAAATGTGCATATCATCAATGAGCTGGATGTGCCGGTTGTCGCGCTAGGCCTGGATGATGTGGTCATTTCTGCGTCTCCGGAAGGGATCCTCGTTTCGGATAAAGAACAGTCTTCGTACATCAAACCGATCGTGGATCAGATTGAGCATGAGATCATGTTTGCTGAAAAGAGCTGGGGAAGTTATCAGGTCCTGGATATTGGTGCCAGCAGCTTGACGATCAAGGTCACGCTGAATGCGGGTAATCGTATGAGCATGCATTACCATCAAAACAGGGATGAAGTGTGGACCGTTATTTCGGGAAATGGAAAGTGTGTTGTCGACGGTCATGAACAGCTTATTGGCGTGGGCGATATCGTGACGATGCAGGTTAATCAGCTGCATACGGTCGAAGCATTGACCGATCTTCAGATGATCGAAGTGCAGATTGGCGAAGATATTCGTAAAGAAGACAAGATCAAAGTGGACGTGCAGTGAGGTTTATTATGGAGAGAGAATATAAAACTTCGCTGAAATTTGGTACAGGCGGAATCCGGGAAAAGATGGGACTCCGCCCAAGTCAGATGAATGAAAAGACAGTGGCCATCATTACCCAGGCAGTTGCCAATTATTTAAAAACTCAATACAAAGATTCAGAAATTCGGGTTTCGATCGGATATGATTCGAGAAGAAACTCTGATTTTTTTGCCTCTGTAAGTAAAAAAGTGCTATCAAGCAACGGAATCAAAACGTATACATTTAAAGAACTCATGCCAACACCAGTTCTCGCGTATTCGATCGAGCATCTTCATTGTCAGGCCGGGATCATGATCACAGCCTCACATAATTCCAAGGAATACAACGGATACAAGGTGTACGGGGCTTCGGGCGTCCAGCTGACTCCTGAAGTAGCCCGAACTGTCCAGCAGGAAATACTGCAGCTTGATTATGCTGACGTTGTGTTCGATGAAAATGAAGATCTTGAATATGAAGTGCCGGAAGCCGTTTTATTTGGTTTCCTGGAACAGGTGGAAAATGCTGTCGTGCCTGTTGAAAAGACTGTTCCGATCACGATTGCTTTTTCTGCTCTGCATGGAACGTCCACCGTTCCTGCCAGAATGATCCTGGAACGAAATGGTTTTGATCATGTGGTTTTTGAACCGCAGCAATGCATTCCTGATCCAGAGTTCGTGACTTGTCCTTCTCCAAATCCTGAAGAGAAGGAGGCGATGGAACGGGTCATGGAGCTTGGAAAGGATTGTAAAGCGGATGTCGTGTTCGCGACCGATCCGGATGGCGATCGTCTTGGTGTTGGATTATGGAACGGGACAGACTATACGCTGCTTTCGGGAAACGAGATCGGCGTTCTGCTTTATGACTATTTGCTCGCGACCGGAAAAGAAGGTGGCAAAGTATTTAAGACCATCGTGACAACCGATTTGCTGGATGATCTGGCAAAAGAGCATGGTCAGGAAGTAGTCAGTGTTCTGAATGGGTTTAAATACATTGGCGATCAGGTGAACTTATTGTTCGAACAGGGAAGAGAAGACGAGTTTATTCTTGGTGTGGAAGAAAACTACGGTTACCTGGTCGGTTCTTATGTAAAGGATAAGGATTCGATCGGGGCATTGCTGCTGTTTGCCAATATGGTGCAGTACTATAAAAACTTGAACAAAGATCCTTTGAATAGGCTTCAGGAGATTTACGACCAATATGGGTATCGGGAACAAAAGGTCGTTTCCTATACGTTTGATGGAGAAGCCGGAAAGAAAAAGATCGAAGAATATATGGAAATGCTGCGAAGCATAGAACCTAATGATGTATGGATCGAAAAGATCGATTACATGGATGGGGTCAATGGGCTGCCGAAAGCGAATATTTTGAAGTTTGTTTCAAAAGAAAAAGATTCTTTGATTGTTCGTCCTTCGGGGACAGAGCCGAAACTGAAGCTGTATTTCTCGTTGAACTCTGATGAACTAAAGGAGTTTATGGGAATGGCTAGGCCTTTGGATGTGGTGCTGGGGGAGTTGTTTTGATGAGTTACAAATGAATCAATGAGGCTGATTTATTTAGGATTCAAGCGATTTTCGAGTATACCGAGTATTTTATGAGCCTTAAGATTTGTCAATGAATTATTAATCTTTAAAAGATGTGTCGTCACTGATATACTTTAATAAATGAGGTGTATTATGGAAACTAGAATTGAACGTGGTGATTTAAAGCATAGCTTGGTAAAACAGATTATATTTCGAAGTGATTATGAAGGTGTAATTGATAAAGATATCGAAGATGTAATCGCCCAAATAAGAAAGTTTATTTATGATAACGGATTTACTGAATTTGAGGAGAGTAATGAGATTGAAACTAATATTCAATTCAATCCTGATATGGTAAATGGAGAACAACAATCGATTCCTGTTAACCGGATAATTTACAGATTTACTAAGAATCAATTTGAAGAAATTGTTCTTAGTAAGAATTATCTTGTATTGACAATTAATATTGTTGATTCTTATGAATCATTTGATAATTACATGGAATTGATGGTATTCATTATTAACGCATTAACTAAAACTACTGATTATTTCAAAATACTTCGAATAGGATTGAGGAAAGTAAATATATGTTTAATAAATGACTTAGATAACATAAATAAAGTTTTTTCAACAAAAGCTTATTCTCTGACTGATTGGCTGGGATCTGACAATTTTGAATATATTGGCAACAACAATGTTACAAACTTAATAAACGATATATATAATATTAATTATGTTCGTAACATCCTTAGAGGGGCAATGGTTGAAAATGATGTAGAGATGGTTGCATTCCAACTTATTGTGGATATAGATATATTTATAGAGAATATCGTAACTTTAAAACAAATTTGTCAAAATAAAAATAATATTCATAAATCTTTAACTGAAATGAATGATATTATTTTCGAATTATTTACTGATTCTTTGCAAAATAATTTTTTAAAACAATTAACGCAAGACGAATTATCAGACGAATATAGTTTCGTGATGGGGGTGAATTAATATGGTTGAGTTTATTCCATATAGAAAATCAAAAGAAAGATCGCATAAAGGAAAATATAACAAAAATAAGTCGACGCCTGAATTTACATCTCCACATAATGTTGTTAAAGCGGTAAATGTTTATAGATCCGTTACATGTGTACGTGCTAAAAAAAATATTGTATTCGATGCAAACCTTTCAAAGAAAAAATAATTCTTATGGAAATGAATATAGGCAAAATGACGGATCTACTTATTTCATTAAGAATTCTATATCTATTAAGATTCACATTGTAGGGTATAGAAAGCAAGGAGAATCTATCATATTTTTTATTAAGTGTGATGAAAAAATAGTTTATGCAGGCTTGGTGGACTACTACAGCTTAAGCGAATTAGATATGGTTAAAAATATATTGGATGAAAGCGGTGTCCATCATTTAGATTGTATTTGTTGGACACATCCAGATAATGATCATTCCAGAGGATTGTTTAAAGCGATAAATAAATATGCTAATGAATCAACCGTCATTTGGATTCCAGAGAATATATTTGAAGGAGAATTGAAATATTCTGATAAATGTTCCAATGAATCTTTAAAGCTATTTGCTAAATTGAAAGAAGAAGCAAAAAAGAAAGAATCTAAATACAGCGTTCATACAGTATCGGATAAAAAAGATCTCCTTTTTTTAAATCCTATTAATTTTCTTTATTATAATCAAAAAATTGATTTTAAAATATATTCTTTAGCACCAAGTTTAAAAATGGCATTATATGAAATGTTTAATAATCAATATTTTAAAAACAATCGTTCGATATGTATTGCGATTGAATTAGGCGGAATACGAGTATTATTAACAGGAGACATAGAGAATCGTGGAATACATTATATTCCTGATCATGAATTTTCAAAGCATATTGATTTATTAAAAATCCCGCATCATGGGTCTTCGACGGCTTCAGAAATGATTAATAAAATAGGAATAGATTCTTTAAATTTAGCTTGTGCAACCGTTTACCGAATAGGGAAAAATAATTTACCTGAAATAAATATTATGGAACAATATAAAGAAATAGCAGAAAAAGTATTTTGTACCGGTAAAATGAATCCAAATGAAGAAAAAGAAAAATATGGAGTGATTGTTTTTGAATTGAGCCCGTTAAAAAAAGATATTCATTATTTTCGCGATGGTAACGCAGGAATTTGGGGAGATAATGAAGAATAGTATTTATTGGGTTAACACAAAATCAAATGATCTTATTTCAAATTTATTGTATAAATCCGATACTATAAAAAGTATATTTCTTGGACACAGACCCTTTGCTATACTGTGTTCTGTTTCCCGTTCATTGAATATCATTCAGCCAAAATATTTATCCCTTTAGGAATATAGTGGATGATGTTGAGATAATAAAATAAAAGTTAGAATAAAAGGACTATATAAAACAATACAATTGATAAAATGGGTTTTTACAATTATACATATATGTGCTATTCTTTGAAAGAATAGAGGAATTTTATGAAAAAGATAATGAATAAATCCTGGTTTTATATAGCCCTTTCTTTTTTTGTGGCTTTTGGAATTCGACTGCTGTTTATATCGCGGGTTCATACAATGTCAATCACTGGGGATGAGATTTTCTCATTTTGGCCGGCAGCAAAAATGGCTGGCTATGATTGGCAGGGAGTAATGAACACATATCGTTATTATGGATTTGGATATTCCTTATTGCTGTATCCATTCTTTTTGATATTTAAAGATCCCATTGTGCTCTATCGTGCAATGGTCATTTTAATGATGATCTGTCAAAGCCTTGTGGCACCGATCAGTTATCATTTATTGAAACGATATTTTAATATCAAAAATATATGGGTACTTTTTTTCGGATCGATCGCATGCGCGTTCATGGTTTCGGTTAGAGCAGTTTATACTTATCCGGAATTTGTATATGATCTCATGGTCTGGCTCAGTGTTTGGATCCTTCTAAAACTGCTGCATACAGAAAATGCCTGGAAAAAAGCAGCTTTCACATTTCTGCTGTTAATGTGTATCGGATACGCTTACAGCGTTCATGCCAGGGGAATTACACTTATTGCTGGTCTAGTGTTAGCGATCTTGTTCTTTGCCTGGGTATACCGGAAATGTCCTGTATCGATTCCGGTACTTGTTGCTGCAGCAGCAGCCGGGATCATTGGCGTTCGGTGGGGAATGAATTTTCTGCTTTCTCATTTAGGCTATCAGAGCGGAACTGCCGTAGGAAATACGGTTGCGGTTGGCGGTCTGGGCGGAATCATTCAAGCATTTAAGGAACCGGAAACGTGGACAGGATTTATAAATATTATCATTGGTCAGATGAATGAGGCCATTGCCAATACAGCCGGACTTGCGATCTTTGTGGTCATGGGATTGTTTGTCGTAATGTGGAAAGGGCTTCTGCGCAAAAAAGAAGTGCTGGACAAACAGTATCAACCTTATCTATTGATTTCTTCTTTTTGCTTGATGTGTGTCGTGATCACGATTGGCGGAATGGCATTACAGGGAGCTTCTGGCGTAGCCTGGGTCATGAAAAATGGCGGAGATAAAGATGTGTTTCGGAAAATAACGTATTTCCGTTATTATGCGGCATATATTGGACCATTGCTCATGCTCGGAATCGCATATTTTGTCCAGAAAAGAGAACTGCTGAATTCATGGAAGAATAAAGCATTGCTCATTTATGCCTTGCTTCAAGGATACTGGATCTTCTGCATTGTGCCTTTGATTTATGATTATAGCGGATGTGTATGGAGCTATGCACCTTATTCATTGACAAGAGGCTTTTATGATCCTACACGAGTTCGTACATATTTGATCGGATCTCTTGTGATCACAGTCTTATTTATACTGTTTTATTTCCTTATCTCAAAGAAAGAATTGAAATGGATTCTACCTGTTTTTTGCGAGATCCTTATTTATAATTATGCATTTAATGCTATTTTTCATGAAGGGGCAAGGGCCAAAGCAAACTGGACCGAAACTGAGAATGGAATCGCTTTTATTGATCGGCTAAAAGGTCAAAAAGAAATAAGTGAAATAGATATTCTTCCTTATTATTTGTCTGTTGGAGGCCAAGGAACACAGTTCACTTATCAGTTTAGCGAACCAGAAATCAAATTTAATGAAATTGAAGAAAATGAAGAGATCAAAAGCAAGGTGGTGATTGGACCAGATCAGGATTCTTTAAAAACGAAGTTAAATTCTAATGATTATAAATTCTATAAATTCGGGGAATCAGAAGTGATCGGATTGAAAACGAAAGAGTTGCAGGATTTTGCGGAACAATATGGATTAGAAAGCATACAATAGGAGGATTTATGAAAATAGCAGTAGCAGGAACAGGATATGTCGGTTTAGTGACTGGTGTATGCCTGGCTTCAAAAGGACATGATGTCACATGTGTCGATGTAGATGAACACAAAGTAAAAATGATGCAGGAAGGAGTTTCGCCAATTTATGAACCTGGGCTTTCCGAGCTTATGAAAGAAAATATGGAACGTCTGACGTTCACGACGGATTATAAAAATGCCTACAAAGATGCGGAAGTGATTTTTATTGGTGTGGGAACTCCTGAAAAGTCAGACGGATCGGCTAATCTGACTTTTGTAAATCAGGTGGCTAAACAGATTGCGCAGTCGGTTGAGCGGGATTGTGTCGTGGTGGTGAAATCGACCGTACCGATCGGGACGAACGATAAGCTGGAACAGTACATTCATGACAAGCAGGTACATGACGTAAAAGTGTATGTGGCAAGTAATCCGGAATTTCTGGCACAGGGGACTGCGGTGAAAGATACGCTGCATGCTTCCCGGATCATCATTGGTTCGGATGAACCGGCAGCGATCGAAGCGCTTCAGAAAGTATATCGTGATTTTCCGGCACCAAAGCTTGTTGTGAATCGCAAGAGTGCGGAAATGATTAAATATGCTTCAAACGATTTTCTTGCTTTAAAGATCAGTTATATCAACGAGATCGCTAATTTATGCGAAACGGTTGGTGCTGATATCGAAGAAGTGACGGCAGGAATGGGATTTGACCGCCGTATCGGAGATTCTTTCCTGAGAGCAGGAATCGGATATGGGGGATCATGTTTTCCTAAAGATACGAAAGCTTTAAGCTGGCTGGCAAGCTTTAACGACAATGAGATCCGTACAGTTAAAGCGGCAATTGAAGTAAACGATAACCAGAAGTTTAAATTATTGAAAAAGGCGAGAAAGTATTATGATGATTTTCTGGATCTGAATGTGGCAGTGCTAGGATGCACATTCAAGCCGGGTACAGATGATCTGAGAGAAGCGCCTTCTCTGGTCAACGTTCCGTTCTTGCTTGAAGAGGGAGCAAACATCAAATTATGGGATCCTGTTGGCACTAATAATTTTAAAAGGCAGGTTCCGAGCTTGAAGATCAGATATTGTGAAACTATCGAAGAAACATTGGAAAATTGTGATATTTGTTTCATATTTACAGAATGGGAGGATGTAAAAAATTTCAATGTAGAAAAGTACTCCTCTTTGATGAAAAACCCTGTTGTGTTGGACGGAAGGAACTGTTATTCTTTAAAACAGTTCGATGGTACCGACATAATCTATGATTCGATCGGTCGTCCTGTAGTGAACTTGAATAAATCATAAAATAGGGAGGGAAATGAATGAAATTAATAATCCAGATTCCTTGTTATAACGAGGCAGAAACACTTGAAATTGCGCTCAATGATCTGCCAAAACATATTGACGGGATCGATGAGATCGAATATTTGATCATTAATGACGGGAGTCACGATAACACAGTAGAAGTGGCGAAAAAGTGGGGCGTAAATTACGTTGTAAACTTCAAGAACAATAAAGGGCTTGCCCGCGGCTTTATGGCCGGACTGGATGCTGCATTAAGAAATGGTGCAGATATTATCGTGAATACGGATGCAGACAACCAGTACGTAGGAGCCGATATCGAAAAAATTGTTCGTCCGATCCTGGACGGAGAAGCCGGAATGGTCATTGGAGAACGTCCAATTGATCAAACTGAACATTTTTCACCTTTGAAGAAAAAGCTCCAGCATCTTGGAAGCTGGGTCGTGCGCAAAGCGTCGGTTACTGACGTTCCGGATGCGCCAAGCGGATTCAGAGCCTATTCCAGACATACGGCAATGCGCTTGAATGTGATCAATGATTATACGTATACTTTGGAAACGATCGTTCAGGCCGGGCGAAGAAAGATGGCTGTTAAATCGGTTCCGATCCGGACAAATCCGGAACTCAGACCTTCCAGATTGTTTCATTCTATGTTTGGCTACGTAAAAAAATCGATGCTTACGATTTCCAGAGCTTTAATGCAGTATAAACCTCTTTACTGCTTTACATGGATTGCTGCCGTATTTGGGATCATTGGAGGAGCAGCTCTTATTCGTTTCCTGGTGTTCTATTTTCAAGGTACAGGTTACGGACATGTTCAATCGCTTGTTATTGGGTGCATGATGCTGACAATCGCAATTCTGGCATTTTTTATTGGTCTGCTCGGAGATACGATCGCAGCAAATAGAAGATTACTAGAAGAAATCCAGTTTGAATTAAGAAAGATGGATTATGGTCTAAGTGATGAAGAAAAGAAAAAGGATGAAGACAAATCTTATATCGAGGGAGATGCGTGATGAGCAAAAAACGCTTGTTTGTTACAGGAAGCACTTTTCCACGGTGGAAAGGTGATACGGAACCTCGTTTTGTACTGGATCTTTGTAAAGCGTTAACTCCATATTATGATGTCACAGCTCTTATGCCGATGGCTCCTGGTGCGAAAGAGGAAGAAGTTTTAGAAGGAGTCAAGGTAAAGAGATTTCATTATTTTCCAATTCATAAATGGGAAACCTTATGTTATCCGGGAGCTATTGTTCCTAGAATCAAGCAAAAGAAGATTCGTGCTTTATTAGTTCCTTTTTTGATGCTTAGTTTATATCATAATTTAAATAAATATAAAAAGGATTATGACTTTGTTCATGCTCATTGGTTCATTCCTCAAGGGATTGTTCAATCTTTTGTTAAGAAGCCTTTTATTGTTACTGGACATGGAGGAGACGTCACTTCTTTAAATAGTGGATTATTTAAAAAGCTGAAAAAGCGAGTATTAAAAAAGGCAAAAGGAATCACGTTTGTTTCTCAGCAATTGGAAGATTATTTATATGATTTCTTTCCAGAAGATAGAGAAAATTTTAAAAAGAAGACGGAAGTTATTTCGATGGGAGTCAATT
>ERZ778514.2468-NODE-2468-length-11625-cov-5.024028_pt1 | contig 11625 bp, 9 predicted proteins | sample MGYA00510344_ERZ778514 | MGnify/ENA primary metagenome ERZ778514 (study PRJEB29527, sample SAMN07138968) | mouse gut metagenome | material: feces | host: mouse | place: China:Nanjing | collected 2016-01-25 ... | reverse complement strand
CCGACACAATGCTGCTCGTCATGCGTGGATGCGCAGGATTGTGTGCGATTCTATTTGTCATTATTGTCGGGATTCTGACCTACCGTGTAAACAATACCTATATTAAATCCTCTACTCAAAGTAACCTAATTAAAAACGCCAAGATTATGGACAAACTTGAATTGACCAGAAAAATTGCAGAAGAGCTAAATGAAGAAATCGGTTTAACTACAATTTTCATCTATCCGAACAAAGACAAAGAAATCACTCTTACGAGCAGTAAATTCGGTGGTTTACCTTATTGGGATGACTCGCTCCCATATCCTACGGACAACAAAGGAAATAAACTGAAACTGCTTGCTCAATTCAATCTGGGTGAAATAGCGGAAGCCTGTCATTCGTGCGGTGGCCTACTCCCTGAAAGCGGAATGCTACAGTTTTTTATCTTGCCCGAAGAGGATTGTTTCTATGGTTCTGATTTAGACGACTATACCAACAACAATCTTTTCCGTGTCATCTACCATCCCTCAATCAATCCGGAGATTACAGTCGAGGACATTCGGGATTTGAATATTCCGGAAGCACTCTCATTGGAAAACGACTATGAACCGATCTCAGGTGAAATAGGGCTTGACTTCAATATCAAGAAGAAAGCTATTCTCAGTCAGAGTGATTTTAAAGATAAGTTCATAGAAAAAGCCGGCACATACGGGTGGCAGATAGATGATGAGAACGGCACGATTACAGATCTGTATGATTGTCTTGAAGAAGACGTATATTCAGAACTGTTTGACTGTTCATCCATTGATGAAAACTGTCTGTTGGGCTATCCGATCTTTACTCAATACGATCCCAGAACTGACGATGAACAATATGCCGGATATGACACGCAACTGTTCCAGATGACAACCTCTGACGATGAAGATGAATCTGATTTCAAGGCTATGTGGGGCGACATGGGAATTGCCCACTTCTTCATAAACCGCGATAAGCTCATTAAAAAGGACTTCTCAGATATAATGTATTATTGGGATTGTTACTAATCAAACTTTATGACAATCCATCCACTCATCACTCTGCTATAATCCACATTACCCACCACTTTGCATTCCTGCCGCTTTGACTCTTCAGAGCCGGCAGGAATGCAAATGAAATAAGAGGCTTTTTTTAATCACTCTTTATACCCATGAATATACGTGCATTATCATTGGCCGGACTGGCAACACTGTGGCTCGGTGCGTCAGCCGAAAAAATCGATGTCACTTCGTTCAGATACCAAGGACCTTTTGTTGTCAATCATCCGGTGATGGTCGACAGCGTGGATGTCAATTCAAAAAAATTTGACCGTACATCACTGCTCGCGACACCTGTTTCGCTCGCGACAGCTAAAACCGGACGGGAAATCACAGGCGATGTTGTGCTTGGCTCAAATCGCGATGCAATCCATCTGCTGAACTTCTCGATTGACAACGAACGCTATGTCACCGCTACGCTCAAAATCGACGGTCTGCGCCACCACGAAGTGTATCTCGACGGCAAGAAGCTCGACGGCGACAAACTCACGCTCACCCCGGCCACTCACAATGTGACCATCAAATGCCTCACCGACAATTCATCGGCCGATTCACTGCATGTCGCTATTGAGAGTGAGCATCCCGGGCTTATGAAAATCAACAGCGGTGTCGAAAAGCGTCGTTTCACACTCAACGACGTGATGACCGGAAAACGTTTCAGCTCGTCCACTCTTTCGCCGAGCGGCAAATATCTCCTCCGCTCCTATTATTATACACACGACGGCGGAGCTAACACATTTTCATTTGACATCTGCGATTTCGCTTCAGGCCGCGTATTGGCAAAGCGCACTAAATCGCTACGCTGGATGCCCAAAAGCGACCGTCTGTATTACACACGCTACGTCGACGGAAAACTCCAGCTTGTGACCGTAGACCCGGCCAACGGAAGCGAGACTGTCATAGCTAATGATGTACCTGAGAGCTACTTTACAATCTCACCTACAGAAGATTTTCTCATCTACACCCGCCAGCAGGAAGGACCTAAGGAGAAAAATGCCGATCTTTACGAAATCATACATCCCGAGGACCGTCAGCCGGGATGGCGCAACAGAGGGACGCTCATGAAATATGATTTCGCCACAGGGATGTCGACTCCTCTGACTTTCGGCAACCGAAACACGGGTCTATGCGGTCTGTCGGACGACGGACGGAAACTTCTCTATCAGGTTTCGGAATCACGCCTTGAGAAGCGCCCAACCACCCTCACGTCGCTCTATCTTCTCGACCTGTCCGACAATTCAGTCATGACACTCGTCGAGAAGGAAGGATTTTTCGGCGGGGCTATCCTCTCGCCCGACGGGACAAAAGTGGCTCTCATCGGTTCGCCCGAAGCCTACGGTGCTGTCGGACGCAATCTGCCCGACGACCGCATCCCGAGCATGTATGACAACCAGCTCTACGTGCTCGATGTAGCCACAAAAGCCATCACACCGCTTACACGCGATTTTGATCCATCGGTCGACAATGTGAAGTGGAACCGCAACGACGGCAACATATATTTCATCGCCAGTGACCGCGACAGGCGTTCGCTGTTCCGTGTCAATCCCACAAGCGGGAAAATAGACAATCTCAATGCAAAAGAGGACTATGTGATGTCGTTCTCACTCTCGAATGGAAGCAACGACATGGTGTATGTCGGACAGGGAGCTGTCAATTCCGACCGTCTCTATTCGCTCAACACGAAAAATCTGCGTCAGAATCTCATCGAGGATCTCAGCGCCGAGCGGCTCGACGGTGTGATGCTCGGCGAATGCAAGCCTTGGATCTACAAATCGTCGCGTGGCGACAGCATCTGCGGACGCTACATCCTTCCTCCAGACTTCGACCCGACGCGCAAATATCCGATGATCGTGAACTACTATGGCGGATGCTCGCCTACGAGCCGCACATTTGAAAGCCGCTATCCACACCATGTGTACGCCGCCCACGGCTATGTGGTGCTTGTCATCAATCCGAGCGGCAGCGCGGGCTTCGGTCAGGAATTCGCATCGCGCCACGTCAATACGGCCGGCGAAGGTGTGGCAGAAGACATCATCGAAGGTGTCCGGCAGTTCATCAAGGCGAATCCTTGGGTCGATGCTTCAAAAATCGGGTGCATAGGCGCATCGTATGGCGGATTCATGACACAATATCTCCAGACGAAAACCGACCTCTTCGCAGCTGCCATCTCGCACGCAGGCATCAGTGACCATACGAGCTACTGGGGCGAAGGTTACTGGGGATATTCCTACAGCGAGGTCAGCATGGCTAAAAGCTACCCTTGGAGTCATTCGGATCTCTACGTGAAGCAAAGCCCGCTATATAACGCCGACAAAATCCATACACCGATTCTTTTCCTCCACGGTGATTCCGACACCAATGTGCCCTTCGGCGAGAGCATTCAGATGTATACGGCTCTCAAGCTGCTCGGACGCGAGACTGCATTCGTAGCCGTCAGGGATGCAAACCATCAGGTGACCGAATTCAACAAACGCAAGCAATGGCAGGAGACCATTTTCGCTTGGTTTGCAAAATATCTTCAGGACGATGAATCGTGGTGGGAATCGCTATATCCCAAAAAGACTCTCGACTGAGAAATAGCCAAATCAGCATCTGTCAGACTCAGAGCCACGCATTGACGCGCTCGCGTATAGCGGCCGACTCGCTCAGCATTCTGACAAACTCACGCATAGACCGCTTGCGGTAACTGTCGCGAAGGGTGTGGACGCAGCCTGTCATCTCGTTTGAAGGAACATCGAGTGGCACTGCCTTCACATCCTTCACGTTGTGTATGGTGGCCTCGGCAAGCACGGTCGCAAGCCGGCTGCCGCTTATCAGTTTAAGAAGTATATTGACTTCGTTAAGCTCTATTTTCACCTTCATGCTGACACCGCGTGCCGAACTTACGGCATCGAAATAATTGCGTGCCTGAAGTCCGCGCGAAGGAAGCGCGAGGTCGTAGTATGAAAGCTCGTCGAGAGTCACTTTCTGTCGCGACGCAAGCGGATGGGAAGAGTTGACGATTACGGCAAGATAGTTCTGGAACAATACGTGCGACTCGATTTCATCGGTCGACAGACGCGGACGGAATGCAAGCACAAAATCAACCTCCCGTTCGGTCAGCATCCCCATCAGTTCGGAAACAGGCTTATAGAAAATGTTGAGCTTCACTCCGGGATAAAGTTTCATGAAGTCAATGATCGTCTCCGTCAGTATCGGGCTGAACGAATAGGTCACACCGATGTTGAGAGTTCCGGCAAGAAGCTCACGCAGGTCATTCATACGGTCAAGACAGAGCTGCGAGTCATGGAGAGTCCTGACTGCGTAGGGCAGCAGCTCGCTTCCGGCTTCGGTGAGACAGACACGGTGGCTGTCGCGCTGGAAAAGCGGAGAGCCGAGTTCCTGCTCAAGCTGTTTGATCTGTTGCGACAATGTGCTCTGAGTGATGAAAAGCGCACGGGATGCCTCGGAAAAGTTAAGCGTTTCCGCGACTTTGACGAAATATTTCAGTTGACGGAGTTCCATGTGACGGACCGGTGAGTGATGATTGCTTGTATAGAAGTAAAACGCATTAGGATGTCCCTATCGTGTGGCCTGAAATGAAATGTTTTTGAACAGGAAGATTGGGATGGTAGCGCCGATAACCATGCCGAGGAGTATGAACAGACACGTAAGCCCGTTGCTCGCAAAGAGATAAAAATAATGGCTGAAACGCCCTTCACCTCCCTGATAGATGCACATGACAAGTCCTCCGAAGGTCTTATAGGCATATATCCCCGGAATCATCGGCAGCAGTGACGGAAACAGACATGTCTCGGCGGGAGTCTTCGCTACGGGAGAGAGCAATACGGCAAGCGTTCCGACGAGCAGGGCGGCTATGGTGCTGGCGATAACGATATGGAGGCCGAACACAGACTGGTGCATCATCAGAAACCGTGACGAATGCCCGATGGCGGCGATGAGCGCACAATAGAGATAGGCCCTCTTCGGAGGGTTGCTTATAGCGGCGAAACCGACGGCCGCTATCGCCGCAAAAAATCCGTCTTGAAGAAATTCACTTAGCATTGCGATGAAATGAGTCTCAAAGTTGTTGGATGGGGTAACAGAAATCAGAACATCCCGAGGTTCATCATAAGCAGACCTCCGCAAAGTCCGATGGACAGACAGCATGTGAGAATCACGGCATGGATGAAACGGCAGAAAGAGCAGATGTAGTGACCGGCGAGCATGTCGCTGAACGAGTTTAGGAACGGAATGCCGGGAACAAGATAGAGCACACTCGTCCCGACAGCGATCTCGGGCGTAGTGCCGAGATTGAAAAGGGCGTCGCTCGCACCGAGAACCGACGACACAAACGCACAGAGGATAAACACCAGACGAAGGTCGACCTTATGCTCGCAAAGCACCTGTTTCAGATAATAGCCTGCAAGGGTTGAGAGAAACACCACAGCCACCGCAGGCCAGTCGCCGGTGAAAAGACGGCAGAAGGAGGCATTGGCCAGTGAGGCGAGAAGGAGAACAAGATTTTTGTCGGCCGGAGGCGTGCGGATGATACTGTCAAACTGCACCTTGGCTTCTTCAAAATTTATCTTTCCGTCGGCCAAAGCCCAGCTCAGCTCACTGAGACGGGTGTTAATGTCGAAACTTATGGGAAGTGTCCGCGTTGCGGTTATATAAGTATAACTGTCGGATTTGTCAGGCAGACACACGGAGAGATGGATGTGGCGCGGGAGAATTGTCATCACTACCCCGCAGCCAAGAGCCTCGGCCATGCGCATGACGTTGCGTTCGAGACGTATGCACGTCGCACCGCAGCCGAGCAGCCATGCCGAATATTCCGATATGAAAAGACAAATTTCCTTTAGCGAATGAATCTCGCCTCCACAGACGCATCCCGCTGAGGCTACCGGAACAGCCGACGTGGCGGAAGCATCGTCAATCCTCGTCATCATAAATATCTTCTTCTTTTTTTACGAGCCTGTCACCCGGGACGAAGAATTCCTCTCTCTCTCACTGCCTATTTCAAAAATATGGGCGTGGCGACGCGAGTTATTATAGGTCTTGTGGCAGATTCTTACAACAATCAATACTGCCATCGCAAAGGCAATCACACACCAAGTAATCAGAGGGACATTAAGTGTAATCATTTTCGTGGTCGTTTTAAATTTTCTGCAAAGTAAACAACCGTCTGATATTAATTTCTATTACCGGCTAATGAAAGTTTCGATAGCAATTATAGAACGAAACAATTGTTAAAAATGTTCAACAAAGATTTCGTAACTTTGCAACCGCCAACCGGTGTCACGGCTACAGAGCATCCTATCCGGCCGGCATATCGACCACAAGAAACATATATACCGTAATGATAAAACAAATCGAATTCACACTGCGCGCTTATCCGCGCGGAGTCCACCTCGTGACAGGCGATGTGATGAGAGAATTGCCCGAACTTCCTGAATGCGGACTGCTTAACCTGCTGATAAAGCACACATCGGCTGCCCTCGCCCTCAATGAGAACGCAGACCCTGACGTGCGCCATGACCTAAACGCCATTTTCAACCGGCTCGTGCCGGAAAACGCGCCGTTCTATCTCCACACCGACGAAGGTTCTGACGACATGCCGTCACATGCCAAGTCTGTGCTTGTCGGCCCGTCGCTCAGCCTGCCGATTTCACGCGGACGCCTCAACCTCGGGACATGGCAGGGAATATATCTCTGCGAGTTCCGCGACTATGGCGGTCCGCGAAAAATCGTGGCGACAATCATTTCATAGAATTACTAAGAAAACCGGCAATCAAGCCAATAGGTCTACAAAACTGATTCACAGACGATTAATTTCCGACGAAGCTGCGTCAGAGCCTTTGTAGGACGATTTGCGTGGCTGGAAAGAGTAGCTTAGTGTCAGGGCTATATAGCGATTGTCGTAAGTCTGGCGTTTAATCATGTCGACACCGTAGCTTCTCAACCTCCAGCCATCACGGCGGCTATTGAATATATTTGACGCCGACAGCTTGACGGTCAGCGATTTGCCGAGGAAAGACTTCTGTATTCCGGCATCCATCATCAACGGCTTCGATTCCATGAGCTGAGTGTGGATATATCCGCTGCTCTGCCCGTATAAGTTGGCAGTCAGAAGGATTCCGAACGGAAGCGAGAGCGTGTTATCGAAAAACCAAGCGTAGACAGGCTTGTCGTATTTCTCACCTTCGACCTCAAGCCACTGCGGGTTAACGCCCAATGTCAAAACCGGTTGCCAGCAACCGATGCGCCTCTGCCAGACGAAGTAGACCCATGCGGCCGACACATTGAAATTGACCGGCTGGAAAATGAGCTGGAGATTATCGGCAGGATAGATGCGTTTGATGAACCCGTAGGTGTCAAACGAGCGGCGGAACGTGGCCTGCATCATAAAGTCGCCCATCATGCCGAGGAGCTGCAACTGATGGCTGCGGCCGTCGCGCAGAGCAGGATTACCACCCTCGATCTCATGAATCCCCGTGTAGGAAAGTCCGTCGGAAAGGCTTGAGTATGGAGGTAGTTCGGTGAAACTTTTATAGCTGAGTGACAGCGACTTCGAACCGTCGCCGGAAAAGTCGCAGGACAGCGATATATCGGGCGTGACAAAATTGTCGCGACGCGACAGACTGTCATCACGCTTGCCGTCAAGACGATAGCTGAAGTTTTTATATTCATAGCGCAGCCCTGCGGTGAGACCGAGCTTTCCAAATCCGGCAGAGTAGCTCGCGAATCCCGCCAGAGAGGTCTGTGCTACCTCCGACAGCGCCGAGGGGATATAGCTGCCGATCTCTTCGTTGAGCATCCTGTAGTCAACGCGTGTTGTGGTATAGGAATCTTCTGTGCCAACAACTAACGAACCTTTGGAGAGCGGCATTGAATATGTCAGTTTTCCTGCATATAGACGGGAATCATAACGCTGGGTGGAACTTACATCGGGATAAAGGTCTGACAGAGTGTAGGCCGTCGTGGTTGCGCTACGGGTGTTACGGTCAATGAGCGAACCATCAAAATGGATTCGGCCTCCGGATGCGAACGATTTGTCGAGATAATACTGAGAGTAGTGGTTTGTACCGCTGATACGCTTAGTTATATTACGTTCAATCAGCGGATTATCATCAAGCCACTCTGAGCCTTGGTTTGAAAAATGGCCGTCCTCACGCAGCACTTTGTACCATGCGCCAAACGAAAGCGAACCAAACGTCTGATTGAAACCGAATTTAGCACTGAGATTGTTGGAGGGTCTGCGGATCGACTGACTGCTGCCCACCACCGTAGGCTGTCCCTCATAGTCAAGCGAATTGACCGTAGCACCGCGCATGACCGAATTGTTGTGTGCGGCTAAGCCTGTGGCAAACAGCTCGGTAGAACTACGGAAAAAGTAACGGAGATTAAGAATCTCGTAGCCTGTGAGCGACCGCGCCGCCTTTCCCTGAAGTTCGTCGTCAAGGCTAAGTCCTTCGATGAATGTGCGGCGCGTGGTGATTTTCAACACTGCGCCGACAGTCGCGTCATATTCCGCTCCGGGAGCGAGAATCAGCTCTACATTGCGGATGTTACGGCTACGGAGTGTCCGCAAATCGAAACCGTCGCTGACAGGACGGTTATCTATATAAATCAGCGGCGAACCTTTGCCGTGGATGCTGACCTCATCGTCCGACACCTTTATCATCGGAAGCTGCGAGAGGACATCAAGAGCGTTGCCAAGTTCGGCAAGAGGCGTTCCGGCGATGGTCGAGACAAGTGAGTTGCCGACAAGACGTGTCGATTGGTCACGTGCGGTCACGACCACTTCGCCAAGCTCACGGACGAGACTGTCGGACGGCTGCGTGGGGGTGACGGACGGTTGTTGTGAACGCGCCGTAAAGGCGACTGACATAATAAGGATGAATGGTAGGATAACTTTTGACATAAGCATTGAATGTGGGTTGAATTGCTTATGCAAAGTTAGGTCAACAGGGCGAAACGGAGGCTATCTGCGGTCTGACAGGCATCTCCGCACAACGCTATATATCAATCTGTTGCACCGGTGTATCAGTTTTTTTTCTGACCATCGGCAAAAATGGAGGCCAACAAGCCGGAATATTCGGCCGGAAGGGCGGCGATCTTGGCTTTCAGACGGGATTTGCGTTTATAGATGACATCAATCTTTTCTTCAAGCAACAGAGCTATTGCCCGGTTTGAAAATCCGCATGCGAGATAAACGGCAAGCGCATAGTCATCGTACTTGATATCGGGAAAAGCAGTGCGGAGAATCACGAGCAACTGTTCCCTACCCTCGTTAACCGCGTTTTCGAGCCGGGCGAATGTAGAGCTGTCTGCACGCATGGCCTCTATCTCTGCTTTGACCTGACTGACTATGGCCGTCTTTTCGACCTTAGTCCCCTGCGACTCGTAGTATGTGCCACACAGGCGGTCGATAAGCTCGAAGCGTGAGCCGAAAAGCTGTGCCACGGAATCGCGAAGGACGGAGTTGTCCGTAGCAAGTCCGCGCAGCGAGGCAGCCTCGGCGAGCAGCGCATCGGTTTCCGCTTTCTTCAGACGCAGACGGCTATAGAGCCAGACGATGATTGCTATAGCGATTGCCAAAACAACGACAGCAAAACATACGAAAGTCCGGCGTTCCTGACGCTCGCGATAGAGGGTGTATTCCCTCACTTTCTGAAGATACCTTGCACTGAGAAGAGGGTCTGCACCCGATTCCGGCACACTGTTTTCTGCCATCGCCGAGCGGATGGCCTCGGCCTGCCGCCGCTCGGACGAATCGCCGTGTATGCGATAATAATCGACGGCTATGTTTATTATTGTATCGGAAGGAACCGCGAGCCGGTTGCGGTTGATAGCTTCGGAATAGAGCAAAGCCCAACGGGCTATGGTCGCCGAGTCAGAGAGATCGGAAACATCAATGGCATTCAGACGCTCAAGCGCCTTGTCGGGCGAATGTTCCATTTCGCTCTGCGCACGGTCAAGCTCATGACGGTAGCTGTTGCCGACCGAACAAGCAGTGGCAACAAAGAGAATGGCTATGTAGAGCAGGAAACGCATTGTGAGAATGGTATCAAATACGGTATCAGCAACCTGATTATGCAAAAATAAGGATTATTGCTGAAAAATACAACTCCAAAGATTTAGAGGGTCATGAAGCTTTGAAGTTGAAAATGGGGCGTATGACAGAATCGATGTTTACCGTATCTCCGATATTGGCAATAATTTCGTCGGCCGGTTTATAGACCATCGGGGATTCATCGCGGGTGAAGTCATTGACCGACTCGGAATATATGCCCTGCATAGAAGCCTTGAAGTCGTCAATTGAAATTTTCTGATATGCCTGACTACGGCTCAACACACGCCCGGCACCGTGGGGTGCCGAACAGTTCCAGTCGGAATTTCCCTTGCCGGTGCAAAGCAACGATCCGTCGCGCATGTTAAGCGGAATGATGCACCGTTCGCCCTCCAAAGCAGAAATCGCCCCCTTGCGGATGATGTTGTCGTCGCTTATGTAGTTGTGGACCGATTCAAACTCTTCGGTCACCTCTACGTCAGGGAAAAATTTCATGAGCAGACGAGATATGAGCTTACGGTTGAGCACGGCCCAGCGCTGACACAGACGCATGTCGTGTAGATATTGTCGGCGCATCTCGCCTTCGACATAACAGAGCGCGGGCGGAAGTGACGGCACAGCCATCCGGCGCTCCTTGCGCATTTTCCTAATGACAGCCTGTAGCTCCGACCGGCGTCCGGCAGCCTTGTATTCCTCAATAGTACGTCTGACTGATTCCTCAAATTCATCTTCTCCGGCGATCAAGTGCCTGACCGCACGAGCCTGATAGATGTCGGCCACCTGCTTGCCGAGATTTCGCGATCCGGTGTGAATCACGAGATAGACGTTACTTTCCTCATCCTTGTCAAGCTCGATGAAGTGATTCCCTCCGCCGAGAGAACCTATGGCTTTCTTTATGCGTGCGGTGTCCTTAAGCTCACGGTAGCAATAGAGTTCGGTCAGGAGCTGCTTTGCCTCACGATAGATATCCATCTCGTCCACGCCGAGAGGAGTGAACCCGTATTTATCCTCACGCACCCTCATGCCTGAGGGTATGTTGGCAAGAATATGTTCATTGAAAGCATGGTAGTCGATGTCAGAGAGACGGCCGAGCCTGAGTATGCGCATACCGCAGCCGATGTCCACACCGACGATGTTGGGGATAACCTTGTCGCCAAGGTCGCCGGTGAAACCGATTACGCATCCTGCGCCGGCGTGTACGTCCGGCATAATGCGTATTTTCTTGTCGGAAAACACATCGATTGAGAGCAGTTCATTAATCTGGGCCAAGGCATTGGCCTCAATGTTGTCAGTGAAAATCTTCACGTCGTGACCGTCTATTGTCTTCATAATTCAAAGTGTATTTATAATTATGAGGGCAAAGTTAGGCAGTGGGTGCGCAACCATTCTGCGCACCTGATATTTTTCTGCATTTTTTTAATTATCCATCCGGAAAATCCGCTATAAAACCCGCAATCCGACAGTTTTTCTTTTCCGAAGCACATAAATAATTACAAGACTGAAGATTGGACACGGCCT
>ERZ778514.2467-NODE-2467-length-11626-cov-3.541267_pt1 | contig 11626 bp, 7 predicted proteins | sample MGYA00510344_ERZ778514 | MGnify/ENA primary metagenome ERZ778514 (study PRJEB29527, sample SAMN07138968) | mouse gut metagenome | material: feces | host: mouse | place: China:Nanjing | collected 2016-01-25 ... | reverse complement strand
ATATTCTGTTCTTCTGTCCGGAGCTGAGATACGGACTCCGGACTTTGTTCCCCTGTCCGGGACGGAGATTCGGATTCCATATTCTGTTCTTCTGTCCGGAGCTGAGATACGGACTCCGGACTTTGTTCCCCTGAACTGCTGGCGCCGGTTGCGTAATCTATGGTAATTCCGGGCTGCACATTATACACATATACGCAGAACTGAAGATCTTCACCCTGATCTTCCACCGACTGCGCTTCAAGGAGCACTCCGGAAGCTACCAGATTGTCTCCCTCAAAGACCGGTGTCACCCGATACATCACATGATTTTCTGTTTCTTTTACATAATCTGCGATCATGTTTTCAAACGGCAGCATTCCGTCCACATTCAGATACCGGGTGCCGGTAATCAGGTTTTTCTCATTGGCATTTTCTCCGGAGAGCTGAAAACCGATCAGATGACACCGGTTGTACAGATATTTTCCGTCTACATTATCGTATTTTGCATTCTGCCATCCGGAAGGCTTCACCTGACTGATGCTCTCACGCTTTTCCGTCGGCATGAGGTCCACTCCGACTCTGGCGCATGCAGTACCGCATCTGCCCAGCCCGTCCAGTTCACTGTAAAATTCATCGGACTGCCCGGTCAGATCATATTCTGAAAAATATGGTTGATTGTCATTGACTGCAACGTATGCCTGATCCGTATATGCCGCCACATCCTCCAAAGAAAAATCTGCAGCCGACCATTGTCCGGCCAGTTCCTCCGGATCCGCATGTTCTCCTGCCGGCGGCCTGGAAGCATCATCCCCGGACGCTTCCTCCTCCAACGGCTCCTCTGTCTCATCGGATGCCGTTTCTTCTGTTACGGAAGCCTGCAGTACCTCTCTGGCACTCTCCGGCTCCGCTTCTCCACATGCCGTCATCGACAGAACGGCCGACAATGCAGCCGCCAGTAACCATATTCTTTTTTTCATCTTCTGTATATCTCCTTTGTTATCTTTTCATGAGAATTTCCTGCAAAATCCTCCGTTTTCTCCAGTGTATATCCGCTTAGATCAAGCGAAAAAAATGTATCTGCCGGATAATTCCGGTTCCACTTAAACAGAATGACTTTCTCAATCCTGTCCTCATACATGGCGACATCCCTGTCCTCTACAAAACAGTAATCCCCCGTCTCTGCTTTCTCAAGATATGCATCATCTGCAATGATCTCTGCCGGTCCGGTATCCGCAAACTGTTTTCTGCTGTATGGACTCATCCAGAGCCGGCCGGAACCGGCCAGCGCCAGCACATGCTGCTGAAGGATGCAGTCTCTGCTCTGCCTTCGGCGGTTAAAGAGCATTCCGTTCTTATTATCAACACACAACATGATGATCACTTTTTCTCACCTCCTCTCTTATCTGCCTTCTTTCATTCAAACCTGCTTCCGGAAATCTTCCAGGCATGCGGCCTTTTCATAAAAAATCCTGTGCCCTCACGGATCTGTTTTCCGGCTCCGCCTGTATGCTGCATATCATACCATACTTGCCCAAATTGTTCAAATCCCGTCTGACCGGACACACATGGCAACGTCGCTGTTCAGATGTCTGCCGGCGTCCGGGGCAGAACAGGAGCAGACAGCAACATGGTAACGGCAGATGTATAACTTTCCACTCTCCCCCACTTCCCATAATCTCTTTTTTCGTTTATAATAGTTCTCATCGGAAAAACGAATGGACGATATCCATCGATAAGAAAAAGTATACCGTTCGGAACATAATCATGATCTTATGGAGTTGATTTCTTCATGAATACATACAGACAATCCACAAAAAAAAACAGGACGATCCTGTCATCCCTGCTGCTTCTTGGCATTTTGATCTGCAGTGTTGTACTGCTTGTCAGCCTTTTCATGTACCGCCCGTTTACCATGGAAGACGTCCTGCAGCATGCAGCTGCTGCACGAACCTGTTTCTCACAGCATCTGACCTCGCTTTCCGCTGCCGCAGCGTCCTGGACCGACACTTCCGATTCCGGCGTATCGCCAGATGCTCCCGCCATTCCTGATACAGAAGAGGAACCGGTTCCCTATATCAGATCCACCGGTGAATCCGGCGATATCTCCAGTCTTCAGGCAGAGTACAACGACCCTGTTGATCAAATCTATCTGAACATGCTGGATACCGGCTGCGGTCCCATGATCTACTACCACCAGGGAGATATCCGATGGGGAGACTATCTCTACGGCGGCTATGATCCCATGAGCAAATACGGCTGCGGTCCGACAGCTGTCTCTATGGTCGTCAACAGCTTTGGCAGCACTGCCGTTGATCCCACAGATATCGCGCAGTGGGCTTCTGACAACGGTTATTATGCACTTCACGGCGGCTCCTACCACAGCCTGATCCCTGACGCCCTGGAAGCCTACGGGCTTCAGGTCGAAAGTGTCACAGACCGGTCTTATGAACACGCGGCAGAGCTTCTCTCCTCCGGACATATCCTCGTCGCTCTTATGGGACATGGAACCCTGACAGAAAACGGACATTTTGTTCTCTTCACCAAGCTACTGGATAATGGGAAGATCTATATCGCCGATCCGGTAAGCTATGAAAACAGTACGCTGGAATGGGATCTTGCGCAGCTGCTCTCAGAACTGAAGAAAAGCTATGACAGCGGGGGACCGTTGTGGGCGGTAAAGATTTGAGAGCTCTCCTCTGTCCGGATCGTCCGCAATCTTTATTCTCCTCCGATCAGAACTTTCTTTCCTTCAAATGCAAACCCGTACTTCCGGATCCGCTCTGCCGGAATCCCTTTTGCTTCCAGCGATGCCGCATATCTCATCTGGTCGATCTGTTTTAACGCTGACTTCACGGTATCCTCCAGCGTCTTCTCCCTGTCTTCCGGATCATAGACCTTGAATTCCAGAATCATGGCGTCATCTGCGGCGTCATAAGGCTCCAGAAGCACATCGTATCTTCCCAGGCCGCTCTCCCGGTTGGATGTGATGTGGTAACGCCCTTTCAGCTCTACCAGAAGCCCCAACACAAAGCCATGATAAAACCGCTCCGGCTCTGTCCTGTCAGACGGCCTGTTTCCGCTGTCAAAAAAGCTGAAGGTTTCCAGAGCTATCCGGTTCATATAATGATTCATCTCCCGACGGTCCCCCTTCAGCAGCGCTTTCACAAATGCATTGTATGCCGGTGTATATTCTGAAAACCAGTCTTCGATCATCTGTTCAAACATAAACCGGACTTCTTTATTGGTCAGCGAAAGATCATAGTCCGTCTTCCCCCGACTCTCATCAAATGCAAAATGATCCACTCTCAGATACCCGCCGGCCAGAAGCAGACTCCACACCGCGCTTCGCCTGCGATCCAGCTGATCGTAGACAATCTGCTCATCCATTGTTGTATGATAAGCATTCCCTTTTAAAAGATCCTCCATCACCATCTTGACTTCCGGACTGCCTTCTCTGATCAGTCTGCCCACCAGACGGTTGCTGCTCGTATTTACCCAGTATAAAGCCACTTTTCCTTTATCCAGAAAATTCAGGATCGACCATGGATTATAAATGTCCGCCCTTTTTCCGAATGTGAAACCATCGTACCAGTCTCTGACTTCTCCTTCTTTATCAGACAAACCGTATTCATGCAATGCACCTGTTACTTCCTGCTGAGTGAATCCAAAAGCAGTCTCATATTTTTCCGAGGTTGTCGTTACTACCTCCAGATTGTTCAGGTCAGAAAAAATGGATTCCTTGCTGACTCTTGTGATCCCTGTCATAATTGCCCGTTCCAGATACGGATTGGTCTTAAAAGTCGAATTAAACAGATTTCTGGTAAATGCAGTCAGTTCTTCCCAATACCCATGTATATATGCTTCCTGAAGCGGGGTATCATATTCATCCAGCAGAATGATCGTTTTTTTACCATAATAACGGCATAGATATTCTGATAACTGATTCAGCGACAAAGTTGCATCCACATCCCCCATCCCAATGGTTTTTCTGCGAAATGTTTCCTTCTCTCCCTCTGTAAGACAATCGGCATTCAACAAAAATTCATATCTGGCATATACGCCGGCGATCAGCTGGATGATCTTTTCACGGGTATGCGCATAACCTGTCTCTTTTATACCTGCAAAAGACAGGCTGAGCACAGGATAAGTTCCCTGAAGCTTACGGTACTTTTCCTCCTGCCAGATAGTCAGCCCTTCAAACAGATCGCTGCGGCCTGCATATTCTATGGAGAAAAAATATTCCACCATGCTCATGGTCAGCGTTTTACCAAAACGGCGGGGACGGGTGATCAGTGTTGCTGTATCTGCGTTTTCCCACCATTCTTTCAGAAATATCGTTTTATCTACATAAAAACAGTTGTTCGTAATAATGTCTTCAAAATTCTGACCGCCAACATTAACCGTCCTTGCCATATATGCTCCCTTCGAAAATCGATATCTGCATCTGTCACATGTGCCAGGCTCGCTGCAGACGAACAGCAGCCTCCGTTGTTAACAGTATAACAACTTCCGGCTGCCGATTCAATGGTTGGGATATTGATTTTATTCATTCACTTTTGTCATGCACCGTCCCTGTTTTCTCTGCAAAATATCTTCCAATTTCGGCAATAAAGGCCAGCACATCCTGTTTCATTTCATTCGGAAAAGCAGTCAGCACCGGCGCCGTCTCAAAACTTAATACCCTGTCAAATCCAACTGTACGCAATCCGCGGAGAAAACCGTCCCAGTCTGTAGAAGCTCTGTTTTCCCGGGTCTTCGAAAATGTAAAAGGAATCTGATGCAGATCACCGGCACCGTCATTATCATGAATATGCAGCACTTTCAGCCGAAAATCCAGCGTTGAGATAAACTCCTCAAAGTCAAGCCCTACAAGACTGGCATGGCCTGTATCAAAGCAGAAGCCCAGAACCTCTGCTCCATACTGATTATTCATCCGGTCAATCCGCTCCACAGATTTCCTGACATTGCAGCAGGGCCCTTCTACAATGTGTCCCCCCATACTGCTGTAAAGATTCTCTATACAGACTGTAATCCCAAGCTCTTTCGCCATTGGAGCAAGAAAATGAAGAAAACGTTCTGTCTGCTCCCATTCAGCCTCTTCAGAGCCAAGCTGACGCGCCAGCTTAAACCCATGTACAACGATGTATGAACATTCAAAAAATGCACAGATCTTCATGCTTTTCGGCGCAACAACATTCCACAGATATTCATTCAGTTCTCTTCTGCCGCCCGGAACATAATTCGGATAGGGCATATGCATCTGATGAATCCGGATCCCGGCAGCGTCAGCTCCCTTTTTATGCGGCATAAAAAAACGATACAATTCTTCTTCTGACTGATCAAAAAAATGATTGGGCTGCATTTTATAAAGGGAGATATTGGTCAGATAACTGTTCAGGCTGAAATCTGCACACGAAAATCCCGCTTCCTTCAACATGCCAAACCCGACAGCAGGATTTTCATCACAAACTACATTTTTGGTCTGTACACCAATCTGTACCACAAAATCACACTCCTTTCAACCGGTCAAAATAAAAGGATGGCATATATTCATCATTAAAAAATTCAATATTCCGGATTCCCATATCCTGAAGCTGTTTCTCGATCTCCCTGTAATAAATATTACAGATAAACACCCCACAGTCACCCGGTATCGTCTTGAGCGCTTCCGGCGGTTTCACTTCCAGGCCGCAGAACAGTGTTCCCCACACTGCCTGATTATTATCACAGGTAAACAGCGGCGGGTATTTCTCTCCGTAGCATTTCATATAATTTCGACACATATTTCCTGCCCCAAACAGAACGATCGACGGATAACGTTTCAGAAGAAGTTCAATCCCTGTCTGCCAGCGGACATATTCTGCAACAGCCCTGGCAAAAGTCAGCAGTGACGGACGCAGAAGCGGCGAAAAAGAAGACGCGGTGTCCGCCATACTGAGAATCAGCTTCCCGTCAAAACCCGTCTCTCTGAGACCGCGGATCAGGCTCAGCCAGTCCGTCTGCGGCTGTCCATTGTGTACACAGGTAAACGGCAGCAGAGAATTCTCATGATGCCCGTCACAATCACGAAGCACCACTGCCTTCATACGCCGTCCCATCGTCACAGCAAATTCATGCATATCCTGTCCGCATAGACTGCACACACCCACATCCATGCAGAATCCAAAACGCTCTTCTTTCACTTCCCGATTCAGTTCATCGATCCACTCGGCTGTCACAGCACTGTCCGAACAGACGCCTCTGACCAGGTGACCATTCAAATCCCGGCACTGGTTCTCCAGCAGGATTATCACCCCGTTCCTCCGGGCGGCGGCTGCCAGGCGCAGATAATATATTCGATTTGCCTTCCATATATCCTCTGAAGAGATTCCGGCAAATAACGGCGGAATCACAAGAAAGCCACAGCCAACCTCGCCGCACAGCTCTATACAGGCCTCGCTGATCTGCGCCAGAATCTCTTCCAGATCCGTACGCCTGGTGTCTCTTAACTGATACGGCGTCCGGGCAATCCCCACCTGCAGATGCTGCATGCGGCAGGTTTCGATCAGCTTTTGTAAACAGGTTCGAACCATTGACGGATTTTCCGAAATCAATATCCTGCCGCACTCTTCCTTCGGCATACATCCATAGTGCTCCAATTCAAATCCGGAGCAGCACATCCCGATTTCCAGAGAAACGGAATCAAAGCCGGCATTCACAATATCCATAATACCCTGTCCAGGACAATCAGGGTTAACGATACCGGCCGAAGAGCAGATGATATCCATTTTATACCTCACTGTCTTTCTTTAACTGTTCCCTTAGTTTTGTAGAACTTACTTTCTCCGTGTAACTGAAAAATACGATATCCACGCCGCTCTTTTCCAGAAACGCCTGATCCGCCAGCCATCCAATATCACTGTTATGGTCGTCTCCTGAAAACATACAGTCAAAATGGTATTTCTTATATGCATCCTGAATACTTGCATATTCCAGCGGCAAAAGCTCCACCTGATCCGCAAACCTGCAGGCACAAAGCACCTCAACCCGATCTTCCTCCGGGATTATCGGATATTTCTTCTTCTGACGGTACACTCCCTCATCCGGAACCACGCCCACGATCAGGCAGTCACACTGCTCCTTTGCCCTGCGCAGAAGGTTCACATGCCCCACATGAAACATGTCAAAAACTCCTGCCACATAACCAATATGGTATTTTTTCACCTGTACAGCCTTTTCTTCCGTCCCTGGAACCATAATGGTCTGCCTGCATGGATAAGATTTTCCAGGATCAAAAACGCTGTAATTTTTCACGCCAAGTTCTTTTAACTGTCTGACCACTGAGAGAAAATTCTTAATGCAGATAATGACCTTATATTCTCCCTCTTCCAGTTCCCGCAGAATGGCCGGCGGCTGGATCCGGACGCCTTCCAGTTCCTTTCCCCAGCGCTCTTCATTATTATCAACAATTGCATCTGCCGGATACTCTCTTCCATACATTCCGATAAACCGTTTTGCGAAAATGCCTGATCCGAACAGAATCAGCTTCCGACCTCCTGTCCCTTTGAATATGTCTGCGAAAAGACGCTGATATTCCATTTCCGAATAATTCATCCGGTGCCGGTTGGCGTTGATGATCTCCGGATTCTTACGGCAGCTTTCGTGATAAATCCGAAGTTCCTCCTGTTTCAGCAGCCTGCTCAGAAACTTCCATTCCATCTCCTGCCAGTACTGTCGCCTTTCTGCAATCCCATAACGTATGTAGAGCTCTTCGGCGGGCAAAAGCTTCTGCATCCGGATATCTCCGGCATACAATCCAGAAATCATCCTTTGTATCAAAAGAGCAGCCGGACAATGTTCTTCACAGAATTCCTGATCAAAGAACATAAAATTCCCATCCACATAAAAACTGTTCAACGGCACCAGATCCAGATATCCTTTCTGCAGGATCACTCCATCCTTTGAATCAACCGTCTCAATATCTGAGGACTGCAGGATCAGATCCCGGAAATGGTCAAGCCGCTCAAAAAAAATTTCTTTGTCTGTCTGCAGAAGCTTTTTCAGATAAATCTGGCCTGTCTCCCCGGCAATATATGGCATCTGACAGATACCATCTGACAGCCGGCAGCTGACCGTCGCCAAACCTCGGAGTTTTAAAGCCTCCCCATTGGCAACAATCTGTTCAAGACGTTTCCTTCCTTCCGGATAAGCCGCCCTTTTTTCCACGATTCCTGACCGATGTATAACTGTAAGCAGCGCAGAATCCCTTCCTCTTTCCATGGAAGCTGTTACATGAGTGACATCCGTCTGCCTGCCTTCCATGGTACATTCCATCAGATACGCATTCGCCGTCTGATGGAACATGCCGTTCTCTATCATACTCTGATACAGCGGTTCTTCATCCAGGAATACCGTATCCGGATGATTGTAAGTTGAAAACACACGGTTAGACAGATCTTCATTGGGCAGACTGTCCTGCGCATAGAGAAACGAGGGATTGTGCAGATCTGTCAGCACGGAAAAAAAACGAATACCATCTGCCTTCCATCCTGCCTGCAAAAGCATGGAGGTCAGCTGCTGCCGATCGTACATCCTCCCCTGAAACCGGTCTTCTTTCTTCGTATATGCCCTCCGGTAATCTTCGATCCCGTCAAAGCTGCGGCAGGTATACGGATCCTGGTCTCCGCAGAAATATCGAAGTCCCAGACGATTATTCATGCCTGCCAGAAAGATTCCTTCTTGCCTCAGCGACTTTTGAATCACAGCAAACAGAAGTTCCGGTTCTTCTTCCTTCTCCAGAAGCTCCACACATACTGCATAATCAAAATATCCCTCATACCGCTCCTGCCAGATGCGTTTTTTCAAATCCTTGCAGTCTGCATACTGTAATTGTATTGCATATTTTTCCAGAACTTCCGCATAGGAATCTTTTTTCCCGATGTACAGGATTCGGCTGCCATGCTGAAAATCGTACCATTTCAATAATGCTTTCGGAATTCCCTGCAGCAGTTCTTCTGTTCTATGATGTCTCATCTTGTTAAAAATCCGGCTCCTTTTCCAAAATCACTTTCATCCACCACCTTGCAGCATCTGAAATATATCTTTTCTATCTACAATAATACCGGCTTTGCCTTAATATACGGCATACAGCACGGTTTCCCCTGTGTCATTGCTGTAATGGCGGATATACAGCCTGTACTCCGGTACCAGTTCTTTGATAAACAACGGAATCTCCACCAGATCTTCCTTTTTGTGATAGATACTGATCGCCAGCTTTGGTCTGTATTTACGAATAGTTTCCTGACAACCCTTTAATGCTTTCAGCTCTGCACCCTCAATATCCATTTTAATAAAGGTAATCGGGCCGGAGATGCAGTGATCCAATGATACCACTTTGATTGATGTTTCTGTCTCCTGCTGCGTAATACGGCTTGCCCCATTTCCCATCTCCGTAAAATGCAGTGTGGTCTCTTCGCTCCACAAGCCTGCATGGTATAACTGCAGGTCAACATCCGGTATCGTTTTCCTGATCTCCTGACATCTTGTATAAGATGCTCCATCCGGCTCAAAAGCATATATTTTAAAATTTTTAATCTGATGCTTTCCACATTCTTCTATAAACCGCAGACTGGTCCCAAGGTTCAGAACACCGGCGTCCACAAATACTTCATTTTCCTGAAGCTTTATAATATCAGGATCAAAATACTGTTCATATTCCAGCATCGAAGGACAATAATCTCTATAATAGATCAAAGCGTCCTCTGACACCCCCAGTTCAAGCAACTGTCTGTGGATCGCATCCGCAAATACCTGCTCATATGGAGTGATCACAACTGCATCAATCTCATCATAATCAATTTTCTGCGGATCTTTCACTTCCAGTCCATCAATCGTGTTTCCCCATTTACTGCTGTTATTGTCAGCAAAACACAGACCTTCTGTATCATGCTCCTTCAAAATCTCCCGGCACATCCTTCCATTCAGCCCGCTTCCGAAGAGAACAATCCGGTTCCTTCCCTCCAGCCGCTCCAGCATCTTCTTTTCGATGCCAGGATAATATGGCCTGTCCTTTAACTGAGGCAGATATCTGTCTGCAATCGCCTTAATCGCACTGAATTCTCCGCTTTCATTGTATTCTGCTCTTTTCTGATAAATAAATCTGGATTCCTCGTCTTCCAGACAGGACAGAATTTTATCGGTTTCCTTTATCCTGTTCCGGGGATGCACGATCTCACCTGCTGCTCCAGAATTACTGAGCTGTTTGCAGATTTCCAAAGCAGCGTGATAAGACACTGTGATCAGACAGTTATATTTGTCCTTTTCATTTAAATACTCATCAAAAGACCGGACCCTTTTTCCCCGTCGCTCTCTGCCGGTCTTTGACTTGTCATTATCAACATAATACTCTACTTTTCCGCTTCCCAGTATTTCCAGCGCCATATCCCCGATCCAGCCTGCACCAAACAGTACAAATGGTTTTTCTGCTGAAAATCTTTCACACGCACTTTGAACCGCTTCTTTCCACATTCCATAGAAAACAACATCATCCATTGGAACACGAATTTCTTTTTCAAATGGTTCTCCTGCCATATTTACCGCTGCTGGTTCTTTTTGTGCAACCAGACATCCATCATTCCACTCACTGACCCAGTCCCACGGCTCTTCCGTTTTGGGTACTCCTCCTACAGAAGTGTGATGTACCTTCAAACCGGCCCATTTTGCAAGAGACACAAGACCATCCGCATAATATCGCCGGCAATCCTTTGGAGCTTTATGCTCCATTCCCGAACCAGGCGCGATAATCATACAGAATCCGCCGGGTTTCAGCACTCTTTCTATTTCCCTGACCGTCAGCCATGGATATTCCACATGTTCAAATACCTGCCCGGATATGATCAGATCAAACGATTCATCCGCAATTTCCTTCCATGAATATATATCCGCAGGTACAATATCCACATTGGATCCTTCCGCCATATCCATACCTGTATAATGATAACAGGAATCACAGAAAATATCTTTGTATGTGCCGTTTACATCATAACTTCCAATATCAAGCACTTTGACAGTTTCCTTATCTTTCTTAAAATAACACTCATAATATCTTACCAGATATTCCATTCTTAAATAAGATGATCGATGCATGACTGCCTTCCTTTCTCGTATTCAGCTTAATATGACTCCTCTTTCTCAAAAATATCTGTTGAAAAATCGCGTCATAAAATTCCGTCCGGTATATATTGTATTATTTTGTCAGTTCCAATCCCCATTGTCTGTAATTGCCTGCTTACTTCCTCTCGGCCGCTCTTCATTGATAATAATACCACTCCATTTTTCTGATTTAAGAACTTCTTTAAATTTGCAGGAGACATAACTGTGAAACCATATTTTTCTTCGCCTTGCAGCTTCGCATTATTATCACAAAACGAATGAATACTTATATCGTTTCTATCACAGAACTGCAGCAGGCGTTCTCCCCGCACTCCGCAGCCAAATATAACGACCGTTCTATTACCAACTCTCCCAATAAATTCCTGTATGCATTTCCTTTTTTTCTTTTCCCTGTTTCCAATCAATTTTGCATGAAATTTCTGTGATTTTAATAAAAGCATCAACCTGTTCCACTGCTCTTTTTCATACAGTGTTTCGTCCAGAACATTTCTTTCTA
>ERZ778514.2465-NODE-2465-length-11631-cov-3.634675_pt1 | contig 11631 bp, 13 predicted proteins | sample MGYA00510344_ERZ778514 | MGnify/ENA primary metagenome ERZ778514 (study PRJEB29527, sample SAMN07138968) | mouse gut metagenome | material: feces | host: mouse | place: China:Nanjing | collected 2016-01-25 ... | reverse complement strand
CAACATTTCGGCGGCCGAACTACCAACATAGCGGAGGTTACTATCAACATTTCGGCGGCCGAACTACCAACATAGCGGAGGTTACTATCAACATTTCGGAAATGGTGTTAGTTAAAGGTGCAAGTTGCCCGGAAATAGTACAAGGGCAAAAAGTCGTTTTTCTCTCTTTCCCCCTACACCCCCTATCTCTCTATATATATCCTTATCCATATCCAGTACCCCTTAGAAGGGGCACGCAAGGGGCTTGTTAGCCCCTTGTTTGCGCGTCGCTTAATTATTGATATTTAATTATTTATAATGTAGTAATAAATGAATGTTGCGCCGCCTAAAATAAGCTCCTTGCGTGGTGCTTTATAGGGGCTTGGCTGGTGCTTGCGTCAATTTGCCGAAAGCGTGTAAATCGTTGTTTATTAGTGCGTTTTGCGCTTATTGTGTTGTAACTATTTGATACACAAGTACCGTAACCCCTTGCTTGCGGCTTGCTTGGTGCTTGCAAGCTCCTTATTAGGGGCTTGGGTAGCCCCTTTATTGCTCCAAGGTGGAATTTGCGCCTAATTCATTGCCGCAAAGCCTTTATTTAGTTATCTTTGCAGGGTTTTCGGGGAGAAATCCGAAAACGTGTACGGAAGCGTATAGGTATCTAAGTTTGAAAATCGCCAATTTAACAACGCAGGTAGACCTATTAACGCTCGCTGGCTGTATATCCCTATTTGATATATCGCTAAGCGTGGGTTTGGTTTATTTCTGCGTGGGCGTTTGGCGATGCCTCAAACTTGTAAACCAAGAAAGGCCCACGCTTTCTTTTTTTTATAACGCCCGTTCGGGTCTTGGGGCAACAAATACGTTTTCGATATGAAGAAAATCTACTTTTGCCTTTTGGCCTGCTGTCTACTGATAAGTTGCAAACCCGCTTATAAAATTCCATTCTCCAATCCCCAACAAAAAGCGTTCGATAATTTCCTTACCCAACGGCTTAGCTTGGTGCATAATCAAAATAACGATATTCAGCGCAAGGACTTTTACAACCAATTTGAAACCGACTTATATAACTACGTCGATACGGCAAGGCTATTCGTAAATTGGGAAGGGGTAATAGACAATATCGAAACCGAAGAAAGCGGAACCCTTACGGCTTTGAAGTTTACTATATCGTATTTGCCGAAAGAAAATAGGGAAATTACATTTTACTGCACACATTTAATTCAAACCGATAGCTTGCCAAATGATTATCTTTACAATACGGTCAAAAATATGCCGAACGGGTTATTAGTATATTTTGACGGATTTATAAGAACAACGAATAACGGTAAAGTCTATTATAATAAGTTCAATACATACGAACAAGAAAAGAATATCCAAAAGCCTAAGTATGAATTTTGGCCTATTGAAATAGGGCCGGAAGTAAGGAATAATTCACTATCTGCCAATCTAAATAAAGCCGTTAATATATGTTATGAAATAATCGAACCTTTGCGTAGAAACTATTTAGGCGAAATAACAAAAGAACAAAGCGATAGCCTTTATAACTATTTAGCCCCAAAATTCAAAGAAGCCAAAAGCCAATTAACCAAGGAAGAAAACGGTTATATTTCCCGCCTTGGAATTGCATTAACATATAATTTTCTATACGGAAACGAATAATTATATAAATATACATTCCAAGCACAGAAACGGCCCTATTTTCGTGCATCGTCTTTGTGTAGTATTAAATACCCGTCCGCCAAACAGAACGCCGTAAAATGGAAATTTGGGAAAAATAAGGAAGGAGTAGCGCGGTGCTACTCCTTCTTTTCGTCTGTATCGTCTTCCGCCATTGCGTCGGTTTCTGCCTGCCAACGGTCAATAGCGGCCGCGTTCCGTTCGTAAAACTTTTGCCGCTCTGCTTCCGGGGTATTCGCCCAATCCTTTATAGCCTGTGTAAACGGGTTCTTCGGGTCAAGGGCTTTTAATTTCTCTTCGTCTGTCATAATTCCCGCATTTTAACGTAAATAGTGCCGAACAAATCCGTATCGGTGCTTACTATCTTAAACTTGGTACCGTTAGTAAATAATACTTCCTGCTGGTCTTCGGTAGCAAATTTACCGTTAAATTCCGAAATATCGGATATGTCGCGGCCGTTTTTGCTCTGAATCTCAAAAAGTACCCGTACTTCCGACTTCTTCAAATCCCGATAGCTGGCAAATCTCCAAGCTACGGCCGGGGTCTTCGTCGATGAAGTGAAAATAGCGTGTTTTATTTCGTCCTTTCCGGCGTATATCCGTTCGTAGTCCTTCCGTTTCATAATTGCGCCCCGGTAGACGATTCCCCGGTACTTCGGCAATCCTTCCAACGCCTTAGCCATAAGGGAAGCCGAAGCCGCGTTAAAGTCGGTAAGGTCGCCTTTCTCCAACTGCTTGTTAAGCTGCCGGTAGTTTCCGCCCTGCTGGGTATAGTGATGAAGGGCCGCAAGCTCCGTATTCTGAATAGCCGGGTAAAGCGTACTTAGTAAAGCCGTAGCCCGTTCCATTGCATCGGCCGTGCTTCTTGCCCGCGTAAACTTCCGTTCCTCGGCGGTATAGGTGTTTACCGGTAAGGTGCCTATACTTTTCCGGTTATCCCGAACAAAGTACGGTAAGGTCTTCCAACCTTTCGAGCGTTCCTCGTTTTTGGCTATCCAATCGGTTAAGGCTTTCGGAACCTGCGTTATGGTCTGTTTTTGGCTCGGTTTCCAATCGGCCAGCTTGCCGGCCTTACGCGCTCTTATTCGTTCCCTAAAATCGCTTTCCGAAATGAAAATAGGCACCATTTCGCAACGGCAATGCGGATGCCAGCCCGTCCAAAGGAAAGTTTTAGGGTATCGGCCAGCCAATACGTCGCAAATATCGTGTAACGTCCGTATCTTGCCGTTAATTACAACGGTATGGTTATTACTTAGCCGAATTTCATACCCGATAATAAGGGGGTTATTTTGGTAGCTTTCCCACTCTGCACGGCGGTAGGCGGCGTTCATTTCGGTAACGGCAAGGCGGCGGGCGTTCTTGTAAGCCGACCTATATACGCCTTGGCCGGGGTGGTATTGCTTCGCGGCTTGGCTTAATTCAAGTTCGCCGGTTTCCTTGTTTCGCACCCGCCTATAAAGCGCATCGGGATTGTTCAAGTACCCACGAAGGCTACGGCTTACTTCGTCCGGGCTTTTCCCTTCAAGTATGCCGTTTTGTATGATAATTTCAAGTTCTTGTTTTGCCTTCGCCGTCAAGTTCCAAACGCGGGTAGATAGGTTCATACCCTCGCGGCTGGCATTAGCGTAGGCGTGCCCCGTTGCCCCTTTTGCTCGGTGTGCCTTTACTGCCTGTTCGCAAATATCGGTAACTTCCTTGCGGCGGCCGAACACGTCTAACGCCTGTTCCTTTACCCGTGCTTCTCCTTTGTCCCAACTCCCTATAATACCGTTCTTTGTAATAAGGGCCGTTTTATTACTAAGGTCTTTTAGGTATTGGTCTAACTTGCGTTCGGCAGCCGGGTTCCCTTTCCAAGTAAAGGAAGCCCCCGCTTCTATTGCTTTTCTGACTTCGGCAAGTTTTAGAGCCGCGTGGTAGGTACGGCCGAACAGGGCGTAAAGTTGTTTTTCTACGCTCGCTATATATCGTATTACCTCCTGCCTTTTATCCATTATGCCCTAAGTTCGTCTATTGCAATCTGTATATATTTGGTTAAAATGCCGTTTAGCTCGCTGCAAGGCCCGGTTATTACGTCGTACCCCTTACTTTCAACGTACAGGGCATAATCGGCGGCCGCAACGATAACGGCTACTATGTCGTTCGGGTATTGCGCGGCGGCTTCGGCCGCCATGCGCTTACCTTCTTCTACGCCCTCGCTTCCTTTTTCCCCGCCGGTAGAACCGAAACTTTCCGCTACCTTTTTGCCGTGATTGTAGATAACAAAGCCAATCGACGAACGTAATAGGTGCGTCCGGTCTTTGTAGGTATTTAATAATTTAGCGTTCCGCGTAACCTCTAAACAAGCCATTTGCATAGCATCTACAACGGTAGCGGTTATAATGTCTACCGCATCGTAAACGCCAGCAAATAGCCTGTCAATGTCGAATTTTGCTACGATATTACCCATAATTGGAAGCTACGCAGTAGGTTCGTAAATATCCCCATAGGAAGCCGCGTTTTCTTCGGCTTCTATCTGTTCTATTTCTGCATCGGTATCGTTTACCCAGCCTAATTGCTGTACGGCCGTCTTCCTTGAACAAATAGCTTTCTGACCGGTAGCCGAAAGAAGAAGGTTTACGTTCGCTGTTTCGTCCTCAATCATATACGGGATAATTTCGGGTTCGATAATAAGACTACCGCAAGCGGCTACAAAATCCTTATCCTTTGCGTTCATTTGCGATAAAAATGCCTGTATAACGCTTAATCGACGCTGTAAATAATCGTCGAAAATTTCCATTTTATCCTGTACTTTTAGGTGTGCGTCCATAAACAGAAGTTTCAAGGCTACGCCCGAAATTGCGCCGATACCCTTTACCGAATCGAAAGCAATATCCGGCGTTTGGGTAATGGTGTAAATCATACGCAAAAGGGTTTCTATCTCTAACTTCACGCTTTCGGGTGCTTGCGCCCAGCTTAGATATTGCGCAGTTGCTCCTTCCTCGCCTTCAATAACGGCCCCGCTTTCGCCTTTCTTCGCCCAGCCTAAAATAGTGCCGGTTGTAAAGATTTTCGGGCTTGCGTGGTAGTCGTTCGTATCGGCAAAATTGGAAAGCAATTTTTCCAAGCGGTCTATAAGGTTCTGCACGTCTTCCCATTCTACGGAAGGCTGGCGGCCGTAGATAACCGGAATTTTGCCTATTGTATTTTTCTTGGGGTAGCCTTCCAATAGTTGCCATTGGTTATTATCGAGCGTCCATTTCCGTATTTCGGTATCGGTGTAGGTTTCAAAATAGGTGTGTTTTACACCCGCGCTATCTTTTACAACATATTCACGGGAGAAAGCCAACATATCGCCCGTTTCATCGAAGTAGGGGTAGAGCTTATCGCCAAACAAAGGGCTAAAAATGGCTACACGAAGTTTCATTTTTGAATCAAACCCGTAGTTTTTTGTCGGCTTCTCCACCGGGTACCAAAGTTCGGCCGCTTCCGTGCTGCTGTAAATGGCCCGCGCTATCTTACGGTTAAGGGTTCGGCTTTTGGTGTCGAACAAAACACGCTTTACAGCCTTCAAAACGTCGGCTTCCTTAGTGCTTTCTTCCGGTTCTGCGTTAAGGGTTACAGGATTCCCGAACGTGAAGGCTACGGCCCGTTTTACTATAAGTTTCTGAATTGCCAAGGCTACGCGGGCCACCGGTTCGATACGGAAGTTTTCGCCTTCCCCTTCGCCGCTGGTAACGGTCTTTACGTTTTTTAATTCTTCCGCATTCATATCGAAGTCGGAAAGGTCTACTTTTACCTTCTTATCCCGACGTTTTACCGGGTCGTTTACGTCGTGGCCTTGGGGGTCAAGCTGGGCGATATATCCGGCCGCGTTCGGCTCGGTTGCATTGCGCCCGTTCTTCAATTCGGCAATAGCGGTACTATGGTTTTCGCCTGCCAAAAGTTCGTTAAGCTGCTTGCTGTTCATTTTATTGTTATTTTGATAGTTAAACATTATGCGAAATATCCGGCCGCACTTTTCTTACCTGTAATGGGCCGTTGCTCTACGGTTCCGGTTAATGCGTCCGGCGCGTCATCGTGGGCGTTCTTGCCGACCTTCATATAGTGCGTAAGGGCTTGGTAGAAATCGGGCCACATTTGCGCCCACCCGCGCGGGAAGTAGGTAAGGTTTTGCACTTCCGCGCTATGCGTGAATATGCGTACAGCCTTGTTTTGTCCTTGGTGGAACCACTTAATACGGGTTTTGTTGTTCCCCATTAACCGGGCTTGTTTCTCTACATTACGCGCGAAGCCCCGGCCGCCGTTGTTGCTCTCTACTACGGCCAATTCTACCGCGTGTTTGGTTAGCATTTCGGCCGTTTTTGGTTCGGTGTACTCCATAGGTTTAGCCGTATAAAGCACGTCCAAAACAAAATTTCCTATCTCGGTTTCAAGGTAGGTTATCGAGCAAAGGAAATCCGCGCCTTCGTCCGCCGTATCGGTATAGTTCTTAACCTTCCGTAGTTTGGTGGCCGGCAATATGTCGTATTCCTTAAATGGGTTTTCGTACATAAGGCCCTGCAAGGGTTTCGGGTGTTGCTGGTAAAGACTTTCGAATACGTGCGGGTTACGGGTGCGTATGGCTTCCAGCTTTTCTAAATTGTGGCGTTCGGGCCATAGTGCCGTCCCTTCTTCGCGCGGGTCGTACTCGGTAGGTGCGCCCTTCTTAATAGCTTGGTAGGTTACTACTACCCACCCGTTCGGATTGTTTACCGGGTCGTATATTCCTTGTTGCTCCAAAAGGCGGCCGGCTAAGTCCTTTTCGTGCCAACGGGTAAATACTATAAGCTGCTGGCTATTGTTGTGTAATCGGGTTTCGGCTACTGTGTCGTACCAATCTTCAATAGCTTCACGAACGACCGCCGACCACGCCGTTTTAGCATCCTTATAAATATCGTCCATTATAAGGGTATCTACCGGTTCGCCGGTAAGCGGGCCACCTACGCCGACGGTCTTAAACCCGCCCCGGTGTCCTACTATTTCGCATTCGTCGGCATTACGAAGCCATGCACCGGCAACGGTCGTAATGTTCGATGAATTAAGGCACGTTTCCGGGAATATTTCGGCATATTCCGGCGTGTCTATAATACGCTGTATTTCGCGGTTGAATTTGCGAGCTTTCGGGGCTGAATAACTTACGACGGCTATTTTATTGTCCGGATTCCGGCCAAGCATATAAGCCGGAAGGCGGCGCGTAGAACCTTCGCTTTTGCCGTGCTGCGGCGGCATAAATACCATTAGCTTTTTAATCTTCCCTTCTGCAAACAGGGTTAGAACGTGGTAATATCGTATATGAAATTCGGCCGGGTCGAAATTAGGCATAGTAGCACGGGTAAACGGCAAAAGGTCGGTACGGGCTTCACGTATCAACCTTTCGCGTAATGCGGCTATATAGGCTATTTTCTCTTGGCGTGTCATTTACCTAACTTCTTTTCCAAGTCCGATATTTTAGCGTCTAATTCTTCGTCGGTAAGTTGGGCGAACAGGTCTTTACCGTCCTTGCCCGTTACTTCGTTGTTCTGCCTGTTCTTCCAATTCTCCGGCTCCCCGTTGGTAAGTGTAAAGATTATTGCGGCCGTGTCCGGCTGGTAGTGCTTATCTACTACCTTCTGTTCCTTTATTCGGGGTATTTCCCTTCCGTTTACATCGAACTTGCCGGAACCGACCGTAATAACGTGTTTTTCCTGCACCGTGTACCCCTGTATTTTTTTAAGAAGGCTTTTTTTTGCTTCGGCTACGAAGAAGGCGGTACGCTCTGCTTCTGCCTTTTTTATACTCTCGGAAAACTCGGAATACTCCTTTACCCAAGTGTAGTAAGTATCGGGGTTTATCTTAACCATACGGCATACTTCCGCCACCGTGTAGGTGTCGGTAGCGATAAGCGAACATATCTTTTCGGCTATCTTCTTGTTGTATTTCGTCGGTCTTCCCATTCTATAATTTTGTTATTACTACTTCGGGGTCATACTTTTTAATTCGGTCTAATATGATTTGGCAATACTGCGGGGAAATCTCGATACCGAAGCAGTTGCGTTCCAATTGGTGCGCGGCTACAAGTGTGGAACCGGAACCTAAAAAGAAGTCTATTACAAGGTCGAGCGCACGGCTACTATTGCGAATAAACCTACCAACAAGTTTTACAGGCTTCATAGTCGGGTGTTCTGCGTTCTTCATCGGTTTGTCTTCGTGGATAACCGTACTTGGGCGTTCGTTATCGTTCCGCATTTCTTTTACATAGGCTAATAACTCCTTCTTTGTCATTCCGTCGAAGTCTACCTTATCTTCTATTACCGTGTGCTGGGAACGGTCGTTAATAAAGTAGTGCGGGCCGCCGTCCTTCCAACCGTATAGTATCGGTTCGTGCTGCCATTGGTAATCTTGTTTCCCGATAACGATATTATTCTTTACCCAAACAAGGTGCTGTTTATAAAGAAATCCCGCCCCGATAAAACCGGAAATAAACGGTACAGCCTGTAATGCGGCGTGAAAAACATAGATAGCCGCCCCCGGCTTGCAGCTTTCATAAAGTGAAGCGTATATATCGGCCAAAAAAGCCGTAAAATCGGCATCGGCCATATTGTCGTTTTTAATGTCGATTTGTATTCGGTTCCCCCGGTCGGTATTATTCAAGTATTCGTTTTTACTCGCATAATCCACGTTATACGGTGGGTCTGTAACGATACAATCCGCCCGCATACCGCCCATAAGCCGGCGTACGTCCTCAATCTTCCGGGAATCTCCGCAAAGTAACCGGTGGCAAATTGCCCCTTTACGAATTTCGAAAAGGTCGCCTTCTTTAATGGTTGTTTTTACATCTTCGGGAGCCGTAGGTGTAAATCCGTCTTCGGATAACTCCCTATCCGGTTCTTGGGGTTCTGCAAAGTCAGTAACGCCCCATTCTTCCGGGTCTATTTCCCATTTTTCCGTAGCTTGAGTAAGGGCTGTTTCGTCCCAATCCAAGTTGGCGGCCCCGGTCGCATTATCGGCTAAGGCAAGTTCGCGCCCTTCCCGCGTGTCTAAATCTATGTCGGTACGTTTTACCGCTACTATTTCTTCGCCGGTGGTTTCAACTATCAAAACCTTTTCTAACCCAATTTGGCCGGCGTTTTCTACGGTTTTGTTGCCTGCTATAATACGGTTGTTCTTATCCAAAAGAATAGAACGGCCCGCCCCGAATTGGCGCAGGCTCTTTTCTATCAAACTTTGGCCGAACTGCGTACCCTTGTTAAAATTCACGTCGTCCGGTACAAGTTGGGCTATATCTGTTTCTATAATCTTCTTCGTTGCCATTCGTCTATAAGTGTGTAAATATTCGCGTTAGGCAAAAATAAAAGAAGCGCATTATAATAATACGCTTCAATATCCAAGAATAATTAAAAAGTTACCAACATCGGCCGGGGATATATGCCCTTATAACTTGCTGGAAGTCTTCCAAGGAACGGCAAACTACATACCTATTGCCGTGCGCTTCGGCCAACGCTTGCCACTCCTTTTGTGTTGGCGTTTGTCTGCTGCTCTTGGTTGGGGTCTTAAACTCGATGCAAAGGGAATGAAACCCGCCGGAAGGGAAAAGCAGGATAAGGTCGGAAACTCCGGCCGTTACTCCTTCGCCTTTCATAATCGCGGCTTCCCTTGCGTTTCGTGCGCCACCATTCGGAACCGCGAAAAGAAGGCGGCTTATTTTTGGGTACTGCAACCGGAACCAAGTAACGCAGTTCTGTTGTATTTGGCTTTCTATATGTCGCATATTATTCGGTTTCTTTTTCGTACAAGTGGCAGGCCGTGTTAGTTACCTTTATTCGCTTCAACCCGTTACCCGTTCTTCGGCTCTTTTGAAGAGCGCAGCTTTGCACTATCTTCGTGCAATGGTCGTTTAGCTCCCAACGCTGGCGGTGCTTACAAGTCCGGCACGTAGGTAGTTCCGGTTTGGCTCTGGTCTTAACGGCGGCTATAAATTCGTCGTAAGCCATAGCCGAATATGCCCCTAACCAATCTTCGCGTACCAAAATATCGCGCTGGGGAACATAAGCGTAGAATATGCCATTTACCCAGCATCCGCCCGAAAACCGCGCAACCGATAAATACGGCTGCTTCGTAACGTTATCAACTACTATAACTTTGGCTGTATCGAACATATCTATTCGTGTTTAATCGTTAATAAATACTTCTGTTCCCGCTCGGCTCGCTTAATTAAGCGTTCTATATCTTGGCCTACGTCCGTACCGTTCCCGTTCTGAAACCCCAACCAATTTTTTACCTCGCAACCTCTAAGGGATTTTACTTTAAGAACCTGTATTAACGTCGAAGAAAGGCCGTTTAACCTGCAAGCCAATTCCTTTTTTTCGGCTTTTAGCGTTTGTACTTCGTCCCGCAAAGCCTTTATTTCGTCTTCCTGTTTCATATTTCCGTCTTTGTCTTTCTGTAATCAAATAACCGGGGCTTTACCCCTTCGCGGCGCATAATCGAAGCAAGGATAGTTATTTCGCCCTGCGCATTCTGTTGCTGGCGTTCTGCATCCTTAACGACGGTTATAACCCCGTTTTTCTCCCAAAACAACCCCCATTTTTCCGGCAAATCGGTTTCGGTTATTAAACCTTCGGGACAGCAATAGTACCGAAAGGCTCCTACGCCGTCTTCCGGCTGTTGGCGGACGCTCTTTTTTGCGTCGGCCAAGAAATCGGAATGCGAAACCTTCACTTCTATAAGAACCGTAGCCCAATAGTTCCACCCGAAAACGTCCGGGCTTTCTTGGCAGGCTGTTACCAATTCTACGGCAACGTACGGACAATAAGGGAAGGTAAGTTTAGGCCGGCGTAGCCATTTGGCGGCCAATAAGCATAATTCCCGGTGTCGGTTATTATCGTGTGACCGCTCGGTAGCTGGGAAGGTGGGGGCCGTATCAATCGCCCCCGGTCTACGTCCTTTTCTTCCCATAGCTTCGCTTTATAATGAAACGGCCAATAGTGCGGGCCGCAACCCAAAACCATACTTCCCGCAATCCGATACGGATAGCCCGGCCAATACGGGTAAGCCCTTCTTTGAAGTTTTCTGAAAAGCGGCAATACCGAACCCCGGCTTTCGTTTCTTTAAGAAGGTAGGCGTACGCTTCGGCCCGTGTGCGGAAGTATGTATTTTCGTACATAATCGCGCCGCTATGGGTCGTATTCGGCCAGCCGTATTCTTCGCATAGTTCCTCCTTTACCGCCCACCGGTCAATAGTGAATACCGGAAGGTTCCGGGCGAAGGTGTCCGGTTCATCAATCAAGGCCCGAAGCACTCCGTTTTTTTCGTCTGCCTTAATACGGGCGGCAAGTTGCCCTATCTCGCTATTTTCGCCGGGCGTAATCAAAGACGAAAAGCAAACTTTACCGGTTGCTATGTTTATGGCTATAAGCCCGTGAACATACCCGGAACCGATACAAATACAAGCCCCGCCGTACTTTTCTTCGTTATAGATAGCTACGATATGCTTTATATCGTAATTCTGTTTTATCGCTTTGTGTCCCATATACTTATTTTATCGTTTGTTTGAACCAAGCCCGGTAATAAAGTTCCCGTAGCAAATCCGAAATACGAAGTAGCCCTTTGGATAACCAAAAGCAAATTAACTGAACCGGAACAACCGTAAACAATACTACCCAAAATACGGCCGCCCATAGAACGCCGGTACGCCTTTTTACCTTTACCGTGTAGGTAATCGGGCCGGTCTTCATATTATTATTTCCGTTCATATTAGTATCGTTTTTTCGTGAAGTGGATAACTGCAAAGTCTATCGTTAGCGCGGTGGCAATGCTGGATAATTCCGGGTATTTCTTTTCCGCAGCTTCGAATACCGGGGCAACCCAAGCCTTAAATTCGTCTACCGTAAGGCCGTCGTTCACGGCTAAAATCTCCAACGGGACAGGGTGCCCGTCTACTTCGGCCGTATAGTCGTAGTACGTCGTAGTGGCTATT
>ERZ778514.2464-NODE-2464-length-11637-cov-6.826887_pt1 | contig 11637 bp, 8 predicted proteins | sample MGYA00510344_ERZ778514 | MGnify/ENA primary metagenome ERZ778514 (study PRJEB29527, sample SAMN07138968) | mouse gut metagenome | material: feces | host: mouse | place: China:Nanjing | collected 2016-01-25 ... | reverse complement strand
TATTATATGCCTGACAATGAATGTTTTCCTTTCTTGAATACTTCTCTTAGGGAGAAAAGTATCAGAAGAGTGAAAGCTGTTTAAGAGCGGCAGATATGAAAATGGCTTCCTCGAAGGTATAGTGATGATGAAACTGTTCTTAATGTAAAATTAAAAACAAACGGTAAGGAGCTGCATAAAGAAAAGGCATTGCTTCAACTGAAAAAGCAACACGCAAAGATTTCGTTTTCTTTGTAAGAGAAGTATTTCAAATGCAAATATATTCAAAATTGCCTGAATGTGGCATGAAAGATTGGTAAAAGGTTTGTTCTATAATCTTTTTTTACTGATTTGTTGAACATTTGTCAAGCAAACCGCAATCATATTACATCCGGCAACTTCTGTCACATAGTGCGATAGATACGATTTGTTTTATGATACTTCTCTTACAAAGAGAAATACCGTTGCCATACCCTGTTGGGTTGTCAGGCATAATGGAGATAAAAAATAAAAACCAAAGATAAAAAAGATGAAACGAACGATTTTACTTCTGGTGGCAAGCCTGTCGGGAATGTTCAGTTCGACAGCGGAGGCGCAGGACATTAACGTTAAGACGAATGTGCTGGCCGATGCTTTCCTGAATGTGAACGCCGGCGTGGAAATAGGTCTGGCTCCCCGCTGGACGTTGGATGTGGCGGGCTATTACAACGGCTGGACACTCTCGCACGACCGGAAATGGAAACACTGGATGGTTCAGCCCGAAGCGCGCTACTGGTTCTGCGACCGCTTTGTGGGGCATTTTGTGGGCTTGCATGCCCTGGGCGGGCAGTATAACATCGGCGGCCTGAAAAACAGCTTCTCATTCCTTGGCACCGATTTCTCCAAGCTCTCCGACCGCCGTTATCAAGGGTGGATGGCCGGGGCGGGACTTGCCTACGGATATTCGTGGATGCTGGGCAAACGCTGGAACCTTGAGGCCGAGATAGGCGTCGGATACGTTTATACACGCTACGACAGTTACCCGTGCGCCAAGTGCGGCACTAAAATCGAAAAGAACAAGGCAGGTCATTACATCGGGCCTACGAAAGCGGCTATTAACCTGGTATATTCATTCTAATTCATGCAGATTATGGATAATATGATAAAAATACTTGGCTTCTTCCTTCTCGCCCTCCTACCGGCGGGAGGCGCCAAGTGTCAGACGATAATGGACGGAAAGGCCGAGGTGAGAAACCTGGCTGTGACACGTAACGGCGATCGGCTTTTCGTGTCGATGGACGTTGACGTGTCCGCCCTGAAAGTGAAGAGCAACAACGAAGTGGTGATTACCCCCACGATTACCGGAAACGGCACTGCGCTGGCCCTGCCGGCAGTGATGGTGGCCGGCCGTAACCGTTACCTGCTGCGCCAGCGCTACGGGATGCCCGAAGGTGTGCGGCAGCTTTACCGCAGCGGCAAGGTGAAGGTGGTGGAATACCGTAGTGTGATGCCTTATGGCGAGTGGATGGACAAGGCGTCGCTCAGTGCCGGCTGCGAAACCAGCGGCTGTTGCGGCAGCCCCCTTGCGGAGAGCAGGGAGCGGCTGGCCTGCCTCGACCTCGTGCCGCGGGAGTTTGTTCCCTCTTTCCTTTATGTGTCTCCTCCCGCGCAGCCCAAGATACGTGAGGTGCAGGGATCGGCATACATCGACTTCCCGCTGAACGGAACCGCAATACGCGCGGACTACCGCAACAATGCGGCCGAGCTGCAAAAGATACTCCACACCATCGATGCCGTGAAGAACGATGCCGACTGCCGTATTGTGGCCCTTTCCATCAAGGGATATGCCTCTCCTGAGGGGCCGTATGCCGGCAATGAACGGCTGGCACGCGAGCGCACGGCCGCCCTGAAGGAGCATGTGCGTCGCCTTTACGACTTTCCGCACGATATAATCACTACGGCCTATGAGCCTGAGGACTGGCAGGGACTGGAGCGCTACATTGCCGCTTCCGGCCTGAATGAGCGGGAAGCGCTGCTCGAAATAGTGCGCAGTCAGCTAGAACCGGACGCCAAGGAGTGGCGGCTCAAATCCCGCCATCCTGAAGCCTACGAATTCCTGCTCCGCGAAGTTTATCCTTCATTGCGCCATTCCGATTATGCCGTGCGTTATGAGATACGCGAGTTCAAGGAGGTGGAGGAAATCATGCGGATGATGAAAACCGCTCCGCAGAAACTCAGTCTGCAGGAACTGTATCTGGCTGCTCAGCAGATGGAGACGGGAAGCGAAGGATATGTGGAAACCTTTGAGATTGCCGTACGCATGTATCCCGATGACGAAACGGCCAACCTCAATGCCGCTAACACGGCCATGAGCCACCGCAACCTGAAAAAGGCCGGCAACTATCTGGCCAAGGCCGGCAACTCGCCCGAGGCCGTTTATGCCCGTGGCGTTCACGCCGCTCTTTCAGGAGAATACGCCCGTGCCGCAACATTCTTTGAAGAGGCTCTCCGGAAAGGTGTGGAAAAGGCAGGCGAAGCCCTTTCACAACTTAGGGAACTGACCGAAAAGGAAAAATAAGGAAACAGAAAACATTTTTATTCATTTTAATTTTTACTAGGATGAAAACTTTTAAAATTTTATCAGGTCTGGCTATGGGACTGGCGTTTGCCTCTTGTTCCTCAGACGATTTGGCCGACAACGGTACGATTGCTGCTGTTGATGAGGTGCGCTTCCTCAAGGTGGCATTGTGCAATCCAGGTAGCGGACCGGCCAATCGGGCGCTTTCCGGGGATGACAAGTATGAAACCGGTACGGATGCCGAAAATACCGTTCAGGAAGTTCGTTTTGTGTTTTATGACAAGAACGGTGAGCGTGTGTCTAATGTCGTGAGCATACAGGGAAATAACTTGGAATGGAATAATGGTGCGGGACAAACTGTGGAGAAATTTGTCAAGGCCGTAGTTCCCGTTTCTATTTCCAAGGGACAGGAAATGCCGGCTTACGTGATGTGTTTCGTCAATCCCAACTCCGAGGATGCGATATTTGAAGGAACAACGTTGGAAGGTTGGCGTAATGTAAAGCGTGAGAACCTGATGAATGGTAATGATAATTTCTATATGGTTAACTCCGCTTATTATGGTCATGACCCTATAAAGAATGTTACAACCAAAATGTCGGGTACGCCGATTACACTGGAACAGTTATACACTTCACAGGCAGAGGCTGAAAACCCCAGTTCTTCTACCATCGATATTTATGTGGAGAGATTCGCCGCCAGAGTGGATTTTGAAATTAAGGACAAAAGCGGAAATTCATCTATTGCAGATTATGAAGGCGTAGAGGGTTATACTCTCAAATTTATTCCTGAGGCCTGGAGGGTTAATGCGGACGAACCCGAAATGTATGTGGTCAAGAAATTTGCTAAAGATGGAGATAGCGGAGTACCTACAGAATCTGAATTGAATGGCCAATTAGGCAGCTGGTGGAATGATGCCGCAAACTATCGCTCTTACTGGGCTTGTTCTCCGGCTTATTATGCTAAGGATTATCCCCGGGTTTCCGATGACATCGAGGATAAGGCTGTGGCATTGGGGAAAGCAGGAGCCGGCGAGCCGATTGAGCCATACCAACGTCAGTATTATAGCTACGATCAGGTGGTTAAGGATGGCGTGAAAATCAATTGGGAGAACACTACGTCGTATAGTGGAAAACAGTATGTTCGTGAGAATACGGTTCACACTGATGGCCTTCATAGCTTGAATCCGCGTGCTGCCGCTCCCTCGGTAGTGCTTGTCGGCCATTATGAAGTAATTGATAATGCCACCCAACAGGCTTTGACTGACAAGACATTCTATCTTTTCGGTAAGAACAATGGCAAGTATAACCTTTATAAGTCAGAAGAGGATTTGATGGCTAAGATGCTGTCTTCCCAAACTGTTTTGGCTACGGATAATCAAGGCACTTTCCTCAAAGATGCAAACAGCTATAATAATTTGTTCGAAGTGAAACATCCCGATAAGGCTACGCGTGATGAAGTAGGAGGCCAACTCGTGGCGGGCCGCTTTGTGACATTGCAGATTAATAAGGAACAATTGGCAAACAGCGCAACTGTATACTGCCACATGGGGGCTGAAGGCTGGGTAGCGGTCACTGCTGACAATGTGGACGCTGTTAACGCCCAGTTGATGCAGGGTTTGGGCTTTGCCACCGCTTATGAGGACGGAATGGCCTACTTCTCTATCCCTATCAAGCACTTGGGATATCATCTGAACGATACTAACCCTAACGCTGACCTGTCAACAACGGATTCTGATTTTGATTGGAAGAAAACCCGTACAGGTGATTTCGGTATCGTGCGTAACCACGTTTATCAGATTAACGTGAATTCTATTACGGGCCTGGCAACCGGACTTCCCACCCGCACTACGCCTATCGTGCCCCCCATGGGCGAGGATGAATATTATATCAGCTATAAGCTGAACATCCTTCAGTGGGCTGTGGTACGTTCTCAGGATGTAGATCTTTAAGAAATATCTGCGGCGGAAGGAGGGAGAATACATTTCGCCTTCATAGTCTGCCGCATGCGAGGAACTTCCTCACCCGCAGAGGCTTGGCCGCCTCTGCGGGAACTAAGACAAAAAAACAATAGAAGCACATGGAATTAACAAAGAAGTTGAACCGCAGCATGCTTTATGCACTGGTCCCGCTTTTGATGGCGTCTTTCTTCTCGTGTGAGGCCATCTACGAGGATCTCGAACCTTGTGAAACGGAATTTAGAGTGAAGTTCCGCTATGACAGGAATATGAAGAATGCCGATGCCTTTTCTTCAGAGGTGGAGTCGGTAAATCTGTGGCTGTTCACTCCGGAGGGAAAACTCGTATGGAGCGGCGCCGGGGCGGGCGAAGAGTTGAAAACGGAAGATTATGCCATGACACTGCCGGTAGTTCCTGGTGAGTATGATATGATAGCCTGGTGCGGCTTGCCGCAGGACGAGACTTTCGCTCTGGCGGCGGATAACGTAGCTGTAAGGGAAGACCTGATGCTGAGCGTCAGGAAGAAAAACGACGCTGCCGGCGATTACATGGATGCCGAAATGCACCGCCTCTATCATGGTATGCAGCGTGTGACGCTGAAGGAAGCGGAACAAGGCGGATGGGTGGACGCCACGCTCCCGCTGACGAAAAACACTAACGTTATACGCGTTATGTTGCAGCATCTCGACGGGTCTGCGGTGAATAAGGAAGATTTTGATTTCTTCATAGAAGCCACGAACGGCGTGATGAATTACGACAATAACATCTTGGGAAGTGACAAGTTTACCTATCGCGGTTGGATGAAGAGCACTGTCTCTGCGTCTTTCGATAAGGATAATGATGCTTCGGATAGGGAAGGGGATAATTCCGGACTTGTCCGCGCAGAAACCGGAAACGACGGCGTGCAGACGGAAGTCAACGGATTGTTGGCCGAACGTACCGTCGGGCGTTTGATGGCCGACCGCCGGCCGGCCTTGGTGGTGCGGCGCAATACGGATGATACTGATATTATCCGCATTCCGCTGACAGATTATCTGCTCATGGTGAAGGGAAATTATAATAGTCACATGACTGATCAGGAGTATCTCGACCGTCAGGACGATTACACTCTGACTTTCTTCCTCGACGGAGACAATAAATGGTATATGGGCGCAGGCATCTACGTTAATTCGTGGAGGGTGGTTCCGCCTCAGGATACAGACTTTTAACAGGGAGGTTATTATGAAGTACGCACTTCTGAACATAAAAAGAATATCGGCACCGGTGGTTTTACTTGCTTCCGTGCTGGCATTCTGTGGATGTATTAGCGATAGTGAGTCTCCCTGTGATGTGGAAAATGTCCGTGAGGTGACGATGAATTTCCGCCTGGCCATACAGAGAGAGGCTGCGAAAAAGACGCGTGCCGTTATCGAAGGTCACGAGCCGGGAACAGCGGCCGAAAATGCTGTAGACCTTCAATCGCTCAAGTTACTGCTTCTCACTCAAGGAGGCGTTATTTTGCAAGATATTAGTGATATTGCAAAGAAGCAGAATGATCCGGAAGCAGATAATTATAGTAGCTATATTATCAAGGCTACCTTCAAGGAACCTTATTTTGACTATTCGGCTCTTGGCGGTGATGTGAAATTCAATATCATGGTATTGGCCAACTGGCCGCAGGATGCCTTAAAGACCGTAGCTGAAAAGATATCGGCTTTAGAGATTGAGAATGCGCACCCTCTTTATGTGATGCCTGCCGGCGGTCAGGGCCTTGTTCCTTCCGTGTCGGAGGACGGAAGTGTCGGTACCGGTATTCCCATGTACGGCTTCAAAGACTTTACCGTATCTCAAAGTGCTTTGCTGGAAAGTACAGAAGCCGAACCTTACGACCTGAAAGATGACATCAATCTGCTACGTTCCGTAGCAAAACTGGAAGTCGCCGATGACATTTCCGGTAAGGATGCCGCCGGATTTCCGCGTGTCACCTCCGTCAGTGTAAATACTTCTTCATATAATAGTTCTGCCCTGCTTATTCCGGAAAACTTCCGTGATAATGAGCAGGTCACAGTCCCTTCCATTCCTTCCGATCCTGCCCCTACGTCCGAAGCTTTATTGCTTCAGACGTCATCCGGCAGCAAAGCATATTACGGTTATTGCTACCTTCCGGAAACATCAACCGGTTTGAGCCTCACAGTAGAGATTGAAAACTATGCCCAAGGCGGTTCGTCTCATTATGTGGGTGAACCCCAAAAGGCAAGCTATACCGTTAGACTCACGCCCGATCAGAAGGTGTGGGGGGACTATTTTCTGCGCAATCATATCTACCGTCTCAATATAAAGAGCGCCGGCTCGGCTCTCACACTCTCCTATATGGTTTGTCCGTGGGATGAACAGGAGTCCGGCGACATATCATTTGATTGAATCTATCTATACAGGAAACCAATATAGCAATGAAACTGAAAAATATCAGCATACGGTTTTTTACCTCCCTCATGTCCGTTGCGGTCGTGATGTTCGGCGGATGTTCCGATGACCCATTTGTCAGCCCCGACTTCACCGTCAGCGGTGAGGCTACAACGGTAACGTTCGAGCTCAGTGTGCCGCAGATGACACAGGTAACCCGTGCCGCTCTCACGGAAGACCAGATGAACCGGGTGGAAAACGTTTGGGTGCGTACTTACAGCTCGGCTACGGGAGAGCCTACGAGCGAGGCTAAGATAATAACGGAGTTGTCTGCCGATGAACATAACTCCCATTCTGTAAATCTTGAAACAAAGTCGGGCAACAGCTATATCGTGGCTGTGGCCAATATCGACAATATGGGATGCCGTATTGATCCTGAAACCGGAGAGGCGGGCCCGGAACAGTCGTTGCGCGAATTGCTGAAAAGCGCCGATAGCTGGCAAGAGTTTCTCGCCATTACCGTTAAAAACCCCAATCTCGTGTCTCCCGATGTACCCTTGGCCATGTCGGGATGCTATCTGCCGGAGACAGAATATCCTAAAATAGAATGGAAAGAACAGAACTTCACGCCGGTGTTCATTCCCGCTGCCGGAGAAGTGTCTTACACCATGCCGGGCGCCATACACCTACGCCGCCTGGTGGCTCATGTCAACTTCAATCTGACTCCCGGACCTGACGTCTCCATTGTCCCTACGAGCTATCGTATCTTCAATGTGCCTTTGCGGGCCTATGCCTATGAGCGGAATACGGGTGGTGAAGCCGGCGGGTCGGGTAACTATCCCAATGCCACCGACCGTGTGACGGAAGACGCCAAGGAAGAGCATTATACTAATTCCACGTTGTATGATGACCGCTATTTTACGGCTAGTAGCGATGGTTCCTATAGTTTCGATTTCTGGCAGCTGGAGAACAAACAGGCAGGACTGACTACTTGTCAGACTTATACCGACCGTGAAAAAGAACTCAAAGGAGACGGCGGGCGGAATACCGGCATTTATGTGAACCTTTCCGGCGATATGTGGACGCCCGCCAACATGGCTACCTACGTGGAGATACAGTGCGAGGTGAACCGTCGCAACGGAGGTCAGGTGAATGTGGACGGTGACGGAAACATAATTGGCAATAATAGCGGAGAAAATGCCTATCGTTACGGCAACGCTATTTTTACCGTTCATCTCGGCTATTGCGAGAACAAAGACACCGACAGTAAGGCAACGGCCGCTACCGCTCAGGACTTCAACTGCCGGCGCAATACCAACTATAATTATAATATCACCGTCAACGATGTGTCGAATATCGTTGTGGAGGCCAATGGTGAAGAAAGACAACCCGGCATGGAAGGGGTGGTCAACGATGTTACCAATCCTAGTATCGAACTGGACTGCCATTACGCTGCCTTCAACATTCAGATTACCGATGACGAAAGAAAAGACGGTCAGTTCGGTTTCACCATAGAGGCATGGAACGAGGCTGGCCATCTGATCAGTTTTACAGAAAATGACGGTGATTTGTCGAACGAGCAATATGCCAATTGGATAGAATTACGTCCCACTACAGGGGAGGATATTTTGGCTGTGTATAACCCTCGTACCGGTGAGAATAGCGATGGTCAGACAATGCTGTTGTCGGATTTGAAAGGTGCTTCGGATAATCCGAGTGGTTGGTATACCGTTTTTGTCAATGAATATGCTTATGAGACGGCTTCTAATGGCAATGAGTCTAATTCTACCGCATGGAAGAACTATGTCAACAAACCCGACCGCCGGTTTTGGATACGTACTACGCGTACCGTTTCATCAGACGGGCAGAGTGTATATGCACGCTCAAAATATGCTGTGTCGCAAAAGTCCATACAGAGTTATTATTCAACTATGTCTTCCAATACTACAGCTATAGGTATGGAGCATGTTAATGAAAATCGAGGATTGAATCTGAGAGCAAGTTTTCATGGGACGGATGAGAGTAATGGACGCTGGAATGTATGGCAGTGGTTGGAAAATAAAGCACAATCAGATAAAACGATTAATTGGAGCGATTTCGTAAATAGCTCCAGTCCTCAGAAAATCAAGGCTATAAATTCTACTTATCAGGGGGTTGTGCGTGCCGCCAGTACGGAGCGTCTGCCTGCGACAGTCCCCTTTACAGGAACAATCAATGGAAGTAATTATGATCCGCAAGCAAATTCAAATGAGAAAGAGGATTATATAGAAGCTATAAATGCCTGTATGAATCGTAACCGCGATGATAATGGAAATGGAAAAATTGATGCTTCGGAATTGAAGTGGTATGTGCCGGCAGTAGGAAAATATTTGCGTCTTATTTTAGGGCGTAATTCTTTAGTTTCTCCCATTATGGATTATGTTGGAGTATCACAGTTGCCTAACGGGACGAATCGGAATAATGGCAATCTCACAAGTTTGTTGTTGTATGCAAGTAATGGGAAGGTCGTGTGGGCTATGGAAGGTCTTGCCGTTTCGAATTGGGGAACATATTGTGAGCCGGCGTGGAATGTGCGTTGCATTCGCAATTTAGGCACTGATTTGTCAGGTGTGTCTCAGGGAGAGAAGGTGTCGCCGGCCTATGAGCATGATCAGAGTGGAAAAAAGGTCAAGATGACTTATTATGATGCGTTGTCTGTCAGAACCGAAAAGTTTGATAGACCGTTGCCGAAACATTACGTTTGGAATCCTGATGTGAGTAGAAATTATAATATGATTTATAAAGCCTTTGAATATGGTAGTCTACAGCAACTTTCTAATAATGAAGATTGGAAAGAAGTTATAGAGAAAAATACTCGATGTAATGGTTTGGGAAGTGGCTGGCGTATGCCTAATCAAAAAGAACTGGCTATTATGAGAGATTTAGGATTGTTGAGTGACATGGATGATATAAAGGGTGCGATGGCTTTGAGTTGTACTTTAGAATACTATGATAGTAATGGCTTGGGGGTAAATGTGAATCCTGATGAAGGAAAACGGCGTTATATGTCTAGTCGTAAGGATGGAGGGACTGTCATAGAGTATTCTTATGTTGGATTGAATTTGTACGTCCGCTGCGTCCGTGATGTTGAACCTTAGTGTGGATTGATTATGTGTGGACGCATCATACTGTTATCAGGCGTTTTGCTGATTTTGGCTTGCTCCGGCAATTCCCGCGGCAACCACAGCGAAAAAACTGTCGTATCAGCCGTAGCAGCGGTTGATACGGCAGGCGATTTGCCGCTTCCCGAAGTTCCGGCCGGCTTGCAAGCTGCCGAGGAGCGCGCCGCTTATGTGGCTGAGCATTTTTGGGACGCGATGGACTTTGCCGACACCCTGCGCGGACGCAACCGCGGTTTTATGGAGCAGAATTTCGCCAATTTCCTCACTCTCTTCCCCCACGTGCCGGAAACTGCGCGCGCAGCCGCCGTCAGTAAGCTGATGCGGCGGGCTGAGGCTGACACGGCAGCTTACCGCCTTTTGGCGGAAATCGCCGAGAAGTATCTCTACGACCCCAATTCGCCCATGCGCAACGAGGAATTCTTCATTCCCTTTCTTCAGGAATTGGGCCGTACCTCTTTGCTGGACGAGTTTGAGAAAACACGCCCGGCCTTTCTGCTCAGAGCCGTTATGAAAAACCGTCCTGGTATGCGGGCTGCTGACTTTACTTACATTGTCCGCGATGGCCGCCGCTGCTCCCTGTATGGGACGCAGGCGCCACTCGTCCTGTTGATTTTCTACGATCCCGACTGCGAGAACTGCAAGGAAGTGACAGCGGCATTGAGCGGCAACGGATTTCTGAACCGGCTTATAGCCGACGGACAACTGACCGTGTTGGCCGTTTATGCTGACGGCAACCGCGCCGCCTGGGAACGTACCAAGGCCGACATGCCGGCTGACTGGACTGTAGCCTTCGACACGGGCCGCATAGGCACGGAGGAACTTTATGTGCTGCCCGCCACTCCGGTCATTTATCTGCTCGACGGCAACAAACGGGTGTTGCTGAAAGACGCTTCGCCGCAACAGGTGTTCGAAGCGTTGACGGCATTGGTGGCGGTACCCTGATGCAGAGTGCTCCCGCTTGCATTGATATATCCCGCCTGCTTTCCGGCTGAAACCGTCTTCTTCATCCGGAAAGTATTTTTTTGAGGGTTGTCCTGTCCGGAGTGTTTTTAAGGAAGATGCTGCAACTGTTTTTTGCAAATAAAAGCTAAACGGATTCCGGCTCTCTCGTCTGCGGCATTAACATTTTTAACTTTTATGGCTGCGGAAAACCGTTGGGTAACGTGCCGGACCGATTGGGTGATAACGGCAATAAGGATAATTTTTACACCGATACTTGGATTTTAAATTCCAAGTATTGCATTTTTTTGTGCAATAAACCTATTTTCGCGTTGAAAAGGCCGTAAAAAAAGCAACCTTTTGAGGTTGCCCGCTGATTCTAGGGCAAAGATAGCATTTGAAACGGCCGAAAGCAAGAAATGTTAAAATGCCGTTTTTGCGAGTAGTGTTTATTGTCTTTAATAAATCTTAATTTATGTAGTCGGAATGTCTTCTGATTTATCCGTCTTTGTCAGAGGAATGGCGCCTTCTTTCAGTAAGGCGGCAACCGTTCCGGCATATTGCCGTTTCTGTGTGCCGGAAAATGAGCGCGGAGAATGCGGCTTATTGCCGTTTCGTGAAATTTAAACGGCTGAAAATCGGCACTTTTGGTCGACTGTAAATA
>ERZ778514.2463-NODE-2463-length-11641-cov-4.163128_pt1 | contig 11641 bp, 9 predicted proteins | sample MGYA00510344_ERZ778514 | MGnify/ENA primary metagenome ERZ778514 (study PRJEB29527, sample SAMN07138968) | mouse gut metagenome | material: feces | host: mouse | place: China:Nanjing | collected 2016-01-25 ... | reverse complement strand
GTTCAACTCCCCGCAAACATTCCTCCGCAACACCCTGCGGACGCTCCGTCCCGGCGGCATAGCCGCCATATCACTCTTCGGGCCTGAAACTTACAGGGAAATATCCTCCATAACAGGCATATCGCTAAACTATCCCGACCTATCTTCATTGACATCAGCTATCAACAACTGCGCCGAAATGCTCCATTGTGAGGAAACCATACTGACGGAACGCTTCGACAATCCCAGGTCGCTGTTACGCCATATGAAGTTAACGGGAGTTAACGCCCTGACTCCCCACTCACCGGCCTCAGCCCTCAAACTGTTGCGCAACTACCCCTTGGCGCCATCAGGCGAAGCACCACTGACCTATCACCCTATCTATCTGATTTTCTCAAAACCGAAATAAACGCATCTCAACCGAAATGGAAAAAGTATATTTCATCAGCGGAATCGACACCGACGCCGGTAAAAGCTATTGCGCAGCATGGTGGGCGCGCCGTATCATGGATGAAGGCCACAGTGTAATCACCCAGAAATTCATCCAGACAGGCAACAACGGCTTCTCTGAAGACATCGACGTTCACCGCCGCATCATGGGAACAGGCATGTTTCCCGAAGACATTGACCACACCACTGCCCCGGTGATTTTCTCTTACCCATGCTCACCGCAACTCGCCGCCCGGCTCGACAACCGCGAAATAGACCTCAGCATAATCGACAAAGCCACCGCCACGCTTGCCGCCCGCTACGACACCGTTCTCATCGAAGGCGCAGGCGGCTTGATGGTACCGCTGACAGACACGATGTTCACCATCGATTACATCGCATCGCGGCAACTCCCCCTGGCACTCACCGTCCACGGCAAACTCGGGTCAATAAACCACATTATACTCTCTCTGGAAGCCATAAAATCACGTGGCATAAACCTGACCAACATCCTCTACAATACCCACTTCGACACAGACCCGGTCATAGCCGCCGACACCCGCGCCTTTCTTGGCCGCTACATCAACCGCCACTTCCCCACCGCGGAGATTCTCGACATCCCCACCATAAAATCCTAAAAATCAGGAATTTTCGCCGCATACCACAATAAAAATTATAACCAATTAAATATCACCTTATAACACATCATGAAACTACTACAATTTATAACCGCCATGTTCTGCATGGCCACAGCCCTTACCTACGCCCAAAGCAATTATCCGTTTAACGGCCTTGACATGAACATGGGAACTCTGTCGAAATTATCAGATGCAAAAACCCGTTCCATAAGCCCTGAAAACTTCACCGGCGAAAAAGGGAAGGGAGGAATGGCCGATCCAGTGCGCGACAAAGACCAACGTAATGTTGCAAACGCTTCTCCGGCAGCACGTGATTTAGGCAAAGGATGGAAAGTTAATCCATTCATAATCGTCAAACCGGGAGAGACAATCACCATAGCAGAAATCGAAGGTCCGGGCGCCATCCAGCAGATATGGATGACCCCCACAGGCAACTGGAGGTTCTCTATATTGAGAATGTATTGGGACGACGAAAAAAATCCGTCAGTAGAATGCCCCGTAGGCGACTTCTTCTGTAGCGCTTACAACGAATACGCCCAGCTGTCATCCCTCGCCGTCTGCGTCAATCCCGGCAGCGCGTTCAATTGCTATTGGAAAATGCCGTTCCGCAAGAAAGCCCGTATCACCCTTGAAAACATCAACACCGCCGAAGAGATGCGTCTCTACTATCAGATTAACTATACTCTGACCGACATACCCGACGACGAGGCATACTTTCACGCACAGTTCCGCCGCTCAAATCCCACGCAGAATTCGCTACACACCCTTATCGACGGAGTAAAAGGCAAAGGGCAATATGTGGGCACATATCTCGCATGGCGCGTCAATGACAACTGCTGGTGGGGTGAGGGGGAAATCAAATTCTATATGGATGGCGACAAAGAATATCCCACCATCTGCGGCACAGGAGCCGAGGACTATTTCTGCGGTTCCTATAACTTCGAGAACCCCAAGACGCGCCAATATCAGGAATTCACCACCCCATATGCCGGTATGCATCAGGTCATCCGCCCCGACGGGCTATACCGCGCTGTAACAGCATTCGGGCTATACCGTTGGCATATCCTCGACCCGATCCGGTTCGACAAAGACCTCAGGGTCACCATACAGGATCTCGGCTGGCGTCACGACGGACGATACAATAACCAAAAATCCGACATCTCCTCCACAACCTTCTGGTATCAGGCCGAACCACATGCCAAATTCCCCCCGCTCCCCTCTAAAGACGACCTCGAAATCCCCCGTTGGTAACCCCCTAAAGAAATTCAACCAACAAACTTCAACATAACAGAAACCAGCTCAATGATATGACTAAACCCTAACCAGTTATACTGTTTTAATCATAGCTAACGACAATCCCCGCCATTGAAAATTAACTGATTTTAAGCGGAGAGGATGGGGAAAATGCAGGAGAAATTTGCTAACTTTGCAACGGATTCAACAACGGTGGGGGAGATTGCTTCCCCACCGTCGTGATATTGACACCGGCACAAGCCAAAGTGTCTGAATATATCTATAATATCTGAATTATCATCAGCGACACCAATCCGACCAACAATGCTGAGCATAACTAAAGAACAACTGACGGAACTTCCCGAGGTGAAATATCCAGGGAAAGTAATCCTTGTTGATTCGGCTGCAAAAAGCCGGAGCGCTCTGGCATATCTAAACCGGGTTGAACAGGTGGGATTCGACACGGAAACACGCCCGTCGTTCCAGAAATTCAGGCACTACAACGTGTCGCTGGCACAAATTTCATGTGAAGACGAATGCTTTCTGTTCCGGTTGAAGCAGATCGGCTCAATCGACAACTTCATGCGTTTCCTCGAAAACGGCAGCGTGCAGAAAATAGGCCTTTCGTTAAAAGACGACTTCCATTCGCTGGCCAAACTCTCCGAATTCCAGCCCCAAGGCTTCGTCGAGCTCCAGTCGTTTGTGAAAGACTACGAGATTGCCGACAACAGCCTTCAGAAAATCTATGGCATCATCTTCCGGCACCGCATATCGAAAAACCAGCGTCTCACCAACTGGGAGGCGCAAGAGCTAACTGAAAGCCAGCAAAATTATGCCGCCATCGACGCATGGGCATGTCAACGCATCTACAACCACCTACGCGCCGGAAATTTCCACCCTGAAGAATGCCCGTTCATAAACATAGAGGAAGCAGCGGCGCACCCATGACCGGCCGACATCCTTTTTATAAAAATCCAAGACCATAAACATATGAAACCCATAATCATACCGGCCCTGCTTCTCATCTATCTTATTGTTATGATGGTGTTGGGCTGGCCGTCTTATTGCCAAGGGCAGACCTCTCCCACCCTATATTTCGGAGGTTCGGCGCTTTGCGTGGCATGTATCGTGTTGCTGCATTTCCATCTGAAACGCACGGCCAAACGTCGTAAATCATAACACCCTCATATTAACCAGTCACCGACCAGCATTATCATCCATATGAAAACCAGGAACCTAATTCTCCCAGCTATTGCAATCATGGCATCAGCCACATCATGCTCCACCGGAATGAAATATCCGGCAGCGCCGTCAGACAATACCGTCGATGAATATTTTGGAATGAAGGTCGCCGACCCATACCGCCCCCTTGAAAACGATACCGCCGATGCAACAACAGCATGGGTAAACGAAGAAAACGCTCTAACCCAAGATTATCTGTCGGAAATACCTTTCCGCGAAGCATTGCGCAAACGCATCTCATCATTCAACAACTATGTGAAACAGGGCACACCGTGGAAAGATTCCGACAACCGCTACTATTTCTACCGGAACGACGGCCTGAAAAACCAGGCTGTCCTTTACCGCACGGCATCGCTTGACCAAGACCCGGAAGTGTTCCTCGACCCCAACACCTTGTCTGACGACGGCACTGTAGCCCTCACAGGCACATACATGTCAGACGACGGCCGCTACACCGCCTACACCATCTCGAGAAACGGATCAGACTGGACTGAAATCTACACCATCGACACGGCCACCGGAAAACAGCTATCCGACCATATCGAATGGGCCAAATTCTCCGGCGCGGCCTGGTGGAAAGACGGCTTCTTCTATAGCGCCTACGACCGCCCGGAAGAAGGGAAGGAATTTTCAAATGCCAACGAGAACCATCGCATCTACTACCACAAAATGGGCACACCCCAAAGCGACGACCGGCTCGTGTTTGAAGACAAGAGCAACCCTCTGCATTTCCATTCCGCCGGAGTGTCGACCGACGGCAAGTGGCTGTTTGTCTACACCTCAGGTCAAGGCTTCGGCAATGGCCTGATGATGAAAGACCTCACCAATCCCGCAGCCGACTGGGTAATGATAGAACCTTCGCAAGACAATGAAATCAGTGTAATCGATGTCATTGGCAACGACCTCTATATGCTCACCTCCGCAGATGCTCCGCGCAAACAGGTAGTGAAAGCACCGGTCGCCAATCCCAAACGCGGAAATTGGACAACCGTAATCCCGCAGCAGCCGGGAGTGATAGCCTCCGCCGGCTTCTCGGGCAAAGACCTTGTGCTTGACATTGAAAGCGACGCATCGTCGCATCCGGCGATATTCAGAACCGACGGCACAAAAGTGCGCGGAATTGAACTGCCCACCCTCGGCACAGTCGACATATCGGCATCTCCGAAAAACGATGAGTTATTCTACAGCTTCACATCATTCCTCTATCCCTCAACGGCATACAGATATGACAAAACCAGCGGGGAGAGCACAGCTGTCACATCGCCGGAAGTCGCCGGATTCAATCCTGATGATTACATCACCGAACAGGTGTTCTACACCTCAGCCGACGGAACAAGAATTCCCATGTTCCTCACCTACCGGAAAGACATTATCCGCGACGGCTCAAACCCCGTCTACCTCTACGGCTACGGCGGTTTTAATGTGTCGTTACCCCCGTCATTTTCTCCCAACCGCCTCGTATGGCTCGAAAACGGAGGCATCTACGCACAGGCAAACCTGCGCGGAGGCGCCGAATATGGCGAAGAATGGCATCAGGCCGGAACCAAGCTCAACAAGCAGAACGTGTTCAACGACTTCATCGCGGCAGCCGAATATCTCATCACCGAAAACTGGACAACATCAGATAACCTGGTAATCGAAGGTGGAAGCAACGGAGGTCTGCTGGTCGGGGCTGTCACCAACATGCGTCCCGAACTTTTCCGCGTAGCCATCCCCCGCGTGGGTGTTATGGATATGATGCGATATCATCTTTTCACCATCGGCTGGAACTGGGCGCCCGATTACGGCACAAGCGCCGACTCTCCTGAAATGGCATCCTACCTGCTTGAGTATTCCCCCTTGCATAACATCAAAAACGACGGCACTCCATACCCGGCAATACTCGTCACCACCGCCGACCACGATGACCGCGTGGTGCCTGCCCACTCATTCAAATATGCGGCTGCCCTGCAGGCAGCCAACACCGGCGACAGTCCCAAACTTATCCGCATCGACAGCAAAGCGGGTCATGGTGGAGGGAAACCCGTCAGCAAGGTTATCGACGAATACACCGACATTTATTCATTCATATTCCACAACCTGGGCATAGAACCCGCCTCGGTTGACAATTAATGACGATTTGAGACCGAAACACCTGATATTACGCACACTACTCCTCACCACATCCCTGCCGGTAATGCAATCATGCTTCACCGGAGTGGAATCCACCCCTAAAATCGACTATAAAGAAGATAAAGGGCAGAAAAACAGCACCTCGGCTGAAGAGGAGATGGCAGCCACATTCAAAGTCGAGCCGTTTTCCCGATGGGAGAACGGCAAGGCTTTTTATGTTACATCCCCGCGCATATCTCTCGCCCTGACAGGAATATCCCCTCAGACCGTCATGCCGGCATCAGGCGACACTATCGTCTACACAGGACGGCGAACCGTTACAGACCTGACCGGCGACGAAATCGTGGAGCTACAGTTCACAATGCCCCGCACCGGATCGGAACTGGCCTACCGCACCAACTCAACCGTTTCGACATTGACCGGCAGGAATCTTCTCGAGGTGCCGTTCACAATCGACCTGACATTGGTCGATAACGTGCGCCAGACGCTGAAAGGAAAAGAACTGTTTGTAAAGACCAACCTGTGGTTCACCCCGGCGGGCAATTCAGTCAACGGACGCAAGTTTGTGAAAGTGGCAGTCACAGATGTAATCCCCGGCAATGAAGTCTATCCGCTCAAAGTGATATTCACCGACGACAAGGATGTAAGCCGGGCACTGTATATGTCAGCGGCAACAGGTTCACGCTGGACACCGCGTGAATTCCAGTCGTTGTTCAGCTTCACCAATCCAAGGCAGAACTACCCTCAGATAACAGATGCCATATGGCATAACATCATCAACTCTAAAGTAGCCAAAGGGATGACAAAACTCGAAGCCACACTCGCCATAGGCTCCCCTTCAAGTATCGACCGGGGGCATGACCATTCGTCGGCATATGAGCGTTGGGGCTATTCCGACGGAATCTATCTCATATTTGAAGACGGGTTGCTGACACGCCATAACCAATAGCATCACCCAAGAGATTGTCTGAAAGTTTTTTCCAGCAGATTTTTAGAGCTGTTTTTGAGGGAATCTTGAAGGTGGAAGAGGGGGCGATGCGGGCATCGTGACCGATGACAAGTTTGAAATTCGCAAAAAGAGCCTAAAAACCAACAGACAATCTCATTGAAAAAATTGTAGACAATCTCTAAGCACATGCCCGAAATGCGACTGACTTTCCTTGGAACAGGCACTTCGACCGGAGTGCCGCAACTACGGTGCGACTGCCCCGTTTGCCATTCAACCGACCCATGCGACCATCGTCTGCGGTGCTCGGCTCTACTTGAATCAGAAGGCAAGAACCTGCTCATCGACTGCGGCCCTGATTTCAGGCAGCAGATGCTGCGTTTCCACCGTCATGGCGACCTTGATGCCCTCCTAATAACCCACCACCATTACGACCATGTTGGAGGCACAGACGACCTGCGCCCATACTGCAAAGGGAAAGAGGCATTCCCGGTTTATTGCCAGCCGGTTGTTGCCGACGACATGCGCCGCCGGATGCCTTATTGTTTTGAAGAACATCCATATCCGGGTGTTCCCCGCTATGACATCCATCTCATATCACCGCTACATCCGTTCCATGCCGCCGGCATAGAGGTGATGCCACTTCCGGTCAACCATTACAAACTCGACATCGTTGGTTTCCGCTTCGGCAGACTGGCCTACATCACCGATGCCAAAACCGTGCCGCAAATCACAATCGACACCCTCCGTGGAATCGATACCCTTGTAATAAACGCCCTCAGAATTGAAGAGCACATATCGCATCTGTCGCTCAAAGAGAGCCTTGCCATAATAGAAGAGATATCACCACGCATGGCCTACCTGACCCACATGAGCCATGGCATCGGATTTGAAGCCGACCTGATTCCACGCCTGCCTGAAAACGTTTTACCCGCCCACGACGGCATGACAATCACCATTGCATGAGCCATATCACATCTGAAAACATACTCCTGATCGGCTCAACACTTCTGATTGCAGGAGTGCTGATCGGGAAAACAAGCTACCGCATCGGTCTCCCACTGTTGTTGATATTCCTTCTTGTCGGCATGGGGTTCGGAACCGACGGCTTAGGCATCCAGTTCAGCGACATGCACACGGCCCAGTTCATAGGCATGATTGCATTGTGCATCATCCTCTTCTCCGGCGGCATGAGCACAAAGGTGAAAGAAATAAGGCCGGTGTTGCTGCCAGGCCTGGTGCTGTCTACAGCCGGTGTGCTGCTGACAGCATTGCTGACCGGATTGTTCGTGTGGTGGCTGTCCGGAATGTCGTGGACCAACATCCACTTTGCTTTTCTCCCCTCACTGCTTTTGGCGGCCACAATGTCGTCGACCGATTCAGCCTCGGTGTTCGGCATATTAGGCAGCCAGAAAGTCGGCCTCCGAAACCGTCTGCGCCCTATGCTCGAGCTTGAGAGCGGCTCAAACGACCCGATGGCCTATATGCTCACAATCATCCTCATAGAAACCATAACGATGGGAGCACAACTGTCGGCCGGAACCCTCCTGCTCCAGCTTCTGCTCCAGTTCGGTGTAGGCGCGGGGATGGGTCTGCTGATGAGCCGCATAACACGGCGCCTGGTACACCTCTACCGACACATAGGCTCTTCAGGCAACGCTGCCCGCGAAGACGCCGACCAGGCCTCGTCAATGACTTCGATTCTGATTCTCGCCTCTGTTTTCCTGACTTTCACTGCCACATCGGCAATGCAAGGCAACGGCTACCTGGCGGTCTACATCCTGGGCATATATCTAGGCAATATCGAACTGCCGGCCAAAAGGGGCATCACCAAGTTTATGAGCAGCCTCACATGGCTGGCGCAGATTGTGGTGTTCCTGATGCTCGGGCTGCTGGTCAACCCCCACGAAATGCTTTCGGTTGCTCCGGTATCTTTATTGACAGGGGCATTCATGATTCTGCTCGGACGCCCGCTGAGTGTGTTTCTATGCCTGGCGCCCATGCGCAAAATCACCATGCGGTCGAAAATGTTCGTGTCGTGGGTGGGACTCAGAGGAGCCGTGCCGATTATCTTTGCCACCTATCCCATAGTTGCCGGAGTGGAGGGAGCTTCGCAGATTTTCAACATAGTGTTCTTTGTCACACTGTTGTCGCTGCTAATCCAGGGAACATCGGTAATCGGCTGCGCCAGAATGCTGAAACTGACCGATTCTGATGCAACCGAAGAGGAGGAGTTCGGGGTGGAAATCGATGAGCAGCTGCCAACTTCGCTTGAAACCATAAAACTGACCGACAGCGATCTGGCTGCAGGCGACACCCTGCGCGACCTTAATCTGCCGCAAGGTTCGCTGGTTATGATGATTAAACGCGGGGGTAAATATATAATCCCTAACGGCAAACTCACTCTGAAACGCCACGACCTTCTGCTTATAATCAAAGAAGATAACGGACACGCACAGACATAAATCCGTTTTTCAACATAAACATATGTTTAGAAATGAGCCTGACGGCTCATTTCTTCTTATTTATTCCGATACATTTGTCGCCCATTCATTATCTTTGCTAAAAAGGTGCCCCACAATATCGGGCATACCAATCATTCCAATCACATTTTAGCAACAGCGATAATGAATAGGCAGCTACTCAATTTCATATTGTTTTTCCTGACCCTTCTGCTCCTGTGCGGATGCAGCGCCTTCACCCCGGAAGCGGAACCAACCCCCGAACCGCCCGAACCTGACGTGGTGGAATTAGTGGAAGGAACGTTGCCTACACTCCAGGCAAAAGCCGAAGGTGAACCGATCAGAATCCGATTCAATGCCTCGAAAGAATGGGAAATGGCCATACCCGACTCCCGTCACTGGGGCAACGGCCACGCATCCTTATATAAAGGGGCGAAAGGCCTGAACGAGGTAATCTTCACAGCCCTTCCGAACTCTACCGCATCCGAGCGGCAGACAACATTGAAGATAACCGCCGGCAAAGCGTCGGCCGAGGTAACGGTTGTGCAACCCAGGCTCGAAGTGGAACTTCCGCCCGAAGAGGAGGTCCGCCGGTTTCTCGTGCGTCTTTACCACGCCACCGACGGCCCGCACTGGCGCTTCAAAGAGCGCTGGCTCACCGACCTGCCAATCAACGAATGGGGCTCTTCAGTGAAATATGAAGGGGGACGCCTCGAACTCCGCCTGGCTGAAAACAACCTCAAAGGGGAACTCGACATGTCGGGATGCAAAGCTCTGACCTACATAAGATTGGCTCACAACGAACTGACCTCTGTAAACCTCTCTGACTGCCCGTTGCTGAAGACCATTGATTTTGCCTCTAACAAGGTCAGCAAGCTAAATATCGAAAACTGCCCGTCGTTGACAGGGCTTCACGCCGGATACAACCTCTTGAAAACTATAGACCTCAGCGGACATCACGCCCTGCAGGATCTCTATGTGGCATCAAACCGGCTGTCTGAACTCGACCTCACAGATTGCACTGTCATAGAAAGCATCCAGTGCTATGAAAACAGCCTCCTCGAGATAAAAATGCCGATGGTGCGCACACGGTTGAAGAGCATAGCCTGTCCCGGCAACCGGCTGCGGGCGCTCGACATGTCGGGATGCACTGAAATGTCGCTTCTCAACTGCAGCGAAAACGAACTGACAAGCCTCAACTTAAGCGGATGCACCAAACTCAACCGCCTTTATTGTTACGAAAACAACCTCACCCGGATCGACCTCACCGACCAGTTGAAAGTGCTCAGCCAGTTCTACGCCTACTCAAACAAACTGACCTCTATCGATGTGAGAGGATGCCGCACGCTGGGCCATATACATGTCTCCGACAACCGGCTGACCGAACTCGACCTCACCGGCTGCACCGGTGCCCGATGGATTTTCTGCTCATTCAACGACATAACAGACCTCATCATCGACCCACAGGTCGACATGCTCAACAAACTCGACATAACATCGACCAATATCAGCCAGGTTGACTTTGCCCATTTCGGTGGTGGCCAACTGTGCGAATTCTACTGCCAGGCCACACCGATCACCATGGAAATCCCTGAAATCGCCGACGGGTTCGACGTCTTTGAATATGACCAACGGTTTGAATATCTCCCTAACGGACAATATATCGATTACGGCACCGGATGGTGGTATCCGGGCGAACCGCAATCGGGCAAACATGAACGCACAAACTGCCCCGACCCGGTGGAATAACTGATAAAACCTAAAAACCAAATATATGAAACACCGATTAATCATAACAATCTCCATTGTGATTGCAGCTTTTTCGGTTGCAGTTCCCCATGCAACAGCGGCGAAAGTGGCCCAACAGCTATGCGGCCGCGTATTCCTCAAATCAGGAGAAACCATAGCCACCGACGACAGCACCCGCATCGGTACCCCGAATAAAAAACATGGGAAAATGGTAATCATAGAAAATGCATTTTCCCACCGCGCCAAAGACGCCCGTTTTATCGAAGGTGCAGAAACAGACTCAGTGCAGCTGTGGTCGCGCACACGCACCGACAGGGTGCGCACTCTCATCTACGAACCCGACTACGGATGGTGCTGGCTGCTTGAGAAAGCTCCGGGACTGGCAGTGTGCGTTTTCTCCCCAAAAGGCTACTATCTCGCGGGCAACGGCGGCATGAGTGCCGGTAATAATGCCGTCATGCTGGTCAACAAAAACGGCGAAATCTACCAGTTCGAGAAAACTTCAAAAATGGCCGACGACACTTTCCGCAGGCAGGTGGCATCATTCGTGGCCGATGACCCGCAGCTACAGCAGGAAATCCTCGGCAGCCGCGCCACCAGAACCGTCACACTCAGGATGCTCGGAAAATACCGCCCCTCACGATAAACCTCCGGCCTAATCCGAAAACCTCGAAACACCCATATCTATCAAAAATAACCCCCAAACACCATGGCCATGAAACTGAAATTTTTACTTTACACAGCGATTGCCCTTGCCTCTGTCACAACGGCTTCGGCCAAGGAGGATGAAAACCCCGAATCTAACCATGTTGTGGTAACCCTTGCCGACGGTTCCACGGTCGACGGATACC
>ERZ778514.2457-NODE-2457-length-11661-cov-4.417284_pt1 | contig 11661 bp, 8 predicted proteins | sample MGYA00510344_ERZ778514 | MGnify/ENA primary metagenome ERZ778514 (study PRJEB29527, sample SAMN07138968) | mouse gut metagenome | material: feces | host: mouse | place: China:Nanjing | collected 2016-01-25 ... | reverse complement strand
ACCGTAAGGATGAACAGATGATCCATGCGCAGGATGCACAGTACGGAGAGGGGGCGAGCGTCTATATTGCAGATGCGATCCGTGCATTTTACGAGACGTAAGTATCAGGAAACCCGGGTCTTTTTATAGAGCATGCTTTCCGGTATGCCGGCGGCGCGTTTTTCGGGGCTGTCAGGTTTCTGCTGATAGATCGGAAAAGAATAGGGCATAATGACAGAGAATAAGACATGATCTGGAGGAATACAACATGTATGATCTCATTATTATTGGAGCCGGAACGGCGGGACTGTCGGCAGCCGTCTATGGAGTTCGCGCCGGGAAGCGGGTGCTTCTTCTGGAAGAGCAGGTATACGGCGGACAGATTCTCTCTGCGGTGGAAGTGGAGAACTATCCGGGGATCCGCCGGATATCCGGCTATGAATTTGCGGAAAATCTGTACCGGCAGGCGACAGAGCTTGGGGCGGAGCTGAGATATGAAAAGGCTGTGAAGATACGGGAAGAAGGAGGAGAGAAAACCGTGATCACGAACCGTTCCGGCTATGCCTGCCGGGCAGTCATACTGGCGACCGGAGCGAAAAAACGCAGGCTGGGGCTTGAGAGAGAGGAGGAATTGACCGGGGCGGGTATTTCCTACTGCGCCACCTGCGACGGGGCGTTTTACCGGGGAAAAGATACGGCTGTCACAGGCGGCGGCAATACGGCTCTGGAGGATGCCCTGTTTCTGAGCGGCTACTGCAGGAAGGTATATCTGATTCACCGGAGGGACCGGTTCCGGGGAGAGGAGCGGCTGGTCAGGGCGCTGAAGGAAAAAGAGAATGTAGTTATGGTGATGGAAAGCCGGATCATCCGTCTGAATGGGAAAGCGCATCTGGAAACCGTCACAGTGAAAAACAGCCGTACAGAACGGGAAGAGGAACTTTTGGTGGCCGGACTTTTTATCGCAGTGGGGCAGGAACCGGATAACCGTGCCTTTTCTGATGCCGTCCGTCTGGATGCTTCTGGCTATGTGGAGGCAGGCGAGGACTGCAGAACCGGCAGAGCCGGGATCTTTACCGCAGGGGACTGCCGGACAAAGGAGGTCCGGCAGCTTGCGACGGCAGCGGCGGACGGAGCGGTGGCTGCGCTCGCCGCCTGCGCATATATGGAGCAGAGCAGCTGGCAGTGAAATGATATTGCCTGTTTCTCTGTACGGGTGCTTCCGGTCGTGTCATCCGATGAGGGCAAATATCCTGCAGGCGCCGGTAAAAAGCATGCACAGAAGGATGCCTGCAGCGGTCGGCAGCAGTGCGGCGAGCGCCGTCCACTTCAGGCTCTTCGTCTCCTTGTGGATGGTCAGAAGCGTGGTGGAGCAGGGCCAGTGGAACAGGGAGAAGAGGAGCATGCTTACGGCGGTCATCCAGGTCCATCCATGGGAGAGGAGTAATGTCTTCATGGCGGCAAAGCTTCCGGGTTCCATAAGCGTTCCCTGAGACAGATATGCCATGAAGATCACGGGCATTACGATCTCGTTGGCGGGAAAGCCCAGAAGAAAGGCGATCAGAATCACCCCGTCCAGCCCCATCAGTCCGGCAAACGGATCCAGAAAGGAAGCACACAGTTCAAGCAGGCTTGTGCCGCCTGCAGTTACATTGGCCATGATCCAGATCAGAAGGCCGGCAGGAACGGCAACGGCGACTGCTCTGCCCAGTACGAATAAGGTGCGGTCAAAAATCGAACGTACGATGACAGAACCGACCTGCGGTCTCCGGTAAGGCGGAAGTTCCAGCGTGAAAGCGGAAGGCATGCCTTTCAGAAGCGTGACGGAGAGCAGCCAGGTGACGGCAAGTGTCATGCCGATTCCCAGAAGGATCATCAGGGTCAGCAGCAGCGCGCAGAGGAAGGAGGACCAGAGGCTTTTGGACATTCCGGCAAAAAAGATCGCGATCAGTGCAATCAGGGTCGGAAATCTGCCGTTGCAGGGAACAAAGCTGTTGGTCAGGATGGCGAGGAGGCGTTCTCTGTCGGAATCTATGATCCGGCAGCCGGTGACGCCGGCGGCATTGCAGCCAAATCCCATGGCCATGCACAGCGCCTGCTTTCCGCAGGCATGGCAGCACTGGAACGGTTTATCCAGGTTATAGGCAAGCCTTGGAAGATATCCCATGTCTTCCAGAAGCGTAAAGAGCGGAAAGAAGACAGCCATGGGCGGGAGCATGACGGAGACCACCCAGGCGACGACCCGATAGATCCCGAGGACCAGCATGCCATGGAGCCATTCGGGCGCATGAAGCCGTCCGGACAGTGCGGTCAGCAGGTCCTGAAACCGAAAGAGAAGGGCGGCAAGCGCCTGTGAGGGATAATTGGCGCCGGTGATCGTCAGCCACAGGAGAAAAGCGAGCAGGAGGATCATGGCGGGATAACCGAATAACCGGCTGGTCAGGAACTGATCCAGTTTCCAGTCCCGGAACTGATAGACCGGCCGTTCCATCAGAACCACATCCTGACAGAGCTTCTCTGCTTCCGCAACCAGAGAAGCGGTGATCAGATCGCGGAAAGCTTCCGTGTCGATGCCCGATTTCAGAAGCAGGTCGGAGGCCTGTTTCAGGGCGTCTTTCATGCTTTTATCTTCCAGAAAATCGTCTCCCAGACCGTGCTGCATCTCTCCGAGCAGGGAATCATCCGCATCCAGCAGACGCAGGGCAAGCCAGCGGCTGTCCGGGTGTCCGCCTGTCTTCTCCTGAAGGACCGGGATGAGAATGGACAGGGCTTTTTCCACGGGTTCTGGATAACGAACATGATATACGGACGGTTCTGTCCTTTGGGTCATCCGGCACAGGGCATGCGTCAGAGCCGGGAGGCTTTTTTTGTTGCGTGCAACCGTGGGGATGACAGGAACGCCAAGCTTTTGGGACAGAAGCTCTGTCTGTATCCGGATTCCTTTCTTTTCTGCTTCATCTGTCAGATTCACACAGACAACGACTCTGGAAGAGATTTCCATGGTCTGAAGAACCAGGTTCAGGTTTCTCTCCAGACAGGATGCATCACAGACGACGGCAATTGCGTCCGGTTTTCCAAAGCACAGGAAATTACGGGCAATCTCTTCCTCGGCGGAGTGCGCCATGAGGGAATAGGTGCCCGGAAGGTCGACCAGGATACAGGTCCGTCCTTCGCAGGTGTACCGGCCCTGGGCGTTGGCAACCGTCTTGCCCGGCCAGTTTCCCGTGTGCTGCTTCATGCCGGTCAGGCTGTTGAAAATGGTGCTTTTTCCCACATTGGGATTGCCTGCAAGAGCAATGACTTTGTCTTCTGCGTTCTGCCGCTGGATCACAAGACCGGAATCCAGGGCTTTCGTTCCGGTAGAATGGCTGGTAAGACCCATAGGAATGTTTTACTCCGTCTCTATCATGATATTCTGGCTGTCTTTTGCACGGATGGCGATAACGGCGCCGCGGATCAGGTAGGCGGACGGATCGCCGAGCGGACTGTGTCCAAGACACATGACTTCCGTATGAGGAGTGAGGCCCAGATCCATGAGACGCCTGCGCATGGCGCCGGCGGTGTCGATGCGCGCTACGCAGGCACGCTGTCCGGGATGGAGCTGGCTTAGATTGCGTGATTGTTCCATAAGATGCGGTGTTCTCCCCGGTGGACGGTAATTTAAAAACTCTTATGGCATCTTATGAAACAGACGGGCAGTGTGTGAAAAGATCTGTTCCATATCCTGCGCCTTGTGATATAATGTCACCAGCTGGAGCGAAGGGGAAGCTGACGACCTGGGCGGGTATCAGCGAGCTTCCCTGTGATATAATGTCACCAGCTGGAGCGAAGGGGAAGCTGACGACCTGCGCGGGTATCTGTTAACATTCAGAGAGAATATGAGGACAGGAAGACATGAACGTATATTTTGAAGAAAACTACTGGGGATGTCTGCGGGAAAGAGACGGAGAAGAACCGGGGCGGGAGATCCGTCTGGATGCCGGATTTACATGGAAGGGAAGACCGTGGCAGATTCCTGCGGTATATGTGTGCCGGCAGGGACTGGTGGCAGATTTCTGCGGCAGGATCAGGCCGGAGGAGATTCAGGCGTTTTATGAAAAATGGGGCGCCCGGCATGGGGAGACGTTTTCGGAGAAGGAGCAGGAGCTTCTGGAACGGGAAAATCCGTTTCGCTGTGATTTTCGGGTAGAAGCAGGAGTCTGTGGGGAAACGATTCAGACGAAGATGGGGTGCGGCGCCTGCTGGTGTCCTCCGGCTCTGCGGCCGGAGGAAGAAGCCGCATCGTCTGAAGCAAACTGGGCAGAGGAGCTTTTGATCGAGGCATACAGTCTGGATCCAAAGAGCGGCTGGATCTTCTGGAGAAATTCCTTTGCATGGCAGACAGAGGAGCCGGAAGTTCTTTCGTCTCTTACCTTTGTATTTACAGAAGATCCGGTTCTGTTTTCCGGTCCGCATTTTCGGAGCAGACAGGGAGAGGCCGGACAGAAGGTGGAATTTGTCCATCCGGCAACGGATAGAACGTATGTTCTGACAGTGCTGGGGCAGGAGGCAGAGACACTTGAGACGGAGGCGATTTCGCAGGTGTCGGATATCCGGACATGGCCGACGCACTTTCAGGTACTGCACTATCAGGTGGAGCCGGAGCTTTTGGACGGAGAGCTGACGGTCAGCGACTGTGACCAGTCAGACCAGCCGGTGCACAGGGAGCGTCCGGCAGCCGCTGCCATAGCAGTCATCGGCGGGGCGGATGGACCAACCTCTTTCTTTGTTGCGGGAAAGCTGCCGGACTCGGCAGTACATCCGAAGAGAAGAACGGCATATTCTGCTCTTCACTATGAACCGGAGGAGACTGTGGAGTGGAAGCTGACGTTTCAGGTGCGGCAGGATACCAGGAAAGAGGTCCGGGTGGAACTGTAAAAGAGTTCACTTATGGAGGGCGCGGTACTGAGTGGGACTGACGCCCTTCTTCTTTTTAAACAGTCTGGAAAAATACAGGGTGTCTTCATAACTGACCGACAGGGCGATGACGGAGACCGGCAGGTCGGTCTGCAGCAGCAGATCGCACGCTTTCCGGATGCGCAGGTCCAGAAGATATTCCTGAAGGGAAGATCCGGTGGCGGCTTTGAAGATCCGGTGCAGGTAGGAGCGGTCCAGCCCCAGATCATCGGCGATGGATCGGATGGAGATGCCCTGTCCATAGCCGGATTCCAGACGGCGGAGCGCTTCCTCGATATAGACGGCCTGCTTTTCTTGGATACTGACCTGCTCCTTTGGGAATTTGCGCACCAGAAGGAACAGATATTCATACAGGATACTGTTCATGATCAGATCCCGGTTTGCCGAAAGCTGGTTGGCCTCGAACATTTTCTCGTGACAGAGCCGGATCCGGTCATCCTGGCCGTAGTGGAAGACCGGTGTCGTCAGAAGAGAGGTCCGCTCCAGATATTCATGAACCTTGACGCCCTGAAAACCGATCCAAGTATAGGTCCAGGGATCCTTTTTGTCGGCTTCGTAGTAGATGAGTTCGTCCGGGCAGATGAGGAAGGCGTCGCCTTCGCTCAGGCGCCAGGTATGTCCGCCGGACCGGTAATAGCCGCTGCCGCTTAAGACGTAGTGAATGAGATAGCCGCTTCGAAGGACAGGTCCATAGCTGTGACCGGGCGTGCAGGTCTCGTAACCGCAGGTGTAGACGAAGGCATCCAGACTGCGGAAAAAATCATTGGAAAAGATAAAATCTCTCATGGAAGCTCCTTTCATGGGCAAGGTGGCAGAACAGATGCCATATGGTCACAAAGATGCATGAATGTGCAACATTTATCCATGTTTATATTTCCTGAAAATAGTATAGTATATCTCACAGGGAAGAGCAAGAAAAACAAAAGGCAGGAGGTGAAAACAGCGGATTTCAAAGGGAAATCAGAGAATATCAGCAGAATTTGCAGTCGGAAAGAAGCAGCGGAATACAGATGCGGGGAATCAGGTATATAACACATTTGTTATGCGGCGTACGGACAGGGATATTCTGTGAGAGACTCTTCCGGATGTATGGCCGTTGATGAGGAAGCGGAAGCGCTTTGAAAAAGCGGTCAGAAGGAGGAAGCGGGATCGGGTGATCCGCGCATAAGAACAGAGACGAATGTGAACAGCGTCTGAAAAGGAGACTACAGGAGGGAAATATGGACGAAAAGAAAAGACAGAGATATGTTGCCATTTCCGAAAAGCTTGCAGAGCTGGTGGGAGGCAAGAAAAACATTCAGGGTATTGCACACTGCGCAACAAGGCTTCGGATTGTGCTGGAGAACAATGATGTGGTAGACTTGAAGGCGATTGAGGATCTGGATCTGGTTAAGGGCGTCTTTGTGGCTGGCGACCAGCTGCAGATCATCTTCGGCGCCGGACTGGTCAATGACGTCTATGAGGTGTTCAAGGATTATACGGGCAAGGCGGGTATGAGCCTGAGCGACCTGAAAACGGAGGCAAACAAGAAGATGAATCCTCTGCAGAGGATTATCAAGGCGCTTTCGGATGTGTTTATCGACATTATGCCGGGCATCCTGGCAGCGGCGCTTCTGACCGGGCTTTCCGGCGTGCTGACCAATCTGGATGTGGTCCAGAACAATGCAACGCTCTACGGCATTACGAGGCTGATCAATATTTCTTCCGGGGCGATCTTCGGATTTCTGCCGCTGGCGGTGGCGTACAGTGCATGCAAGCGGTTTGGAGGAAGGCCGATTCTCGGTATTGTCATCGGCTGTATCATGCTTTCGCCAAGCCTTGCAGATGCCTATGCGGCAGCCCAGGGGACCGTGGAGGTGACGACCTTACATATCTTTGGACTGAGTGTGGGGCTGGTCGGCTTTCAGGGCGGGATCATCGTGGCGCTGCTCATGGGCGTTGTGACAGCGAAGCTGGATCTCTTCTTTGAGAAGAAGGTTCCGGAGGTGGTACGGCTTCTGGTGTCGCCGCTTCTGACCACGCTGGTCAGTGCGATCCTTCTGTTCACCATTGTAGGACCGGTGGGAAGAGGGCTGGCTTCCAGACTGACCGGTGCGCTGGTATGGATGACGCAGAATCTGGGCGTGTTTGGTTATGCAGTGTTCGGCGGTCTGCAGCAGCTGGTGGTCATCACCGGTCTTCATCATATCTTCGGAGCCATTGAGGCACAGCTCTTGGCAGATACCGGAAGAAATATCCTGAATCCTCTCATGTCCGTGGCGATCATCGGACAGGGCGGTGCGGTTCTTGGATATCTTTCCAGAAATTATAAAGATGCAAGAACCAAAGAATTATGCATTCCCAGCTTCATCTCGGTCCTGTTCGGCATCACGGAGCCGGCTCTGTTCGGGATCAACCTGCGGTTTAAATATCCGCTGGTGGGCGGCTGTATCGGAGGCGCCATCGGAGGCGCGGTTGTGTACTTTACGAATCTGGCGGCGCTCGGCTTCGGCACGACGGTGCTTCCGGGTATCGCGCTGGCCGATCCGGCGGGGAACGGTTATGTGAATTATATCATCGCGCATGTGCTGGCGCTGGTGGCGGGCTTTGCAGTCACGTTCGTGCTGGGCGGATTTCAGAAGAAGCCGGCGTCTGCAGCGGCAGAGACACCGAAACCGGCGCCGGAGAAGAAAGAAGCGGAAAAAAGCGCACAGGCCGCCTCGGCGGGGGAAGAGACCCTCTGTGCACATGCCACCGGACAGATGATCCCCATGGAGGAAGTAAAGGATGAGACCTTTGCGCAGAAGATGCTGGGAGACGGCTTTGCGATTCTTCCGGAGGACGGAACCGTGTGTTCTCTGGTAAACGGAACGGTTTCTTCGGTGTTCGATACGAAGCATGCGGTTTGCCTGGTGTCGGACGGCGGGCTGGAGATTCTGATCCACATCGGTATCGATACGGTGAACCTGCAGGGGAAATATTTTACCGCTCATGTGAAAGACGGCGACGTGGTGAAGGCAGGACAGTCTCTTGTTACCTTTGAGCTGGATCAGGTGAAAAAGGCAGGATACGATACGGTGATTCCGCTGGTATTTACCGATCCGGATCCTCAGGTCGACGTGAGCAGCCTTCAGATGCGCCATGTAACACATGGAGAAAATATATAAGGAGTCTGTAATATGGCAGATATGACTTGGAAAAAGAAACGAATGAACAAAAAAGACTATGAAGAACAGCTTCGCCGTCATGAAGAGCGGCTTCAGACGGCGGCATCCGATCCCATGCGGCTGAAGTATCATCTTCAGCCGCCCATGGGGTGGCTCAATGACCCCAACGGGCTGTGCCAGAAGGACGGAGTCTACCATATCTATCATCAGTATGTGCCCTTTTATCCGGAACTGTGCAGTGTGTTCTGGGGACATATGACGACGAAGGATTTCATCCGCTATGATGTGCACGAGCCGGTCATTTATCCGGATACGGACCGGGATGCCAACGGAGCCTACAGCGGGTCCGCTTTTCTGAAAGACGGGACCATGTATGTGTATTATACGGGAAATGTCCGGCATACGGATCAGGATTATGATTATATCACCGGCGGACGGGAGCAGAATACGCTCCTGGTTACATCGGAAGACGGTTTTCATTTTTCAGAAAAACGTCTTCTGATGAAAAATGAAGACTATCCTTCGGATCTGAGCCTTCACGTACGGGATCCGAAGGTGTTTTGTGAAAACGGGCGTTATTATATGATACAGGGCGCCCGGGATCTGGAAGACCACGGCAGTATCCTGCTGTTTGAAAGCGGGGATCTGATTCACTGGACCTATCGTCTGAGGTTCTGTACAAAGACGCCCTTTGGCTATATGTGGGAGTGTCCCAATTATCTGAGAGTGGACGATCAGCAGTTTCTGATTGCCTGCCCGCAGGAGATCCGGCAGGACGGAAATGTAACGGTAAAGGAAAACGGATGCGGATATTTTCCGCTGAAGTACGATTTTGCAGGACCGGAGTATGAGCTGGGAGAATACCGGACGCTGGACTTCGGGTTTGATTTCTATGCACCTCAGGTATTTCAGGATGAGGCCGGCAGATGGATTCTGCTTGGCTGGATGTCCACGCCGGATGCGGATTATGACTGTGAAGTGACCATGAAAAACGGATGGGTCCATGCCATGACCGTGCCGCGGGAGCTGCATGTCAATGAGAAGGGGCGGCTGTGCCAGCGGCCTCTGAAAGAGCTGGAAAGGATGCGAAGAGGGATTTCTTCCGGTCCGTTTGAGGCGGGTACGGGATTCAGGGCGGAAGTCCCTGTGTGCTTTGAACTGAAAGCCGATCTGAATCACACATCGGCGGATTCGGGCCGGTCCTTTGCGCTGCGGCTGCGGGAATCCGCAGTGCTGCGATATGCAGATGGTATCCTGAGCCTTGACCTGACCGGATGCGGCGCCGGGAGAACGGTGCGGGAGGTGCGTCTGAAAGAGGTTCGTGAACTGCAGATTCTGTCGGATACCATCAGCCTGGAGATCTTTGTAAACGGCGGAGAAGAAGTCTTTACCACGCGGATCTTCGATTCCATGGAAGGGCTGCAGGCGGAATTCCTGTCGGACGGCTGCAGCGGACGGATGGAACTGTATGAACTGATCTGCTGACGTTTTGCCTGTAATGGGCATATGCTCCTGAAAGACCCATTGAAGGGCGCCGGTCCTTAGGGCGCGTATTTTGCGCCCTTAGTACCGTTGCTGCCCTTCATTAAGCGCAAGCGGGGGATGGAAGGAACATATGCCCATGACAGGCGTCCGGGGCAGAACCGTCACATGCCGGCGGAAGCTGCCGGGACATATTCGACAATTTATCTTGTGTATTCTATTTGATAATGCTATGATAAAGGGGTTACTGCAACATGCGCTCCTGCCTGTGTGCCCGGCACACGGGCAGAGATACGTTTTGCAGCAGCCCCTTTGGTATCTGCTTATATTCTGGCAGATATAACATACAACAGGAGGAAAGACTGAAATGGAAGAGAACAAGATGGGGGTCATGCCGGTCAACCGGCTGATCATATCCATGTCCCTGCCGATCATGATATCCATGTTGGTACAGGCACTGTATAATATTGTAGACAGTATCTTTGTTGCAAAGATCAGTGAAAATGCGCTGACGGCCGTGTCCATGGCATTTCCGATCCAGAACCTGATGATTGCAGTGGGAGTAGGTACCGCCGTGGGTGTCAATGCGCTGCTGGCGCGTGCGCTGGGGGCAAAGGATTACGACAGAGTGAACCGGATTGCCGAAAATGCGGTTTTTCTGGTGGGAGTGAGCTATGTGCTGTTTCTGGTGATCGGCCTCTTTCTGGTGGAGTCGTTTTACAGGAGCCAGACAGATATCGAAGAGATCGTTACCTGCGGGAAAGAATATCTGACGATCTGCTGCTGCCTGTCCTTCGGCGTATTCACCCAGGTAATGTTTGAGCGGCTTTTGCAGGCGACAGGAAAGACATTTTATACAATGGTCACGCAGGGCGTCGGTGCAATTGTCAATATTATTATGGATCCGATTATGATCTTTGGACTGTTCGGATGTCCGAAGATGGGAGTTGCGGGTGCGGCGGCTGCAACCGTCATCGGCCAGATTGTGGCAGGAATTCTGTCCGTGTGGCTGAATCATGCGAAAAACCATGAAGTAAAGATATCCATGAAAGGCTTCCGGCTGGATGTTCCGGTGATCCGGCAGATTTACGGAATCGGTATTCCTTCTATTATCATGCAGGCGATCGGCTCTGTGATGGTCTATGGCATGAACCGGATCCTGATTACCTTTACCGCTACGGCTACGGCGGTCTTTGGCGTGTATTTCAAGCTGCAGAGTTTTGTGTTCATGCCGGTGTTCGGACTGAATAATGGAATCATTCCGATCATCGCCTATAATTATGGGGCGAAAAAAAGAGAACGGGTAATGAGCACGATCAGGCACAGCATACTTTATGCCATGTCTATTATGATTCTGGGTTTTCTGGTATTTCAGGTCATGCCGGCGCCGCTATTGCGGTTGTTCAATGCATCGGAAACGATGATGAGCATAGGGGTTCCGGCGCTTCGGATTATCAGTATCAGTTTCATTCTGGCGGGTTTTTGCATTGCGTGCGGCAGTGTGTTTCAGGCGCTGGGGCGGTCCGTCTACAGTATGGTGGTGTCGGTGGCAAGGCAGCTGGTGGTTCTGCTTCCGGTGGCGTACTGCCTGGCTCTGCCCGGCAATGTGGATCTTGTCTGGTGGGCATTTCCGGCTGCGGAACTGATGTCCCTTGCGATGACGGTGTTCTTTTTACTTCGGGTAAACCGGAATATTATATCCACGCTCTGAGCGGATGGTTTAAAAACAGAGAATGGGCGGCTTCTGATAAGCGTCTGTTCGGATTTGACAGTTGCAGACAGAGACGGAAATGTATATAATATTTTATACCATGATCCATGCAGCGCTGACAGGGCAGCTGTATGAGAAAGAGAAAGTACAGGGATCTGATTATGAATACAGACACAAATCCGGATACCTTGTGGGAACAGATCACAAACCGGCAGGGAGATGTTTTTTATACCAAAAAAGGACTTCCGTTTACCTATTATATAAAGGGCGGGGAGCTGTTTGCCAGCCGGAGAGAGCGTTCCATTACAAGAAGTACCTTTGAAAAAGCTCTTCAGAAGATACAGGAAAACCCGCAGGAAATATCAGGCCCCAAGAAGCTGAATGTGTATG
>ERZ778514.2456-NODE-2456-length-11669-cov-4.518426_pt1 | contig 11669 bp, 10 predicted proteins | sample MGYA00510344_ERZ778514 | MGnify/ENA primary metagenome ERZ778514 (study PRJEB29527, sample SAMN07138968) | mouse gut metagenome | material: feces | host: mouse | place: China:Nanjing | collected 2016-01-25 ... | reverse complement strand
ATAAAAAAGAAAAAACAAGCCTCCCGGCCTTCTGAAATGCAAAGGTTGCACGTGCGGTGGCTTCGCAGACACCGCACGTGGCTGAATCCATGATATCACACCTCATCCAGAGCAGCGGCAAGGTCGTCGATAATATCGTCGATATGTTCCGTGCCGATGCTCAGGCGCACGGTCGAGGGGGATATGTGCTGACGTTTAAGTTCTTCAGGAGAGAGCTGGGAATGTGTGGTCGTGTAGGGATGGATGACGAGGCTTTTCACATCGGCCACATTTGCAAGCAGCGAGAATATTTTCAATGAATCAATAAAGCGCCATGCCTCTTCCTGACCTCCCTTGATTTCGAATGTGAATATGCTTCCTCCGCCGGCGGGGAATAGCTTGTCATAGAGTTCATGGTCGGGATGTTCCGGCAATGAGGGATGATTGACCTTTGCGACTTTTGAATGCGATGCAAGGAAATTAACTACCTTGAGAGCATTCTCCACATGCCGCTCGACACGCAGTGACAAGGTCTCCACACCCTGAAGCAGAATAAAGGCATTGAATGGAGAAATTGCCGCACCGGTATCGCGGAGAAGCACGGCGCGTATGCGGGTCACAAAAGCAGCCGGCCCTGCGACATCTGCAAAAACTGCGCCATGATAGCTCGGATCAGGCTTTGCAAGAGTCGGGAATTTATCCGGGTAGGCCTTCCAGTCAAAGCTGCCGCCGTCGACAATCACACCGCCGAGACTTGTACCGTGGCCGCCGAGGAATTTTGTAGCGGAATGCACCACAATGTCAGCTCCATGTTCAAGAGGACGAATGAGATAAGGAGTTCCGAATGTATTGTCGACAACAAGCGGGATATTGTGACGGCGGGCTATTTCGGCAAGAGCGTCAATGTCGGTGACATCACAGTTGGGATTGCCGAAGGTCTCAACAAAGAGCACCTTAGTGTTGGGCTTTATCGAACGTTCGACAAGAGCGAGATCCCTTACATCGACAAAATCACTTTCCACACCACGCGGAGCGAATGTATGGGCTATAAGGTTGTAGCTTCCGCCATAAAGATTGTCGGCGGCCAAAATGTGATCACCTGCCTGTACTATGTTTTCAAGCGCATAGCTGATAGCTGCCGCACCGCTCGCAACTGCAAGTCCGGCGACTCCGCCTTCAAGAGCCGCGACACGCTCTTCAAGCACCCCTTGTGTAGAATTGGTAAGACGTCCGTAGATATTTCCCGGGTCACGCAGTCCGAAACGGTCTGAAGCATGCTGCGAATCCCTGAAAACATAGGATGTAGTCTGATATATGGGGACAGCCCGTGCGTCGGTTGCCGGATCCGGATTCTCTTGTCCTACGTGTAACTGGAGCGTCTCGAAATGAAGTTTGTTCTTTGCCATAATTCAATAGTTTTTTGTTTCTGATGGCAAAATTACGACAGACAAAATATTCATCAAAGATATATAAAAAACTTAGAAAATTACCCTACATTTGCAAAATACATAGCTCATACATTCTAAAAAATAGACTTTCCACCCATTTTAAGCAGAATATTATTCTCATCAAGCCATTCATCATGAAATCGACCTATACTCTCGACACCACAGACCTACGCATCCTGAGTGCCCTTCAGAACAATTCGCGTCTTACTGTCAAAGAACTCGCATCGGCCATACACCTCTCTCCCACCCCGACTTTCGAACGGGTGAAACGCCTTGAACGAGACGGTTACATAACTAAATACATGGCTGTGCTCAACGCCGAAAAGCTTGAATGCGGCTTCATTGCTTTCTGTTATCTCAAATTGAAACAACATACACGCGAAAACGCCATGCGTATAATGGAAGCAGTCCAAAACATACCTGAAATCGCTGAATGTTACAATATTTCAGGAGATTATGACTTTCTACTCAAAATATATACCCGCGACATGAAATCTTATCAGAAATTTCTTCTCCGCATTCTCGGCGACCTTGACTGTATCGGCTCGCTCAACAGCTCCTTCGTTCTCGGTGAAGTCAAAAACACCCATCTCCTTCCCTTGCCGGAACAATAATCCGCATTTTACTGACAATTTCACAATTACCGCAAAAATGTCTCCGCTGAAATTTGCCGCTTAGATTTCGATTATTTAAATTTGCATACATACTTTATAGAATCAATACCATCACTTATTTTTACATTCCATGAAAACACGAATTATTGAATGTGTCCCTAATTTCAGCGAGGGACGCGACAAGAATGTAATAAAATCCATCACCGACGCAATCAAAAGCGTCAAGGGGATAAATCTGCTCGATGTCGATCCGGGAGAGGCGACAAACCGCACGGTCGTGACTTTCGTCGGCGAGCCGGAAGCCGTGGTCGAAGCTGCATTCAGAGGTGTCAAACGCGCGGCAGAGCTTATCGACATGCGCAGCCATCACGGCGCTCATCCCCGCATGGGTGCGACCGACGTGTGCCCTCTCATCCCAATCTCAGGTATAACGCTTGAAGAGTGTGCCGAACTCGCACGCAAACTTGCAAAACGCATAGCCGACGAACTTGAAATCCCGACCTATTGCTATGAGGCAGCGGCCTTCACACCCGAACGCCGTAACCTCGCTGTCTGCCGTGAAGGAGAGTATGAAGCTCTGCCGGAAAAAATGAACCATCCCGTCAAAAGTCCTGATTTCGGCGACCGCCCGTTTGACGAGAAAGCAGCCCGCAGCGGAGCAACCACTGTCGGTGCGCGCGACTTCCTCATCGCCGTCAACTTCAATCTCAACACAACCTCGACCCGACGCGCAAATGCAATAGCCTTCGATGTCCGAGAGAAAGGCCGTCCGATGCGCGAGGGAGGAAAGATAACCGGTAAACCGCTGAAAGATGCCGACGGCAACACAATCATGCAGCCCGGGACTCTCAAAGCGACAAAAGCCATCGGCTGGTTCATTGACGAATATGGCATAGCACAGGTGTCGATGAACATCACCGATATATCAGTCACACCGCTACATATAGCTTTCGATGAAGTATGCCGTGCGGCCAACGCACGCGGACTGCGCGTGACAGGTACAGAGATTGTAGGTCTTGTCCCCAAACGCACGCTTATCGAGGCCGGGCGATATTTCCTCCACAAACAGCAACGCTCCACAGGTATTTCGGAGGATGAAATCATCCGCATGGCCGTAAAGTCAATGGGACTTGACGAACTAACGCCATTCCGGCCGGAAGAAAAGGTGATTGAATTCATGATCGCGCAAAAAAACGCAGGAAAAAAGCTCACCGATATGACATGTACGGAATTTGCCGAGGAGACAGCATCCGAATCACCCGCCCCCGGAGGCGGCTCGATATCGGCCTATATGGGAGCGCTTGCCGCCGCACTCGGGACTATGGTGGCCAACCTGTCGGCACACAAAGCCGGATGGGACGACCGTTGGAAAGAATTTTCCGATCAGGCCGACAGGGGACATGAAATCCTACAGCAGCTCCTTCACCTTGTCGACGAAGACACCGAGGCTTTCAACCGCATCATGGATGCGTTCAAGATGCCTAAATCAAGCGAAGAGGAAAAGGCCGCCCGCGCAGCCGCCATTGAAGATGCCACTCTATATGCAACACGCATACCGCTGTCGACAATGGAAACAGCCTGCGCTGTCTTCCCCTTGCTCGAATCAATGGCCCGCACAGGAAACCCGGCCTCTGTAAGCGATGCCGGAGTCGGAGCGTTCGCCGCACGCTCGGCGGTACTCGGGGCCCAGCTCAATGTGCGCATAAATGCCGCCTCACTCAAAAACCGAGACGAGGCGGACCGCCTTACAGCCCGGGCAGCAGAAATCGCAGCAGAAGCAATTGCCGCAGAAGCGAGAGTACTTGAGACTGTCAATGAAATACTCAACCGATAAGCCGATACCAACCATGACTAACGAAGAATTCCGAATGACAGTCGGCGCAGGCATACCCGACACGCTCCCTGCGCCAAAAGAATATGACACAAGCGTCAACCATGCCCCACGACGCAAGGACATATTGACTCCGGCTGAGAAAAAACTGGCTCTCAGAAACGCTCTGCGCTATTTCCCTCGACATCTCCACCGCGAGCTTGCCGGAGAATTCGCATCCGAACTTGAGACCTACGGACGCATCTACATGTACCGTTTCCGTCCCGACTACGAAATGTATGCCCGGCCGATAGACGCATACCCTGCTCGTTCCCGTCAGGCGGCAGCAATCATGATAATGATTCAAAACAATCTTGATCCCCGTGTGGCGCAGCACCCGCACGAACTGATCACTTACGGAGGAAACGGCGCGGTGTTCCAGAACTGGGCCCAATATCTTCTGGCAATGAAATATCTGTCGGAGATGACAGATTCCCAGACGCTGGTAATGTACTCCGGCCATCCGTTAGGACTGTTTCCGTCACACCCCGACGCCCCTCGGGTAATCGTCACCAACGGCATGGTTATACCTAACTATTCCAAGCCTGACGACTGGGAGCGTTTCAACGCTCTCGGCGTGTCGCAATACGGCCAGATGACAGCCGGTTCATATATGTATATCGGCCCGCAGGGAATTGTCCACGGAACAACCATCACCGTCCTCAACGCCGGACGCAAACGCCTCGCCGAAGGAAGTCATGACCTCGGAGGAATGCTGTTTGTCTCAGCCGGACTCGGCGGTATGTCAGGCGCACAGCCGAAGGCCGGAAACATAGCGGGCGTAGTCAGCATTACCGCCGAAGTGAATCCAAAAGCTGTCGAGACACGCCACAGTCAGGGTTGGGTTGATGAAGTATACACCTCGCTCGACGACCTGATGGTCCGTGTGGCCGAAGCACGCAAGAACCGCGAGGCAGTCTCATTTGCCTATCAGGGCAATGTTGTAGACCTATGGGAACGCCTTGCCGACGACGGGGTGAAAGTGGATCTCGGCTCAGACCAGACATCGCTCCACAACCCTTGGGCCGGAGGATATTATCCCGTCGGGCTGAGCTTCGAAGAGGCCAAGACAATGATGGCCGGAAATCCGGAAGAATTCAAGCGCCACGTTCAGGAATCACTGCGCCGTCAGGTCAAGGCAATCAACCGGCTGACCGAAAACGGCATGTATTTCTTTGACTACGGCAATGCCTTCCTTCTCGAATCATCACGGGCGGGAGCTGACATAATGAAGGAAGACGGCACTTTCCGCTACCCTTCATACGTGCAGGACATCATGGGACCGAGTTTCTTCGACTACGGATTCGGGCCATTCCGCTGGGTATGTACCTCTGGAAATCCCGACGATCTTGCAAAAAGTGATGAAATCGCAGCAAACGTGCTTGAAGAAATACTCAAGAGCGCGCCTGAGGAAATCAAAGGCCAACTGCGCGACAATATCCACTGGATATGCGAAGCCGGACGCAACAGACTCGTAGTCGGTTCTCAGGCGCGAATCCTGTATGCCGACTGTGAGGGGCGCACCAAAATCGCACGAGCCTTTAACGATGCAATAGCCCGGGGTGAAATATCAGCACCGATAGTGCTCGGACGCGACCACCACGACGTTTCGGGTACAGACTCCCCCTACCGCGAGACATCGAATATCTACGACGGTTCGCAGTATACAGCCGACATGGCCGTACACAACGTCATAGGCGACTCTTTCCGTGGCGCTACATGGGTTTCAATACACAACGGCGGAGGTGTCGGCTGGGGCGAGGTAATCAACGGCGGTTTCGGCATGGTCATCGACGGAAGCGACGATTCAGCCCGCCACATTGACGAAATGCTCCTATGGGACGTGAACAACGGTATCGCACGCCGGTCATGGGCACGCAACGAAGGTGCCATATCCGCTATAAAGCGCGAAATGGAGCGCACTCCGCTGCTGCGCGTTACCCTCCCAAACATCGCCGACGACTCCGTGATCGACGAGGCATTCAAATGACAAACAGAAAAACGAATAACCTTAGACTAATCCGAAAATGATACATTATATCAGTCCCGAACGCCTCACAATCGAGCGCGTCGGGGAAATCATCACCAAGAACATGCGTCTCGCTCTAAGCGAGGAATCAGTGGAGCGCATCACACGCTGCCGCCGTTATCTTGACGACAAAATCAGCGAATGCGACCATCCAATCTATGGCATAACCACCGGCTTCGGCTCACTGTGTAACATTTCTATCGACACTCAGGACCTTTCGACACTTCAGGAAAACCTTGTGAAGTCACACGCCTGCGGCTGTGGCGAAAAAGTCTACCCTATGATTGTGAAAATCATGCTGCTCACCAAAATAATGTCGCTTTCATTCGGCAATTCAGGAGTGCAGCTGTCGACGGTGCAGCGACTTGTTGACTTCTTCAACGACGATGTCCTGCCGGTAATCTATCAGCTCGGTTCGCTCGGAGCTTCGGGCGACCTCGCCCCGCTCGCCAACATGTGCCTGCCTCTGCTCGGTCTTGGAGAAGTATTATATAAAGGTAAGATACGTCCGGCAGCCGAAGTGCTTGAGGAAAAGGGCTGGAAACCTGTGAAACTCGTATCGAAAGAAGGACTCGCCCTTCTGAACGGCACGCAGTTCATGTCGTCACACGCCGTCTATGCCATCCTCAACGCCCGTCGTCTCAGCGCGCTCGCCGACAAGATCGGAGCGCTCTCGCTCGATGTGTTCGACGGCCGTATCGACCCGTTCGGCGACTCGGTCAATGCTGTCCGCCCACATCCGGGACAGCTTGCCACGGCCAGAGCCGTGCGCGCGCATCTCGAAGGAAGCGAACTGATAAGGCAATATAAGAAGCATGTTCAAGACCCCTACTCGTTCCGCTGCATGCCTCAGGTCCACGGAGCTGTGAAAGACGCTCTCGACTACACAGGCAATATAATCGAGACTGAAATCAACTCGCCGACCGACAATCCGACAATCTTCCCCGATGAAGACATAATCGTGTCGGCCGGTAATTTCCACGGAGAACCTATCGCTCTGCCGATGGATTATCTCGCACTTGCACTCGCCGAGCTTGGAAGTATCTCCGAACGCCGCATCTACCGACTGATCTCAGGTGCGCGCGGACTGCCGCCGTTCCTCGTTGCAAATCCCGGCCTCAACAGCGGTTTCATGATTCCACAATATGCCGCAGCCTCAATAGTCAATCAGTCCAAAGGACTATGCTGGCCGACAAGCTGCGATTCGATTCCCTCGTCGCAAGGGCAGGAAGACCACGTCTCGATGGGTGGCAATTCAGCTACGAAACTTTGTCGCGTCGTCGACAATACCGAACGTGTCCTTGCAATCGAACTTTTCAACGCAGCCCAGGCGCTTGACCTCCGCCGTCCGATGAAAACCTCGCCTGAACTTGAAAAATGGCATGAAGCCTACCGCAGACTTATCCCATTTATCGACAACGACACTGTAATGTCGCCTTATATAGCCGCATCGGTCGATTTCCTGCGTACAAACCCTTAATGAACGGATATGCTTCTACGTAATATCGGTGTCCTCGTCGGAGTCGACGGCGGGGACACTCCTTTCCTTCGCGGGAAAGATATGGACCGCATAAACACAATCGAAAACGCATGGCTCCGCATCCGCGACGGACGTTTCTTATCGTTCGGCAAGATGGACGAATGCCCGGTGGCCGAACCTGATGAAGAGCTTGCGGATGCCGGCGGAGGCTATGTATTCCCGTCGTTCTGTGATTCGCACACTCACATTGTCTATGCCGGAAGCCGCGAACGCGAGTTTATCGACAAAATCAATGGACTAAGCTATGAGGAAATCGCCAGACGTGGCGGAGGAATCCTCAATTCAGCCGATCTTCTCCACGAAACATCGGAAGATGAGCTTTACAACCAGGCAATGACACGAGTACGCGAAATCATGGCAATGGGCACAGGATGTGTCGAAATCAAAAGCGGTTACGGACTCACAACCGCCGACGAACTTAAGATGCTCCGCGTGATAGCCCGCATCGCCGAAAGCACGCCGATGAAAGTCAAAGCTACGTTTCTCGGCGCTCATGCCGTAGGGCGTGCCTTTGCCGAACGACAGGACGAGTATGTGAGCTTAGTCTGCGATGAAATGATTCCGGCTGTGGCAGCCGAAGGTCTTGCCGAATTCGTAGATGTGTTCTGCGATGCCGGATTCTTTACCGTGGAGGATACCGACCGTATTCTCACCGCTGCGTCACGCTACGGGCTGCGCCCGAAAATCCATGCCAACGAACTTGCCATATCCGGAGGCGTTCAGATCGGAGTAAAACACGGCGCACTGTCCGTCGACCATCTCGAACGTATCGGCGAAGAGGAAATAGCGCTATTGAGTCAGAATCAGACAGTAGCCACAATGCTGCCGGGGGCTTCTTTTTTCCTCGGCATGCCTTACGGACCGGCTCGGAAAGTAATCGAGAGCGGAGCTATCCTCGCTCTGGCCTCCGACTACAATCCCGGTTCATCGCCCTCGGGCAACATGCGCATGGTCATGTCACTCGGATGTATAAAGATGAAACTTTCGCCATCACAGGCCATAAACGCCACCACTATCAACGGTGCGTATGCAATGGGCGAGAGCAGAGACTACGGTTCGATAGCCCCGGGGAAAATAGCCAATTTCTATATCACCCGCCCTATGCCGTCAATCGACTTCTATCCCTACGCCTACGCTACTCCCGTAATAACCCACACCTATATTAAAGGTAAAGAAGTGAAGTTTTAAACGTCCACACAAATCCACAAATGGCAGAAATGACCTATTTGTCCGTTTTCATATTTCCTTACGGAACGAGAATATGTCATTTCTGCCATTTGTGGATTTGTGTGTCCTCCTTCTTTCAGTCGGCGGTCTCGTTTTCCTCAGGGATTTTGAAGATTGAGAAATTTACAGAACCATAGGCCCTGTGGTCAATGAAATGGGGAAGACTTGAAAAGTCATATTTCTTGGAGTGCTCTATAATGAATATGCTTCCCGGATGCAGCAGTCTTGATTCGAGCACCATCTGAGGAATGTCGCCGAAACCGTCGAGATCATAGGGCGGATCGGCAAACACGAAATCAAAGCTTGTGGAAGAATCCCGGATATAGCGCAACGCATCGGTTCGCAACAGATGCAGATTGCGGTCATTCAGCTCCTGTTTCACTTTCTCTATGAAACGCGCCTGAGTAGCCGATTTTTCAACAGAAGTCACCGAAGCCGCCCCACGCGAGAGCAGTTCGAAGCTTACAGCACCGGTCCCGGCAAAAAGGTCAAGACACTTCAGACCTTCGAGATCGACAAGATTTTCAATCACGTTAAATATATTCTCACGAGCAAAATCCGTTGTCGGACGTGCCGTTATATTGGTCGGGACGCTGAAACGACGGCGACCGTATTTTCCTCTGATTATTCGCATAGCGGTAAAGTTATGAGATCAAACGGGACAAGCATGGCTTCTTTGCCCGCCTTAAACATCTGTGGCGGAAATATGATCGGCATCACCCGCGCCACAAAATTGCGCAACATAGGCATTATTTCCTCACGGCAAGCCTGATCGCCGGCAAGAAAAAGTTCATCATTGTGTGCATCCAGCCCGAGCCGCTGACGGACGGCAAGAAGATAATATGCTGCATCATCCGGCTTGTCATAAGCGAAAGTATTGGCAAGCATAAGCCTTCTGCCGTCGATTACGATTACATCCACCGACCGTTCATGCAGATTCGCTATCATCCTCACCTTATTGCCATGACTGCCATTGAGGGTGGCATAACGGCACAACGATGCGATGTGACTCACAATTGACACTCGTTGGAACGTGCGGTTTATAAAACCTCTCAATTCCGGTTCTATAGCTGTGAGAGCTATGGCATTGTGTGTCGCAGTGTCATCAACAGCCATTTCAAGGCCGCTGCCGGGAAAAGCCGTCCCGAAAAGCAGACAGCGGTCTGATTCCGACTCGCACTCCGAAGGCACAATAAGATATTTATCAGTCTCGACCACACAATATACGCGACGGAAATCGCTCAATATAGCCGGATTGTCATAGATGACATTCTGGAGCGCGCCAATCCACGACGAAGAAGCCGTGTCGAGATTAAAACGTCGGTAGACCAATGAATTATCCTCAACAATCGAATATATCACCACATGCAGCGCATCTCGGCTGATACGCAGCAGCAGATTCCATAGTTCAGGGGTTTCAATCTTGTCGCTTAAAGCTTCGTGTGCCATTGGATAGTGGTTAGTGAGAAGCAAAATTAGTCAAAAAACTCAGATTCCGCAAAAAGGCGATGAAGTTTTTCAGACGGGCCGGGACATTGGATGGAAGGCAAAGCGCAGACACATGCAGAAAATCAATCCCATGCAAAGTTAACACCACGCATGGGATAGATAAGTTAATCCAAAACCATTTTGTCTATGCCACAAGATTAGGGACACCACCCCACTTATTCGGCACGTTCTGGCTCGGTTGCACTGTGAAATACAGATAAATCAACTGGCCGATCAACGGTATGACATTGATAAAAATCCACCATCCAGAACGTCCGGTATCATGCAGACGGCGCACAGACAGTCCGAGTCCCGGCAGCAGCATAGCCAAAGAGAACAAGCCGCTGACAAGATATTCCAAGGTCTCACTCCAGACAAAAACAGCTCCTATCACAAGTCCTGCAATAAAATTAAACAGAAAGAACCACCAGTATTCCGAACGGGACGCACGCCCTTCGAAATTGCAGTAATTGACGGTCAGCGCCTTTGTCACTGCCTCGCCGAATGAAAGTTGACGTTGATACATGAGATTGAGTTTAGAGGTTTGTACTTATAGTATTATTTTATTGTAACATTACCTATCATGAACAGCTATCTTCCGGGCCAGACCGGAAACAAATACCGTTGATAAGCAAATATACGAATTTTAATCGGATTCCAATCAATATACTTACATATAAAATCTAAAGAATGTTCAGCTTGTCCGTTACTGAAATTGGCTGACTCGATTGGATATGATTACTGAGTTGACTTTATGACTGGAGATGGTTGCCGCACCGAGGCCTATCCTCATAATTTCCTTTATCAGTAGCGAGATTCCTGTCAGTTGTGACATTTGTCTCAGCTAAAGTCGATTGTTTTGTGTAATTTTGCCGTATAATTGACCGAAACAGCACATCACACATCATAAGTTTTAGTCTATATAAAAAATAACTCGTTAGCACCATTAATAAATTCTAATAGTGATGTTTAATATACACAAGTATATAGTCAAAAAATGGATTGTCTTGAGAATGGCTGCCCAAGAATTTTATTTTAAACAGCCGTTCGAAATAAACAACGAATACTCGATAATGAAGAGTATCCTATTTCTTGCAATAATGCCTATAGAAGCATTATTCATATTCACTTATGCAAGAATCTATGGCTCTCTAACTGCTTATAGATTGCTACTGATCATTGTCATGGCAATAGTCAATCTAATAATTTCTAATATTATGATAAATAGAATTAAGGATAAGCCATTTGTCAACGAAACAATATCTTCGTATGAACGCTTGGATTATGAAAGCAGAAAAAAATTATACTCATTTAAGAATGGTGTCATCGTAACATTCCTAATGGCACTAATGCCTTGGATTCTACTCTTTATTGGCATAGCAATAGTATGTTATATATTTCCTCATTACAAGGTTTTATACACTAGTGTCCCATAAAAACCCATAAAAATGGGAGCTAGTTAAAAATTAAATAA
>ERZ778514.2453-NODE-2453-length-11678-cov-4.107373_pt1 | contig 11678 bp, 5 predicted proteins | sample MGYA00510344_ERZ778514 | MGnify/ENA primary metagenome ERZ778514 (study PRJEB29527, sample SAMN07138968) | mouse gut metagenome | material: feces | host: mouse | place: China:Nanjing | collected 2016-01-25 ... | reverse complement strand
TTTTTATATCTTAAAAGACTTTTTATGTTTTTGAAATAAGTTTAAATCACTTCTACGTTATAGGAAACGTCTTGTCATGCTGTGTAATGGCTATAAAGGCTAAATTTGTTCCATATTAAAAACAGTCTGAAAAACTTTAATCTAAACCATTTCGGAAAAATATGGGCAATGTGAAAAAGAATATATTGAGTGCTTCTTTGCTGTTGGCATCAATGGTTGTGAGTTCTGCTCCTGCTGACACATATCGTAATCCGATATTGACAGGTATGAATCCCGATCCAACAATATGTCGGGTAGGTGATGACTTCTATCTTATGACATCGACTTTCGAGTATTATCCAGGTTTGCCGATATATCATAGTAAGGATCTTGTCAACTGGAAACTGATAGGGCATGCGTTATCCACACCTGAGAGCAATCCGCTCAAAGGAGCAGGGGCATCAGGCGGTCAATACGCGCCAACGCTTCGTTATCATGATGGCACTTTCTACGTGATCGGCACAAATTATGGCGGTGAGGGAACTCGCGGCATCTCCATAGTCACAGCGAAGGACCCTGCCGGACCGTGGTCCGAGCCTGTGTGGCTTGACCAATGGTGGGTGGACCCATCTCTCGACTTTTATGATGGGAAAGCATATTATCTTAGTCCTGATAATGCCGGAGGTTTTCTGCTTGGCACAATTGATGTGAACACAGGTAAGGAGATAGAGCCTCGACGCCTTGTCGCATCTGGGCTGGGAGGAGCATCACCTGAGGGCCCTCATTTCTATAAGATAGAGGACTATTACTATATAATGTCGGCCGAGGGTGGTACAGGTTATGAGCATCGTGAGGTGATACAGCGCAGCAAGAATCCCTATGGACCTTATGAGCCCGGCCCGATGAATCCGGTGCTTTCTAATATGGGGGTGCCGGGGCATCCTTTTCAGGCTATCGGACATGCTGATCTCGTGCAGCTCAAGGATGGAAGCTGGTGGGCGGTATGCCTTGGTATGCGTCCTCAGAACGGAAAATATCAGCATCTTGGAAGAGAGACGTTTCTTGCTCCTGTCACATGGACTGACGGATGGCCTAAAGTGGGCAAGAATGGTGTAGTTGCCGAGACATACGTGCGTCCTGACCTGCCTCTGCATGAGTGGGAAAAAGATCCGGTGCGTGATGATTTTGACAATGACAAATTGAATCTTTACTGGAATTTCTTGCGTAACCCCTATGCGAAGGACTGGTCATTGACCGAAAGGCCCGGATATCTTAGGCTTAATGGCTCGGCTTTGTCTTTTATGCAGAATGATTCTCCGGCATTTGTTTGCCGCAGGCAGACTGCACTTAAGGCTGTTGCCTCTACAAGGGTGGATTTTACGCCTGTGTCGGATAATGAGGAGGCTGGACTCGTGATACGTGGCAATGATAAGAACCATTATGATCTCTTGATAACCAAGCGCAATGGCAAGAGGGTCGCAGTAATGCGCCAGTATCTTGATGACAAGGTGGCATCGGAGAAATCAGTCAAACTTCCTGAAGGGGAGGTGGTCCTGAAAATCAAGGCTTATCCTGACAAGTATGATTTTTATGTAGAGGCTGATGGGAATAGACCGTTACTGCTTGATACGGCACAGACTCGTAATCTTGCCAATGAGGTAATAACAGGATTTACCGGTGTATATATAGGTATGTATGCCTCCGGCAACGGAATGAGCAATGCCAATCCTGCGGATTTTGACTGGTTTGATTTTGAAGAACTTGACCGTTAGTATAATCAGATGAAAAAGTTATTATTGTACGCTATGGCGATGACTGTCGCTATGGGGGTGTCAGCAAAATATCGTTTTGAATCACCGCTTTACGGAGCTGCATATTATCATGAGTATATGCCTTACGAAAGGCTTGACAAGGATATATCTATGATGAAGGATGCCGGAATGACGGTAGTCCGAGTGGGTGAGTCATCATGGGGACTGTTTGAGCCTCAGGAGGGTAAATTTGATTTCGGGTGGATGGATAGAATCATTGACCGGTTTCATGACGCGGGAATAAGAGTGATTCTTGGAACACCCACATATTCTATGCCGGCATGGCTTGCTCATAAGCATCCAGAAGTCCTGTCCGAGAAGATGAACGGAGAGAAGTCGCATTACGGAATACGCCAGAATATGGATTTCACCAATCCTACTTTCCGTTTCTACAGCGAGCGTATCATCCGTAAGATGTTAGAGCGTTATGCCAAGCATCCTGCCATAATAGGATATCAGGTTGACAATGAGCTTGAGGCACGTGGAATCAACAATAGAGACTATTTCATCGGTTTCCGCAATTATGTTAAGGATAAGTTCGGTGGAGATCTCAATCTTCTCACAAAGGAATGGGGCATGAACTATTGGGGCATGAATATCAATACATGGGAGGAGTTCTACGAGCGCGACGGTGTCACCAATCCATCTTATAAGAATGAGTGGGAGCGGTATAACCGAAAGCAGATAGCTGATTTCCTCAACTGGCAGTGTGACATTGTGAATGAATATAAGCGTCCCGACCAGTTTGTGACTCATTGTTTTATGCCAGCTTTCCATAATGTTGATCAGGTGGAGTCGTTCCGTCAGATGGAATATCCGGCTATAAATGTGTATCATAATGTGCAGCACGGACAGGATGGTCAGCTAATAGCCTATGCAGGTGATTTTGTGAGGACTGTGGCAGGTAACAATTACCTTATTACAGAGACAAACGCTCAGGGTACGGGTTGGGATTCTGCCGGACAGTATCCGCCGTTCGACAATCAGTTGCGCCAGAATGTGTATTCTCATTATGCCTCAGGTGCTAATATGGTGGAATACTGGCATTGGGCTACACTGCATTACGGACAGGAGACATATTGGCGTGGTGTTTTAGGGCACGATCTTGAACCTAACCGTGTGTATCGTGAATTTCAGCGCACAGCTAAGGAGATTGAAAAGATAGGAAAGGATATAGTGAATCTTAAAAAGAACAATAAGGCTGCCATTCTTTATAGCCATGACTCGCATCATGCGCTGACATTTATGCCATATATAAAAGGTGGAGGCTATCCTACGGATGTAAACTATCCGGTCCATCTTGTCCATAAAGCTCTTTATTTTCAGAATATCGAGACTGATATAGTGCCTTGTGACAAAATGCACGATTTCAGTAAATATTCGCTTCTTGTCATCCCGCCTCTCTATGTGGCTACTGACAGTGTCCTTGAAGCTATAGACAGGTTTGTTGAGAATGGCGGCAATGTGGTGATGATGTGCAAGAGCGGATACTGCAACGAGCATTCTGCCGTGCGCCCAGTCATTGCTCCCGGTCCGCTTCGGAAAGCTTGCGGTTTCTATTATCAGGAATACTCTTCGATATGGGATATGAAGCTTAGGGACAATGCTTTCGGCCTTGGCGACCGCAACAGTATAGGGACATGGTATGAATTCCTTGTTCCTGAGACGGCAGTGCCATTGGCTTATGCGGAACATCCATTTTTCGGCAGATGGCCCGCTGTGACAGAAAATAAGTATGGCAAAGGTAAGCTGTATTATATAGGTACTTATCCGTCACAGGATTTGATGGACAGTGTTGTCAGGCTTGCTGCTGTTGACAGGGGGCTTATCAAGGATGACGAATATCGTTTTCCTGTGATTATGCGTTCAGGTGTCAATGACAATGGAAAGGGGATCAACTACATCTTTAATTACAGTTCGGACCCGGTCAATGTTGTCTATCGTAAATGCGATTCACGCAACCTCCTTACTGGTGACACTGTTAAGCATGGCGACAATATCACTATTCAGCCTTGGGATGTGGCGATAATGTGTGAGAAGTAGATGCAGGTGATACAATTATGCTTCAGTCCAATGTTATGAAAAGATTTATTGTAGCATTTCTTGCCATCTTGCACGCTGTATGTTGTATTGCCGGGATAGTCACCGAACACCATTATCTGTCAGGATATGACAAGGATACCATGGTGGAGTGGGATTTCATGTGTAGTTCCGGCCGTAACAGCGGAATATGGAGTAAAATCAAAGTGCCGGCATGCTGGGAAACACAGGGTTTCGGTACATACTATTACGGATGGGAGGAGCCACGTAACTCCATGGAGACCGGTCATTACCGACATCATTTCGTTGCCGATAAATCATGGCGCGATAAACATGTGGAGATTGTTTTCGATGGAGTGATGACCGATACTGAGGTCAGAATCAATGGGATGAAAGCCGGGAATATTCATGAGGGCGGATTCTATCGTTTCAAATACGATGTGACAGACCTGTTGAAGTACGGCAAGGAAAACATTCTTGAAGTAGATGTCAGAAAATGCCCGGCAGACAGTTCTGTTTTTCGGGCAGAACGACAGTCGGATTTTTGGCTTTTCGGTGGCATATACCGTCCTGTGTATCTTGAGATAAAGCCCAGACATCACATTGACGGCATATCTGTGGATGCCAAGGCAGATGGTTCTCTTGCTGTAAAGCCGTATCTGTCTGACGGATGCAGCGTCGGCGATGTGCAGGTGTATGTGGAGTCACTTGACGGTAAAAGGCTTTCTAAGCCTGTATGTGAGACTGATGCGGATGTTATCCGTACCCTTATCAAGGGGGTGAGTCCATGGAGCCATGAACACCCTGTGCTTTATCGGCTGGTTGCAGAACTGTATGAAAAAGGTAGGATAATCCACCGGGTGACAGAGAATATAGGCTTCCGAACAGTTGAGTTTCGCGAACATGATGGAATCTATCTTAACGGAGAGCGTATTGTCTTCAAGGGAGTCAACAGGCATTGTTTTTGGCCTGAGAGCGGGCGCACACTGTCACGGTCTGTTTCTTTGATGGATGCAGAGTTGATAAAAAGCATGAATATGAATGCTGTGCGTATGTCGCATTATCCTCCTGACAAGGAATTTCTTGAAATATGTGATTCTATAGGGCTTCTTGTGATCGATGAGCTGTGTGGATGGCAGAAGAGATATGACACATCGGTGGCACGTCCGCTCGTGAGGTCAGTTGTTGAACGTGACCGTAACCACCCTTCAGTTATTCTGTGGGCTAACGGAAATGAAGGAGGATGGAACCGCGAAGTTGATGAAGACTATAGTGTGTACGACCTGCAGGAGAGACTTGTGATACATCCGTGGGAGCGTTACAGAGGCACTGATACAAAGCATTATCCTGATTATAATTACGTTGTCAATTCTGCTATCTATGATCAGGATGTATATTTCCCTACGGAATTTATGCATGGTATCTTTGATGGTGGTGCGGGTGCTTCACTTGGCGATTTTTGGGATGTTATGATGAGGCATCGTGCCCCTGCCGGCGGATTCCTGTGGGCTCTTATAGATGAGGGACTTGTGAGGAGCGATATGTGCGACAGTATAGATTGTCGTCGTGACCAGGCACCTGATGGCATCCTTGGTCCTTATCGTGAGAAGGAGGGCAGCTATTATGCAATAAAGGAGATATGGTCACCTGTGCGTATCATGAATCGTGTTATTCCTGCCGGTGGAGGTGTCACTCTTAGGGTTGAGAACAATTATATGTTCACCCACCTTTCGGAATGTGATTTCACTTATGGCTTGTGGGATATAAAAAGAAATGCCGATGGGACATATTCCGAGACGTTGGCTGACAGTGGAGTCGTTGAATCACCTGATTGCGCTCCTGGCGAACGACGGAATATCGTATTGGATCTACCTGAGGACTGGTGTGACCATAACAAATTGTCAGTCACAATAAAGGATTCGTATGGCAATGAAGTATATACCTATAGTTGGGCGATTGGAGCTGGCAACGATATGTGTAGACAGCTTCTTGGGATCACAAGGGAGCTTCCGGTAGAAGTGAGTGTGTCGGATGGCAATATCGCTATACATCAGGGAGATAATATATATTCTTTTGACTGCAAGTCAGGAATGCTCAGCGGTATTGATACCCCCGAGGGTCATGTGTCATTACATGGAGGCCCTTTGGTGACTCCTGTTGTCGGAGTATTCCGTGAACTGCGTCATTACAGGGATGGGGACAATTATGTGGTGGAGCCTGTTATGGAGGGCGGCCAGTGGATTAAATGGGTGTTCTCGCCTGCCGAACCTCCGCGTATCGACTATTCTTTCTCAATGCAGGGAGAGAATGATTATTTCGGAATAGGATTTATGTATCCGGAAAGCAATATCACCGGAATGGATTGGGTAGGTGATGGTCCATATAGGGTTTGGAAGAACAGGCTTCAGGGTGCTGTATTCGGAGTTCATGCCAAGGAATATAACAATACCGTGACAGGGGAGTCGTGGAAATATCCCGAATTCAAAGGGTTCCATGCCGATTGTAGGGCTGTGACCGTGCATACCACTGAGAAGGATATCACTTTTATTCCTGCCGGTTCGGGGCTGTTTTTCCAGATGCTTGCTCCTCAGCCTCCGGCCCATGACGGCAATGGGTTTACAATGCCTGATTTTCCGGAGACATCTTTGGGTTTTATGCATGCTATACCTCCGGTAGGCACAAAGTTTCAGAGTCCGTTGCAGCTCGGGCCATCCGGGATGAAGAATATGCAGCTTAACTGGACCCCTGTTTCGGGTAGCCTGTGGATCATAATTTGAAAATATTAATGTATTATATAAGATCATGAAAAAACAATTGATACTATTGGCATTGCTTGCTTCGGGCAGTGCCTGTCTCGCTCAGCGAGAGTCGGCTGAGACAGGGAAATTTGAGCCTACATGGGAATCGTTGTCCCAATACAAGGTGCCTGAATGGTTCCGTGATGCTAAGTTCGGTATATGGGCACATTGGGGTCCGCAATGTGAGCCTGAGGCGGGTGACTGGTATGGAAAAGCGATGTATGAGGAAGGCGGCAACGCATATAAAAGGCATATGGAGCTTTACGGTCATCCATCGGAGTTTGGATTCAAAGATGTGATAAACGAATGGAAAGCGGAGAATTGGGATCCTGACAGACTTGTCAGCCTTTACAAGCGTGTAGGTGCTCAGTATTTTTTTGCCATGGGCAATCATCACGACAATATGGATTTGTGGGACAGCAAATATCAGGCTTGGAATTCGGTGAATATGGGACCGAAAAGGGACATATTGGCAGAATGGGAGAAGGCTGCGCGTAAATATGACCTGCCTTTTGGCGTGAGCATCCACTCGTCTCATGCCTGGACATGGTATGAGACATCGCAGGGAGCCGACAAGACCGGGCCATATGCAGGTATCCCTTATGACGCACGTGTTGTGACCAAGGAGGACGGAAAAGGAAAATGGTGGGACGGATATGATCCTCAGGAGCTTTATGTTCAGAATCATTCATTGAGCGGGCATATATGGAATGTGTGGGATTGGCCCCAAGGCACCTCTGTCCCTACTCAGAAGTACTATGACAACTTCTTCAACCGCACTGTGGATATGATAAACCGTTACAATCCGGATCTTGTGTATTTTGATGACAGTGTGCTCCCGTTCTGGCCTATCAACGACACCGGGCTCGACGTGGTGTCTCACTATTATAACCGCAATATGAGGCTCAACGGAGGACGTCTTGATGCGGTGGTGTTCGGGAAAAAACTTCAGCCCGAACATAAGAAAGCTATTGTGTGGGATGTGGAGAAGGGTGTGCCGCCGACAGGTCAGCCGGAAGCCTGGCAGACTTGCACTTGCCTTGGCAACTGGCATTATGACCGTTCCTGTTATGTCGATAACTGGTATAAGTCGGCGCAGACTGTGGTGCATATGCTTATTGATATTGTAAGCAAGAATGGCAATATGCTTTTGAGTGTGCCTATAAAGGGTGACGGTACCATTGACGACAAGGAAGAGAAAATCCTGGAGGATATTGCAGCATGGATGGATATAAATAAGGAAGCAATTTTCGGTACACGTCCATGGGCAGTGTTCGGAGAGGGCCCTTCAACTGAAAATGCAGCTCCGCTGGACGGCCCTGGTTTCAATGAAGGCAAGAATGTGCCCTATACACCTTCCGATATCCGTTTTGTAAAGAAGGGTGACATCATTTATGCGCATGTGCTCGCTTGGCCAGATAACAATGAGGTGATCATAAAGTCACTGGCTCCGGGTAACGGACTGCATGCCGCCGGAATTAAGAGGGTAGAGCTTCTTGGGGCAGGAAAGGTGAGCCACAAGCTATCAGCGGATGGACTTGTGGTCAAGCTTCCACGAGGAAAGAGGCCTAATGACATTTCATTTGTATTAAAAATATCATGATAATTTTAACCATGAAACGAATAGTATTTTCATGCATAGCCGCATTGTCGGCATCTGTCTCTTATGCATCTGTCACTTTGCCGGATATAATAAGTGACAATATGGTGCTTCAGCAGAAGTCAGATGCTCGTTTATGGGGATGGGCTACTCCTGGCTCTAAAATCACGGTCACGACTCCTTGGGACAGGCAGGCTTACACAGCCAAGTCAGGCAAGGATGGACGCTGGGATGTTGAGGTGAGAACTCCTGAGGCCACCTACACTCCTCAGACGATAGCCATTGAGGGAGACGGCTCATCCATCACCCTTGGCAATGTACTTATCGGCGAGGTGTGGCTCTGTTCCGGGCAGTCCAATATGGAGATGCCGCTCAAAGGTTTCTGGTGTCAGCCTGTGGAGAATGCCGGAACAGCCATTGCCTATTCAGGCAAATATCCCGGAGTGCGTGTAGCCACTGTCACACGTCGCGGCGATTATGAACCACAGGAACGAGCTGAAGGTAAGTGGATGGAGAGCAAGCCTGAGAATGCCGGTGAATTTTCGGCAGTGGCATATTTTTTTGCACGCTCTCTCAACGACATTCTTGGTGTGCCGGTAGGCGTGATCAACTGTTCTCTCGGAGGAAGCAAAGTGGAAGGGTGGATGCCACGCAGGCAGCTTGACAAATATCCGGATTGTGATGTGGATAAGGAGAAGGCTACGCCTGACTCTGTATTGCAGTTGTGGGAAAGAATAAACATCATGTACAATGCCATGCTTCACCCCATAGTCGGATACACTGTCAAAGGATTCCTGTGGAATCAGGGCGAGGCTAATGTCGGAGCCCACATGACATATCCGCAGCGTCTTGCCGATATGGTGAGGATATGGCGAGAGGAATGGCAGTCAGGAGAGTTGCCGTTTTATTTTGTGGAGATTCCTGCATGGAGCTATGGTAACCCCGACGGTTCGGTTGCGGCGTTGCTTCGTGAGGCTCAGCACAAGGCTGCCGGAATCATACCTAACAGTGGTGTCATCTCTACCACCGACCTGATCTATCCACATGAAATAAATGACATCCATGGCTCCAAAAAACTTGAGATAGGTGAACGACTGGCATTCATGGCTGCCGGCAAGACATATGGCGTGGCAGGTATCGACAGTTCATATCCTACATTCAAGTCTGCGGATTTCTATGGTGACAAAGTGATTCTCCACATTGACAATATCGAAAACGGACTTACTCCAAACGCTGCGTTGGATGGATTTGAAGTAGCAGGCGACGACAAGGTGTTCTATCCTGCCGATGCCAAAGAGCTATGGTACAACCGCGCAATAGAGGTCACATCCGATAGAGTCAAGGATATCAAGTCAGTGAGATATTGCTTCAAGAATTTCTCAATAGGTAATATCCATAACCTTAAAGGGTTGCCGTTGATGCCGTTCAGAACGGACGATTGGGCGGAATAGACTGGGATGGTGAGCACGTTTCAGGAAAGTTAACAAATATGCACCTTTATCATAACAAATGTATATACCGGAGACATATTATCTTCTACATCATATAACAAAAATGAGACTCTGCGAGCCTAATATATAGTAATTTTGCGACAAACATTAATTTAACCATCTAATCACATGAACCAATGATTAAAGTAACTTTACAAAAGCATTTCCATGCTTTTATGGCAGTTCTATGCCTGACGCTGTTTACAGCGTTTACGCTAAGTGCTGCAGAGCCAAAAATTACGGTTTCAGGAACAGTGACGCTCCAGTCCGACGGAGAGCCCTTGACCGGAGTAAGCGTAAGGCTCAAAGGCACCAGTCAGGGAGTCGCTACTGACATTGACGGTAACTATTCATTGCCGGCATCCAAAGGTGATGTGCTGATATTTTCTTATATCGGCTGCGCCACTCTGGAACTGGAAGTGACAGGACCCACACTCAATGTAGAGCTTAAGGACGATATTCAGAAACTTGATGACGTGGTAGTGGTCGGCTACGGCACCATGAAGCGCAGCGACATTACCGGATCGGTTGTATCGGTTTCAGAAAAAGATATCAAAAAGACGATTGTTACATCTGTTGACCAGGCATTGCAAGGACGTGCTGCCGGTGTGCAGGTGACTCAGAATTCAGGTGCTCCAGGCGGTGGTATCTCTGTTGCTATCCGTGGTACCAATTCGCTTAACGGTAATGAGCCTCTATATGTGATCGACGGTATTGCTGTAGAGGGTCAGACAAATGGTAATACATCTGCGCTTTCCAGTATAAATCCGTCGGATATTGTGTCTCTTGAGGTTCTTAAGGATGCTTCTGCTACAGCCATCTATGGTTCGCGAGCGTCCAATGGTGTTGTGCTCATCACTACTAAGAGAGGCAGTGTCGGCAAGACAAAAATATCCTATGAAGGTTATTATGCAAGCCAGCGGATTCCTAAATTCCTTGATTCTATGAATCTTAGGGAGTATGCTAAATTATATAATGAGCGTGCCGATATTCTTGGATGGGGTAAACGTGAGGAGTTTGCCGATCCCTCAGTGCTTGGTGACGGAACTAATTGGCAGAAGGAAATTTTCCAGAATGCCGGTATGCATAGCCATCAGCTGTCGGTGAGTGGAGGTAATGATGCCACTCAATTCCTTATAAGTGGTGGTTATACCGATCAGGACGGTATTGCCGTAGGTTCTGCCTTCGAGCGTTTCACTGCCAGAATCAATGTTGACACCAAAGTGGCAAAATGGCTTAAGGTTGGGGCGCAGTCCTCTCTATCCACTTCCAAGCGAACCAACACCATTGACGACTACAATGTGATCGAGACTGCTTTGCGTCAGCTCCCCGAGGTCCCAGCCAAGAATCCTGACGGGTCATGGGGATATCAGGAGGATAACACCCTCGGCACATATTACACGAACCCTCTTGCTGACGCTCTCACTCGTGAGAACTACTGGAAGGGGCTTCAGGCGGTTGTGAATGCCTATGCTGATATAACTGTAATTCCAGGCTTGAATGCCCGCATTGAGTATGGTGGTACGTTCGACCGTAACAACCGTTACTTTTTCCAACCGGCTATGACGCTTGGTCAGTTCAAGCAGCAGAGTAGGGGTCAGCGTGAATCATCCAATAGCCAGTTCACAAGCTTCAAGCAGTATGTCACCTATATGAAGGATTTCGGCAAGCACAGCCTCAATGTTATGGCAGGACATGAGTCGCAGGAGTCCTCTTGGGAGAATCTTACGGCAGGTCGTAGCGGTTATCTTTTCAATAATGTTCACGATATCGAGGTCGGTGACCTTAAGACTGCAACCAATGCCAGCAGTAGAAGTTCCTACGCTATAGAGTCGTACTACGGACGTGTCAACTATAACTTTGACAACCGCTATCTTCTCACCGCCACTGTGCGTGCCGACGGTTCTTCGACATTCAGTCCCGATAACCGTTGGGGCTGGTTCCCCTCAGCGGCATTGGC
>ERZ778514.2452-NODE-2452-length-11684-cov-4.451888_pt1 | contig 11684 bp, 10 predicted proteins | sample MGYA00510344_ERZ778514 | MGnify/ENA primary metagenome ERZ778514 (study PRJEB29527, sample SAMN07138968) | mouse gut metagenome | material: feces | host: mouse | place: China:Nanjing | collected 2016-01-25 ... | reverse complement strand
TCGCCGACTGGGAGGTCGCCCGGCTCGCTCCGGCGCTTCGTGCGGGTGTCATGCCCGGGCGCGAGGGGGCGTATGATGTGATTTACCTGGCACCGGGCGCGAAGCCCGTGCGTTCGTTGGGCGGCCTGTGCGTCGTGCCCGACGGCGATTTGTCGGCTCTGCCGGCCGGGTGCGCGGGGTTGATCCTCGCGGGAGGCATGGCGTGGCGCACCCCCGAGGCGGAGCAGGTCGCGCCCCTCGTGGAGGAGGCGCTGCGGCGCGGTCTTACGGTGGGTGCCATTTGCAATGCGACGCTCTTTCTCGCGGCCCACGGTTTCCTGAACGACGTGCGCCACACGGGCAACACGGCGGAGTTGATGCACGAGTGGGGCGGCGGCCGTTACACCGGGGCGTCGCGCTACGAGGAGCGTCAGGCCGTGTGCGACGGCGGCATCGTCACGGCCAACGGCTCGGCCGACCTCGAATTCACGCGGCTCTGCCTGCTGGCGCTCGGTGCCGACACGCCCGAGCGGATCGAGGAGTTCTATGCGTTCAACAAGCGGGGATTCTACGGGGTCTGATGGAGGCGTTGGAACGTTACGTGTGCGAGCACACCGCGCCCGAGGAGGAGCAGCTGCGCGAGTTGGACCGCGAGACGCACCTGCGCGTGGTGCAGCCCCGCATGCTCTCGGGGCACGTCCAGGGGCGGCTGCTCGGGATGATCGTGCGCATGCTCCGGCCGCGCCGCGTGCTGGAGATCGGCACGTTCACGGGGTATTCGGCGCTCGCCATGGCCGCAGGACTGGAGGAGGGGGCCGTGCTCCACACCACGGAGGTCGATGACGAACTGGAGCCGCTGGCCCGCTCGTTCTTCGACCGTAGTCCGCACGGCGCGAAAATCCGGCTGCACATCGGCTCGGCGCTCGACATCGCCCCGACGCTGGGCGGCACGTTCGACCTGGTGTTCATCGACGGCGACAAACGCGAGTACCCCGCCTATTACCGCATGCTGATGGGCGACGACGGCCGTCCGCCCCTCGTGCACGCGGGTTCGGTGCTGATCGCCGACAACATCCTTTGGTCGGGCAAGGTCGTGCAGCCCGTGGCGCACAACGACCGCCACACCCGGGCGCTGCTCGACTTCAACCGTACGGTGGTCGGGGACCCGAGGGTGGAGAACGTCATTCTTCCGCTCCGCGACGGACTCAACATCATCCGCGTGAAGTAGACGGCCTCGGGGGCTGCCGGTTCAGAGCTTGGGATTGTTGCGGTGCCGCCCGGCGTCGCGGCCCGTCTTCTTGGCGAAGTTCGCTTCGAGGGCCTGCGTCAGATCGACGCCCGTCTGGTTGGCCAGGCAGACCAGCACCCACAGTACGTCGGCCATTTCGTCGGCGAGGTCCTCCTTTTCTCCCGCCTTGAACGACTGGTCGCCGTATTTTCGCGCCATCACGCGCGCCAGTTCGCCGACCTCCTCGGTGAGTACGGCCATATTGGTCAGTTCGCTGAAGTAACGCACGCCGTATTCCTTGATCCAGGCGTCCACGCGCTGTTGCAATTCGCTGATTTCCATGTTTCGAAAGTCATATGTCCGGTCCGCCGCACACGCCTCCGCACGATTCGGGCCTCCGCAACGCGTTGCGGAGGCCCGAAGTGCATCGCGGCGACGTGGCGACACGTCCCTCGGGGGTATTATTCGAGTTTCAGGTCTTTCTTGATCGCCTCGATCTTGGCGTCGAGGCCGGCCACCGTGCGTTCGTACTCCGCGGCCGACGCCAGGGGGGCTTTCACGCCGAAGTAGAACTTGATCTTGGGTTCGGTGCCCGACGGACGCACCGACACGGTCGTGCCGTCCTCGGTGAACCACTGCAATACGTTGCTGCGGTCCTGCTCGATGGGCGTGCGTGCGCCGCTGCGGGTGTCGAGCGTTTCGAGCGTCTGAAAGTCGTTGATCCGCACTACGGGCGAGCCGAGAATGGCGGCGGGCGGGGTAGCCCGGAAGTCGGCCATCATGCGCTGGATCTGCTCGGCGCCCTCCTTGCCCTTGCGGACGATCGGAAGCAGCCCCTCGCGGTAGAGTCCGTACTGCACGTAGAGCTCCTGCAACCACTCGTAGAGCGTCAGACCCATCGTGTCCATCGCCCACGCTGCGGCTTCGGCCGCCAGCGAGCAGGCCGAAACGCCGTCCTTGTCGCGCACGTAGTCGCCCGCGAGGTAGCCGAACGACTCCTCGCCGCCTCCGATGTACTTGGTCTTGCCCTCGTTTTCGCGGATGATCTTGGCGATGTACTTGAAGCCCGTGAGGCAGTCGTAGCACTTCACGCCGAAGCGGTCGGCCACGGCGTTGGCCATCTGCGACGTGACGATGGTCTTCACCACATACTGCCTGCCGTCGAGCAGCCCCAGTTCGGCCCAGCGCGTGAGCTGGTAGCTCATGAGCAGCACGAGGGTCTGGTTGCCGTTCAGCAGCACGTATTCGCCCTGCTTGTTGCGCAGCGCCACGCCGATGCGGTCCGAGTCGGGGTCGGTCGCCAGCACCAGGTCGGCGCTTTCGCGTGCCGCCAGCTCGATGGCTTTCGACATGGTTTTACGCTCCTCGGGGTTGGGCGACTCCACGGTGGGGAAGTTGCCGTCCACCACCGACTGCTCGGGCACGAGCGTCACGTTCGTGAAGCCGAAGCGGCGCAGCGACGCGGGAACCAGCCGCACGCCGGCGCCGTGCAGCGGCGTGTAGACGATCTTCATGTCGTGGCGGCGCTTCACGCTCTCGGGCGAGAGCGAAAGCTCGTGGATGCGGTCGAGGTACTTCTCGTCGAAATCCTCGCCCAGCACCACGATGTTCTCGGGGTGGAGCCCCGTGCGGATCATGCCCACGTCGGTGATGCGGCCGACCTCCTCGATGATGTTGCGGTCGTGGGGGGCGGTCACCTGGGCGCCGTCGGTCCAGTAGGCCTTGTAGCCGTTGTACTCCTTGGGGTTGTGCGAGGCGGTGATCACCACGCCCGAGTGGCATTTCAGCTCGCGGATGGCGAAGCTCAGCTCGGGGGTCGGGCGCAGCGCGTCGAACAGGTAGGTGGTGAAGCCGTTCGATGCGAAGATGTCGGCCACGCGCTCGGCGAACTTGCGCGAGTTGTTGCGGCTGTCGTGCGCCACGGCCACGCGGATGGGCTCGCCCGCGAAGCTCTTCTTGAGGTATTCGGCCAGGCCCTGCGTGGCGGCGCCCACCGTGTAGGCGTTCATGCGGTTCGTGCCTGCGCCCATGATGCCGCGCAGACCGCCCGTACCGAATTCCAAATCCTTGTAGAAGCTCTCGACGAGCTCTTTCATATCGTTATCCATCAGGTATTTGACCTGCTGCCGGGTCTGCTCGTCGTACTGCTCGCCGAGCCACCCTTTGGCTTTCTCTAATACTTTCAGTTCCAGTTCGTTTGCCATAATGATATTGGTTTTGTTTATCGGAGTACGGGGTTGTCCTCCGAAAAATTTTATATGCAAATATAGTGAAAATTTTCCGACAATTCTATATCAGGGAGTTAAAAAACGGGACCCTCCGGGGGCCTCTTTCCGCATAAATAAAAAATCAAGAAATGCAACAGCGGTCCGAAAATCTTTTGACAATTTTATTCACAACTTTGCCGTGTCGAAAGACGAAAATTCCCTCGAAATGTTAAGCATCGACCAGGCATATCGCGAAATGTGGCAGCATTGTCTCGACCGCATCAAGACACAGACTACCGAAGAGGAGTTCGTGAAGTGGTTCGAGCCCATCGTACCGCTCGAATTCGACGGTACGACGCTGCGTCTGCGGGTTCCGAATGCCAGCTACGTCTACCAGATCGAGAAGAACTACATTCCGTTCCTGCGTCCGATCATCTCGCAGCTCTACGGCCAGCAGACGCGTTTGCACTACGCCGTGCCCAAGGCCGAGCAGCAGCAGCCCGCCGCCGCGACGCTCACCACCGAGAGCGACGCCACGGCCGTGTCGCGCTTCAGCACGCAGACCGACACCGCAAATATAAAGAATCCTTTCGTGATTCCGGGGCTGAAGAAGATCGTAATCGATCCGCAGCTCAATCCGAACTATACGTTCGCCACGTTTATCGAGGGCGAATGCAACCGGCTCGCCCGCTCGGCGGCCATGTCCGTGGCGGTGACGCCCGGCAACAACCCGTTCAACCCGTTATATATATATGGTAACTCCGGTCTCGGAAAGACCCATATCGCCCAGTCGGTAGGCCATGAGGTCCGCCTGCGCCATCCCGAGTTGCAGGTGCTCTACGTCTCGATGAACAAGTTCCAGGCCCAGTTCCAGACGGCCTACAAGAACGGCGAGATTCCCGACTTCATCCATTTCTACCAGATGATCGACGTGCTCATCATCGACGACATCCAGGAGCTGACGGGCAAGACCGGAACGCAGAACGCGTTCTTCAACATCTTCAACCACCTCCAGCTGGCCGGCAAGCAGCTGATCCTCACTTCGGACAAGCCGCCCGTGGAGCTGAAGGACATCGAGCAGCGACTGCTCACCCGCTTCAAGTGGGGTTTGTCGGCGCAGCTCGTGTCGCCCGACTACGAGACGAAGCTCAAGATCATCCGCGCCAAGTCGCGCAAGGTGGGGGCCCGCATTTCGGACGAGGTGGTGACCTATCTGGCGGACAACATCTCGGCCAACGTGCGCGAAATCGAGGGTGTGCTCTCGTCGCTGGTGGCCAACGCGTCGTTCCTTGAGCGCAAGATCACCGTGTCGCTGGCCAAGGAGGTGCTCAAGGCCTACGTGCAGCTCTACCGCAAGGAGATCTCCATCGAGCGCATCATCGAGACGGTATGCGACCACCTCAATATCGACTTCGCGCGGCTCAGCTCGCCGGAGCGCACGCGCGAGGTGGCCCAGGCCCGGCAGATCGCCATGTACCTCTCGAAGCAGCACACCAAGGCGCCGCTGACCGCCATCGGCGCTTCGATCGGCGGCCGCAACCACGCCACGGTGCTCCATTCGTGCAAGGCCGTGACGAACCTGATGGAGACCGACAGGAACTTCCGGCGCCAGGTAGAGGAGATCGAGAAACGCATCCTGGCCTGAGACGGTCCGATCCGACGATAACGAAACCGCGACCCTGCGAGGCGCGGTTTTTTCGATGAATATACCCTGCGCATGGACCAACCCAAGATCGAGCGGCTGCTGCGGCTCATGAAGCTGCTCACGGCCAATACCGAATACACGGTGGATGACCTGGCGGAGCGACTCGGCATGTCGCGCCGCACGGTCTACCGCTACATCGACACCTTCCGCGACGCGGGCTTCGTCGTCCGCAAGTCGGGCGCCTGCATCCGCCTCGACAAGGAGTCGCCCCATTTCCGCGAGATTTCGCAGCTGGTGCACTTCACCGAGGAGGAGGCTGTGATCCTGCGGCGCGCCATCGAGAGCATCGACGACACGAATCTTTTGAAACAGAACCTCAAACGCAAACTCTGCACGGTCTACGACAACAAGACGCTCGCCCAGACCGTGGTGCGGGGCCGCCAGGCACCCAACATCCATGCGCTGATCGAGGCCATCGAGTCGCGGCGCCAGGCGGTGCTGTGCGGCTATCGCTCGGCGCACGGAGGCGCGGTGCGCGACCGCCTCGTGGAGCCCTTCGCTTTCACGACCAACTACGTGCAGGTGTGGTGCTACGACCCCGAGGCGGGGGTGTGCAAGCTCTTCAAGACGGCCCGTATCGGGCGCGTGGAGCTCACCGGCGAGCCGTGGCGCTTCGAGGCGGCGCATCGCGAGGGGTTCATCGACGTCTTCCGCATGAACGGCACGCGCCGCGAACGCGTCCGCCTCGAAATGGGCATACGGGCTTACAGCCTGCTCGTCGAGGAGTATCCGCTGGCCGAGCGCGACGTGCGGCCGGCGGGGTGCGGTCGCTGGCTGCTCGAAACCGAGGTCGCCGGCTATGCGGGCGTCGGACGCTTCGTCGCGGGGCTGCTCGACGACGTGCGCGTGGTCGATTCGCCCGGGCTGGTGAGCTACCTGCGCGATTATTTCGCAGCCTATGCCCCCGATCGCACGGATGTGTCATAAGTTGTCGCACAGAGGTCGTTTCTTTGCACCGTAAAACAGAAGAAACGACGGTTTATGGGAATGCTTTACACCATTTGCTGCCGCCATTGCGGCGCGCGATTCGAACACTTCGCCGCGGCGGGTTGTGCCGCACCGCGCCCGGTTGCGGGCTATGTCGAGACGCATCATCCGATCCGCTGCCCGGGTTGTCTGCACCGGCTCAACGCCACGGCCGAGGAGTTCGCCCGGCAGGTGTCGCTCGTGCGGGTCGCCGGTCGGTGAGCCGCACGGAATGGCATCGCGGGGCGTCGAGCGCGACGGAGGACTGCGGCGGCCGTTCGCAAGGGGCGGAGCGTCGTGCGTGGGGCCTCGGGGCCTGCGGACTGACGGAATTCGGAGGTCCCGATGCAAAAAAACGGGCCCGGCAGCGCAGCGGAAACGGAAAAAATTCGTATCTTTGAAAAAACGTTTTAACAGGAAAACCAATGGGAACACCGGTTGCGGGGGAGTATGCTCCGGATTTTACGGCTAAGGATCAGCACGGCGATACCGTGCGGCTCGCGGATTTGGCGGGGCAGCGCGTCGTGCTCTACTTCTATCCGAAGGACAACACCTCGGGCTGTACGCTGGAGGCGCTCAGCCTGCGCGACGGGCGCGGGGAGCTGGAGCGCCGCGGCTTCCGGATCGTGGGCGTGAGCCCCGACGGCGAGCGTTCGCACCGCAACTTCTGCGACAAGCATGCGCTCGGTTTCACGCTCTTGTCCGATCCGGACCACAGCGTGTGCGAGGCTTACGGCGTGTGGGCGGAGAAGTCGATGTACGGCCGCAAATACATGGGCGTCGTGCGTACGACCTTTCTGATCGACGCCGCGGGGCGCATCGAACGCGTCATCGCCAAGGTGGACACGAAGAACCACGCCCGCCAGATTCTGGACCTGATCGGGGCCGGGGAGTAACCTGACCGGGATCGGGGAGCGCCGGCTCGCGGGGCCGGGTGGCTCCGGAGGCGCCGCCGGATGGGGGCGTGAAAAAGGTATAAAGAGACAATTAAGTGAGAAATGGAAAAAGATAAGGCAATGGCTGAAAAAACACAAGTCAATGCGGACAAGCTCAAGGTGCTGACCGCAGTCATGGAGAAGATAGAGAAGGACTTCGGCAAGGGATCCATCATGCGCATGAACTCGACCGAGGTGACCGACATTCCGGTGATTCCCACGGGTTCGATCACGCTCGACATGGCGCTGGGCGTGGGCGGTTATCCCAAGGGCCGCGTCATCGAAATCTACGGTCCCGAGTCGTCGGGTAAGACCACGCTCGCGATCCATGCCATCGCCGAGGCGCAGAAGACGGGCGGCATCGCGGCGTTCATCGACGCCGAGCATGCGTTCGACAGCTTTTACGCACAGAAGCTGGGCGTGGACGTGGACAACCTGCTTATTTCGCAGCCCGACAACGGCGAGCAGGCGCTCGAAATCGCCGACTCGCTGATCCGGTCGAGCGCGATCGACATCATCGTCATCGACTCGGTGGCGGCGCTGACTCCCAAGGCCGAGATCGAGGGCGAGATGGGCGATGCGAAGATGGGCCTTCAGGCGCGCCTCATGTCGCAGGCCCTGCGCAAGCTCACGGCCAGCATCGCCAAGACCAAGACGGTCTGCATCTTCATCAACCAGTTGCGCGACAAGATCGGCGTGGTGTACGGCAATCCGGAGACCACCACGGGCGGTAACGCGCTGAAATTCTATGCCAGCGTGCGCATCGACATCCGCCGCGTGTCGGTCATCAAGGACGGCGAGGAGCAGCTCGGCACCCGCACCCGCGTGAAGGTGGTAAAGAACAAGGTGGCGCCTCCGTTCAAGCGCGCCGAGTTCGACATCATGTTCGGCGAGGGCATATCGAAGATCGGCGAGATTATCGACCTGGGCGTGGATTACGGCGTCATCAAGAAGGCCGGATCGTGGTTCTCCTACGGCGACCGCAAGATCGGCCAGGGCCGCGATGCGGTGAAGGAGCTGCTGCGCAACGATGCCGAGCTCAGCGCCGAAGTGGAGCAGAAGGTGCGCGAGGCCATGAAGAACGGTCAGGAATAATTCCGCAGACCGGGCCGCGGAGACAGAGCGGGTTTTCCCGGGCTTGCGGTCTCTGCGGTCTCTGCGGTCTCTGTTCTCCGGCTATCGTCCGGTGAGCGGTCGGGTGGCGAGCGCAGGGCGCGTGTCCGCAAAACGGGATGCGAACCCTTGATTGAAGACTAACAATACATTCATAGCCTATGAATTATACTGCCGAGGATGAGAAGATCATAAAGGAGCACTGGGACGACCTGCTGCTGTCGTGCACCAAGATCTGCCGCAACGACGAGGACTGGAACTTCATCAAGCGTGCGTTCTTCCTGGCCAAGGAGGCGCACAAGGGGGTGCGACGCCGTTCGGGCGAGCCCTACATGCTGCATCCGATCGCCGTGGCGAAGATCGTCATCGACGAAATCGGCCTGGGGGTCAAGTCGGTGGTGGCGGCGCTGCTTCACGACGTGGTGGAGGACACGGAGTACACGGTGGAGGACATGGAGCGCATCTTCGGTCCGAAGATCGCTTCGATGGTGGACGGCCTGACGAAGATGTCGGGCGTCTTCAATGCCGACACCTCCGAGCAGGCGGAGTACTTCCGCAAGGTGCTGCTCACCCTGTCGGACGACGTGCGTGTGATCCTGATAAAGATCGCCGACCGGCTCCACAACATGCGCACGCTGGGGTCGATGCCGATGAACAAGCAGATCAAGATCACCAGCGAGACGATCTACCTCTTCGCGCCGCTGGCCTATCGCCTGGGGTTGTTCGCCATCAAGAGCGAGCTGGAGGACCTCTGCATGAAGTACCGCTTTCCGGAGCAGTATGCCGAGATCACGCGGAAGTTGCAGGAAACGGAGTCCTCGCGCCGCGAGTTGATCGAGAAGTTCACGGCGCCGATCGTTGCGGCGCTCGACCGCGACGGCATCCACTACGAGATTTCGGGCCGCGTGAAGAGCGTCTATTCGATATGGATGAAGATGCAGCGCAAGCAGATTCCCTTCGAGGAGATCTACGATCTTTTCGCCATCCGCATCGTATTCAATCCGTTGCCTTTCCCCTCCGAGAAAACGCAGTGCTGGCAGATCTACTCCACGATTACCGATATCTACACCCCGAAGCCCGACCGGCTGCGCGACTGGATTTCGATGCCCAAGGCCAACGGTTACGAGGCGCTGCACTCCACGGTCATGGGACCCGACGGCGTGTGGGTCGAGGTGCAGATCCGCACCCGGCGCATGGAGGAGATCGCCGAGCGGGGTTTCGCCGCACACTGGAAATACAAGCAGGCCACGATTTCGCAGGACGAGGATGAATTCGACAAGTGGCTCAAGCAGATACGCGACGCGCTGAACAGCCCGACGGAAAATGCGCTGGATTTTCTCGAAAACTTCAAGCTGTCGCTCTATACCTCCGAGATCATCGTCTTCACGCCCAAGGGTGAGTCGCGCAAGATGCCGTTCGGCGCCACGGCGCTTGATTTCGCCTACGAAATCCACTCCAAGATCGGCAACGGCGCCATCGGTGCCAAAATCAACCACAAGATCGAGCCCATCACCGCGCAGATCAACAGCGGCGATCAGATCGAGATCATCACGGCCGACACCGCGCGGCCCAAACCCGAGTGGCTCGACATCGTGACCACCTCCAAGGCGCGGCAGGCGATCAAAAGTTTCCTCAAGCGCGAACGCCAGCACAACATCGAGCGCGGACAGCAGGCGCTCGAAGAGAAGATGCGCGAGCTGAATATCCCGCTGAGCGGCAGGGTGCTGCGCAAGATCGTGCCGATGTACGGCAGTGCCAACAAGGAGGAGCTTTACAGCAAGATCGGCGCGGGCATCGTCACGCTCGACGAGCTGGAGAAAATCCTCAAGGTCAATGCCCGCAGCAAGATACTGAAGTTCTGGACGCTCTTCATACCGGAAAAGAAGGAATCCGAGAGCGACGACGACGCTGCGGATACGACGGGCGCGCGTGCCGCAGCGACCGCCGCGGAGCCGGCCGAGCCCCGGTTCGAGATGGCCGAATGCTGCAAGCCCATTCCGGGCGACAGCGTGGTGGGCTACCGCGATCCGGCGTCGGGCAAGATCATCGTGCATAAGACCCATTGTGACGAACTGAACCGCCTGGCGGCGCAGTTCGGCAAGAACATCGTGAAGGAGGAGATCAAGTGGTCGCAGCACAAGGCCGTATCCTATCTGTCTACGATCACGCTGCGCGGCATCGACCGCATGGGTTTGCTGCTCGACCTGGCGAAGCTGGTCACGGGCGACTTCAGCGTCAATATCCGCGAGGTGAACATCCAGAGCCACGATGGCATCTTCGAGGGCAGCGTGAGTCTCTATGTGAAGGATGCCGAGAGCCTGCATGAGGTGATGGACAAATTGCGTAAGATCAAAGGAATAGAGAGTGTGAAGCGCACGATGCACTGATAGTTATGGATGAATTGAAGGATATACTCTGGATCGTTGTGGCCATAGGCTCGATCGCCTTGTCGTTCGTGTCGCAGAAACGGAAGAAGCCGGCCGCCAGGGTTTCCGGCGAGCCCGAGGCCTTTCCCACGCCGGCGGCGGAACCCTTGTCCGGACCGCGGAAAGCGGAGGCTCCGGTCGTGCGCAGGCAGGATCGGATGGAGTCGAAGTCGGGAGCGCACAAGGGGCGTGCCGGAGAGGGATCCGGGCGCCGCAAGGCCGATTCCCGGAAACCGCATGCGACGGACGGCGCCGCAAAGGCTGCGGGCGATGAAATCGGGGACGAGCCGAAGAATCCCGCGGCCGAGGCTGGGGATGCCGGCATCGCGTCGGAGTTCGACGTGCGTAAAGCCGTGGTGTGGTCGGAAATCCTCAAGCCCAAGTTCGACGAGGAGTGAGGCCGTTCTACTTGCGTAGCGGCACTGCCCGAAACCGCGGCGCGGAATCCGCTCGCACCGGAACCTGCGGTGCTGCGGTTCGGACGGACGGTCATTCGATTGTCCGGTCATTCGGTCGGGACGGTGACACGGTTCAATGGCGTGCCGGAATTTGTGCCGGCGACGGTCCGATGGAGTTATTGGATTATAAATCAGGTTTTTCAGGCGGTGGATTCTGTTCTGAAAACCAATAAAAACGGAGCAGGACACCGTTGTGCGGCGGCCTGCGGATAAAGAAAGAAGTCATGGCATCAGTTTTTTCACGAATCATCGCCGGAGAAATTCCGAGCTACAAGATCGCCGAGGACGATCGTTTCTATGCATTCCTCGACATCAATCCCCTGGCCGAGGGCCATACGCTCGTGGTTCCGAAGTGCGAGGTGGATTACATCTTCGATCTCGACGACCGCACGTTGGGCGATATGATGCTCTTCGCCAAAAAGGTCGCGGCGGCGATCCGCCGTGAGACGGGCTGCCGCAAGGTCGCGTCGATCGTGCTCGGGCTGGAGGTTCCGCATGCGCACATTCACCTGATTCCGATGAACGAAGAGCGGGACGTAGATTTCAGCCGTGAGAAGCTGCAACTGACTCCGGAGCGCTTTGCATCCATCGCCGAGCGCTTGCGTGAGGCGGCGGAGATTTGATATAGGTTGCATTGCCTTAGGGTTCCGGCCGGCATCTTCCGATG
>ERZ778514.2451-NODE-2451-length-11688-cov-4.069286_pt1 | contig 11688 bp, 11 predicted proteins | sample MGYA00510344_ERZ778514 | MGnify/ENA primary metagenome ERZ778514 (study PRJEB29527, sample SAMN07138968) | mouse gut metagenome | material: feces | host: mouse | place: China:Nanjing | collected 2016-01-25 ... | reverse complement strand
TATGACCACGACGACCAGACGGAGGAGGGCGGAGAATAAGACATGGCCGAGTTTGCGTGCAGATTAAAAAAGTACCGGCAGCTGAAGGATTTGACACAGGAACAGCTGGCTGCGCAGGTAGGCGTGCGCCGGGAAACCATCATGCGGCTGGAAAAAGCACTGTACAATCCCTCTTTGAAATTAGCCATTGATATTTCGAGGGCGGTTGAAGCCCCAATCGAAGAAATATTTATTTTTGATTGATGGATTCATTCCGCCGCCTGTATCTGTTCTTGAGACGTCATGCAGAAAGGGTGGTTTCACCAGAGCACTGCATTGTTTTTCTGTCAATCTATCGGATTCGCATAAGAGGAGTAGGGATACAGCGCCCGATGTCATGAAATGTTTTCGCTCTTAAAAAAGCCAGTGAAGCAGCCGCCCTGCTGTGAGTGATTCAGAACATCCCATTGTGCATTCTTCGGTCATCTTTCCGGGGACGCCCTCGCTTCCCTGTTCTTTCCGGCGGCAGCACTGCTTTTTCACGTTCCCCTTGTTCTTTTGTTTATTCATGCCCCTATTTTGCTCTTATTTATAATTTGTGCAATATCTATTTTTCTGGCTAACCCTGATAATGCTCGGCCTAATTACTAAAAATTCATCCCTAAAAATGTGCAATTAGTATATTTTCCTTCGGAAGGCTAATTCCCACTTGACTTTCAGCGTCAAAAGCGGTATCTTTTTATTCAGAAATTGTTTGTTGGAATGTTACCGGTTCGCCGGGCTTGACCAACTCTGTCTGGGTTTATCTGCTCTGATGGTGCGCAGATTTGGAAGACGGGGCTGGTTTATTTTTTTGGGGGAGGCAGAGGATTTGCGTATCAAAAAAGTAATCAACAACAATATCCTCTGCGTGGTGGATAACAAGGGCAGCGAGATGATTGTCACAGGCCGGGGACTTGGATTCCAGAAAAAGATTGGCGAACGAGTGGACCCTGCTTTGTTTGAAAAGACTTACCATATGGAGGGGAAAACGGAGCAGCGCAAGCTACGGGAACTGTGCGAACAGATCCCAATTGAACACCTGAAGCTGACACAGGACTTGATCGAATATATCAAGGGCCAGATTTCCGCGCCGCTGAACGAGTCCCTGCTCATTACCCTGGCGGACCACATCAGCTTTGCCATTAAGCGCAAAGAGGAGGGTGTGGAGTTTACCAATCCCCTTGAAGGCGACATTATGAGTTACTATCCCACGGAATATCACCTGGGCCAACATTGCCTGAGGGTCATTCAAGAGGAAACACAGGTGGATTTGAATCCCAGTGAAGCGGCCTTTATTGCCCTGCATATTGTCAACTCTGAACTGAATACCAGCATGAGCGTCATGTATGACATTACCAAACTGATCGAGGGCACGCTGGAAGTGGTGGAATACTTCTACCAGAAAACTTTTGACCGGGAGTCGCTGGATTTCAACCGCTTTGTAGTTCATCTGCGCTACTTCGCCCAGCGATTGTTTCAGGCCGCGCCTCAGCAAGCCGATGAATATGACGCAGACTTTCAAGAGATGATCATTCGCAGCTGTAAGCAGCACTACAAATGTGCCCGGCATATTGGGGAATATATCCGCAATGCCTATCAAAAGGAAATTTCCGACGCGGAATTGATTTATCTGACGATCCACCTCAAGCGGATCAACCTAAGTAAAAAATAGCGGGATCGTGACCTTCAGTGGGCGAAACCCATGCGATTCGCACCAGTGACGTCCGGTGTGCATGGTATGGGTTTTTATATTTTCAACCAAACTGCAACAAGGAGGAACATTTCATGAAAGACAAAATTTTTGGTGTACTCCAGCGTGTAGGCCGCTCCTTTATGCTGCCCATTGCTCTGCTGCCAGTAGCGGGCCTGCTTCTGGGCATCGGCAGCTCGTTCACCAACCAGACCATGCTGGAAGCCTACGGACTCACCGGCGTGATCCATGAGGGCGGCGTCGCCTACACCATCCTGGACATCATGAACCAATGCGGCAGCGCGGTATTCAACAACTTGGCCCTTCTTTTTGCCATGGGCGTGGCCATCGGCATGGCAAAAAAGGAGAAGGAAGTAGCTGCCCTCTCCGGCGCCATTGCCTATCTGGTGATGAACACGGCGATCTCTGCCATGATTACCGCACGGGGCGGCGTGGAGGCTATGGCGGCAAACACCACCACCTCCACCCTGGGTATCACCACCCTGCAAATGGGCGTCTTTGGCGGCATCATCGTTGGCCTGGGCGTAGCGGCGCTGCATAACCGCTTTTACAAGATCCAACTGCCCCAGGTACTCTCCTTCTTCGGCGGCACACGTTTCGTTCCGATTGTGTGTACCATCGTGTTTGTGGCGGTAGGCATCGCTATGTTCTATGTCTGGCCCGTGGTCCAGGCTGGTATTGCCGCGCTGGGTGATCTGGTTCTCCGCTCCGGTTACGCTGGTACCTGGATCTATGGTCTGCTGGAACGTGCCTTGATTCCATTCGGCCTGCACCACGTCTTCTATATGCCCTTCTGGCAGACTGCCATGGGCGGCACCGCAGTCATTGACGGCGTGACCATCCAGGGCGCGCAGAATATCTTCTTCGCGGAGCTGGCCTCCAGGTCCACAGAGGTGTTCTCAGTGGAGGCTACCCGGTTCATGGCGGGTAAGTTCCCCTTCATGATCTTTGGTTTGCCCGGTGCGGCTCTGGCTATGTATAAGGCTGCAAAACCCGAAAAGCGGAAGGTAGCTGGCGGTCTTCTTATCTCAGCCGCCCTCACTGCCATGCTTACCGGCATTACCGAGCCTCTGGAGTTCACATTCCTCTTTGTGGCTCCGCTGATGTACGCTGTTCATTGTGTGCTCGCCGGTCTGTCCTATATGCTGATGCACATTTTCAACGTGGGCGTGGGTATGACCTTCTCCGGCGGCATCATTGACCTGACTTTGTTCGGCGTTCTTCAGGGCAATGCCAAGACCCACTGGATCTGGATTCCTATTGTAGGCGTTGTATACTTTGTAGTTTACTATTTTACATTCTACTTCATGATTACCAAGATGGACCTGAAAACCCCTGGCCGGGAAGATGGCGACGAGGAAACCAAACTCTTTACCCGCTCCGACTTTAAAGCAAAAACCGGCGTGGGTCCTGATGGCTCCGCTCCAGCAGGCGGCGTGTCTGACCCGGTTTCCGCACTGATCCTCAAGGGCTTGGGCGGCAAGGCCAATCTGTCCGATGTAGATTGCTGTGCCACCCGCCTGCGTGTCACTGTCATTGACCCGAACAAGGTGACTGACGCGCTGCTGAAGCAGTCCGGGGCGTCCGGCGTCATTCACAAGGGCAATGGCGTTCAAGTGGTTTATGGGCCCCAGGTAGCGGTCATCAAGTCCAATCTGGTAGACTTTATGGACTCCCCGGAATCTGATCATCTGGACGCTGTGACGGCTCCTGCTCCTGCGGCTGCCAAGGCTTCAGAAGAAAAACAGGATGCGGTGATGTATGCCCACATGAACGGTACTGTAGTTCCCATGTCTGAGGTTCAGGACGAGGCGTTTTCCACCTGCGTACTGGGTGAGGGTGTAGCGATCGAGCCTGCCGAGGGAAAACTGTACGCTCCTGCTGACGCTGTAATAGATAATCTTTTTGACACCCACCATGCCATTGGCCTGGTCACGGAAGATGGCGTGGAACTGCTGCTTCACATCGGCATCAACACTGTGGAACTAAAGGGACAGCATTTCCAGGCGCACGTCCAGGTAGGGCAGAAAGTGAAAAAGGGCGATCTGCTCATCTCCTTCGATATGGAGGCAATCAAGGCGGCTGGCTACCTGCTGACAACCCCCATGATTGTCTGCAACACTGACGATTACCAGAGTGTTGCTCCCACGGCTACAGGGACAATCAAGGCAGGCGCTTCTCTGCTGGAAGTCAAAGGCTAATCGCTGAAAAGTTCGTTCTCCATCAAGAAGCTGTATTCACAAGGGCAAATAATCGTGGTAAAATAGGAATATGAACGAAAAAGGACGAAAGTTGTATTCCAGCGACTAGACAGATAGGCAATAGGAAGAGATAGCCCCATTATATAAGGGAATGCGAAACTGCACGTGGAGCAAACGGGAATTGACGGATGCTGTGCTGTATTTGGCAGATGCGGGGATGCAAATGGAGACAGCTGCCCATGATTTTCCACCATATTGAACCATACACAGCTTTTATCGCCGCGCCCGGATCATTTATATTACGCACCGCTTCAAGGGAAAATCCGGTCTGAAATTCTATGAATTTTCTGTAAACAATAGAGGACATTATGCCAAGATAGACCCCAAAAAACTCATTACCGCCCTAAGCAACCAAGAAGGGATTTGTCAAGGATATTTTCGCCCTGCGAGGTGCATATCCTAAAAATAAGCGTCTATTCAGAGTGAATTGATTTATAACTGAAATGTACGAGGGTGATGCCTGCAAGGTGTTGCCCTCGTACATTTGTCAATGAGATATTTTTAGGGGTACAACTCTTTGAGACCCGACAACACGTCTGGTTGGAATCTGCCATCCCATATGCTACAATTAACTTAACTATTGTGAAGGAACGGTTGTAATATGCCGGAAAAAACATTAAGGCAGATTATCTGCGATCAGGTGGTCAACGACTATTTTACTCCCAATATCAAAGCGGAGGTCATTCTGGACACGCTGCTGACGCCATACAGTACACAAATCGTCCAAGGGCAGCTGAACGAACTGGTCGGGAGCCTGACATTTCTGACCAAGGAAATGTCCTTAATGGCATAAACTCCAGTGTCAGTCTAAAGGTATCTGTAAGCGGTCTGCGCGATACGAAGGACGAGCTTGCCCAACTGTTGGCAGATATCATCAATGAAATTTATTGAGGAGTAAAGATATGACAGACCTGACTATACACCGCGGCAGCCACCAAATCGGCGGCAGCTGTACCGAGATCACCTCCGGCGGAGAGCGTATCCTCATTGACCTGGGCGCCAATCTGCCGGATTCCGACGCGCCCATTTCGGATAACGCGCTCATCTCCAAGGTCTTTGATGGCTGTCCCACGGCAGGGCTGCTGTTTACCCACCCCCACGGCGACCACTACGGGCTGTACAAAAAGGTTCCCCAGGACATACCCATGTACATCGGTCCCATGGCGAAGGATATTCTGAAGGTTCTTACCGCCCGTCTGGACTGCATCTCCGAGGAAAAGGGCCTGCCGGCGGTGGAGCGGATGAAGACCTATGAGGCCGGGAAGGAACTGGGTGCGTTTCAGAACACCCAGGTACTCCCCCTCTATGTGGACCACTCCGCGCCGGACGCCTATATGTTTTACATCCAGACCGCTGGAAGAAAGATTCTCTATTCCGGGGACTTCCGGGCTCACGGCATCGTGGGGGAGCGGGACCGGCTGTGGCGGATGTTGGAAAAGTTTGTTCCCAGGGGCATTGACCTTCTCATTACGGAAGGCACCATGCTCTCCCGCAGAGCGGAGACGGACACAAGCCTGGTTCAGACTGAAGAAGCGTTAGGCCAGAGGGCGGAGGAATTGTTCCGGCAGCATAAGTATAATTTTGTGCTGGTGTCCTCCACCAACTTAGACAGCATCATGGAGTTCTTCCACCATACACCCAAGGGAATGCACTTTGTCTGCGACGCATATCAGGCGGAAGTGATGCTGACCGCCATGCGCGGGATGGAACGCAAGGGGAATTACCCGCAGTACCGGGCTTCTGCCAGTCATTGCACCATCCGGGTCAAGGGACGCTGCCGGTGGGGATACTTGCGCAGGCTTGGCTCTTCGCTGAAAAGGCCGGTTCTGATCACACCAGTCTCCGATGACAACCTGAAAGACGACGGCTTTGTAATGCTGGTACGCAAAAACAGCAATCCGGCACGAAGCAGCATCTTTGAGGAAATGCGGGATAAGTTCTGCTCTCTGGACGGACAGATTATCTACTCCATGTGGCAGGGATATCTGGAGGGGAAACACATCGATGAGGACCTGATTCGGTTCATCGGCGGGCATCCCGTAGAGTTGTTGCACACCAGCGGCCACGCCTACGTGGAGACCATTGCCAAACTGATCGAAACCGTTGACCCAAAGGTAATCATTCCCATGCACACCGAGCGGGCGGAGGAATTTTCCTCCATCCCGGAATTTGCTCCTTGGGCGGACCGGGTCAAGGTCCTCAGGGACGGAGAACAGTTCTCTATTGATACTCTACAAAAAGAAACGGAGGTGTTTCTATGAAAGATGGTTATTATCTCAGCGTCTGTTCCTATACCTACTATGGTTTGGATCTGGGCGATGTCTACGAACGGGAGCTGAGCCTGGAAAGCGGACTGGTTCTGACGGACGACGGCAGGGCGCTCATCCACGCCGGTCCGCCCCGCCCCGGTCTCTGGGAAAACGAGCGGTATATTCGGTTCCTGAACGGCGAGCGGTTCTACACCGGTCCGGTGAGCGAACGGCCATGCGCGGCAGTGCCCTGGTATCCCTTCTGCGCAGACGGGAAATGGGGTTACGCAGATGCTGATTCAGGTGATGTAGCCATCCCTCCCCAGTATGCTTTCTGCGATTTCCATGAGCTGGGGTCCTACTGTGCCAGATACAGTGCCAAGGGCGATTTCAGCGATTTGTCCAAAGAGTGCTTCGATGGGGCATTCGGACTGCTGGATGATGGCCTGGAGGAAGCGATCCCGCCCATCTATCAGCACCTCAGTTGTGTGCAGAACGGTGTACTGGCAGCAAAAAAAAGTGATCGCTGGGGATTGGTGAGTTCGTTCGGGCGTGAGGAACTTCCATTTCAGTGGGACTGGGCCACCTTTGTGAAGAACTGCTTTGTGGCGGAGGAACGGCGGCGGGGAGAGTCTCGCTACACGATGTTTTATGAAGGGCAGACCTATAATTATAAGGGACCGCCCAAAAGGGGAGAGGCGCAGGGAGCTTTGCTGCTGGACGGCCTCACCGCCGTGACCGTACCGGAGAAGGAACGGGACGACGGCTTGCCCTGCTATTGCCGTTTGGTCCAGCGGGGCAATCTCTGGGGAGTGGCAGACTGCATCACAGGGCTGGTCATCGAACCGTCCATGGATCGCCGGGAGGCCGAAATCGTGTTTTGGGAGTATGAAGACCAATGGCAATAACAAAGCTGAGCCGCATCCTCTCTGTCTACCATCTGTTCCTCAACTGCCAGGAGGTCTCCTTCCAGGAATTGCGGCAGCAGTTTGAGGTCAGCGAAAAGACCTCCCTCCGGGACATCCGTTTGTTGGAGCGGGCAGGCGTCCTAGAGGCGAGGTACGACCGGAACAGCCGGGCCTTTTATCCGGTAAGCCTGGAGGTTCAGCCCATGGCGGAGGAAGAAAACCAGACTCGGAAAAAGTACCTGGAAAAAATCCGGCGGCTGTGTATCCTCATGGCCCGGATGGCGGAGGAGGACAATTCCGACGGGATGAACAAAATCGCCCTCTACCGGGAGATCCTGCCGGGGATTTCTGACCGTACCCGCCAGCGGGATTTTCAGGAGCTGGAAAAGCTGGGCTACCGCGCCTCATACGACCGGGAGTGGCCGGACGAACCAGGACGGTGGTACTATGAAATCCCCAGCACTTACGGACTGGCGACAATGCCGAGATCGATGTGGTAAAATGCGGGAATTTTTCAGCTGCCCCGGGAGACCGACAACCTGAGTGTACGATGTTCCGGTTATGACAGAAGCCGATTATGCTGCGGCCCAGGCTTTTTGGCAAGATATTCCAAAGAAAAGTGGATGAAAGGGTGTTGACATGACCCCAGTTTATGAATATGTGCCAGAAAAACGCCACGGACTATTGGTGTCCCTGGCGTTTTCTGTATCTGCTATAGTTGGCAAGGAGTCGGCTGAACTGCGTCGTTTGCCTGGTAAAGCACTCCTTCCTTTTCGGCTGCGTCAATGGTCCTTCTTGTACTTCCAGCCCTTGGCGTCCAATTCCTTCAGAGCCTTCACCATATATTCCACAATAGCGTCATTCATCAGCTTGCCCTTTTCTGCCGTACCTTTGGTAGCGTCGCCGGTCTGGGCGGTATCGGTCAGCTCAGAAAAGTCCCACTTAATCTCTACTTCATCCGGCAGGTCAGGCACAACACAAGCAGCCAGTTCCGGCTCGCACCAGTCGGGGAACAGATAATAAGCAATGGACGTCTCGCCCTCCCCGGCATGGCCCAGTCCGCCCCAGACTTCGAAGGTATCCTTGGGCAGCAGATTACCGGCAGTCACCCACCACTGTGTAGACGCCGCAATCTGCACATCAGGATAGACCTCCTTCAGCTTCCGGGAGGCAATCTCAATAGGCGCAATGTTTCCGTCATGGCCGTTCATCAGGAAAATATGCTTGATGCCATTACGAATAACCGATTCCACGATATCATAGATGACCTGGGTAATGGTATCGTAGCTCAGCGTCAAAGAGAAGGGAAAGCTGTCATAGTGGCCGCTGTATCCCACAGTCACCGGCGGCAGCACCAGCATTCCGGGCACCTTGTCCGCAATCTGCTTGGAGAGCTTGTAGGCTACCAAGGTATCACAGCCTTCGGCGATATGCTGGCCGTGCGCTTCACAGGAGCCAATTGCCAGAATTGCCTTTGTAAATTGGCCCTCCTTCACCTGATGCGCAGTCATTTTCCAAAGTTCGTTGTTTGCCATGATGAAACCCTTCCTTTCTTACAGCTCCAATTTCACCGCAGATAAAGGCGTTTTTCCACCACCTCTATCTGGTCGGCGGTAACACGCATAGCCTGCTCCAGATCCCGCTTTTTAATAGCCTCCACAACGAGTATATGCGCGTCCAGGGATTTTTCCAGGTTGGAACGCACATCCAGCACCAAATCCCTGCGCAGCCGGTTCAGGACGTTTTGCAGAGAGGAAACCAGATAGGGATTTTTGGACAGCTGGGCGATTGACAGGTGAAAGCGGACGTTCAGGTTATTATATTGGTTATAAAAATCCTCGTCATTGATATTTACCCTTTGATGTGCCAGTTCTTCAATATGCTTCAGCTCCCCGTCAGAGGCGAAGCGTATGGCCAGTTCCACCGCGGCCCGCTCCAAGATGCTGCGGAACTGAAACAGGCTCTGAAGCTCAGCGACGGACAGCTGCTTGACAAGATAGCCCTTACGGGGAATTCTTTCCAAAAGCCCCTCCTGGCAGAGGAAAATCAGGGCTTCCCGGGCTGGGGTCTTGCTGACATGAAATTTTTCGGATATTTCCGCTTCCGTGATAAACTGACCGGAAGCATAGACACAGTTGTTGATGTCTTCGCGCAGCAGGTCCAGAATCTTGTTTGTCATAGATACATCGTTCGTCCCGGGCTGCTTCATATTCCATCACCCTTACCCATGATAATAATTATTATATCACTCATATATCACGGATACAATACTCTAATATTACTAATATCTTTATGGAATTCTTAGAAGAGTTTCCAAAAATCCGGAAGAACTATTGACAAAAAAATCCATAGACGTTAAATTGTTATATATCGCTGATATATCACATGGCAAACAGTGCATACTTTGAAGCGGAGGAATTCGCCTATGCAGAACACAGATTCTTCTCAAAGGGCGCATAAGCCCAGAATCGCGGTAATTTTAACAGGCGGTACCATCGTATGTTCCTATGACCAGAAAAGCGGCCGATGCAGTCCGGCTTACGGCGTGGAAGATCTGCTGGCGGCGGTGCCGGAGCTTGAAGCCTCCTTCACCCTCTTGCCGGAGACGCTGTTCAACATCCCCGGCACACAGCTGACTCTGGCCCACGGGCTGGTCATTGCGCAGGACCTGGAGCGCTGTCAGACGGATTCCAGAGTGGACGGCGCGGTGGTCATTCAGGGAACCGATACCCTGGACGAAATATCCTATCTCGCCAGCCTGCTTTCCCAGGGAGACAAGCCCGTGGTGTTTACAGGCGCAATGAAGGGATTCCATGAGCACTATCAGGACGCCGCGGGCAACCTTGCCGGGGCAGTACGGGCCGCGGCCGCTCCGGGGGCAAGGGGCGTGATGGTCCATATGAATCAGATGCTCTTCGACCCGGCGGATATCGAAAAGGTCCATACCAACCGTGTCGACGCGTTTCAGTCCTTTCGGGGTCCCATCGGTTCCGTAGAGAATCACGCAGTGACCTTTTGGCGTTCTCCGTCCGCCTCTCCCGGATACCGTGTACCGGAGCTTATAGAAAATATCCCCATCATCAAATGCTATGCCGGAATGGACGGGCTGTTTATTGAGGCAAGCCTGGCCGCCTGCTGCCGTGGCATTGTGATAGAGGGTCTGGGCTCCGGCAATATACAGCCCGCTGTGGTTCCGGCTCTGCGCAGGGCTCTGGAGCGGCATATTCCAGTCATTGCCGCCACCCGATGCTTCAGCGGGGCTACGTTCGGTTCCTTCGACTACGATGGAGGAGGGGCCGCTCTTCAGGAAATGGGCGTCATCTTTTTATCCGGCCTCAGCAGTCAGAAAGCCCGGGTCAAACTGTCGGTGCTTTTATCTGCCGGGGTTCCGCCGGAGGAAATTGCGCTTCATTTTAATTCCTCATATCCGCTGTAAATATGAGAACGAACAGGAGGTCAAACATGAAACAAAACGAGAACAGCAGAAACAACAAGGTCAGCGCCGAAGCCTCGGGACAGGATGAAGAGTTCATGCTGGAAGCCGTCCCGATGGACAAGCGCCGCTCTACCCGCAGTCAAATCATGGTGTGGATTGGCTTTGGCTACGCGGTAACGGGCCTGATTGTAGGCGGAACCTTGGGCGGCTACGGCGGAAGCGGCGGCCTGCCTCCCTTCCAGGCGTTTCTTGCAGTCGCCCTTGGCATGGGGTCCTTGTTCTTAATCACGTCCTTCCTTGGCATCGCGGCCCAAAGAACCGGACTGAACCTGTCCCTTCTCTCCCGCTACTCCTATGGCAGCAAGGGCATGGTCATCCCTATGGTGGTCATGGCGCTGCTGACGCTGGGATGGTTCGCCAGTATCGCGGGCATGGTGGGCGATATCTGGGGCGCTTTCATCGGCAATCCCAGCGGCATCATCGTCTTTGACCCGGCGATCATCGGCAGGCCCGGCATCGCGCCCATTACGCTGGAAGTCTTTCTGGCCTGTTTTGTCTGGGGCGTGGTCTTTACCATCACCGCCATCAAGGGCATGGGGGCCATAGAAAAGGTAGCCAATTTCTGCGCGCCGTTAATCCTCATTGTCGCTGTCGGCGTGGGCATCATCTTTGTGGCACAGGCCGGCGGTCCCGGCAGCTTCCTGGACAAAGCCGGAACCCTGGGCGGTCTGGGTCTGGGCAACGGTATCACTGCGGTGGTAGGAAGCTGGATTGCCGGCGCCGTTATGGGCGTGGACCTGTTCCGTTTCAATAAGAACATTCCCGCCGTGTTCTGGTGCGCCGCGTCCTGCTTCATCTTCACGAATCCCATTCTGAACTTCGTGGGCTATATCGGCGCGGTCCATATCAACGAATTCAATTATGTTATTTGGATGCTGGGCGTCAATATTTTTGTGGCCATCCTGGGTGTGTTCGTATGGACTACCGCCCTGTGGACCACCGACAACGGCGAGCTCTACTGCAACTCCCTGTACACCGGCCCCAGCCTGGACGCGTTCGGCATTCACGTCAGCCGGAAAAAGCTGGTTGCCATCTGCGGCAT
>ERZ778514.2446-NODE-2446-length-11713-cov-4.479156_pt1 | contig 11713 bp, 8 predicted proteins | sample MGYA00510344_ERZ778514 | MGnify/ENA primary metagenome ERZ778514 (study PRJEB29527, sample SAMN07138968) | mouse gut metagenome | material: feces | host: mouse | place: China:Nanjing | collected 2016-01-25 ... | reverse complement strand
GCGTATAATAACGTATTGGTAGATGCCTGTGCAAAAGCCGGTATCGCGGCGTTCACAGGGGATGGCATGAATCCGAAGATCATGGAACATGCAGCCAGGGCAATTACAGCTGCAAAGGGTCTGGGCGTGCCGACCATCAAACCGTGGAATCTTCAGACCATGAAAGAGAAGATGAACCTGGTGAAAGAGGCAGGAGCCTTTGCCATTGCCATGGATGTGGATGCGGCGGGACTTCCGTTTCTGAAAAATTTTCAGCCGCCTGCAGGCAGCAAGACGGTGGACGAGCTTCGGGAAATCGCGAAGATGGCAGGTGTTCCGTTTCTTGTGAAGGGAATTATGACGGCAAAAGGAGCGCTGAAAGCAGAAGAAGCAGGTGCGGCGGCAATCATTGTTTCCAATCACGGCGGACGGGTGCTGGATCAGTGTCCTGCGACGGCAGAGGTACTTTCTGATATTGTAAAAGCAGTCGGCGGCCGGATGAAGGTGTTTGTAGACGGCGGGATCCGAAGCGGCGTGGATACTTTCAAGGCCCTTGCCATGGGTGCGGACGGTGTCCTGATCGCAAGACCCTTTGTAACGGCAGTCTATGGAGGCGGAGCCGAAGGCGTACAGTGCTATGTGGAAAAACTGGGCGCAGAGCTGGCGGATACCATGGCCATGTGCGGTGCATCTACACTGAGCGGGATCTCTGAAGACATGATCTGGAGAACCTGAATAATAAAAAGGAGACCGGTGAGATGGAACTGAAAGGAAGCAGAACAGAACAGAATCTGATCGCCGCATTTGCGGGTGAGTCTGAGGCAAGGAACAAGTATACGTATTATGCAGAGCGGGCGCGGGAAAACGGCTATGAGCAGATCGCCTGCCTGTTTGAGACGACCGCAGACAATGAGAAGGCCCATGCAAAGCAGTGGTTTGAACTGCTTCATGGAATCGGGACTACAGAAGAGAACCTGAAAGATGCTGCTGCAGGCGAGCATTTTGAATGGAGCGAGATGTACGCAACCTTTGCCAAAGAAGCCAGAGAAGAAGGATTTTTGCAGATTGCCGCCAAATTTGAACTGGTGGCGAAGATCGAGAAAGAACACGAAGAACGGTATCGGAAGCTTCTCGAGCATGTGGAGAACAAGCTGGTGTTTTCAAAGGAAGGCGATACAGTCTGGATCTGCAGGAACTGCGGCCATATCCATGTGGGAAAGACGGCTCCGCAGATCTGTCCGGTGTGTTCCTATCCACAGGCATATTTCGAAGAAAAGACGACGAATTTTTAAAATGGACAAGTCGGGCTCCGCTGTTTCTTTCTGAGAAAAAGAAGCAGCGTGTCTGTTTCAGAGAATCAAATATTACCTGAGCGGAAGATGGCAGAAACATTCGGAAGCGGGGACCGGAAAATAAAACCACAGGACTGTTGTTTTTTGGCAGTCCTGTGGTTTTATTAACGATTCAGCCAGTAATGCATCTGTTCCATTAACTGAGGAATATCCAGAGGCTTGGCGATATGTCCGTTCATACCGGATTCCCGGCTGGCTGCAATGTCTTCTGCGGCGACGTTGGCAGACAGAGCCAGGATCGGAATCGCCGCGGCATCTGTACGCGGCAGCTTCCGGATCGCGTGCGTGGCTTCAAATCCATTCATAACCGGCATCTGAATATCCATAAGGATCATATCGTAATAGCCTTCGGGCATCTCGGCAAAGCGCTGCAGTCCCTTACGGCCGTCAGAGGTACACTCTACCATGGCTCCGAGTTCTCCGATGAGTTCCATGGCAATCTCCTGATTCAGTTCATTGTCTTCAACCAGAAGGATGCGGCATCCCTGGAATGAGATGCCGGAAAGGTCATCATTGACCGGAGCCGGCAGACATTCTGAACGGTCCGCCGGGTTCTGCAGCCGCAGAAGTATCGTTACCGTGAACTGAGAGCCTTCTCCCGGCCTGCTCTGTACGCCGATACTTCCGCCCATCATGCGTGCAATGTTCTGGGCGATGGAGAGACCGAGCCCTACACCGTCGATTCCGCTGGCTTTTGGATCGTCTGCACGGCTGAAAGGCTCAAAGATATGGCGGACAAAGGATTCCTCCATACCGATTCCGTTATCCTTAAAAATAAAATCATAGGTGCGGCAGCCGTATTCTCTGGATGCATGCTCCACAACGAAAATTTCCAGTGTGCCGCCGGATGGCGTATATTTTACCGAATTGTTCAGAATATTTAAAAACATCTGCTGGAGCCGCTGCTGATCTCCCAGAATGTCTTGATGTTCCACCTGCAGAGGCGGCATATGAAGGTGCAGTCCTTTTTCCTGAACATTCTGATAGATGAGAGACACCATTTCCTGCATCAGCTCGGTCAGGTTCAGAGGTTCCGAATGCAGATGGAACCCGCCCGATTTGATCTGGCTGATATCCAGGATCTCATTGAGGGTGGAGAGAAGCTGGAGACTGGATATGGATGCCTTATCCAGACAGTCCTTTACCCGTTCGGGGTCGTCCACATGATTGCCTGCAATCTTGATCATGCCCATAATGCCGTTCATGGGCGTGCGGATATTGTGGCTCATGCAGGAGAGGAACTCCTGCTTGGATGCATTGGCGTGGTCGGCTGCTTCGCAGGCCGCCTGCAGCGCCTGCTGCTCCCGCATCTCCTTGCGCTTGCTTTCCGTTACATCCTGTGCGGCATAGACGACGGAGCGGGCTTTGCCGTCTGCATCCGCCTGAGACATAATGGCGGTGCTGCGGATCCAGCCGTATTCTTCCGGTCTTGTATCCGGCTTATCCGGAAGCTTCCGGTATGCCAGCGTCACATAAGGCTGTTTTTTGCTCAGAGTCCGCCGCAGATTCTCGATACTGAGGACTTCCAGATATTCCTTGCGGTCATCCGGATGGATAAAGTTCTCGGCATAGTCTTTCAGCCCCGTTGCATAGTCGACGTTGCCAACCGGCGCATGTTCGGTTTCCTGCATCTGGGTGGCGCTGCGGAACGTGTCTTCTTCCAGATCGGCATAGTAGGTGGCGAAAAACATGCCGCTTAACGTGCGGATGATATCGGCCTGCTCCTGCTCGCCCTTTCGGCGGAGCTCCTCCTCCAGTTTTTCCCGGGTAATGTCCCGCCCCAGAATATTGATGGATATCCGGCTTCCCTGCCGTGCATAGATGATATGGTCCTCCATCCATCTGAGGTCTGTTCCGGATATGCGGTACTGGCAGATCTCTTCCGAATAATCCTGTGTACCTGCAGCTTTCCGGTACAGATGTTCCGGACTCAGGATTCTCTGATAGATCTCCCGGTCTTCCGGGCAGACAGAAGTTTCCAGCGTCTTGTGGAAATACTGCTGGTAATTTTCGGTAATGGTGTTCTTTATGGTGCTGTTTTCCTTGATCAGAATTCGCTCACACTGGCCGTTTTCCAGATAGACCGTCGTCATGACGCTGTATCTGGATTTGAGGATAGCGGCCAGCTGCATGTCCCGAAGGGACAGGGCATGTTCCTGACGCACGCGCTTATCCACATTCTGCAGGGCCAGAATTGTGTAGTTCTTTGCACTGTGGCTCTGACCAAAATATGCGATGACGGCCATGTAACGATATTCATGGTCTTCTTCTCCGCGCCACTGACAGAGCATATCCGTTTTCTGCACGGAAGTCTCCTTGATCCGGCGCAGGTTTTCCAGCGAGAATTTCTGGCAGAACCGGTCCCGGTCAGCAGGATGGATCTGCTTTGTAAGGCGGGTGTGCAGAAGCTCGTTCCATGGAAACGTCCATGATTTCCAACCGGTATGTGTGTGGCCGTTTTCCCGGACAAGGTTGGTCTCCCCGGTATCCAGGTCAATGCCGTACACACCGAAATTCTGAGTTCCCAAAGTACGGATGACTTCCTGGATATGAATACTGGCATCGTCCAGTTCCAGGCTTTCCTGCAGGATTTCATGGATGTCCTTTATGTACAGAAAGATGTGCTGGTCGCGGTCGGAAACGGAAACGTCCGGCACCACTTCCATCAGGTTCCAGCGGAAGTCTTCGCCGAAGCGTCTGCGGTAGCAACAGGTCATGATCTCCTGGCCGCTGTCGAGAGCCTCTTTGATATGTTCCGGCCGGGTGAAAGATATGAAATGGTTCATATCATCCGGATGGATTCCTCCATTGTAGATAAACTGGCCGAGCCAGCTGGAGAAGGAATCTGTTCCATACCCGATGGCTCTGTCTTCGGAACGGGTCTTTATGATCTCGTAATGGTCCTGTGTAAGATTGACCCGGAGAATCTTATGATATGCATGGCTGATCATCTGTATGTGAGGCGCTACTATAATGATGAAGGCCGGAATCTTCTGCTTCCACAGGGTTCTGACAGCCACAATATCTGCCATTTCTCCGAAAGGAGAGTTATAACAGAGGGCCTGATGCTCCTGCCGGTTTCCGATGGTCAAAAGCGGGCAGTTGACACAGGAATGATTTCCCAGTTCATGGCAGGGCATTCCCACATGGACGCGGGGAGATATTTCCTTTACCCGTTTGTTGTAGTATAAAATTTCATGATTGTCTTCCCGGATAATAAAGATACCGGTGGTCGGTATTGCATGTATGATTTTCTCGTATTCGTTCCTGTCCATAATCTCACCTTTGCTTTACTTTGATCTGGATACTTTCAGGTATTTGTTTTGTCTGTGTATATAATATCGTAAAAGTTCGCTGCTGCCCTTCATTAAGCGCAGGCGGGGTCTGCGATGAGGGGGGACCCACGCAGTGGGGAGAGTCCTGATCGCACGTCTGGAAGGAATATATATCCATAACAGGCGTCCGGAGTGAAAAATAACCTCATTAACGCCCATTATATCATACTTTTGGATACTTGTCATAGATTCCTTGCGATTCGGCGTTGTATTTACTGAAAAAATAACCTATAATGTCATTGATATGCGGATGGTTTAAAGTTCGGAGGGAAAAACATGTTTTTTAAGAAGAAAGAGGAAGCCTTTTTTGAGCGGATGGAAGAAAAACTGAAGAATCTGGAGGATGGCATTGCGGCTGGAAACAGGCAGTCCGAGGAACTGACGGAAAAGATCGGCAGGCTTCAGACGACCGTACAGAAGCATGATATGGCCATGGAGGATCTGCTGGAAGAATGGGAAGAAAAACGGTCGGATGAAAAGGAGGTAAAAGAACGTTTTCGGGAGCTGGAGCAGAATGAGAGCCGCCTGCTGGCGCTTTTTGAAACCTATCAGGAACAGTTCTGGAGCCTGAAGCGGTTCGCAGATACAAAAGATCAGGCGTGGTCGGATCAGATCGCACTGATGGAACAGAGTCTGGACCGCTGCCGGCGGCTGTGCGGGATCGATGTGATTGACAGGTGCGGGGAGATGGTAGACTATGACCTGCATGAAGTCATTCAGATAACGGAGACAAAAGACGCTGAGCAGGACAGGCGGGTCGCCGATATCTACGGTTGTGGATATTTGTACAGAGGAAAGGTAAAAAAGAAGGCCAAGGTTGCAGTGTATCAGATGACCGGCCAGGAAACATAAGACATTCCGGAACGTGAAAAGTACAGACAAAAGAAAAGAACAGGAGGAACCATGAGTAGTACAATCATAGGAATTGATCTGGGTACATCGACAACGGAGGCAGCAGTCATCCGGGACGGAAAACCGGTCATGATCGTAAACCTGGATCAGGAGATCATCACTCCGTCAGCGGTTGGTATTGATAACGGCGGAAACTGGGTGATAGGGGAGAAAGCACGCGCGCAGTACCTTCTGTCACCGGATAATACTGCGATTGAAGTAAAGCGTAAAATTGGCACGAACGAGAAGATTATGCTGGGAAAGCAGAGCTGTACGCCGGTGGCGCTTTCCGCAAAGCTTTTGGAGTATGTCAGGACGTATGTGTCTGAATATCTGGAGGAAGAGGTCACCCGGGCAGTGATCTCGGTGCCGGCTTATTTTGACGATATCCAGAGACAGGCAACCGTGAGAGCAGGAATGGAAGCAGGATTTCAGGTGGAGCGTATTATAAATGAACCGACTGCTGCAGCGCTGAGTTATGGTCTGGATCATATGGAAGAGGAAAGCCATATTCTGGTCTATGATCTGGGCGGCGGTACCTTCGACGTTACGCTTCTGGAAATGTTTGACGGAGTGCTGGAAGTGAAAGCGAGCAACGGAGATAACCGGCTTGGAGGAAAGGATTTTGATGAAAAACTCATGGACTGGCTGAACGGACAGTTTCAGAAAAAGTACGGCGTGGACCTTCGGAAGGATATGTATGCATGTGTCCGTCTGAAAGAGGAAGCGGAACGCTGCAAGAAAGCCCTCAGTACACAGGAGTCTTATCATGTGCTGGTTCCCATGATAATCGAGAAGGCGGGACAACCGCTGGCGCTGGATGAAACGGTTACCGCAGAGCAGTTTGAAGAACTGGTGCGGGAGCTTCTGGAACGGACGCACCGTCCCATGGAGGTGGTGCTTGCGGACAGCGGGATTCTGCCGTCCGAGATCGATCGGGTAATTCTGGTGGGCGGTTCTACCCGCATGCCGGTTGTGGAAAAGGATATCCGGGATTTTCTGAATATGGAACCGTCCAGAGCAGTGGATCCGGATTATGCAGTTGCCCAGGGAGCGGCAATCCAGGCGGGAATTATCGAAGGAACCATTTGTCAGGAAGACAGTATCCTGATGACGGATGTGAATCCTTACACGCTGGGCATCCGGGTCATGGACAAAATGACAGACGACCGGATGAGCGTGATCATTCCAAGAAATGTGACGATTCCGGTTACCCGCAGTGAAATCTATTTCACAAGCTGGGATTATCAGACAGAGGCCCGCATTGAAGTATATCAGGGAGAAAGTGCTGTTGCCAGCAGCAATCATTTTCTGGGAGCATTTACGGTACAGGGAGTTCCGCCCAGAAAAGCCGGAACGGAGAAAATCGGCGTGAAGTTTTCCTATGATATGAATGGAATGCTTCAGGTAAAGGCATCCATACTCAGTACCGGCCTGGATGCTTCCATAGAGATCAATATGATGGAAGATTCGGATACTGCCAAGGAACAGACGGATGTCAGCAGGTGGAAAGAGTCTTCTTATGCAAAACCGTTCCGTACCGTCATCCGCCGTGTGGAACGCGCGCTGAAGGGGCCGGAGGTATCTTATGATCCGCTTCTGGAAGAAGAACTGGAAGACGCCCTGTATGAACTGAAAGCAGCGCTGGTGAAGGAAGATCTGGAGCTGGCGAAGGAAGCAGAAGAGGATCTGATGGAACTTCTGGGAGAGTTGCAATAGGAGGGCTGGTCATATGAATACCTATTATGAAATACTGGGACTTGCGCCGGGCGCTTCTCAGACAGACATCAAGAAGGCTTATTTCCGGTTGATCCGGCAGTATTCTCCAGAGTCGGATCCGGAGCAGTTCCAGAAGATACGCGAAGCATATGAACAGCTGAGAAACATGCAGAATGCACCGGAAGGACCGGTGTTTCCGCCGTTTTCCGAACCGTGGGCGGAAAATATGCGAAAACAGATCGAGAAATACCGCAGGGAAGGAGATACCGGACGTTTTCGGGATACCTGTGAGGAAGCATGGCGTCTGTTTCCGAAGGATATCCAGTTCTTATATCTGCTGGTTCTTGCCCAGAGGCAGTGCGGAAATACCGGGAAGGCGGTGAAAAATGCGGAGCTGCTGGTTCAAAAGGAGCCGGACAACAAGTGGTTTTACAGAGAACTGGCCGTTTCTTACATGGAGCGGGGCTTTACGCAAAAAGCATACCGGGCCTGTGAAAAGGCGTATGAACTTGGCTGCAGGGATATGGATTTTCTTCTGATCTATGCGGAAGAGTGCCATAATTATGGAGTATACGACAGAGGTGTGGAGATTCTTCTGGAGGTCATCCGTCAGGAGAGAAAATGGTCCAAAGAAGAGATGCCGGAGCTGGTAAGCGCCTATATGGGGCTTCTGAAAATGTGCGGCGTTATGAGATCGGAAAACCTTCCGGAAGTTGCGGACGGACTGGGCCGGATGCTGGAACAGTACGGCCTTTATCTGGAAGACTACGTGCCGGAGCTCTGTATGATGATGTCCTGCGTGTGGACATCAAAAGAGAACCGCCTTATGGAAGTACATCAGGCGGAACGGGTGCTGGCAGCTCTTGGAAAGATGTGCCATGGGGAACCGGAAATGGAAGAGCTGGTAGAAAGGGCAAAAGAAGAATATGATCATCGCCGGATCATGGAGGATCCGCGGATCGGAGAGACGTTGGAATACGGTTATGAGGTGTATTTTGGTCTGGACATGCTGGATGAGTATGTCAGAAAATATGCAGTGGCAGATGTACAGCTCTGCATGCTGGAGGAACGTGAAGAGATTCTGAAGCAGGCCAGGATCCTTGAGAAGGAATATCCCGATTACTATGAAAAGCTTCGGGGTTTTCTGGAAAAGATGAGATCGGGCAGGGATCAGGCTTATCTGAAGGACGGGCTTCTGAAGATTTACCGCCGCCTGTCACAGGAGTCAAAGGGCGGACGTTATTATGAGAAATATCCTGACGAGAAGAGACGGGCGGAGGGAACCATAATCTGCGGCGGGATGTCGGATGAACCTTATGTGCGCGACGCAAAGAAGATTGGCCGCAACGATCCCTGCCCCTGCGGTTCCGGAAAAAAGTATAAACACTGCTGTATGAAGAAACGTGTATAGACGGATGGATTTAAGAAAGAAGAGATGATACTGTGAATGACAATTTTATGATTCGGAAATATCCGCGCACGCCGCATCTGGAAGGCTCGCGTCTGCAGCCGGGCGACGAGGATCTGAATCAGATTCCGTTTTCGGATATTCAGGGACGGCATCTGGCAGTAGAGGAGAAGATAGACGGAGCAAACAGCGGGATTTCTTTTGGTGAAAACGGGGAACTGATGCTGCAGAGCCGCGGGCATTATCTGACCGGAGGATACCGGGAACGGCATTACAATCTGATGAAGCAGTGGGCGATGGTACACAGGGATGCGTTTTATGCGGCGCTTGGAAACCGTTACATCATGTATGGCGAATGGATGTACGCGAAGCATACGATTTTTTACGACGCGCTTCCTCACTATTTCATGGAATTTGACATCTATGACAGGGAGAAAGATCTCTATCTGGACACGCCTTCCAGAAGAGCGTTTACCAGCCGGCTGCCGGTGTCCTCGGTTCCGGTCCTTGCAGAGCGGTCTTTTGAACAGAAAGAGGAACTGCTGAAACTGCTGGGACCGTCCAACTATATAACAGGGAATCAGAGACAGAACCTGTATGATTCCGCAGTCAGGCTGGGGCTTGATCCAAAGCGAAGCTGCGAGGAGACGGAACTCTCCGGGCTGATGGAAGGGCTTTATCTGAAAGTGGAGGAAAACGGCCGGATCGTACAGCGGCTGAAATATGTCCGGCCTGCCTTTTTGCAGCGCATCCTTTTTTCCGAGACGCACTGGATTGACCGCCCGATCATTCCCAACCAGCTGGCGGTTCCGACCGAACGGCTTTTTGAAAGTGAAGCAGCCGGGAAAGAGTGAGATGAGCAGATGGAATGGATGGAAAAAACGGGGATCCTGATCTCGCAGGAAGCGGATTTTGAAACGGTATGGAGCTGGCTGCAGCAGTCTGTATTTGGGGGATTTTTGACGGAAATGCAGGATATCATGCAGAATCCGGAGTTTCACGGCGAGGGGAATGTATATACGCACACCAGGATGGTCTGCCAGGCGCTGTATGGGAATGAGGAATTCCGCCTTTTTTCTGTGAGGGAACAGACCGAACTGCTTCTGGCGGCGCTTCTGCATGATGTGGGAAAGATCCGGACGACGACTCTGGAAGACGGAAGATGGGTGTCTCCGTATCACTCCGCCGCCGGAAGCCGTATGGCGAGGACTTTCCTGTGGCAGTCCTGCGGCCTGTCCGGTTCGGCAGAGGCCGTAAGGATCCGGGAGACCATATGCGGTCTGGTTCGGTATCACATGCTTCCGGCGCATATGATCGATCAGGAGGATGCCGTCCTGCGCATCCGGCAGATTGCAGCGCTGGGAGAAACGGCAGGAGATTTTACATGGCAGAAACTGTGTGTGCTTGCAGATGCGGATATGAAGGGAAGGATTGCCGCCGATGTACCGGAATGCAGGGAAAAGGTTGCCCTGTGTCGGATTCTGGCGGAAGAAGCCGGATGTCTGCATGGTTCCTTTCCATACAGTGACAGTCATACAAAACATGCATATCTGAGCGGCAGAAATGTGATGCCGGATCAGTCTCTGTATGACGATACCTGGGGAGAGGTCATTCTGATGTCCGGCCTTCCGGGTACCGGGAAAGATACCTGGATCTCACAGCAGGTTCCGGAACTGCCGATGATCTCTCTGGACGGGATCCGAAAGGAACTGCATGTAAGCCCCGCAGGTGATCAGGGAAGTGTGATTCGGGAGGCAAGAGAACGGGCAAAAGTGCTTCTGCGCAGAAAAGAGCCTTTTGTCTGGAATGCGACGAACCTCTCAAGGGATATCAGGCAAAAGCAGATCCGGCTGTTTGAGCAGTATGGAGCATCGGTACGGATCGTCTATCTGGAAACGGAGGAAGCGGCGCGCAGAATGCGAAATGCTGCCAGAGCAGATGCAGTCCCGGAAGCGGCGGTGGAGAAAATGCTGAGAAAGACAGAGCTTCCGCTGCCGGAAGAAGCGCATACGGTGGAGTGGCTGAGCGTCTGAGGGCGAAAGGAGAAGTTGATGGACGGGCATATCATGCAGAATCAGGTGGTCAATTTTGCAGTTGATTACATCATGAAGAATCTCAGGTCGGAACTGAAAGTGGAGGATGTGGCCCGGGCCTGCGGGTATTCGCCCTACTATCTGGAACGACTTTTCAAAGCGGAGACGGGGGAGAGCATGTATTCCTTCATGAAGCGGGTCAAGGTGGAGCAGAGTGCATTCCAGCTGAAGGTCGAGAAAGAACGTTCGGTCAGTACCATCGGCGAGGAGTACGGATATTCTTCCTCCAACTATGCGACGCTGTTTAAAAAGCATTTTGGCAGAACCCCAGCAGCTTTCCGGAGGCAGGTTTATCAGGAGCTTCAGGAAAGCTCCTTTTTTCATGAACCGGAAGCGGGGCTGTGGGATTATGAGAGATGCAGCAGAAACATTCACGTGGCAGAGAACCGGGAATATTTTGTCCTGTATGAGAGGCGGAAGGGAAATTATCACAACCTTGTTGAAAACTGGCGGGATTTTCTTAAGAAATATGAGGCGTTTATCGGACCGGATACGGTTTTTCTGGAAATCACCTATGACGATCCTTCCATCGTGCCGGACGACAGCTGTCTGTATGATATCTGCATGACCGTAGACCGCAGGGACCCGCGGCTGATGTTTCAGAAAACCGCAGCGGTCGGCATCACCAGCAGGATACAGACAAAGACTTTTCCCAGTACCATGACGATTCCCGGCGGAAAATACGCGGTGTACCGGTATGCAGGATATCCGAAACTGATCTATAAGGCATATCAAAGCATGCTGTGCAGCTGGCTTTCAGAGACAGGATACCGGATCGACCACCGGCTCGGCTACGACATTTATCACCGGATTGACGAAGACACGCTGTATATGGAGCTTGACATCTGCATTCCGATCAAAGAAAAATAAGAAAGAAAATGATATTTTTAATCCGCAGGAATTCAGAAGTCCGGCGGATTTTCCTCTGTTATACTT
>ERZ778514.2441-NODE-2441-length-11721-cov-4.496228_pt1 | contig 11721 bp, 10 predicted proteins | sample MGYA00510344_ERZ778514 | MGnify/ENA primary metagenome ERZ778514 (study PRJEB29527, sample SAMN07138968) | mouse gut metagenome | material: feces | host: mouse | place: China:Nanjing | collected 2016-01-25 ... | reverse complement strand
AGATACTAGGATATTAAGAGATTTTGAAGAAGTTAAAAATAAACAATTTAAAAATTCTTTAGATAAATTATTACCTAAAAAAATGATTGATGTAATAATTGAAAAATCAAAAATTGATCCTGATAAAAAAGTAAATGAAATTACTAAAGAAGAGAGACATAATTTAGTAAATTTAATAAAAAATTTCGAAGTGAAATTATTAGGTTTCAGACCTGTAGATGAGGCTATTATTACAGCAGGAGGTATTAGCGTTAAAGAGATTAATCCGAAAACAATGGAATCAAAATTAGTATCTGGATTATATTTTGCAGGTGAAATAATAGATGTTGATGCATATACAGGAGGTTTCAACTTACAAATTGCGTATTCTACTGGGTGGACTTCTGGAATGAAAATTGATTAGAAGGGATGTAATATGTTTAAGACAATAAAAAAGGAAATAGAGACATCTGTAACTGAAAAAAAGTCAAAATTTATATGTCATATATATCATGTTGAAAGCGTAGAAGAAGCTGAGGAAAAATTGGATGAAGTAAGGAAAAAATATCATGATGCTAGACATAATTGTTATGTGTATAGAATAGCAGATGGAGATATTTCAAAAGCTAGTGATGATGGAGAACCTTCAGGAACAGCTGGAGTGCCAATGCTTAATATTTTAAATGGAAATAATTTGTCAAATGTTTTAGTAGTTGTTACTAGATATTTTGGAGGAATTTTATTAGGTACGGGTGGATTAGTAAGAGCATATTCACTGGCTACTACGACTGCAATTGAAGAAGCAGAAATACTTGTGCAAACCAGGGGATTAGAAGCAAAATGTTTTGTCGGATATAATGAATTTGAAGAATTAAAATATCATTTAAAGAATAGAAATATTGAGATTATTAATGCAGAATATGCAGAAAAAATAAAAGTTATAGTAGAAGGGAAAGAAGAAGATATAAATAAACTACTTATAGAAAAAATATCTGATAGAATCACATTGGAAAATATACAGATACTTAGAAAAAAGTATATATCAGTAGAAGAAAAATAAAAAATGGAAAAAAATAGAAAATTTTTACTCAAAACTATTGAAAAAAGTTTTGAGTAATTTTATAATAAGAACTGGAAAAAATTTACATTTTAAAATTATATTTGAAAGGAGAAAAAATAGTGAAAGAAAAGATTACAGTTCTTATTGCAGATGATAATGTTGATTTTGTATCTACATTAAAAAAGTATTTTGAACAAAAAGAAAATATGGAGGTAATTGCTGTTGCGAAAGATGGCAATGAAGCATTTGATAAAATTGTTCAATATAAGCCAGATGTAGCATTATTAGATGTTATCATGCCTCATTTAGATGGGATAGGAGTTTTAGAAAAATTAAATGCAGTTACATTAGAAAAATATCCTTTCTGTGTGATGATTTCTGCGGTTGGTCAAGACAAGATCACTAAGCAAGCAATTAGTTTAGGAGCACAATATTATGTTGTTAAACCTTTCGATATAGAAGTACTAATTAAGAGAATAGAGGAACTAAAGAATTATCAAATTCCAGAAAATAATACGAATTTTATAGTAAAAGAACAAAAGTCAAATTATATCGAAATTTCAGATCAAGAAAAGAAGGAGGAGAACCTAGAAGCGCTTGTTACAAACATTATACATGAAGTTGGTGTTCCTGCTCATATTAAAGGTTATCAATATTTAAGAGAAGCCATTATGATGGTTGTTGAAGATATTGATATGATTAATCAAATTACTAAACAGTTATATCCTGAAATTGCTCATAAATTTAAAACAACTTCTAGTAGAGTAGAAAGAGCAATACGTCATGCAATTGAAGTTGCATGGGGTAGAGGTAAGCTTGAAACTACTGAAAATATCTTTGGTTATACTGTTAGTGCTAATAAAGGTAAGCCTACAAATTCAGAATTTATAGCAATGATAGCAGATAAGTTGAGATTAGAACTTAAGAGTGCGTAGATACATATTTTGTAAAATTACCAAAGTGTGGTATAATACTTATATCACTTATATTAAGGAGGTGCTCAATGAAACTGAGCTTTAATCGGACAGTAAAACGGATGCGGGTTCGTTTTGAAGTCAGTGAGTTCGAAAACGGTGCATATTTTTTTGATTATGGCTGTGTTGTAGGCAAACTGATTGAGAATGAAATCCTGCAGCTGGTAGTGCAAGATGAGAACGAGGTGAAACTCCTGGTTTTGGCCAGAAACATGAAAAGAAAATGTGGCCAAGAACTGACTGTTGCAGACATGGTGTTTGTAGAGAAGTTTCAGAGTGGCGAAATGCTCAGATGCCTGAAAAGAAGAAAGTTCGTTCATGTAGCAAGCGATGAAGTGGAAAAGTACGGAGTCAGATCGATAGGCTTTGTGCAATACACTGATGATGGAATGAAAGTTAGGATTCCTAAGCTTGCGGTAGATGAAGAAATGACCGGACTGGAAAGATTTGACGGCAGAAAAGTGTTTATTGTCAATTCGAGAACAAAGCAAATAAAAAATGCTTAAAGCAACAAAAAAAGGCTGGTGCTTACGCACTAGCCTTTTTTATATTTTATTCTTTATCTTTTTTTATTGCTTTTGCAAATTTTTCTACTGTAGAAGATCCCATTCCTTCGATAGCTCTAAGTGTTTCTATTGGTACTGCAAAAATTATTGTATTTGATTGATCACTACTAATGTCGTTTAATGTAGCTAAAGTTCTTAGATGTAGAGCTCCAGGAGTTCTACTCATTATTTCTGCTGCATGTGCTAAGTTTTCTGATGCTTCGACTTCACCAACTGATTTAGTTATAACGGCTTGTTTTTCTCTTTCAGCTTCAGCAACTTTTGCAATAACTCTTTGCATTTCTACAGGAAGAGCTATGTCTTTTAATTCAACATCTTCAACTTTAATTCCCCATGGATCAGTAGCTTTATCTACTATTTCACGAATTTTATCACTTAATTTTTCCCTTTGAGTAAGTAGTTCGTCAAGTGATACAGAACCAACTGTATTTCTCATTGTAGTTTGAGCTAATTGACTAACTGCAGAATTGAAGTTTTGAACTGCAATAATAGCTTTTGCAGCATCAAATATTTTGTAGTATAAAACTGCGTTGATTTTAATAGATACATTGTCTTTAGTTATTGCTTCTTGCTCAGGGACATCTACGGTTTTTGTACGTATATCAACTTTATCATAAGAATTAATAATTGGGAATACTAAACGCCAACCTGGTGTTAATATACGTGTAAATTTTCCAAATGAATATAAAATTCCTCTTTCGTATTCGTTTATTTGCTTTATTGAGATTAATACTATGAAAAGTATTGTCAATAAAATAGGTAATAAAAAGCCCATAATGAACCTCCTTAATATTAAAATACATAACAATTATATCACAATAGTATTAAATTTTATATAGCTATTGTGTTTTTTTGTTGAAACAAGTATAATGTACGTGAATAATGGGAGGATTGTAGGTATGACTGCACATAATGAGGCGAAAAAAGGTGATATTGCAAGTATCGTTATTATGCCTGGGGATCCACTTAGAGCACAGTATATTGCTGAAAATTATTTAACAGATTATAAGCTAGTAAACTCTGTTAGAAATATTTTTGCATATACAGGTTTTTATAAAAATAAAAGAATTACTGTTATGGCTTCTGGAATGGGAATGCCAAGTATGGGAATTTATTGTTATGAACTTTATAAATTTTATGAAGTTGATACTATTATAAGAATTGGTTCATGTGGTGTTTACGTTGAAGATGTAAATTTATTAGATACAATTTTAGTGAATGCTAGTTTTACAACAGGAAATTTTGCTAAGAATATGACAGGAGAAAATACTAATTTTGTAGAAGCTTCAACAGAGATTAATAATTTAATAGAAGATGTTTCTAAAGAATTAAATATTTTAATAAGAAAAGAAAATATAGCATGTACAGAATGTTTTGATCCTTATTTAGAAAATGTTGATTTATACTTGGAACAATTACCAAAAGATAAAAAGATAGTAGGTTCTGAGATGGAATCATTCGCATTGTTTTATACGGCAAAGCAACTAAATAAAAAGGCGGCATGTTTGCTTACAGTTGTTGATTCTGTGAAGAAAAAACAATCACTAACTACTGAAGAAAGACAAAAATCATTAAATGATATGATTAAATTATCATTAGAAACAACACTAAAGTTAACATAAGTATTGAAAAAAATAGCAAAATATGCTAAAATATAAATGATGTGGTGATTTCCACTAGGAGGTAAAAATGGAAAGAAGTGCTCAAGAAATAAGAGAAGAAATGGCAAGAATTTTAGGAGTGCCAGTAAGTGATAATATAGAAAATATAGACGAACATGGAATTGAATATGGGTTAGATGATGAGGGGCTTGATAGAATTGAAGAATTAAGACGAGAATTAGAAGAAGCAATTAGAGCAGGTAGATTAGAGCCACAACCAAGTAATGAACAAGATGAAAACCAACCTGATCCAGAACCAGAACCTGTAAAAACACCAGAACAATTAGCAGAAGAAAGATTTGATAACTTTACTACATTAATGGATAATATCAGAAATGCAGATGGAATGTCTGATCAAAGACAAGCAGAAATTGATAGCAGAAGACAAGAATTAAGAAACGAAACTAGACCAGTTGTAGTTGAAGAGTTAAGAGAAGAGGTAGCTAATTTAGAAAAAGATAAAATAGAATTTGACGAAATGACTAGAGCAGCATTAGAAAATGCTAGAAAAGAAGCTACAGAAATGCAACAAGAATCAGAAAAAGCATATAATGATAAATTAGTAGAATTTTTAAATAGAAAAAATACTATAGAGCGTAAATTAAAAGCAATGAGAGAAAGAGGTTTAACTCCTGAAAAATTAGCTATAGCTGAACGTTCTGCTCAAAAGGCTTTTGATGATTTGAATAGAGAAATGTCAGACTATCAAGCTAAGCATTTTGAAAGAAGAAGTAAATTAGATGAATATATAAAATACATAGAAAATAGTATAGGCGTTAAATATGCTGATGTTAAATATGAAGAGCCAGAACAAGATAATAATGGAAATCCAGCTCCACAACAAACTGATAATGGTAAAGGAAATGACGGAGAGCCACCAGTTCCGCCAGTACCACCAGCAGGTGGAGAAGGAAAAGGAAAAGACGGCGAAGGTGATGGGAAAGATAAAGATGGAGATAATGGAAATCCACCACCACCAGCAGGAGGAGATGGAAAAGGAAAAGACGACGAAGGTGATGGGAAAGATAAAGATGGAGATAATGGAAATCCACCACCAGCAGGAGGAGATGGAAAAGGAAAAGACGACGAAGGTGATGGGAAAGATAAAGATGGAAATAATGGAAATCCACCACCACCAGCAGGAGGAGATGGAAAAGGAAAAGACGGCGAAGGTGATGGAAAAGATAAAGATGGAGATAATGGAAATCCACCAACACCGCCAGTACCACCAGTAGGGGGAGACGGAAAGGGAAAAGACGACGATGATGACAAAGGAAAAGGAAAAGATAACCCACCACAAAAGCCTGAATATAAAGTAGGAAAAGTAAGAGGATTTTTCTTAAAAGTAGTTCAAGCAATATTGAAAAAGATTAAAAATCCTGATGGAGTATTGGGAAGATTCTTTGGAGGAATTGAATCTACATTATTGTTAGGTGCTCAAGAAACTTTACCAACAGGAAAACCAGAAGAAACAAAAACACCAAATCCAACTAAGGCTGCAGAGCCAACTAAAAATCCAGATTCATCAAAAGCTCCTGAGCAAGAAGATGATATAGAAAAATTAGCTACACTTGATGATTGCGAATGGGCTAGAGATCAATTGAAAAAATTAACTGATAGTCAAATGGATAAAAACAGTTTAATATATAAAATTATGGAAGATGAATATAGAAAATTGGTAAGCGAAAATAGTAAATTAGCAGAGCAAGGTCAAGATAAAGCTGATGAGCATCTTCAAAAAATGATAGAGGAATTAGAGATACCAATAGTTGAAAAAGAAGGAAAAGATACAGAATTCCAAAATGTTTTATATTATAGAATTAGTCAAAAAGTTTTAGATATGGCTGAGGAAAAAGGAGTTAGCTTAGAGGATGCACAAGGTGATAGAGTAATTGATGATATATATGAAGATTTAGAAAAAATACATCTTCAAGAAAAAACAAATGAAGCTTCAAGACAGGCTGCTGAAAATCAACAACAAGGTGATGAACAAAAGCCAAAACAACCAGAAGGAAAAGAAGCTCCAACAGATGATCAAGAAAAATAATTTAGGTGATAAATGTTTATGAAAATAGAACATGTAAACGTGATAGGTGGCGGACTTGCGGGTTGCGAGGCCGCCTATCAAATTGCAAAAAGAGGAATAAAAGTAAAATTATATGAAATGAAGCCAGTTAAATTTTCACCAGCGCATAGTAATGAAAATTTAGCTGAAATTGTGTGTAGTAATTCTTTTAAATCAAATTTATTAACAAATGCATGTGGCTTGTTGAAGGAAGAACTAAGAATGTTAGACTCATTACTTATTAGAATTGCTGATGAAAATAGTGTTCCAGCAGGTCAAGCTTTAGCAGTAGATAGGGAAATTTTTGCGCAAAGGATTACAGAAAAAATTGAAGAGAATCCAAACATTGAAATTGTGAAAAAAGAAGTTACTGAAATAAATTTGGACGAAATTAATATTATTGCTACTGGACCTCTTACATCAGATGAGTTATTTAAGAATATCTCTAAAATAATTGGAAATGAAGAATTACATTTTTATGATGCAGCAGCTCCAATTATTGAAAAGGATTCAATAGATATGAATATTGCGTTTATTGGTGATAGGTATGGAAAAGGTGAAGCTGATTATATTAATTTACCAATGAACAAAGAGGAGTATGAGAGCTTTTGGAATGAACTAGTTAATGCGGAAATAGTGGAATTACATGAATTTGAGAAAAGAGAGATTTTTGAAGGTTGTATGCCAGTAGAAGTAATGGCCAAAAGGGGAATAGATACTTTAAGATATGGACCGCTAAAACCTGTTGGATTTGATGATCCTAGAACGGGAAAAAGACCGTATGCTTTAGTTCAATTAAGACAGGATAATACGGCAGGAACAATTTATAATATGGTAGGTTTTCAAACTAACTTAAAGTTTGGAGAACAAAAAAGAATTTTTTCTATGATACCTGGACTTGAAAATGCAGATTTTGTAAAATATGGAGTAATGCATAGAAATACTTTTATAAATTCAAGTAAATTATTAGATAGCACATTTAGAATGAAGAATAGCAAAAATATATTTTTTGCTGGGCAAATTACTGGAGTAGAAGGATATGTCGAATCGATTGCGTCTGGACTAATTGCGGGTATAAATGTAGCTAATCAGATTTTGAAGAAAGATAGTTTAACATTTCCAAATGATACAATGATTGGGGCTTTGTGTAATTATATTTCAACTGAGAATGAAAAATTTCAGCCTATGAATGCTAATTTTGGAATTTTGCCTAAGTTGCCAATAAAAATAAAAGACAAACAAGAAAGGTATAAAAAATTAGCGGATAATTCTATTAGTAAAATGAAAATGATTTTGAATGATACAAATATATAATATTTGTATTATTTTTTTATTGCAGTAATTGTTTAATAATGTCGATTAAGTTAGAATTATGATAGATAAGTGTAATTTAGGAGAAAATGTCGAAATGGCTAAAATGTCAAGGGAAGAGTATGAGACACTTGGTAGACAAGAATTTGCAGAAATAAGAAAAAGAATTGATTTGCAAATTTTAGAGTTAGAACAATTACAGATGTTAACAGCAGAAGAGGCACGTACTTTAGAAGAATTAAGAAGTGATAGAATAATTTTAGATTCAAATATTGAAGAATGGGTAACTTTGCGAGAAGAAGTTGATAGGAGAAGAGCTACACATACTGTAGGGAGAAGTCCGCAAAATAATCCAGCATATTTGTTATATTCAGTTAATAGAACTTTGGAAGGATTAATTGGAAAATATTTGGGAGAAGAAATTACTAAATATCAAGAAGAACAAAGCAGAGAGCAGAATGAAGAGGGACAAGAAAATAGTACATTTAAAAGTGAATATGAACAAGAATTTGATGAAATAATTGCACTGATGGAAAAAATTTTCGAAGCTGATGAAATGTCAATTCAAAAGCAAGATGAAATAAATAGCGAAAGAGCATCATTAAGAGAAGAAACTAGAATAGTGGTAGTTGATGAAATGAAAGAAAGAATAGTTCAATCAGTAAAAGATAAAAATGAGTTTGATGAAATGACAAGAGCAGCGTTAGAAAATGCTAGAAATCAAGTTAGATTTTTGCAACAAAAAATAGAATTAGAATATAATGCAAAATTAGTGGAATTTTTAGAAAAACAGAAAGATATACAACGTAAGTTGGATTCAATGAGAGCTAGAGGACTAGAGTCTGAAAAATTAGCAATGGCAGAAGCTGCGGCGGATAAGGTTTTAGAAAAACTGAAAAATGATATGGATAATTATCAGAAACAACATTTTGAGAGAAGAGCTAAACTAGACGAATTTGCTAAGTATATTGAAAACGATATAAATGTTATATATTCTGATGTTAAATATGAACCACATGAAATTGATAATAATGATATGCCTGGTGGAGATTCTCATGATAATGATGATTCTACACATGATAATACTGAGCAAGAAGATGAAAATAGTAAAGATGAAGAAAAACCAGATGAACAACAAAATCCACAAGAAGAAATTAAAATACCAGATATGCCTAAGATTAGAGATATTGATATGGGAGACATTGAAGAAGAATATACTAGAAGAAAAAATGATATGTTTGCTAAATTTTATGGCAATCCAGAGTATGAAAAAGAATATAAAACAAGGTTAGAAAGATATAAAGCAAATGAAACTGCAATAAAACGTAGAGGAGTTGTAATATATAAGACAATAAAGGATTATCCGGAACGTGAGGAAGATGAGAAATTTCTATTGTTAGATGGATATAGAGAAGCTTTAGAAAGAACTACAAAACATATGGCGGGTAAAAGTTCTGTATATTATGGAACTCCTGAAGAAATAGAAGCACAATATAAGCGAGATTTGAAATATGTAGAAACAAGAAACTCTGCATTTGATCAACATGAATATACACGTAGAGATTTAGCTACTATGGGAAAATATGGCGAAAAGGTTTCTTATTTGCCTATTAAAACAGGAGGACCACTGGCTAAGGTTGGAAAAGGTGTATTAAATGTAGGAATATTTGCTAGAAATCTAGTTGCTCCTGTTTATAGATTTATTGGAAAACATGTAGCACAGCCAATTCATAGAGCTATATATGGAGATAAAGTAGCATCACCATATAAGAATAATCCATTTCATCGAATGGTTGCTAGAAGGGATTATTTTGCAGATCAAGCAAGAAAAAGAGATGAAGAAGCTACAGATAGGAAAATGAAAGAAGCTCAAGTGGGGGAACAGGTGAAACCAGTAAGACATCCTATAAGAAATTTGGCATCTTCAAGATTTAATGCAATATTTAAAGCTAGAGAAGGAAATGAAGCAGTTTTAAGAGCTGGAGCATATGATATTCAAGAAAATTTAAAAGCTCAAAATATTCAAAGACTTAAAATAGAAGCTTATAAAAATCATATTCAAGATTTAGGAAGGCAACTTACAGAATTACAAGCACAGTTAGATGCTAATCCGAATGTAGCAAATGCTGATCTTGTAAAACAGGCTATAGAACAAAGAAAACAACTTATGTTGCAGGAACAAGAAGAAATTGATAGATATGATAAAGGTGGAAAAATTGTAACTAGACAAACTGATGCAGTTAGTGATAAACAGCATGCTATTGCAAGTAAAGAAGTTAATACATTAAGAACTACTGCGTTAAAATCTACTGTAAAAGTTGTTACAGGAAGATTTGTAGGACCTGCTATCAAAAAATGGTTAGTAGAGCATACTCAAACTAATGTGACTGTAAATCATGCACCTGTATATGATAAACAGTGGCAATCAGAAGTTACAGGAACAAGAGATATTGTGGTTGATAGATTAGATACGGATTCTATGCGAGATTTAACGGTTGGAGATTTGTTTAATAGCTCCTCAGATAAAACTGTAACTTTGGCTGCTAATGGTGTTGGAAATTCTACTACAAGAGATGCTTTTACTAATATAAGAGGATTTTCTTATACAGGAAGTAATGGACAAGTATATTCTATGTCTGATGGATTAGGATTTAATATAGCTGGTAGAACATCTACATCTGTTCCAGTAGAATTTTTAAATCCTGATGGAACAATAAATGCAGATATACCTTTATTAGAAATATTAGCAAGCTTGAAGAGAGGTGTTGGAGAGAATGTCACTGCTCAAGATTTATTATCAGAAGTTACATCTTTAACTTCACCTCAAGAGCAAGCTCAAAAATTTCAAGAATTGTGCAATTCACTTAATTTTTGGCAATCTACTAGAGCTACTGGTATGCCAAGTGGATGGAATGATATGGCAAATGAAATCTCTGATTTTACAAACGGATTAGATGTTGTACCAGTAGTAACAGGTACAGAATCATATGTTATAGAACCAGGAAAATGGATAGATGTTTTAAAAGAGGCTGGTTATACAGAACACTTTACAATAGATAATCCAAGGGTAATAAATGTTTTAAATGATTTAGCTAAAACAGGAAAAGTTATTAGAAGAGCAGATGGAACTTATGATATTGTGGAAAACTTAAGAAACACTCATACTAATATTGCTGATAATAAAAAACATCCAAGACAATATACATATAGTGATGAATCAACTAAAACAGTGCCTACTTCAAGAGAAGATTATGATGATGAGAGATAGGAAGGGATGTAGATGTTAGAAAAAATATTAGCTTTGCTTGGTATAACTCATGATGTAGCTGAGAATACAAGAGAAACTAAAACAGATATAGAAGATAATAAGCCTAAAAAAAGAAATTACAGTTTTGATGATAAAACTACATTTGACAAGCAGTCGAATATGCAAAATATTAGAAAAACTATGCCAAAATCTAAAGACATAACTTTGGACGATGATGGAAGATAATAATATCTGGGAAAATTAGCTAAAAATCAAGTGAAAATGTTGACTTTAATTAATAATGATGATAAAATATTATACGCTAATGTATGCTAGTAATAGTATGCATTAGCGTATATTTATTTTAAAAGACGGAGGTGAAAAATAAAATATGCCAACAATTAATCAGTTAGTAAGAAAAGGAAGACAAACAACTACAGCTAAATCAACAGCTCCAGCATTACAAAAAGGATGGAACTCAAAGAAAAATAGAGCTACAGATAGCAGATCACCACAAAAAAGAGGTGTTTGTACAGTTGTTAAAACAGTTACTCCAAAGAAGCCAAACTCAGCTTTAAGAAAAGTTGCCAGAGTTAGACTTTCTAATGGTTATGAAGTTACTTCTTACATTCCTGGAGAAGGACACAACTTACAAGAGCACAGTGTTGTTCTTATAAGAGGTGGTAGGGTTAAAGATATCCCAGGTGTTAGATATCACATAATCAGAGGAACTTTAGATACAGCAGGTGTTAAAGATAGAATGCAAGCTAGATCTAAATATGGAGCTAAAAAACCTAAAAAGTAATTTTAGGTAATTAGAAATATTACTAAGACAAAATAGTGCATATTTTATTTATT
>ERZ778514.2435-NODE-2435-length-11749-cov-4.062853_pt1 | contig 11749 bp, 7 predicted proteins | sample MGYA00510344_ERZ778514 | MGnify/ENA primary metagenome ERZ778514 (study PRJEB29527, sample SAMN07138968) | mouse gut metagenome | material: feces | host: mouse | place: China:Nanjing | collected 2016-01-25 ... | reverse complement strand
GGGGGGATCTCCGGGGTATTGGCGAACGGCTCGGTAGCGGTATTTTCGAAGCTGGCGTCAGTGATACTGTTCCCGGCGTTATTTGTAGTAGCGCTGATGATATCGTTACGCATCACGTGGTCAGCGGTAGTAGATTTTCACCGTTCGAGGCCTGCGTACGAAGAAGAGCCGGAACCGGAACGGCCGAGGAAGTCCCCCGCGATACCGAAGGCGAAGCCGGCCCGAGGGAAGCGAAGCCGGATGATAGACATTCCGTTGGACGGCGAGGAAGCGTACGAACCTCCGGAGGAAGAGCTGGAAGAGGAGGAGCCGAGCCGTTTCACGGGATTTTTCCGTCACCGGTCATCGAAGCAGAAGACGCCTGACGAGATATTAGCGGACGACATACCGGAGGAAGAGCCGAAGGAACGGAAGCCCGTCCCTCCGCCGGAGCCGATATCGATCATGCCGGAAACCGACTCTGCGCCGCCGGTTCAGGAGGACGAGGCGAAGGAAGCGGAGCAGGAGAAGGTTCCGCCCGCGGCGCCTGTACTGGACCCATCGCAGTTCACGAGAGGCGGCAAAGCGGAAACGGCGAAGCAGGTAGCGGAGCAGACGGCGGCAGTAGCGGCGGAGATACAGGAGAAGCTTGCCGCGGAGGACGGGGATTATCTGTACCCGCCAGTAGATTTGCTGAAAGAGAATCTTGTAGAGAACCATCTGGAAGCGGGAGCGGAGCTGCGGAACAACTCCCGGCGGTTAGCAGAAACGCTGACGAGCTTTGGAGTAAACGCAGCGGCTGGGGATGTGATTCACGGCCCGTCGGTAACGCGGTATGAATTTGTACTGGAGCAAGGTGTAAAGCTGTCAAAGATCACGAATCTGGCAGATGACATTGCGTTGGCGTTAGGAGCGTCCGGCGTACGGATTGCACCGATACCGGACAAGATATCGGTAGTAGGGATAGAAGTACCGAACCGCCAGGTAACGCCGGTGTTAATCAGGGAAGTGATTGAATCCCGGAACTTTTCAAGCCACAAATCCCAGGTAGCGTTTGCGTTAGGCCGGGATATAGCGGGCGAGAACGTGGTAGGGGACATTGGGACATTGCCGCACGTACTGATTGCGGGCACGACAGGCTCCGGCAAATCGGTCTGTACGAACTCGCTGATCATCAGTCTGCTGTACAAATCCCGTCCGGAGGAAGTACGTTTCATCATGGTAGACCCGAAGATGGTAGAGCTTGCGCCGTATAATGGGATACCACATTTGTTGATACCGGTAGTAACGGACCCGAAGAAGGCGGCAGGCGCGCTGCAATGGGCGGTATACGAGATGATGAAGCGGTATAAGACGTTTTCGGAGCAAGGAGTAAAGAAGCTGGAGGAATACAACCGGCTGTCGAAAACGCGTGAAGATCTGGAACCGATGCCAAGCATAGTAGTGGTGATCGACGAGCTGGCGGATCTGATGCTGGTAGCGGCGAAAGAAGTAGAGGAATCGATCTGTCGGGTAGCGCAGATGGGCCGAGCGGCGGGGATGCACCTGGTGATAGCAACGCAGCGTCCGTCGGCGGATGTGATTACGGGACTGATGAAAGCGAACATACCGAGCCGGATAGCGTTTGCGGTAGCGTCGTCTTTGGAGTCGCGGATTATACTGGACAACACAGGCGCGGAGAAGCTGGTAGGGCGCGGGGATATGCTGTATGCGCCGTTAGGAGCCGGGAAGCCGACGCGTGTGCAGGGCTGTTTTATCTCACCGGAAGAGATTGAGCGCGTGGTATCATTTGTAAAGCAGACAGGCGAAGCGCAGTATGATGACACGGTAATGGCGTCGATAGAAGCGTCTTTGCAGGAGAAGGGGACGAAGCAGCAGGGACAGGAGCAGACCCCGGCGGACGAGACGGACGAACTGCTGCCTGCGGCGGTAGAGGTGATTCTGGAGACTGGCCAAGCGTCGGTATCGATGTTGCAGCGTCGATTAAAGCTAGGGTATTCCCGAGCAGCGCGGCTGGTGGACCAAATGGAGGAACGAGGGATAGTCGGTCCGTTTGAAGGGTCAAAACCGCGTCAATTACTGATAACGAAAGCGCAGTGGCAGGAGATGCAGATGCAGGACAAGCCCTCTGGAGAAGGAGAAGAAGCGTAACGAGGAGAAGCAAAGGGGAAAGGAATACGAGCGCGCAGAAGAATAGGAGGAAAATACTGTCAGCGACCCGTTACCAAGTGCGCGCCGCCTCCAGAGACTGGCAAACAAAGACCTGTAAAGGAGGGCAAGACCGCTGCTGTTCTGAAAGGGCCTGACAAATTAAGATTCCCACGGAAGAAGAGTTGCACGGAAGGATGCAGCAAAGTACAAAATTTTACTAAAAAGATTTTTGGCAGGAGGCCGCTGACATACAAATGAGTCTCAATTTGACTTAGTGAGCCTGTCAGCATCCAGACTTCTGTTCCGCAATGATTTAAGCGTTGATAAGAGCAATAAAGAGATAAAAGGAAGCCGTCCCGGGAAGAGAAGCGAATCCGGGACGGCTTATTGCGATATAAAAGGGCAGGAAGGGGAAATCAGGGCAAAGCCAAAGTCACTGCGAGAAAGCGGACACGAAGGAATCTCAGGACTCAGAACACGCCCTGTGCCATCATAGCGTCAGCGACCCTCTGGAATCCCGCGATATTAGCGCCGGCAACGAGATTATAACCAAGACCGTACATTTCAGCGGCCTCAACGCTCATAGAATAGATGGTATCCATAATCTGATGCAGCTGCTTATCGACCTCCTCCTCAGTCCAGACGAGGCGTTCACTGTTCTGCGCCATTTCGAGAGCGGAGGTAGCGACACCGCCAGCGTTCACGGCCTTGGAGGGCGCGACGATGATACCGGGCTGTGCCAGGAGGAACTGAAGGGCGTCGTTGGTAGTAGGCATATTAGCGACTTCGATATAATACTTGACGCCGTTGGCTGCGATCTGCTCAGCGTGTTCCATATGAACGTCATTCTGCATAGCGGAAGGCATAACGACGTCGGTCTTCACGCCCCAGGGCTTTTCACCGGCATGGAACTCAACGCCGAACTTATCCGCGTAATCCTTGACTTTATTCCGGCCGCTGTTACGCATTTCGACGAGGTAAGCAATTTTTTCAGGAGTAGACACGCCATCAGGGTCATAGACGTATCCATCAGGGCCGGAGAGGGTCACGACTTTCGCGCCCAATTCGGTAGCCTTCTTGCAGATTCCCCAGGTCACGTTGCCGAAGCCAGCGCAGGCGATGGTTTTACCCTGCATGGAATCATTCTCATGTTTCAGGACGTTTTCGAGGTAATAGACAGCGCCGAAGCCGGTAGCCTCCGGGCGGATAAGGGAACCGCCGTAGCTCTGGCCCTTACCGGTAAGCACGCCGTTTTCGAAAGCGCCCTTAAGTCTGCGGTACTCGCCATAGAGGTAACCGATTTCCCGTGCGCCAACGCCCATATCGCCGGCAGGGACGTCGACATCGGGTCCAATGTAGCGGTAAAGCGCCTGCATAAAGCTCTGGCAGAAGCGCATGATTTCAGCGTCAGATTTCCCGGCGGGATCGAAGTCAGAGCCGCCCTTACCGCCGCCGATGGGGAGTCCGGTAAGGGAATTCTTGAAGACCTGCTCGAAGCCCAGGAATTTGATGATACCGGGATAAACGTTCTTCTGGAAGCGCAGGCCGCCCTTGTAAGGACCGATTGCGCCGTTGAACTGGCAGCGGTAACCGATATTGGTGTGCCAGGTACCATCGTCAGCCATCCAGCAGACACGGAAGGTAAACATACGTTCAGGCTCCACCATACGGGTCAGCAGGTCAGCCTTTTCGTACTCCGGGTGCTTTTCAATGACAGGCTCCAGGGAAGAAAGGACCTCCTCCACGGTCTGAACGAACTCGGGCTCATTTGCGTGCTTGGTTTTGACGCTCTCGATGACACTGGAAAGATAGGCGTTCATCTGAAACATCCTCCTTAAAAACAATAAGAATACGAGCGAACCCCCGCAGGTGATTCTAAGTCTAGTGTACCATCAGCGCCGGAAATAAACAAGGGCAGAATTCGGATTCCGGGCCAATTTCCCCGCAAATCGCAGGAAAAAACAAGGGATAGATTTGTGCATAATCACGGAAAATATCTGACAAAAAAGGGTAAGAGGAAAGACGAAGCAGTGAAAAACATTGAAAAAGGTCAGGCCCGCCTTGACTTTCTCTGGATAAACTGTATAATAATTCTGGAAATAGGGCGAGAAAATTTCTATGCGGAAAAAACTGAGGAGGCGCGGAAAAATGAACACATATTCGATGGAAATTGCAGGACTGCGGCGGGAGCTTCCCATCTGCAAGGTAACGGACAGCCTGTATATAGGAGCGTTCATCTGCTTTGGGGACGCTGAACTGACAGTTGCCTGCGCCCGGGAGCTGCTGAAGCTGGTGCCTGCGGAAGAATACGACTATCTGTTCACGGCGGAAGCGAAGAGCATCCCGCTGATTCACGAGATGGCGCGGCAGTCAGGAGCAGCAAAGTATTTTATTGCGCGGAAGGGTCCGAAAGCGTATATGCCTGACCCGATTCACGTAGAGGATCAGTCCATCACCACGGCAGGGACACAGAGGCTGTATCTTGGCCGTGACGATGCGGAGCTGATTCAGGGAAAGCGCGTTCTGATTATGGACGACGTAATTTCCACTGGCGGCTCGCTGCTGGCCATGGAAGCGCTGATAAAGAAAGCAGGCGGCACGGTGGCGGGAAAGATCGCGGTGCTTGCGGAAGGCGATGCAAAAGACCGTACAGACATCCGGTACTTAGCCCCTCTGCCGCTGTTCAACGCAGACGGAAGCATCAAAGCCTGAATCAAGAAAACGGCATATTTTTATCCAACGGTTCAACGCGGACAGAAGCATCAAATCCAGAGTCAAAAGCACAGCGCATTTTCATCCATCGGTTCAACATGGATAGAAGCAGCAAAATCTGAATCTGAGAAGCGGCTCACTGTATCAGCAGCGGGCCGTTTTTCCTGTCTGACAGTCTCTTTCCACGCTGCCGGTAATCGAAAGCGCCCGCAGCCTCTGGACGCCTTATGTAAATCCGGAAAATTTTTCCTGTCCATTTCTGGAAACAAGGCCTCCCTCTCTCCTACGGCCCCCAAAAGACGGTTTCTGATTTCCAAGGTCTGATTCCCTTGCGGCCCAATGGATGCAACCTGTAGTTGACAAAGTTCCACCCTTTGCGTTCTTGAATTTTGCATCAAGAGTGGCTACCATAAAGACACCACAAAGAAAGGGAGGATACACATGAAAACATTTTCTGAGAAACTGATTGCGCTCCGCCGGCAGGCAGGCTATTCACAGGAGCAGCTGGCGGACCGTCTGGGGGTAACGCGGCAGTCCGTGAGCAAATGGGAGAGCGGGTCAGCGATGCCGGAGCTTCCGAAGCTGATTGCGCTCTCTGAACTGTTCAGCGTCAGCATAGACTATCTGGTAAAGGACCAACTGGAGGAACCGGAAGCCCCGGAAGCCTCTGGAGTTTCGACGGCGAAGCTGGAGAAGCAGGTAGAAGAGATCACCTCATATTTTCGTACTTGGGAATGGACCAGCAAAACAAAGCTCTTTGGTCTTCCGCTGGTATCCGTCTGTTTCAGCCTGTATCCCCACATCCCCCACAACCGGAAGGCTGCCCGCGGCATCATCGCCATAGGAAACATCGCGGCAGGCGTGGTAGCTCTGGGATTGCTCAGCGCAGGCATTTTCAGCGTAGGGGTTATCAGCGCGGGAATCATAGCCATAGGCGTGCTGGCGTTTGGAATGGCGGCGCTGGGACCGGTAGCCATTGGACTGCTGGCGTTTGGACCGGTGGCCTTGGGGCTGTGGTATGCAGGCGGAGCAGCGGCGCTGGGCGGAAAAATCGCGGTTGGGGTTGCGGCAGTGGGCGAAACCGCCGTAGGCTATGACGCCGCCGGGAAGCACATTCTTCTGTGGGGCGGCGGTTTAACTCAGCAGGAGGTCCAGAGCTTTCTCCAGCAGCAGCATCCCCGTCTCTGGACCCCTCTCCTGAAATTCCTCAGCTTTCTGGGCGCGAACATTCACTGAACGGCCCGAACCATACACAAAGCAAAGGGAATGGTGAAAGCCTGTCTGATTTACAGCAAGTAACCGTAATTGGTCAGCACCGTAAGGATAAAGACCTCGATTTCCGCAGGCAGTTTGTTGTCTGCGTTCAAGTCGGCTTCTATCACATCACCATTGAGACGCACCAGGACTTTCCGGCCTCCCAACGGCAGGAAGCCCTGGTTCTTTTCACTTTCCTCGAAGCCCTCCCGGGTTTTGAAGAGCGTGAACTTATCCCGGTACGGCGCGGAATCGTAGGGGCAGAAGACGGCGCAGTTCCCGCACTCGTTGCACATCCGGTCCACGTGAAGGATTTCATGACGGCCGTCGGGCAGAGCGATGACCACATTGGCACGGTTGGGGCAAACGTCCGCGCAGGCTTGGCAGACCACATTGCAGCTCAGACAGCGGTCGCCCTCGCACTTTGCCGACTCGCACAGAACGCCCTTTTTTGCAATCGCGTCCGCCCGCGCCGCCTTAGCCTTTGCGGGAATCGAGTACCTGTAAGCCTCACCGATCACGGCATTGGCAAACCACTGCGCGTCCGCGATGGCCTCAACGACAGTCGCAGGACCCCGCATTGCGTCGCCGCCGGCAAACACGCCCTCGATATTCGTCCTGAAATCCGGCAGGCCCTTGGCGTCCACCTGAATGCCGTTGGAGGTAAACTGTTCGCTCTCCACCTTCTCGCCGACGGCCGAAATCACGGTATCGCAGGCAATTTCCGTATATTCTCCTGTAGGCTCCGGCTTTCTGCGGCCCTTCTCGTCCGGCTCGCCAAGACGCATTTTCTCACAGACCAGCTTTCCGTCCTTCTGCTCCACGGGGGACACAAGCTCCAGGAATTTCACGCCGTCCGCAATGGCCAGCTCCAGTTCTTCCGCGTCCGCAGGCATATATTTTCTGGTCCGGCGGTACACCAGGGTACTGCTCTCCGCGCCAGCCCGCAATGCCGCCCGCGCCGCGTCCATGGCCGTGTTTCCGCCGCCGACCACCGCCACATGACCAAGGGGAATTTCCTTTCCGGCCTTCATATCCTTCAGCCAGCCAATGACCGGCGCCACGTTTCCGGGGATATCCAGACGGCCTGCTTTCCATGCGCCCACCGCGTAGAAAATATGCGTGTATCCCTGGGCTTTCAGCTCGGCAAGGGACGGCGCGGGGGTATTCAGCCGGATATCAGCGCCCATTTTCGCAATCAGCGCCGCGTCCTTGTCAATGGCCTCATCCGAAATCCGGAAACCGGGAATCACCTGCCGCACAATGCCGCCCAGCTTGTCCGCCTTCTCGAACAGCGTCACCGGAATCCCGGCCCGGCCCAGGAAATACGCCGCCGCCATGCCTCCGGGACCGCCGCCCACAATCGCCGCCTTGACCTTCGTTTCAGCAGGCGCGGGCTTTCTGATTCTGCTCATGTACGCGTCATAGCCCCGTTCCGCCGCAACCAGCTTTGTGGCACGGATCTGCACGGATTCCTCGTAGAAATTCCGGGTGCATTTATTCTGGCAGCGGTGGGTGCAGATGGTGCCTGTGATAAAGGGCAGGGGATTCTTTTCGGTAATCAGCCGCAGGGCCGACGCGTATTCACCCTTCCGGCAAAGCTCGATGTACTCCGGGATATCCTGGCCGATGGGACAGCCGCCTTTGCAGGGAGCGGTAAAGCAGTCCAGCAGGGGGACCTTTTCGCTGAGCTTCCGGGGCGGCAGGGGCTTGACGGGCTTGACGTGGAACTTGTCCGAACGCGCCGCCACAGCCAAAGCCTCAATGCCCTCCACGTCCACGCCGGTAAAGGGCCGGAACGCCATGGCATCCAGCTTGTCCCCGATCTGGACGAACCGCTGGTAACCGCCGGGCTTCAATTCCGTGGTTGCCATGGTGATGGGCCAGATTCCAAGGGCAAACAGCTTGTCGATATTCAGAGCGTCCGCGCCGCCGGCATAGCTGATTCGCATCTGTCCGCCGAATTCACGGGAAATCCGGGCCGCCATGGTGGTGGTCAGGGGGAACAGGGACTTGCCGGCCATGTACATTTCTTCGCTGGGCAGTTCTCCAGCCTTGACGTCTACCGGGAAGGTGTTGGACAGCTTCAGCCCGAATTCCACGCCGTTCTTGTCCGCCAGCGCCTGCAAACGACGGAACATGGGGACCGCGTCCTGATATTGCAGGTCCTCCTTGAAATGATGGTCGTCAAAGGCAATATAGTCGTAGCCCATGCCGTCCAGAATTGAACGGGCCGTCTCATAGCCCAGCAGCGTCGGGTTGCACTTGACGAACGTATGCAGGCCCTTTTTCTCGATCAGATAGCTGGCAATCCGTTCGATCTCGTCCGGCGGGCATCCGTGGAGGGTGGACAGGGTGACGCTTCCGGAAATATGGGGCGTGATGGTATCAATAAAGGCCGTCTCGCCGGGGAAGAGTTCTTTCAGGACCCTGATGCACTCCTGGAACACCGGGCTTCCGGACGCGTCTTTCATGCCGTTCAGGAAGCCGTCGATTTTCTCCCCCTGAATCCCTGCCAGGTCGTAGCCTACGCTCATATTGAACACAAAGCCGTCCGGGTCTCCAAGGCCGCAGACTTTCGCCATGATCTTGCAAGCACACCAGGCTTTCACATACTCCTCGTATGCCTGCTGCACATACAATTCCGTGGACCATTCGCAGTTGTAGCACTCGTCCTCCGCCAGAATGCAGGGCCGGCTGATGCACGCCGCCAGCTCCGCTCCGTCCATTTTCTGCACCGTCTTCAGTTCAAAGAACCGCGCCCCCGCAAAGTAGCCCGCGGCAATATTCTGTGCAAGCTGGGTGTTGGGTCCAGCCGCGGGTCCAAAGGGCGTCTCAATCTTCTCGCCGAAAATGGGCAGCGTCTTCACTCCCGCTTTGTACGGCTTGTGTACGCCAAAGACCGTTCCCTCATTCCGGTACTCCGCCGCAATCCATCCCATCAGCTCACGGAAGGGAATCGGGGTCATCAGTTCAGACATTTTCATTCCTCCTTTTGTTCTTCGGTTGTTTCCAGCTCTCCCAAACGGTCTGAAGCTTCCAGAAAGGCCCGGAATTTCTCCCAGCAGGCCCGGTACGCCGCCGCTTCTTCCTCCGGGTTTTTCCGTCCAACCTTCCGGAAATGCTCCATCAGAAGAGGCTCCGCCGCAAGCATCGAGTCCCCGTCCCGCAGGATGGTCTCAAAGGGCGTCCCGATGTCGTGATAGTAAGCAAACAGCGCGTTCTTGGCCGTAACCGCCGGATGCTGGTCCTCCGGGTGATTTTCTTCCAGGTAATGGATAAACTCCGTCCGCAGTCCCTTGATTTCCAGCATATCAGTATTCCCTGTGATTCAGCGCGCCCCAGAGCTTTTTCGAGACCGCCAGGATTTCCGCGTTGACCGCTTCCTCGTCGATCTCCGTCAGGACCCGGTCCTTCATCAGGATCTTTCCGTTGACCATCGTTGTCTGACACTGCCGGCCTGTCATTCCAAACAGCATATGGCCGTCAATGTTGGCGTCGCTGAACGGGGTGAAGGGCTTGTAATCCATCACAATCACATCCGCCGCCGCGCCGGGTTTCAGCACGCCCAGCTCCGGGAAGCCGCACCGCGCCGCCATCTTCGCGTTATTCCGGAACAGCATATCCGTCACCTCGCACCAGCCGACGCCGGGAAGACAGGCATTGTGACGCTGAATGGTCAGAGCGGCTTTCAAAGATTCCAGCATATCGTTGGTATACGCGTCCGTGCCAAGGCCCACCAGAATCCCCTTTGCAATGAGCTGGAGGACCGGAGAACAGCCGACGGCATTGCCCATGTTGCTCTCCGGGTTATTGACGCACATGGTATCTGTAGCCTTGATGATATCCATTTCCGCCGTGTTCACATGGATGCAGTGGCCCAGTATGGTCTTTGGCCCTAAAATCCCGTGGTCCTGGAGGCGCTGAACAGGACGGCGGCCATACTTCTGGAGGCTGTCATATACGTCGTTCATGCCCTCGGAGACATGGATGTGATAACCAACCCGTCCGTTGTTGGCGGCGTTCATCCGGTCGAAGGTCTTGTCCGAAATTGTAAACAGAGCGTGCCCTCCGAACATCGCTTTCAGCATCTCGCTTGGATGGCTCTCGCAGTAATCGACAAAATCCTTATTCTCCTGTACCGACTGCACCGCCTTTTCTTCTCCGTCGCGGTCGCTGACCTCGTAGCACAGGCAGGCCCGCAGTCCATACGCCTGTGTGACGTTGGCGATTTCCATCAGGGAACCGGGAATTTCGCAGAAGGACGCGTGATGGTCAAAAATCGTGGTCACGCCCTGCTTGATGCTGTCAATGACCAATGCCTGGGCGCTTGCTTTTGTTGCCGCCAGGTCAAGATGCCGGTCGATATACCACCACTGGCCGTCCAGGACCTCATAGAAATTCGTGGGCGCGTAGCCGTCAATGGCAAGACCCCGGGCCAGGGCGGAATAGATGTGGGTATGGGCGTTCATAAGGCCCGGCATAATGACCCCGCCCTTTGCGTCCACGAACTCCGCGTCCGGGTACTTTTCCGCCAGCTCCGCCGAGGTCCCGACTGCCAGAATCTTCCCGCCGTCCGTTACCACCCCGCCGTCCGCCAGGAAGCCAGCGCCGCCGGGGTCACGGGTGATTACCTTTCCATTTGCCAGTCTAATCATATCATACTCCTTTTCTTTCCGTACTGATTACAGGCCCTTCTCAATTCCTCATTCCACCAGGCTGGTCTGGACAAAAAGAAAGGCGCTTCAAACCACAAGGCTTGAAACACCTGCCGCGCAATCAGACAGGTACAGCGGCCCGTGCGCGCGGCACTTCGTTGCAGCCATCTTCTTGCGGTACTCTCATTATACCCGATTCCCGTCCGATTTGCAAGGAGGAACGCAGAGAACTTCCCTTTCGTTTTTTGTTGATTCTACCAATATTTCCCGTCTTTCCATCAAAAAACAGACGGGCGTCAGGAACCCGTCCGTTCATTGATAAAGGCGCAGATGCGGTTGAAGGTCTCGTCGCTCAAGTCATGCTCTACCTTGCAGGCGTCCTCCGCGGCCTGTGCAGGATTTACCCCCAACAGCTCAAACAGCTGCGTAATCGTCTTGTGCCGTCCATAAATCCGGGTTGCAATTTCCAGGCCGCTCTCGTTCAGGGTAATTGTGCCGTCCCCCGCCATGCTGATGTACCCGCTCTCCCGCAGCTTCTTCATGGCGATGCTGACGCTTGGCTTTGAAAACCCCAACTGATTCACAATGTCGATGGAGCGAACCTGTCCGTACTGCTCCTGCAAAATCAGAATCGATTCCAGGTAGTCCTCCGCAGATTTGTGTATGACCAAAGGAACGCCCTCCTTCCTTTTGAGTTTGTATCATACCAAAATTGCCGCCGGATTGCAAGTCTATTTTGTGAATTTTCACACCAGCCTGACGCCGGACAGAACCCGTTTCCCTCTGCCCGGCGTCCTTGCTGTTTCCCGCGGCCTTACATACGCGTGCGCTTCCAGTCGTCCCGGGTCTCCGTACTGCTGGCCGTGGCTTTCTGGACCTGATAGACGATTTCGCTGAACAGCCGCGGCGGGACCTGCCCCAGCTTCAAAAGCCGTTCGTCCTTTTCCACAGGCTTGCCGTCGGAACCGTGGCCCAGTACGTCATAGACATAACTG
>ERZ778514.2430-NODE-2430-length-11764-cov-5.010590_pt1 | contig 11764 bp, 11 predicted proteins | sample MGYA00510344_ERZ778514 | MGnify/ENA primary metagenome ERZ778514 (study PRJEB29527, sample SAMN07138968) | mouse gut metagenome | material: feces | host: mouse | place: China:Nanjing | collected 2016-01-25 ... | reverse complement strand
ATTGCTGGCGGAAATGGGATATTTTCCTAAAGAAGAATTGAAAACATTCGGCAGGAACGGTTCCAGACTGGCGTGTCACATTTCTTACAAAGTTCCGGGGGTAGAATGGTCAACTGGAAGTCTGGGACATGGTATATCAGTAGCTAGTGGAATAGCTTTGAACGGTAAATTGAATAATAAGTCTTATCATGTCTATACAATTTGTGGAGATGGAGAATGTGATGAAGGCTCTGTCTGGGAAACAGCAATGTTTGCTGCTCACCATAAATTGGATAATTTTACAGTTATCATTGACGCAAATAATATGCAGGCAATGGGAAACATAGAAGATATTTTAAAATTGGAGCCTTTGGCAGATAAATGGCAAGCCTTTGGATGGGATGTGTTGGAGGTGGATGGGCATGATCATAAGGCAATCAAGGAGGCGGTCAGGCATCAATCAAAGAAAATGCCCAAAGTGATTGTGGCACATACCATAAAGGGAAAAGACGTTTCATTTATGGAGAATAATCTTTGGTGGCATTATCAGGTTCCGTTTGGAGAATATTATCAGAGGGCTATTGATGAGATTAAGGGAAATCTTATATGAGAGATAGTGTTATTAAAGAAATTACAAAATTGGCGATTCATGACAATCGGGTATATTTATTAACAGGAGATTTGGGATATGTAGTTTTGGATGAGTTTAGAAATACCTGTCCAGATAGATATATTAATGTCGGTATAGCAGAGCAAAATATGGCCTCAATTGCTGCCGGAATGTCCCATGAAGGGAATATGGTTTTTATATATTCTATCGGAAATTTTCCAACATTAAGATGCATGGAACAGATACGGAATGACATTTGTTACCATAAGTCTAATGTGAAAATTTTAGCGGTTGGAGGTGGCTTTTCGTATGGCAATCAGGGGATCTCTCACCATGCGACAGAAGATATTGCAATGATACGAGTACTGCCTAATATGCATGTATATGTTCCGGGCGATCCTGTTGAAGCAGTGTATTGTCTGCGAGATGCCTATGCGTATGACGGTCCTTGCTATATAAGGCTCTCTAGAGGCAATGACAATCGTTTTCATAAAGATGATCCTGTTGAGGGGATTTGTAAAATTTCAGAAGATGGTGCAGATATTGCTATTTTTACAAGCGGAACTATAGTGTCAGAAGGCCTTAGATTACAGAAAATGTTAAATGTAAAAACTACTAAAAGAGCGGTTCTTTTCTCTGTGCCTAAAGTAAAACCGATTGATAAACAGAAAATTATAGAAGTGGCCTTGAACGCCAAACTTGTTGTTACTATGGAAGAACATCAAATAAGCGGCGGCCTTGGAGGGATTTTTGCAGAGATTTTTTCTGAAATACAAGGAAAACATGCGCTCTTGTATAGAGCCGGATTAAATGATGTATTTTCAGAAGTTGTGGGCAATCAGGATTATTTAAGAGATTACTATGGAATATCAGCGGATAAATTGTTGCCTGTTATAGAAAAGATTATTGGAGAGATAGATTAATGAAAGTAGCAGTGGCAGGTGCCAATAGCTTTATTGGAAGAGAAATACTCAAAATTTTTGGATTCAAGAATAATATGGAGATAACTGCTATTGTGAGAAGGGATTGTACATTTGATTTTTCACTTTATGAGAATGTATACAAAGTTGTTCAGTGTGATATGGAAGAATACAGATCATTAGGAGAGATGGTTGGCAAGGGAGATTGCTTTATTAATTTGTCTTGGAATGGTTCACGTGGAGCGGCGAGACAAAATGCGGAACTTCAAAAGAGGAATTATCAATTGTATATGGATGCAATGAGGAGTATGGCAGATACAGGATATACCATATTGGTTACGGCGGGAAGTCAGGCGGAGTATGGTAGATGCAAATCTGTTATTACAGAACAGACATTGATGAATCCGAATACGGAATATGGAAGGTATAAAGCGGAAGTGTATTTTGATGTCGCCGAGTTGGCAAAAAAATACAATATTCGTTTTATAGAGCCCAGGTATTTTAGCTTGTATGGACCCTATGATTACAATAAAACGCTTATAATGACTTGTATCCGCAAATTTATGAAAAATGAGGAATGTATATTGAATGATTGTTCTCAGATATGGGATTTTTTATACGTGACTGACGCGGTCGAGGCATTGTATGGTTTGTGCATATCGGATGGAGCGTGTGGGGTTTATAATTTTGCATCAGGTCGACACCGTATGTTAAAGGAATTTGTTATGGACATACATAGAGGAATTAGAAGCAGAAGCAATGTTTGTTTTGAATCTTTGGCATCTTCGTATGATGGGTTGATTTATGATTTGCGCCCATCCGTCAATAAGTTGATGAGGGATGCGGATTGGAAACCGTCAACAACATTTATAGAAGGAATCCGAAAGATTATAAGGGAATGTAAACTATTATGAAAAAAGTGCTAGTTTATGGATGTAACGGCTTGGGAAAAGACGTGGTATATTCATTAAGTGAGAAGGAATGTCAGGTTTGCGGAATATTGGATGACTATAAACATTTAATAGGCGGCATGACTATGGGACTTATGTGTACCCTGGTGTGAAAAAAGCAGTAGATGAGTTTTGTGAAAAATACAAGATTACCGTAATTCCGTTTATGGATAGATGTTTATCGGCAATTATCGTGAAACAATAGTAGCGGATAGTAACAAGAAGATAATATAAAAATACAATATAAATCAGACGGACACGAAAAGAGGAGATAACATGAAAACATTAGGCGTAGTAGCATCCCGCTATGCATCCACCCGCTTTCCAGGCAAGGCGCTTGCCGACATAGGCGGGAAACCAATGGTCTGGTGGGTATATCAACAGGCGTTAAAAGCGGAAAAATTGGACGAAGTTATTGTTGCGACGGATGATAAACGGATAGAGGACATCTGCATTCAGTATGGGCTGAACGTTATTATGACTTCTCCTGACAACAAGACGACAGCGAACCGCATGTATGAAGTATCAAACAGTATTCATGCGGATTTCTATATTACTATTAACGGGGACGAACCCATGATTGATCCTGCGGCGATCAATGCGGCTGTTCCGGACGATATCCCGCAGAACGTTGAATATGGTACCAATACAATTTGTGTTATGGATGATCCGGTGGATGTTATGGATGCTTCCAATATTAAAGTTGTTTTTAATGATAAGAAGGAAGCTTTGTACATGTCCAGAACACCAATTCCTTATCCCTATGGAACATTAGATTTTACATATTATAAACATGTGGGAGTGCTTGGCTATAATAAAAAGATGCTGGAATTTTACCAGAGCTCTGTTCCGGGATATTTTGAAAAAGTAGAAAGCATAGATACATTGCGATTCTTGGATTATGGTAAAAAACTACAATTTTTCATTGCGGATATTGAAAAAAGTCTTTCTGTAGACACGCCAAAGGATTTGGAAAAGGTGCGCAGACTGATGCGTGATAAAAATTTGATTTAGGAGTTGAAGGTACATGGGGATCTGCTTGTTGGATTGTACGTTGCGTGACGGAGGACATCAAAATAATTCAAAATTTGGTGAGGATGTCATAAGAAATATTATTGCTGGATTATGTAAGTCAAAGACAGATTATATTGAAATTGGTTTTTTGCGTGAAAATAATATTGGAATAGATTATGCCGCGTCAAATGATATCAGAGAGTTTGAGAAGCGCTTTTGTTTTTGCGCAAATAATAGAAACACGGAATATACGGTTATGATCCAAGAAGATCAGTACGACATTAACAAGCTGCCTGTATGTGAGGGGCATATTAAACAGATACGGGTTTCCTTTCATGATTATGACAGAGAAGCCGGATTGGAATACTGCAGAGGGGTTATCAAACGAGGATACCGCTGTCATGTGAATCCAATCAATATTGTCGGATATTCCGATGCGGAGGTTTTGGAATTGATAGCTGCAGTGAATGATATGGGGGCATGTACATTTACGTTGGTAGACACATTTGGTTCCATGTTGAAGGAGGATTTATTACGCCTGCTTATGTTAGCGGACAATAATTTGAAACCGGATATTACAATAGGTTTCCATTTACATGACAACCTACAAATGGCATTTTCGCTTGCGCAGACGATTGCGGATTCCGTTTCAGATAAAAGGGATATCATCATGGATGGTTCTTTACTGGGGATGGGAAGAGAACCTGGAAATTTGTGCATTGAATTGATGATGGAATATCTGAATAGCAAAAAGGGGGCGGGTTATGATGTGGATGCGGCGTTAGATGTAATTGATGCTTACATCACAGGGCTTAAGGCGATATATCCATGGGGATACGAAACTGCTTATTCACTGTCAGCACAGTACAGGATGCATCGAAGCTATGCGGAGTACCTGATGAAAAAGCAGAAACTAAAAACAAAACAAATTAAGCAGATATTAGGCATGGTGGAAAAAAGCAGGAAGGCCAGATATGATGAGAGCTATATTGAGCAGTTGTATAACAAAGTGGTTGATTTGGAGATTGACGACAATGCGTTCAGAAGGAGACTTTTGAATGAGGTGGGAAATAAAAAAGTTCTTTTGATGGCACCAGGGCATTCTTTGAAAGATTATGATAAGAAATTGAAAGTATTTTGCAGAGAGAATGATGTTTTTGTTATTGCCGCAAATTTTGAGCCGCCTAATATGGAATATAATTATATTTTTTGCAGTAATGTCAAGAGACTGGATAGAATTAAGGAAAGTGTACCATCATCAAGGCTTATTGTGTCAGCGCATTTGGAAGGGGAATTCGAGGGAAATGCCAATAAAGTCAATACAAATGAACTTGGATGGTTCGGGAATCTATTTTGGGATAATTGTATGCTTATGCTATTACATCTAGTGGAGAGACTGGGCATCAGGGAATGCCATATAGCAGGTTGGGATGGATTTTCAGGAAAGGATAATTTTGTGGCTGCATGCATGGAGTCTATATATAGATATGATGAAGAGAATATTAAAGTAACGGAAATTCTGGACAGTTGTTTTCAGGAAATGACATTGCATTTTCTTACTCCGTCTATTTATCGGAAGGGTTAAATACACATGACAGATTTAAAGTAGATTAAATATTGGATGTGGACGGCAGGGGTATATGGGATGTTGTAAAATACGTTTTTATGGAGAGGAATGAATGGAATAGCATGATAAAAGAAAGATACTGTTAAAATATTGTTTGAAAGGTGTGAATTGATTCCGGCAGCAGAGCAATTAGTTATTTTCTAAATTAGAAAGAAAGGCGGTTTATAGTGATGAAAGAAGCTGATCTCCGAACTCAAATTTTAAATGATGTCAAAGAATATATGAATTTACAAGAGGCTAAAGCGGCCCTTAATTCTGGCGATTATATCCCCTATGCATCCCGGGTTTATGACGAAGAGGAAGTGACCAATCTTGTTGATGCCGCACTGGAATTTTGGCTTACATCAGGGCGGTATACCAAAGAATTTGAATCGAAACTTGCAGAATATTTGAATGTGAAATATTGCTCCTTTGTAAATTCCGGTTCGTCTGCAAATCTGCTTGGTTTTATGGCACTTACTTCTCCGCTGCTGGGGGAGCGGGGGGTGCGTCCGGGAGATGAGATGATTACAGTGGCGGCAGGATTTCCTACAACGGTAACTCCTGCCATACAGTATGGGGTTGTGCCGGTTTTTATTGATGTTACGATACCTCAATATAATCTTGACATTAGTTTGCTTGAGAATGCGCTGTCGGAGCGGACAAAGGTAGTGATGGCGGCTCATACCCTTGGAAATCCGTTTGACCTGAAAGCAGTAAAGAAATTTTGCGATGTGCATAATCTGTGGCTGATTGAAGATAACTGTGACGCACTTGGATCTGTCTATGAGCTTAATGGAGAGAAGAAATTTACCGGCGCCATAGGGGATATCGGCACATCATCCTTTTATCCTCCGCACCATATGACGACAGGAGAAGGAGGGGCAGTATACACAAATAACCCGCTTTTACATAAAATTATTCGTTCCATGAGGGATTGGGGGAGAGACTGTAGCTGTGCCTCCGGAGAGGATAACCGCTGCGGACATCGTTTTGACGGGCAATTTGGAGAATTGCCGGAAGGCTATGATCACAAATATGTATACTCACATTTTGGGTATAATTTGAAAGCTACGGATTTGCAAGCTGCGATAGGAACCGCACAGTTAAAAAAACTCCCCTCTTTTGTTGCCAGAAGACAGAGCAATTTTAAGAGATTATATGATAAACTCCATGATCTTGAAGATAAACTTATCCTTCCGGAAAAATGTCCGGATTCCTGTCCAAGCTGGTTTGGCTTTCTTATGACCTGCCGTGAGGGGGTGGAGCGGGGAAAAGTCGTTTCGTATATTGAGAACCATGGAGTACAGACAAGAATGCTTTTTGCAGGCAACCTTACGAGGCATCCGTGTTTTGATGAAATGAGAAAGTCTGGAGAGGGGTTTCGCATCGTGGGAGATTTATCAAATACAGATCGGATTATGAGGGATTCGTTTTGGGTAGGAGTCTATCCGGGCATGACAGATGAAAAGCTGGATTATATGGCTATGATCATTAGAGAGGCCGTAAATTGCTGATTTAGGTCGCTTGTTAGCATAAACGAAACAGAGGTGCAATGCTGATGGATAATTTCTATAAAGGGAAAAAGATACTGATAACCGGGAATACCGGATTTAAGGGAAGCTGGATAACGCAAATGCTTCTTCTTATGGGGGCGGACGTGACGGGAATAGCATTGGAACCGGTGACAGATCCCAATCTCTATGAGCTTTTGAACCAAAGACAAAACATCAATGAGTATATTGCGGATATTCGTGATTATGATAGGCTGTTAAGAATTTTTAAGGCTGAGAAACCGGAGATTGTATTCCATTTGGCCGCGCAGCCAATTGTATTGGAATCCTATAGGAATCCCCGAAACACCTATGACGTGAATGTTATGGGCACGGTCAATGTCTGCGAATGTATTCGAAATACCGAATGCGTGAGCTCCTTCGTAAATGTAACGACAGATAAAGTATATCTGAATAATGAATGGGAATTTCCATATCGTGAGACGGACTGGCTAGATGGTTATGAGCCGTATTCTAACAGTAAATCCTGCAGCGAACTTGTGACGGCTTCTTATATCCGGTCCTTTTTTGGGGAGAGACAAATTGCAGTATCTACCTGCAGAGCCGGTAATGTAATAGGAGGCGGTGATTTTAGTGAATTTAGGATAATTCCTGATTGTTTCAGAGATACGGTGGCCGGCAGAAAAATTGCAGTAAGAAATCCAGATTCCGTAAGACCGTATCAACATATTCTGGAGGCAATCAGTTTTTACATTATGGTGGCAGAGAGGCAGATGCAAGATAAGGCATTTGCAGGAAGCTATAATGTGGGACCGGAATATTTGGACTGCCTGAAAACGAGGGATGTCTGTAAGCTTTTCTGTCAGATTTGGGGCGACCATGCGTCATGGGAAGCGACAAATTCGGAGAGACAAGCCCATGAGGCAAATCTTCTGCGGCTTGATACTTCAAAAGCAAAATCCAGACTTGGCTGGAGACCGGCTTGGGATGCAAGACGGGCGGTTGAGGAAACCGTGCAGTGGTACAAGGCGTTTGCGGCGGGTGAGGATATGAAAAAATTTACTGAGTTTCAGATCAAAAATTATGTGAAATGAGATGAAAGAAAGCATAATGGGTAACAATAATATTATTATTTACGGTGCCGGTAAAAAGGGACAGGCATACCTTTTGTTTCTTCGAAAACATAATCTGGATAGTTGTGTGCAATGTTTTTGTGACAGAAATGCCGAAGAGATAGACACGTTAGAGACATTGCCTGTAATCTCATATCAGGAAGCCTGTAAGCTGGGGCTTTCGTTTGTTGTCGCTGTAAGGAAGGAGCTGAAAGCTGGAGTTGTAAGGCTTTTGGAAGGCGATGGGAAAAGGTTTTACCATAATCTGGACGAATGGGTTGTAAATGAGATGCGTCTAATGTCGAGGTTGGATTATGAGAGAGAGTTTTGCGCTATTTCGCATATCGACTCAATGAATCAATATTTTGAAATTGCAGAAAGTGCTGGCGCTCTTGATTTTTTCTGGGGGAAAGAAAGTTTATGCCATAAGTTTTTTGACAGGCTTGATTTAGAAAATGTTGTGGAATTGGCATGCGGTAGAGGACGGCATGTACCGCATTATCTTGACAGAGCAGGACAGATAACATTAGTTGATGTTCTCGAAGAAAATATAGATTTATGCAAACGGCGGTTTTCGGGCGAAGATAAGATATCTTATGTAATTAATAATGGATATGACTTATCAGAACTCACTGACGGCAGTTACACATCGCTCTTTACCTATGATTCCATGGTACATTTTGAACTCTTTGATATAGGAAACTATTTGAAAGAAACATACAGAATATTGAAGCCTGGGGGAAAGGCGTTGTTCCATCATTCTAACAATGACTCTGACTATAAAGCTTCTTATGATACAGGGATAGAGTCGAGGAGTTTTATGGATGCAAAAATATTTGCATATTTGGCATATCGCGTCGGGTTTGAAATAGAAGAGCAAAAGATTGTTGATTGGGTTTATCCTGATTTGGATTGTCTAACATTAGTTGTAAAGAGGTAGAAAGTTTTATGAAATTAGAGTGTTGCAAATTTGAAATGTTTGCAAAAAGAGTTAAAGAGAAGGACAGCAAAATCGTATTGTTTGGGACAGGCGCAATTGGGAATGTTGTTGCACCTGAAATCCTGGACAGGTATGGAATTTGCCAATATATAGATTGTTATCTTGATAACGATAAAACGAAATGGGGAACTGCGATTGCAGTATGTGGGAAGTACTTTGATATAAAATCTCCTGATTATTTAGAACATTGTTCGGAGGAAACGGTAATTCTACTAAATATAAGCAGATTTTCTGATGTTATAAATCAACTTGAGCTGATGAAATGTACTGTACATATGACATGTTATATTATGCCGATGATGCTGATATATAATTATTGCACCGAAAAGTCAAGCGGTGAAGCTGTTAAAACAGCAGAGCAGAGAATTCCGCGAAAGCTGCATTATATGTGGCTGGGTGGAGAGAAACTTTCGGATGATTTAAAAAAATGCCTTGAAAGTTGGAGATATTACTGTCCAGATTATGAGATTATTGAGTGGAACGAATCTAATTATGATTTTAGCAGACATCCATTTATGGAGCAGGCTTATAAGGCGGGGGCTTATGGATTTGTTCCCGATTATGCAAGATTGGACATTTTATACAATGAAGGCGGCTTATATCTTGATACGGATGTAGAAATAAAAAGGAATATAGACGATCTTCTTTGCCAGGATGCGTTTTGCGGAGTGGAAAAATGGCAGATCATAAACTTTGGCGGACTCAGCGGTGCAGTCAAAAAAGAAGTTTCTGGATGCCAGGCAGGATATATTTTTTACAGATGATGACGGAAAACCCAATAAAAACACTTGTGGATTTTATGATACAAGAGTGGCCATAAAAGAAGGTTATAAGCTGAATGGGAAGACACAGATAATCGGCAATATGAATATATATGCTTACGATTATTTTCATCCGTATGATTATATGTCAGGAATGGTATATGAAACAGAAAATACATATTCGGTTCATTGGTTTAATGGGGGCTGGCTGGATGGAACAATGAAAAAAGCGAACAAGGAATCAAGAAGGAGATACTTATCGATATATGAGAGAACAGTTGCATTAAATATGAACAAGGAAAATTGAGTATATATTTTTAGTGATATAAGTATAAGTTGATGTATACAGATAAGAATTTTTGTAGCAAGAGGAGAGATTATAACAATGGATTTCGAATTAATGGCTTCCATGATGTGTGCCAATTACGGGAACATGGAAAAAGAAGTGCATGATCTTGAAACAGGCGGTATCGATTCTTTCCACATTGATATCATGGACGGACGCTACGTCCCTAATTTTGCCATGTCTCTGAACGATATGCGCTACATAGCCGGCTCTGCGAAGAAACCGCTGGACGTTCATCTGATGATCGAGCACCCCAGCAATAACATAGGGCTTTTTCTTTCCAATCTGCGGAAAGGAGATACAGTCTATATCCATCCGGAGGCGGAATACCACCCTTCTACAACCTTGCAGAGAATCATCGATGCGGGTATGATTCCTGGGATTGCCATCAATCCGGGCACTTCTGTGGAGACGGTTTTTGAGATGTTAAGAATCGTAAAAAAAGTTCTTGTGATGTCGGTAAATCCCGGCAATGCGGGACAGATGTATCTTCCCTACGTGGGAAAGAAGATCACGAAACTGCTCTCCATAAAGGAAGATATGGATTTTGAACTGTACTGGGACGGCGCCTGCAGCGCGGGGCGGATACTGGAGTATGCCCCGAGGGGCGTAAAGGGCTTTGTGCTGGGGACAACGCTTCTGTTTGGCAAAGATAAGACATATATGGAGACACTGCAGAATATCCGTAAGTTGAAGTTTTGATTGCAAGAATTATATGACAGGAGCTGAAAACATGAACACTGCTATACTATTATCCGGCGGAGCAGGACGGCGGATGGGAATTGACGTTCCCAAACAATATATCCGGGTATCGGGGAAGCTTTTGATTACTTATTGCCTGGAAACATTGCTGACTCATCCTATGATAGATGCGGTGCGGATCGTGGCAAAGAAGGAGTGGACGGAGGTTATTTTGACAGATGCAAAGGAAAATGGACTGGATACGGGAAAGATCTGCGGGTTTTCCGAACCGGGGAATGAGCGGCAGGCATCGATTTTTCATGCGCTTAAGGATCTGAAGGATTCGGATACAGAGCGGGTTCCTAATCATATTTTCATCCACGATGCAGTGCGTCCCAATCTGTCGAAGGAACAGATCACCTTATGTTTTCATGCCTTAAAAGAGCATGAAGGTGCCATGCCTGTCCTGCCCATGAAGGATACGGTTTACTTAAGCGGCGGGGGCAGGAGAGTGTCGGGGCTTCTTGACAGGGAAAAGGTGTTTGCGGGGCAGGCGCCGGAAGTATTTGACTTTAAAAAGTATTATGAAGCAAATGTAAAGCTTTTGCCGGACGGTTTGCAAAGGATCAAAGGCTCTACGGAGCCGGCGGTTCTGGCGGGAATGGATGTAGTGATGATTCCGGGTGATGAGAATAACTATAAGATCACGACGATGGAGGATCTTAAGCATTTCAGAAGACAGAAAGAGGAAAAAAGCCGGTGAAGGCGGGAGGCGGGGAATTCTGATGAAAGCATATGTTCTGGAAAGAATAGGAGACCTCCGGTTAAAGAATACGAAAAAGCCTGTGCCGAAGGAAGATGAAGTGACTGTAAGGATAAAAGCATGCGGAATCTGTGGTTCTGATATTCCGAGAATCTACCAAAACGGCGCTCACAGAATGCCATTGGTTCTGGGACATGAGTTTTCCGGAGAGGTGACGGAGATTGGAAAGAAAGCAAACGAACGATTCCTGTATAAAAGGGTGGGGGTGTTTCCCATGATTCCCTGCCGGGAATGCGCTGCGTGCAGGATAGGGAAGTATGAGCTGTGCAGGAATTACAGCTATCTCGGTTCGAGAAGGGACGGCGGTTTTGCAGAATATGCCGTAGTTCCTGCGGCAAATCTGATTGAACTGCCGGATGCGGTATCTTTTAAAGCGGCGGCTATGTTAGAGCCTATGGCGGTGGCGGTGCATGCGATGCGAAGGACGCTGCCCTGCATGGAAGATCGG
>ERZ778514.2425-NODE-2425-length-11795-cov-4.017121_pt1 | contig 11795 bp, 3 predicted proteins | sample MGYA00510344_ERZ778514 | MGnify/ENA primary metagenome ERZ778514 (study PRJEB29527, sample SAMN07138968) | mouse gut metagenome | material: feces | host: mouse | place: China:Nanjing | collected 2016-01-25 ... | reverse complement strand
AGAATTGGAAGATAAAACTTTAGAGCAAGATTTTTGGAATGATAGCAAAGAATCTGGTAAAGTATTGGCGAAAATTAAGTCATTAAAAGATACAGTATCTCAATTTTCAAAAATAGAAAGTGACATTAACAATTTAATTGAAATGACTGAACTTGTAATGATGGAATTTGACGAAGAATTAAAAAGAGAAATTTTGAGTAATACAAAAATGATTTCAGCTGAACTTGAAAAATTGGAATTACAAACGTTTTTATCTGGAAAATATGATAAAAATAATGCTATTTTAACTATACATCCCGGAGCTGGTGGAACAGAATCACAAGATTGGGCAGAAATGCTATATAGAATGTATACTAGATGGGCTGAAAAGTCACAATATATAGTAAATGAAATTGACTTTTTAGAAGGTGATGAAGCTGGAATTAAAAGTGTTACTTTTGAAGTAATTGGAGAAAATGCCTATGGATACTTAAAAGGAGAGATGGGAGTTCATCGTTTAGTGCGTATTTCACCTTTTGATAGTAATAGTAGGCGTCATACATCTTTTGCTTCAATAGAAATATTGCCAGAAATTACAGATGATATTGAACTTGATATTAATCCAGATGATTTAAGAGTTGATACCTATAGAGCTTCTGGAGCTGGAGGACAACATGTTAATAAAACATCTTCAGCTGTTAGAATTACGCATATTCCAACTAATATTGTAGCTCAATGTCAATCTGAACGTTCTCAAATTCAAAATCGTGAAACAGCTATGAAAATGCTTAAATCTAAGTTGTTAGATTTAAAAGAAAAAGAGCAGAAAGAAAAGATTGAAGATTTAAAAGGAATACAAAGAGAAATTGCTTGGGGAAGTCAAATACGTTCTTATGTATTTTGTCCATACACTATGGTTAAAGATCATAGAACTAACTATGAAGTTGGAAATGTTCAAGCTGTTATGGATGGAGATTTAGATGGATTTATAGAAAGTTATTTAAAAATGAAATAAGTTAGGAGAATTATTATGACAGAAAAGGAAAAGATGTTAACTGGTGAATTGTATGATGCTAATTATAATACTTGATGCAAATAAAGTGAAATTTGGTGATAATGTTTTAATTGCACCTAATTGTGGAGTTATTAAGAATTTAGAAAAGTAATAGAATAATATTCTGTTACTTTTTTTCTTTTTATACATAAAATATTATTGCAAAAATATACTAAAATCAATAATTAGAAAAAGCTCAGAACTATACATATATCAGAAAAAAAGATATATGGAAATGATTGACTAAAATGGGAAAAAGTATTATAATATTTAATACTTGTGAAGTAATATAATTTACTATTTACTACAATATTGAAATCGTAAAAATTAAGAGGTTGAAAGGAGAAATTTTAATTATGAAAATGAAGAAGATAATATCAGTTTTTTTATTAGTGGTATTATTCATGTCACAATTTAGTTTCATTAGAATTGATAATTATGTATATGCAGCTGAAAACCAAAATGTTGATGCAAAATTTCATTATAATCAATTAACTGATGAAGCTAAAAAAATTTATAATGCATTACATACTATGTATGTGAATGGAATTTTAAAAACAGGTAGCCAAGATTACGATCTTGTAGCTAATGGTTATTTTACAGAAGAAGAAGCAAAAAATTATGAAAAAGGTAGTTCAGAATTAATTACAGCAATGAATGCTGCTAGATATGCATTCTATGCAGATTATCCTGAAATATTTTATGTAGAATTCCAAAAAATGTCTATTAGAACAACTAAAGATGCTGAAAATAAATATCATGTGTATCTTGGATCTGGTAGATATAAAGATTATTTTGTAGATGGATTTACTACTGAAAATATAGACAAGGCAATTGAAGATTTTAATAATAAAGTAGATGAAATAGTAGAAAAAGCAAACAATATTACTGAAGAAGCTGAAGAAGATATTACAATATCAAAAATTAAATTAATTCATAATGAAATTATTAATAATACAGGGTATAGATTAGAAAGTGATTGTACACCAGGAAATGAATCTTTTATAGGTACTCCATATGGTGCACTTGTAAAAGGGCAAGCTGTATGTGAAGGATATGCAAGATCTATAAAAGTATTATTAGATAGAATAGGTGTAGAAAATATTTTAGTACAAGGGTTACACCAATCAGAAGGTTCAGCTGCTGTACCTCATATGTGGAACTATGTACAAATAGAAAAACAAACTACAGCAAGAGCTACAGAAAAAGTTTGGTATGCAATAGATACAACAATGGATGATCCATTTTTACGTGATACTAATATGGATTCATCAGATGTAGACTTTAAACCAGGAGATGATATAGTAGAAGGTTTCGAAAATACAAGATTCTGTATGGTTGGAAAAGAAACTATGAATAAAGAACATACTCCTTTAGAAGTAGTTGAAGCAGCAGGAAATTATAAATTTAAATATCCAGAAATAAATGATGAAGACTATGGAATTGATGCTGTTACAAATTCAAATGGATTATTAGTAAAATTTAAACAAGAAGGAACATCAACAGAAGAATATACTGCAGGTGATTTTTATATTAGTTATAATGAAAAAGGATATGCTGCAGCTAAAGCAGAAGGCAAATATATATTAATGAAATATCATGAATATAGACCTGGTGATGAACTTTGGGTTCAAGGCAATTGGGGATATATGGATCCAGAGTATTATGCAGGCGGATTTATAGATTATGGAGATCATTTATATATATCAGTTCCAAATGGAGAGTATGTTGAATTTGCAGTAACAACATTAGCACCATCTTCAGGAATTGCTGCTTTAACATATCAAGGAGATGAATCAGACTTTGTAGCAAGATCAGCCAAAATATATAATCCAAATGGAATTTATAAAGCACCACCTTATGTAAAAACACAAGTACCACCTTCAACACAAACTCTTTCAATAGGACCAACATATCATGTAGATGTTACTTTTGATGATGATTTGGTATTTGAAGAAGGTGTTACAGAAGTTGGTTATAGAATGGAATCATCTGGTGCGACAGGTGCTGAAAAATCTGAAATAACAAATTTAAAATTTGATGGAAAACGTAGAATAACATTTGATTTAAAATTTAGCGAAATGTATGCAGATGATGAAGCAAATTACAATATTCATATAACAGGTTTAGTTGGAAAAAATAGTGGAAAAGCACCAAATTCAATAGTGTTTGGAGCAGCACATGATATATTATGTGCACAACGTATGAGCATGGCTAAAAATTGGGAAGTTTTTGCTAGACCAACTCTTTTAGAATCAGAAGATCTTTCTTTAAATGGTTGGGAAACAAAAGATGGAAAACCAGTATCAGAAAAATTAAGAAGCAGAATTGCTTTAGTAACAACAAGAACAACAAAAGCAGAACAAGAATCAATGAACAATTTAATAGAAAATGAATTACAAGATACAGGATTAATAAAAAGTGAAACTTACAATATTTCATTAAATGTATGTAGAGACTTTGTTGTAAAAACAGGACATAGATTAAGATTAGCTTTAGGATTCCCTGCTGGTTATGGTCCAGAAGATGCGGGAGTAACATTTAAAGCATATCACTTTATAACAGACGATAATGGAAACGTAACAGGAGTAGAAGAAATTCCATGTGTAGTAACACAATATGGATTAATAGTAACATGTGATTCTTTTAGTCCATTTGCAATAGCAGTAACTGAAAAAGATGAAACAGAAGTAGTAACAACAAAAGCAGCAATTGTTACAACAACAGATGGCGGTCAAATTAATGGAGCTAGCAGAGAAAGTGGAAATATAATAACATTAGATGAAAATCAATCTGCAACAATGTCAATAGTGCCAAATGAAGGATATCAAATTGAATCAATAACAGTTTGCGGAGAAAACAAAGAAATAACTAACAAAGATGGAATGGATTTAACAGTAAATTATGCAGATATAAAAGATGGAAATAACATCGTAGATGTTAAATTTGTTGCTAAAGAAGTAGTTCAAAAAGAAGAAGAAAGACAAGAAGTGCCAGTTCAACCAGTGGTAGAACCAGCAGAAGTTACTATGCCAGAAAATGTGGCAGTAGCAGAAAATGAATTATTAGAAATAGCTCCGACAGTAACAGAAACAACAGGAATTCAAACATATCAATGGTATAAAGATGGAGTTAAATTAGAAGGAAAAACTAATAAAATATTACAAATTAATGGTGCAACACTTCAAGATGCAGGGGAATATGTTTTAAAAGTTACAACAACAGTAGATACAACAAGTGTTGAAGTTGAAAGTGCTCCTTGTACTGTAGAAGTAAGAGAAACAGTAGGATTTGGAACATCATTATCTTTAGCTGGTGATTCAGCTAATGCAGAGCAATTATATGCTGGAGACGAATTTGAAGTTGATTTTGATATAAATGGTTTATCTAGTATTGAAAATGGTTTAATAGCATTAGGTGGACAATTAGAATATGATTCTAATATATTAGAGAAACTAGAAGTTAATGCTAATAGAAGTCAATGGAATCAAAGTGATATAAATGAGAAAAACTTTAGATTTATAACTGATGCAGAAGAAGCAGTTACAACAGACGGAAATGTATTAACTATAAAATTCAAAGTAAAAGATACTGTTACAGATCCAGTTACAACAACAGTAAAAGTTAAAAATATAGAAGCAAGTAATGGAAAAATTGATATTACAGCAAATGCGGCTTCATTAGAATTAAACGTTAAAAAACGTATTACAGAAATTACATCTGATTTATATACAGTAGAAGAAGGATATATTACTAGAATACCAGAAGATACAACAGTAGCTGAATTAAAGAATCATATCGAACCAAAGGATGGTATTATAGTTACAAATAAAGCTGGTGAAGAACTTAGCGATGATACAATTCTTGCAACAGGTATGATATTAAAAGCTGATGAATTAGAATTTGTTTTAGTAGTAATTGGTGATGTTAACGAAAGTGGTGGAGTTACAGTAACAGACTTAGCTCAACTTAAATTACATTATATCGAAGAAGAAATATTAGCAGGAGCAAATTTAAAAGCAGCTGATATAGATGGAAATGGAGTAATAACAATAACAGATATAGCTAAATTGAAATTAATGTTAATAGGAGAAGAATAGAAGTTAAAACAATAAAATTATAGTGAAAAAAATAAAAAAGCTAGGATAAAAAAATTATCCTAGCTTTTTTAAAATTAGGATATATAAAATTAAGGAAAAGGTTTACATTTAAGGTAAAATTTGATATAATCAATATGATATTGTAAAAAATAAAGTGTAGGAGGACTTATGAAAAATACAAGAAAGATTTTGTTAACTTTTTCAATAATTTTAGTAAGTTTTTTATTTTTGTGCAATTATAAAGTTGAGGCAACAGAAGAGATTAATGAGGAATCAGAATATATATTTTTATCTGATTTAGATTATATTACAGAAAATAATGCATCTTTTAATGGATGGTCAGGACATTCTATTGAAAAGGATAAAAACCAAGATGGTGGAGATAGAGTGATAAGACTAATAGTGGATGAGGAAACAATACCATTTATTAAAGGAATAAGTTTACATGCTAGAGGTCAAGCAGTCTATGATATTGGAGAGCTATCTGATAAATATTCGAGATTTATAGCATATGCTGGAGTAGATGCTTCTAGAGGAACTAATGGTAACTTATGGATTCAAATATCTGTTTCTAATGATGGAACAAATTGGACATCACTTTTAAAAACAGAAAATATGAATGGAAAAGCTGCGGCAGTTAAGGTAGATGTTAATATTGCAGGCTATAAATATTTAAAAATATATGTAGATCCAATTGGTGCAAATACGGCAGATCATTGTAGTATAGGAAATGCTAGATTAGTAACAGAAAATTTTGATGAAAATGCATATGAATATGATAGAATACATAAAGTAGAGTATTATGATGAAATTCTAAGAGAAAATGATATTGAATATAATATAGAACACAATTATAGACTAATTCTTGAAAGAGAATTTATAAATAAATTAAATTATTGGTCTATAAAAGGTTTAGCAGAAGCTAATCCAGCTGCTAAGGAAATGTTTGATTGGATATTAGATCCAAGTGAAAATGATAGATTAGAACAAATTATCGAAGTTGGAGAAATACGTAATTCTAAAAAATTTATTGATGGTTTGTTATCAATTTATACAAAACATAAGGATGATTTAAAAGCAGAAAATGGATATGTCTATCAAAAAATGATGATTGCTATTGCAGCAACTTATAGTAGCGACAATTTATTGACTCCATTAAGCTTTGGAGCTAATGGAAGTATTGTTCCATTAGAACGTTATGAAACAATGAAAGACTTTTTTGATAATGATAAGTTGAAGAGAAGTCCAACAAATGCATTAACAGGAACATTGATTACAAATGAATGGTTTAAAGATTATACAATGCCAATTATGCGTTTAGTTATGCAAGATGGAATTAGTAATACGGATTTAATTTGGCTTAATGGATATAGCCGTGAAGGACTTGCTTTTAACTTTTGGGCAGTACCTTATATTTCGCCAAATTATAATCAAGCTAGATTCTATGATGAAGCTAACAGAGAAATGTATGATACAAAATATAAATTAAGTAAATATGGAGTACCTTATGGAACGAGAGTACAACGTTATTGGATGGTTATTGAAGGTGGAGGAATCTGTTGGAATGAGTCTCGTTTTGGTCAAGCATTATATCGTGCTAATGGTATACCTGCTGTTGGTGCATATCAGCCAGGACATGAAATGTTTTTTAACTATTTTCAAGATTCTAACGGAAATGGACGTTGGGTAGGAAGATATGGTAACTGGAGTGGTGCTGGTAGTACTTGGGGTGGCGGATGTGCAATTCGTTATCCACTTAACTGGCAAGCAAAATACTTTACAGATCAAAATATTGGTGGAAGTAAAGGTGGAACAAGTTCGGGATATATTTATTTAGCTCAAGCAAATATAAATAGATATGAAGATTACCAAAAATCACTTTATTATAATTTATTAGCAAATTCTTATACAGACAATAATACAAAAATAGAAGCATATAATAAAGCGTTAGAAATAGATGATCTAAATCTTGATAGCTATGATTATATGATATCTCTTTATAAAACTATGAGTGTAAAAAATGAAGGTGGAACTATAACTTCTAGTGATTGGCATGATTTAGCAACAAGGGTGATTGAAAATTACACATATTATCCAGTTGCAATGTATGATTTAACAAAAGTTATAAGACCATATTTAGATGGAACAGATAGACTAGATGTTGATAGACTTGAAAAAGAAGCTTTAACTAAAGCAACTAGAGCTACAGATGAACTTTCTAACTCTGGTGAAGGTGCTAGAACACATGCTAATTATCTTTTGGGAAGAGCACAACCTGATCCATTAACATTCTCATTTGATGGAGAAAATGCTTGTAAATTGGTTAAAAATTCTCAATATCAACTTGCTTGGGGATATAGTTTAGATGGAGGAGAAACTTTTACAAGTCAAATACCAGATGATTCAGTTACTTTAACTGAAGAAGAAATAGCTAAAATAACAGCAGAAAATGATATTATAATTAATTTTATGGGATTATCTTATACATTTAGAATTGACATAGAAGAAGGAACACTTCCTATTTATAATGGTGGAGAATATTTGTATGGAAATGATATTGAAAATGGAATAATGGGAATGAATGATACTTGTCAATGGCGTTATTCTGGTGATGAGGAATGGATTTCATATAAAGATGATAGACCTGATTTATCAAGAAATAAAAGTGTTGAGGTTAGAGTTGGATATACAGAAAATAAATTACCTAGTCCTTCAAAAACTTTTACATTTACAGAAGACCCAGAAACAGATCCAGAAAGAACATATATATCAGTATCTAATATATCTTTACATGCGGTTTCAACACAAGCAACAAATAACTGGGGTTCAGCAAGCTATGCCTTAGATGCAAATTATAATACAAGATGGCATTCTGCTTGGGATGGTTCTGATACAAACAGATTTATAACTGTAAAATTTGATAAACCAAGATTTATATCATCAGTAGAATATGTACCAGCTGGTGGTGGAAATGGTAGAATAGAAACTGGTACGATATATGGAAGTATGGATGGCGAAAATTGGATTGAACTTACAAGAAAAACAGGATTAACTTATTCAAAACAAGCGAATACTGTAACTGACGCTATAGAACTTACTAAAGATTTTAATATCGAGATTCCACAACAAGTACAATATGTAAAAATAGTTGCAGATAGAACTAATGGAAATTGGTTTGCAGCGAGAGCTTTTAATTTCTATGAAGATACAACTATGACAAAAGTAGCTGATCTATCTTTTGATGGAGAAAATAAAGGAAAAATTATACTTATAGAAGAATTTCAAGAAAAGGAATGGCAATATAGTTTAGATGGTGGAGACTCTTGGAAAACTGGAACTATAAATGTTCATCAATTAACTGATCAAGAAATAGAAACAATAACAGAAGAACATGGAATAATGATTCGTATAGATGGAAAAAACTATTTGCTTAAAATAAAAAGAACAAGTAGTTTAGATGCATCTTACTTATATGTAAATGATTTAGAAAATAGAGTTATTGGATTAACTAATACTGATATGCTTGAATGGAAGATAGATGATGGAAATTGGAAAGCATATAGTGAAGAAGAACCTATTGTTACAGGAAATAGAAAACTATATATAAGAGTTAAATCATCAGGACAGTATTTAGCAAGTGAATCTTTAGAATTTGATTTTACTGAGGATAATCAAGAAGCCATAAGAAAATATATTCCAATAAAACATTTATCAGTATATGACTTTGTTTCAGAAACAAATGATCCAACAAATAGACCATATTTTGCAGCAAATGCAATTGATGGAAATATAAATACAATGTGGCACACAGCATTTGACCATAATCTAATTCAAGAAAACAAGAATGCTTATTATGTTATTCAATTAGATGAACCAAAATATATTTCTGCTTTAGAATTTTACTTTAGAAAATATAGAGAAGGTGATCCAGCATTCACAAAAAATGCTATTGTTTATGTAAGTATGGATGCTGAAAATTGGATAGAAGCTGGAAGAATAGAAAATTGTCCACAAGAAGAAAATGTATGGAGAATAATTGATTGTGATGAAAGCGTTCAAGGAAAATATGTAAAGCTTGAAATGGAAACATATGATATGTTTGCTTCAGTAGTAATGATAAATTTATTTGAAGATACTACTATTAAAAAAGTAGCAGAATTTTCATTTACTGGTGAAAATGCAGGCAAAATAGTTTTATTAGATGAATTTGAAAATGCTAATTATGAATATAGTTTAGATGGCGGAAATACATGGAAAACTTTTGCTAATGATGAAAATCAATTATCAAAAGAAGAAATAAAACAAATAACTGTAGAAAATGGAATACAATTGAGAATAGATGGAGATAGCAGAATATTCAAAATTAATATTTCTAAAATGGATAAACCAGTTATTTCAGCATATCTAAATGACTTGGAAAATAGATTAATAGGTGTAACAGATAAAGAAAAATTAGAATGGAAAATAGTAAAAGATACATCAACAAGAACTATTTTAGATAATGATGATGATTGGATACCTTATGACGAAGAAGAACCAATTGTAGAAGGAAATGCACATCTTTTTGTAAGAAGAAAAGCAGAAGGAATGTTTTTACCAAGTGATTCATTAGATTTTGCTTTTACAGCTGATGATGAGAATAAATCAAAACAATATATAGAGGTATCAAGATTATCAATAGCTTCTGTTTCAGCGGAAGATATGGCTAATAATGGTGCAGCAGTAAATGCAATAGATGGTGATTATAATACAAGATGGTTAAATTCAGCATCTGCGACAGATGCAGGAAGATATATAGTCATAAAATTCGATAAACCTATTTATTTATCTGCAATGGATTATGTACCACACAGTGAAAATGGAAAAATCTTATCTGCAGTAATTTCTGGAAGTATGGATGGTGAAACTTTTGAAGAAATAACTACAGTAACTAATTGGCAAAATAATGAAGAATTAAAAACAGTAACTTTTGATGAACCGATTGAAGTTCAATATGTAAAGATATTTGGAAAAGTAGTATCATATGCTAATTCTGCTAAATTACATGTTGGAGCTAGAATGTTTAATTTCTATGAAGATGTGTCACAAGAAGAACCAGATCCATTACCAGAAGAACCAGCCGTAGCAACAATAAACTATAGTACTACAGAAGAAACAGAAGGACCTGTAATAGCAACACTTACATTTGATAAAGAAAACATTACAATAACAAGTGATGGTGGAGCCACACATACATTTGAAAATAATGGAACTTTTGAATTTAAATATATAGATACAGATGGAGAAGAAAAGACAATAGTAGCAGAAGTAACATGGATAGTTAAAAATGTTGATATAGGAGAAACAGGATTTAATGTTGTATTAAAATCTTCAAAAACAGAATTATATCCAGGTGATGAATTTGAAGTAGATGTTGATATACAAAATCTTAATGTAGATAAAGGTTTAATAGCATTTTCAGGACAATTAGAATATGATGTAGATAAGTTAGAAAAAATTAGTGTACATAGCAACAAAGGAAGCTGGAATGAAAGTGTTATGAGTGATAAATCATTTAAATTCGTAACAGATAGTGAAAGTCTTATTAAAGAAGATGGAAATGTATTAACTATTAAATTTAGAGTAAAAGATACACTTACAGAAGCAACTTTAACAGATATTAAAGTAAAAAATATAATTGCAAGCAATGGAATTAAAGATATTCCTTCAGATGCTGTACAGATAACACTTAAAATCAAAAAACGTATTACAGAAATTACATCTGATTTATATACAGTAGAAGAAGGATATATTACTAGAATACCAGAAGGAACTACAGTAGCAGAATTCAAGGAACATATTAATCCTAAAGAAGGAATTGTAGTTACTAATAAATTAGGTGAAGAACTTACAGAAGAAACGATAATTGCTACAGGCATGAAACTAAAGGCAGAAGAATTAGAATTTGAACTTGTAGTAATTGGTGATGTTAACGAAAGTGGTGGAGTTACAACAACAGACTTAGCTCAATTAAAATTACATTATATAGGAGAAGAAATATTAACAGGAGCTAGATTTAAAGCAGCAGATATTGATGGGAATAATAAAATAACAATAACAGATTTAGCTAAACTTAAATTGATGTTAATAGGAGAAAAAGAGGAAGTTTAATAAAAAGGAGAATTTGCAATGAAAAAATTTGTAACATTAAGTTTAACATTAGTATTGATATTTATGGTAATTACTAATGTATATGCTGTTTCATCTTTTAAAGTAAGTATGGAAGCATCAAAAGATGAATTTACTAAAAATGAAGAATTTACAGTAGAGGTAAAGATATCAGATATTCAAGACGAAAAAGGAATTATCGCTATGGGAGGAGAAATTGAATATGATAAAGATAGCTTAACTTTAGTTAAAGTAGAGCAAGGATCAGAAAATTGGGCAAAACCATCATATTCTGAGAATTCAAAAAAATTTGCAATGGATAGAGATGCAAGAGGAAAAGATGATGAAATTTTATTTAAAATGATTTTTACTGTAAATGAGGAGAGCACTAAAAAACCTGAAATTTCGTTAAAAAATATTGTTGGATCAAATGGAAGTGATGACATAGAAATTGGAGATGTTAAATTTTCAGTTAATGTAAAAGATGGATCAGCAGTAAAGCCATCTATAACTAC